>WNGL01018510.1_pt1 | contig 17428 bp, 15 predicted proteins | sample 5400591 | NCBI WGS metagenome assembly WNGL01 (sample SAMN13153377, study PRJNA577476) | soil metagenome | isolation source: 80 cm soil or saprolite under Garry oak tree replicate 1 | place: USA:California | collected 2016-06-15 | reverse complement strand
TGGTCGAGGGCTTCGTGCGATGGCGCGCGCGACGGGCGGCGGCTAAGCCTGCCAGACCTTCCGCATGATGGTTCGCGCCAATTTCTCCGGATCGTGGTGTGACGGCTTGCGCGTATTCACCACGTCGGAGGCGATGAACCGAACCTCAGGGTGGCGCGTGATGTCCGCCGGCCTGAAGATCACCGCTTCCTGACCGCCTGTCGGCGCGTGCGTCGTGTTCGAGTTGACGAGCACGAAATCGAAGAGGTTCGATCCGACGTGTTCGCGGATGACGCGAAGGTAGTCCTGCACTCCGTATCCGTCCGTCTCGCCCGGCTGGGCCGCCAGGTTGCAGATGTAGAGCTTCAGCGCCGCGGACGCCTTGATCGCCTCCACCATGCCTTCGACGAGAAGGTTCGGCAAGATCGAGGTGTAGAGGGAGCCCGGGCCGACGATGATCAGCTCCGCGTTCAGGATGGCCTGCGCGGCTTCGGGGTTGACCTGCACGCCGTCCGGCTTGAGGAAGACGTGGCTGATCGGTGAGTTCTGCTTGGGGATCTGCGACTCGCCCTCGACGTTGCTTCCGTTGATGGATGCCACGAGCGTCACGTCCCGCAGGGTTGATGGCAGGATCGTCCCCTTGACCGCGAGGACCTTGCCGGATTCGCGGAGCGCCTGTTCGAAGTTTCCGGTGACGTCCGCCATCGCCATGATGAAGAGGTTTCCGAAGGCGTGGCCGTTGAGGGAGCCTTCTTTGAAACGATGGTCGAAGAGCTGCTTCATCAGCGGCTCGGCGTCCGCGAGCGCGATCAGGCACTGACGGAAGTCACCCGGCGGAAGAATTCGATATTCGTCGCGCAGCCTGCCCGACGAGCCGCCGTCGTCGGCGACGGTCACGATCGCGGACAGGTTGGAGGTGTAGGTCTTGAGGCCTCGCAGCAAAGAGCTCAAACCGGTGCCGCCGCCGATCGCGACGATGCGCGGCCCGCGGCCGCGCAGCCGGAATGCGTGGATCACCTCGACCACGCTGCCCGTGTTCGTCCCGGGGAGAAATGGACCGAGGACGGATTGCGTGAGCTTCAAGTAACTGACCACGAGCAGCCCGACGCCGAAGATGCTGAACACGACCGCACGCGCCCAGTAGGGCAGGAACTGCAGCGTGATCCAATAGAAGCTCTGCGGCAGGTGGGCTGTCTGGTAGATCTCCTTGAGGGCGTACGCAACGCCGAGCACGAGGACCAGCTCGGACACCATGAGCAGGAGGAGCCAGCGTTTGATCTGCAGCCCGGGCGTGAGCCAGCGAAGCCAACTCGCGGATGAAGGAAGCCTATTGGCCATCTACCGCGCCTGCAGCAACGAATGGAAAACGTGCAAGGTTACTCTGGTACTACGCTTCAACTGAAGTATGGGGACTTTACGCGGAATCCGTCGTCTTGTTCGGGTTGTTGCATTTGGCCTCATCGCTGCCGCTATCGCGACGGAGCTCTCCAAGCCGGCGCCCGAACGCACATGGCACGGCAAAGTGTTCGACATTGTGCCTTATGACTTTAGGCCGCCAACCTGGCGGCGCATCCGCAACGCATACTGGAATCCGGAATCCGATCGTCTATTCAACGACCGGGTGTTCGGTGTCGGATGGGCGGTGAACCTCCACAGAGCGAAAACGCTCATGGAGGAGGCTTTCCGACAGCTGATGGGGACCAAGGAGTCGTTGTCGATCCGGATGAGCGCGCGATCCGAAGGCGGCCGGAGGGACTAGCGGGCTAGCCACCAGGAGTCCCGCCGGGCGCGCACAGGACGCCGCTTAAAATGATTCGCCCGGACCGAGCGCTCGGACTTGGGGAGTGGCGCAACGGTAGCGCAGCTGACTCTGGATCAGAAGGTTGAAGGTTCGAATCCTTCCTCCCCAGCCAAGCTCTTGAAGGACTTTTCCCTCAGCGCGGATAGAGGGCGCACGAATTTCGCGCGAACTGTTTTCTGAAACTCGGACCGGATTTCAGACGCCGGCCTATACTCCGACCACCCGACTACTAACTCGTTTGAAGAGGATCACCTGACTAACCCGGGCGCTGGACCCCAGTTCTCAATCGATCGACAATGGTGGTGGACCGGCTCGGAGTGGGTGCCAGCTAGTTAGGCTCCAATTCAACCATCGCCACTGCCAAGTCCGTCTCAAGCAACCGCATCTATCCAAACCAAACGGTCGGGTGGTTTCCCGCGGTGGCTCGTCGTCGTCGCAGCGATTCTGTTCTTTCCGATCACCGTGGTGATCCTGATCGTGCGCACAAAGTGGTCGCCGCGCACAAAGGCAATCCTCTGCGCGGCCTGGGCTGTCGTCCTGATTGGCGCCGGCATAAGCGGCGGGAGTTCGTCGGCGCCGCAGCCGGTTGCCCAATCGTCCTTGAAGGGGACATCGCAAACACCGCCGTCAGGGGATGCCGTTGCCATCGTCGCTAGCCCCAGTTCAAGCGCGATTCCATCCGTGATCGCGTCTCCGTCTCCAGCGCCAACACCACCACCAACCTCGACGCCGACTACCAACGCTTCGCCCGTGGCGGTTCAGACAACGGTCCGCTTCGTCAATGCCCCGCTCACGACATCGCGCGGCTCCTACGCGACATTGAAGGTCAAGACCGCTGCGAACACGTCCTGCTCGATCGAAGTCGATTACAAGTCAGGGCCTTCAAAGGCGGCGGGGCTTGGCACGAAATCATCTGACGGCGCTGGCAATGTCAGCTGGACTTGGAAGGTCGGCGCCACGACGACCCGCGGCAGCTGGCCAATCACGGTCACCTGCGGCGACGCCTCTGCCCAGACCTACATCAAGGTGACGTGACCCGACGCACCGTCGCACTAGTTGCGCTGCTAAGCGTCACGGTGCTGGCCGTTGCAGTTGGCGCTGTCCTTGCGTCGCAGCTCCATGAGTCAGCATTTACGAGCCCGGTAGTCGCCACGCCGGTCGCTGTGGCGACGCCCCTTACATGCCATTCGGTCAACGCTCTACCGGACCCGATCTGCACCCCGGGGGTGGTTGATCCGCGAGTCACCCAAGCCAACATCGAGGCAACGATCTGCGTCAGTGGCTATACGGCTAAGGTTAGACCCTCAACCACTTACATCGACGCCTTGAAGGTGCAGCAAATCAAGCAGTACGGGTATACCGACACCAATCCTGCTGATTACGAAGAAGACCATCTGATCCCGCTCGAACTGGGTGGCCATCCGACTGACCGCAATAATCTCTGGCCGGAACCGCGGAGCGGTGGGGAAGGGGCGACCAAGAAAGACGCCGTGGAGAACTCACTCCACAGCAAGGTATGCGTGGGGTTGATCACGCTGGCAGCTGCGCAGGCAGCCATTTCAAAGGACTGGCCGGCAGCGATCGCTTAGCCGTGAGGGAGCCTTGAGCGCGTCGTCGATCTCAGCGAGTTTTCCTTTCACGTCCTGAAAGCGTTGCGTGTTGGAGGGGATCGGAGTCTGGTCCGAGACGAAGGCCGCCCGAGGCTAGCGCGCCCACCGGCATGGCTCCAGCCCTCACCTGGTGTCAACGACCTGCCAGCCGGCAGGTTGCAAACGGGAATCGAGCGCGTGATCCGTACCGCAGCGGGCCCCGGACCCGGCGCTGTTGCAGGTGTACGATCGCGTCGCGGCCGCCGGGTTTTGCGGCCCTTATGGGGAGCCTCCCATTTCTTTCCTCGGGCCCTCCTGCACGTCGGCGCGGACAACACGGAGAAAAGCGCGATGGCATCTGTGATCACCCCCATGCGGCGGGCGAGACAGGTTGGACTGACCCGGACCGCGGTCGTATGTGGAGACGTCGAGCTGACATACGCGCAGACGTGGGACCGGTGCAGGCGCCTGGTCGGTGCACTTTCGGAGCTGGGGCTTGCGCCGGGAGACCGGGTCGCGGTGATCGCCGGAAACTGCCACCGTTATCTCGAGCTGTATCAGGCCGTGCCGGGCGCCGGCTTCAGCCTCGTGCCTCTCAACCCCCGTCACGCGGTCGCCGAGCTGAGGTATGCGCTCGAGGACTCGGGCGCCAGGGTCCTGTTCACTGGCGTCGGGGACCAGGGCCTGGAAGGCACGGTCGAGCACATCTTCGATCTGGGCGATGGCTATGAGGCGCTGCTCGCGGGCTCGCCGGCCGACTTTCCGGACGACCTTCCCGAAGACACGGTCGCGGGGCTTTTCTACACCGGTGGCACCACGGGAGCAGCCAAAGGCGTGATGCTCACGCACCGCAACCTCCTCGCCAACGCCCAGCATTTCGGCATGTGCTGGCCCTTCACCTCCGAAACGCGCTGGCTGGTCGTCGCCCCGCTCTTCCATGCGGCTGGATCGATCGCCGTGCTGTCGACTGTCTGGAACGCGGGCGAGCACGTGATCCTGCCTGCCTTCGACGCCGGGCGTGCGCTCGATCTGATCGAGCAGCACGGCATCACCTCCACGCTGGTCGTGCCGACGATGCTGGCCGCGCTGAGTGACGAGCAGCTGGCCAGGCCGCGCGACGTGTCGTCGCTTAGTTACCTGAGCCACGGAGGCGCGCCGGTCGCGACGGAGACGCTTCGCCGAGCCCACGCCGCCTTCCCGGCGGCGGAGATGCTTCACATCTACGGCGCCACCGAGACGGCGCCCATCGCGACGCTCCTCCCGCACGAGGAGCAGATCCTCGACGTGCCCCAGGCGCGATCCTGCGGTCGGCCGGCGGTCGGAGTGGAGGTAGGCATCCGCAGCCTCGACGGCGTCTGGCAGGCGCCGGATTCGATTGGCGAAGTTGTCGTCCGCGGCCCCAACGTCATGGCCGGCTACTGGAACAAGCCGGTCGAGACCGCGGCGGCACTGGTGGAAGGTTGGTACCACACCGGTGACCTCGGTTACCAGGATGGTGACGGGTTCGTCTACCTGGTGGACCGGGCCAAGGACATGATCGTGACCGGCGGGGAGAACGTGTACAGCACCGAGGTGGAGGAGGCCCTCTACCGCCACCCGGCCGTACGCGAGGCGGCGGTCTTCGGTGTGCCCGACGCCCGCTGGGGAGAAGCCGTTTACGCGGTGGTCGTACCCCGCAGCGCGGTCGAGCCCGCGGAGCTGATGGCGCACTGCCGCTCCTTGATCGCGGGCTACAAGATCCCAAAGACGATCGAGCTGCGCGAAGAGCCGTTGCCGAAATCTGGAGCCGGCAAGGTCCTGAAGCGTGAGCTACGCGAGCCCCACTGGCGAGGCGTCGAGGCGCGGGTGGCGGGAGCCTAGGGGTTCTTGATCGATCCTGTCGCCGCGTTCGACGAGGTCACCGATGGCGGTCGGCGCGAGCTCCGGTGCGCCGAGCTCGTGTACGACGTGGCCGAGAGGTTTCCCGGCCTAGTGCCCAGCAGAGCCGAGATCGAACAAGAGCGAACTCACCCGCAAAAGGAGAAGCGGGGCCTGGAGGTCGCCCAGGGCGAGTTCTTCGCGCAGGTTCTGGCCGATCCGACGACCGGGCACCATTTGATCCACGCCATGGGCCGTCCCCGCCGTGAGGCGCAGGCTGGTCTCCATGAGCTGGAGGTCGCGGGTCGCGTTGAGCTCGGGACGGTGGCGGTCGAGCGACGCGAGAACGTCGGCTGGATCACCCTCAAGAACTTCGCTTCGCTCAACGCGGAGGACGACGATTCGACGGCGGCCCTGGAGACCGCCGTGGACCTGGTTCTGATCGATCCGAGGATCGAGGTGGGAGTGCTCCGCGGGGCCCCCATGACTCATCCGAAGCACAGCGGCCGCCGCATATTCGGCTCCGGCATCAACCTGACTCAGCTCTACCAGGGCCAGATCTCGTTGGTCGAGTTCATGCTCGAGCGTGAGCTCGGGTGTGTCAGCAAGATGCTTCGCGGTCTGTCACCAGAGAGGGTGCGGGATGACGGTCTCGAGGAGGGCCGGACCGAGAAGCCCTTCCTGGCGGCCGTCGACGCCTGGGCCATCGGCGGAGCCTGCCAGTGGCTCCTCGTCATGGATGCGGTGGTGGCCGAACGCGGCTCCTTCTTCAACCTGCCGGCGCGGAAGGAGGGCATCATCCCCGGCTGCGCCAACCTTCGCCTGCCCCGATTCGTGGGCGAGCGCCTGGCCCAACAGGCGATCTTCATGAACCTGGAGTTCCAGGCCGACTCGACCTCCGGAAGGCTCCTGGCCGATCGTGTGGTGGATTCCGACCGGGTCGAGACTGAGGTCTTGGAGCTGGCTCGTGAGCTGACGGCCGCGGGCCCCACCAGCCTGGTCGCCAACCGGCGCGCGCTGCGCGCCGCGCACGAGCCACTAGATGTGTTTCGCCGCTACCTCGCCACGTATGCGATCGAGCAGGCCCGGTGCCTGTACAGCCCGGGATTGATCGACAACCTGGAGAGGAACTGGGACGCCAAGCGGCGCAGCCTGGCGTGAGCCGAGTCCGCGTCCAAACCCATCGGGAGGCCCCCCGCTGCCGACGGTAGCCGAGACCGTCGGCGCGGTGCTCGCGGGCCTTGGCGTACGCGATGTCTTCGGTCTGGTCGGGAGCGGCAACTTCGTGGTCACCAACTCCCTGGTGGCCGCGGGGGCGGCGTTCATTGCGTCCCGACACGAGGGCGGCGCGGTCGCGATGGCCGACGCGTACGCGCGGGTAAGCGGTCGGCTCGGTGTTTGTAGTGTCCACCAGGGCCCGGGATTGACCAACACCATCACTGGCCTCACAGAAGCAGCCAAGAGCCGCACTCCCCTGCTGGTACTGGCCGGCGACACCGCGGCTGCGGCGATCAATTCCAATTTCCGGCTGGACCAGGATTCGGTGGTGGCCTCCGTAGGGGCGATCCCGGAGCGGATCTACGGACCGGCCACGGCGGTCGCCGATGTGGTCCGCGCCGCGCATCGGGCGCAAACGGAGCGGCGGCCAGTCGTGCTGATGATGCCGCTCGACGTCCAGGCAGTCGAGCAGCCGGACAGCGCTCCGAGTCCGCCTTCGGCGGCTCCTTTGCCATTGCCGCGGCCGGCGGCCTCGGCGGTCGCCGAGGTGGCGGACCGCCTGGCCGGAGCCGAGCGCCCGCTGATCCTCGCCGGACGCGGCGCGGTGCTGGCCGGGGCTGGCGAAGCGCTCGAGCGGGTGGGTGACGCCGTGGGTGCGCTGCTGGCGACCTCGGCGGTGGCCAATGGGCTCTTCTCCCGCTCGCAATGGAACCTCGGCATCTCGGGAGGCTTCGCCTCGCCGCTGGCGTCGGAGCTGATCGCCCAGGCTGACCTGGTGCTCGCCGTCGGGGCCTCCTTGAACGCGTGGACCACCGCCCACGGCAAGCTCATCGGGCCGCAGGCAGTGGTCATCCAGGTAGATCTAGAGCCCCGGGCGATCGGAGTCCATCGCCAAGTCGACCTGGGAGTGCTGGGCGATGCATCGGAGACGGCATCGGCGCTCGTGTCCGAACTGGCCGCTCGGTCCCTTGCCCGGAAGGGCTGGCGGAGCACGGAGCTGGCGGAGCGCATCCGGACTCACCGCTGGCGCGACGAAACGTACGTGGACAGGGGCGACGACGAGCACATCGATCCCCGGACGCTGTCGATGGCCATGTACCTGCGGGTTCCCGGACCAGATGCCTTCGTCTTCGCCCAGGCCTTCATGTCCGTCGGGTTGGGCCTGGCCGGCGCCATCGGTGCCGCCGTCGCCCGCCCCGACCGACTGACCGTTGCAGCCCTCGGTGACGGCGGCGCGCTGATGGCGCTGCCCGAGCTGGAGACGGCCGCGCGCCTGGGCCTCGACATGCTGGTGCTGGTCTACAACGCCGCGGCCTACGGCGCGGAGGTGCACCACTTCGCCCCCGCGGGGCATCCTCTCGACATCGTCCGCTTCCCCGACACCGACTTCGCCGCCATAGGGCGGGCCCTCGGCCTGGAGGGGATCACCGTGCGCCGGCTGGCCGATCTCGCAGGGGTCAGAAAATGGGCCGAACGCAAGCACCGACCCGGCCTGGTCCTGGACGCCAAGGTGGCGCCGGGAGTGTTCGCCGAATGGCTCGAAGAGGCTTTCCGGGGCCACTAAGGTGTCTGCGAAAAGATCGCGCCTCACCAATCGGGCGCGCAGTGGAGGAGGTGCGACCTCAGGTCGTGGCGAGGTCAGCCCCCGGCGATTTGCCGGGGGTTCTGGCCAGGTTACACACGCGACCACGAACCAGTCGAGCGCGGGCCGCGCTCTCGGCTGAGGTTGAAGGTTCGGATCCTTCCTCCCCAGCCACTTGCATCACTCGTATGCGCGCATACACTCATCGCCGGTGGAGACGCACGCGGTCGACGCGGCGGAATGGACTCGCACTCGAGGCATGCGCAGGATGCGCGCCGCGCTGCAGTCGAGCCTCTTGTTTCCCGCGCTCTCGAGCTTCTGCCGCCTTACCGTGCGCGACCGCGAGTTGCTGCGAAGCCTGGACGGCCCCGCCGTGTTTGTCGCCAACCATGTCAGTGCGCTCGACGCGGTCGTCATGGCCGAGGCGTTGCCGCCGCGGTATCGCCATCGCTCGGTGGTGGTCGCGGCCGCGGACTCGATCTTCAAAAGGAAGTGGGAGGCACGCCTCGCGCAGGTAACAGTGGATGCGTTTCCGATCCCGCGAAGTGGCGGGGCCAGGGCTCACCTCGAATACCTGAAAGACCTGTTGCGCAAGAACTGGTCGGTGATCATCTTTCCCGAAGGCCGTCTCACCGCGACAGGCGCCATCGGCGAGTTTCGTAAAGGCGCGGCGATCCTCGCCATGGACGCGGGCGTTCCGATTGTGCCGGCTTACGTCGACGGCATGTACGAGGTGATGCCCCGATTCCGGCGCGTGCCGAAGCGAGGGCGTGTGACGATCACCTTCGGATCGCCCCTCGCAGCCGCCGAGGATGACGACTACGAATCCTTCATCGCGCGGGCGGAACGGGCGGTCAGGGAGCTGGCCGGGCCCAAGGGCATCGCGGTCGACCCGCCGCCCGGCGGCTCGCGGTCGGAAGGCCCCAACTACTGGTACTGATTGCAGACTGACTGGCCTCTCGGCGCGCTGGAACTAAAGGTCCTCGACCTTCAACGGGAGGTCGACTTCTACGAGTGGTTCGGCCTGACCCGCATGGCCGGTGATGCGGCCTACGCGGTCCTGGGGGCCGGGGATGCCTCACTGCTACGCCTGACGGCGCTCCCGGACGGTCGCCCGCGGCCGAGGCATACCGCCGGCCTCTACCATTTCGCGATCCTCCTTCCCTCGGAGGAGGAGCTGGGCGGCTTTCTGCGTCGCGCCTTGGAGGAGAAGCTTCCGCTTACTGGGACGTCCGATCACCTGGTGAGCCAGGCCCTCTACTTCGACGATCCGGAAGGAAACGGGATCGAGGTCTACGCCGATCGGCCGCGGAGCGAGTGGCAATACCCCAATGGGCGGTTGAGCATCGGCATCGAGCATCTCGACTTCGAACGTCTGCTGCGGATCGCCGCGCCGCCGCAGCCCAAGTTCTCGGCCGGCACTGTGCTCGGTCACATGCACCTGAACGTCAGCGACCTCGATGGAAGCCAGGCCTTCTACGAATCGCTCGGGATGGAGCTGATGGCCGAGGCCGGCGGGATCATGCGCTTCATGAGCTGGGAGGGCTACCACCACCACCTGGGGATCAACCTGCTGGAGGGGCGCGATGCCGCGCCCGTGGCTCCCGATGTCAGCGGGCTGCGGAGCTTTGAGATCCGCCACCTCGAGGCGGACATCCTGCTGGCGCCGCCCCTCCTTTAGTTTTCCACAGGGGTCGCTGTCGTTTTGTCGCCAACCGGGCCGACAAAACGTGCTGTTCGTCCTTGAAAAATCCTCAGGTAGGCTATTCTGCCGCAATGGCTGAAGTCCTCCTGGTGCTTCTGCTTGCCATCGAAATCGCGTTCGCTGTGCTGGCGATCAGGACGGTGGCGGCCTGGATCCACCAGCCCGACCGCCGCCACGGAAACCTGGCGATCGCGATCGGCTCGCTAGCGATCGTGATGCTGCTGGCGCCAAGCCTGACCGGCACTGGCGCCAACACCCAGCTGCTCACTGATCTCGCGGCGGTCATCTTTCTTGTGTCCGGCTACGGCCTGCTGATGTTCCGGGATTCGTTTGTGCCGTTCGGAGTCGCCAAGACCCGTCTCGTCACGCTACTGATCGTCGCGGTCGGTCTTCTCGACATCGCCGTCCAGCTGCCCGCGGATCCCGAGAGTCCGCACAACGCCGTGCAATCGCTCGCTCTTGTCTCGACGGTGGGAGTGTGGGCGTTCTGCATCCTCGAGCCGATCGTCACCTTCTGGATCGCCTCGCGCGGCCGCCCCGAGGTCGAAAAAGCTCGTCTTCGTGCCATCTCCGCAGGCTACGCAGGACTTCTGCTGGTCGTCCTCATCGGCACGGTCGCGGGAACCGCCAACGACGCGTTCTCCGTGGTGATCGACCTGTTTGCCCTGGCCACGGTGCCGGTTCTCTATGTCGCCTTCTTCCCTCCCGTCTGGCTGCGTCGGATCTGGAGACAGCCTGAAGAAGACCAGTTCCGCAACGCGATGCATGAGCTGCTCCTGTACAGCCCCGACCGCGCCACGCTCGCCGATCGCGCGCTCGTCTGGGCGGTGCGCCTCGTCGGCGGGGACGCTGCCTTCGTGCTCGACTCAGACGGATCGGTGCTGGCGGCACGTGACATCGGCTCCGCCGATGCCGCCTCGCTGAGCAAACGGTTCTCCTATCTCAGTGTCGACGGTAGGGGCGACGGCCACGCGCCATGGCGCGCGGGCCGAAGTCTTGTGGTCCCGCTGGAGCTGCGTCAGGGCCGCGGCGCGATGGTTATCGTCTCCGGACGCCTCAGCCCCTTGTTCGGCGACGACGAGCTGGCCCGCCTGCGCCAGTACGCCGCGAGCATCGCGGCCGGCATCGACCGCGTGACGCTCAGCTCGAAGATCGCGGCGCTGGAGCGCGCCAAGACCGACTTCTTGAACGTCGCCTCGCACGAGCTCCGCGGCCCGATGACAGTGATCAAGGGATATCTGACGATGCTCGAAGCGGGAGCACTCGGCGACCTCTCCCCGAAAGCGCGCTCGGTCCTCCCGCTCCTGATCTCCAAATCCGACGAGGTGAACTGGATGGTCGAGCAGATGATCGAGGCTTCGCGTCTCGAGGAAGGACGCCTGGCACTGAAGCGGCAACACGTCGACATCGTCGAGCTCACGGATTCGGCGATCGACGGCGTCAGGATGCTGCTCAGCGACCACGACCTGAAGGTCGACGCACCCGTCGAAGCGATCGAGGCGGAGGTCGACCCCGATCGATTCCAGATCGTGGTTCGCAACCTGCTGAGCAACGCAGCCAAGTACTCGCCCGCGGGAACAGACATCAGCGTCGACGTCCGGCGCGTTGACAGCCAAGCGCTGGTCTCTGTCACCGACCGTGGAGTGGGCATCGCCGAAAGTGACCAGGAGCAGCTGTTCTCACGATTCGGGCGCATCGAGAGCTCGGTCCACGTACAGGGAACGGGGCTCGGTTTGTGGCTTTCGCGTGAGATCGCGCGCATGCACGACGGCGACTTGACCGTCACCTCAACCCTGGGCGAGGGAAGCACCTTCAGATTCACAGTCCCGGTCAACAAGTAAAGTCCCGGATCGTGACCCCGGATGCCCAGGTGCGGTTTGAGCCGCGCCGCCCGCTCGACCTCCACCTGACCCTGGCGCCGCTCGGCAGCGGTCCATGGCTGCGCCACGAAGGCGGCGCGATCTGGCGGGCTACCCGGACCCCCGCCGGCCCTGCGACCGTCAGGCTCGAGCGCACCAACGGATCGGTCGACGTCCGCGCGTGGGGTCCCGGTGCGGAATGGGCGGTCGCCAATGCGCCCGCCTCATGTGGAGAGGGCGATGACGACAGCGAATTCATGCCCGCGCATCCAGTGGTCGCACGCCTGCACCAGGAGATTCGCGGCGTTCGCATGCCGCGCACACTCGCGGTGTTCGAAGCCCTCGTGCCGACTGTACTGGGCCAGCAGGTAACGAGCGAGGAGGCCCGCGATTCGTATCGACACCTGGTGAATGCGCTCGGCGAGCAAGCGCCCGGCCCCTTTCCGCTGAGGTTGCCGCCTTCGCCCCAGGTTTTGGCGCGCATGCCGTACTGGAGCTTTCATCGCTTCGGCATCGAGCGGCGCCGGGCCGATGTGATCATCCGCGCCGCCCGGAGCGCCAAGCGGCTCGAGCAGGTCACACAGATGGACATGCCCGGCGCGTATCGCAGGATGCAGGCGTTTCCGGGAATAGGGGTGTGGACCGCCGCCAAGGTCGCGATGGTCGCGCTGGGTGACCCCGACGCGGTTCCGGTGGGCGACTACCACCTGCCGCATTCGATCGGCTTCGCGCTCGAAGGCACGCCGCGTTCAACCGACGCGCGCATGCTCGAGCTCCTCGAGCCGTACCGCGGGCACCGGGCACGTGTCATCCGCTTGATCATGGCGGCGGGAATCGGGGCTCCCCGATTCGGGCCGCGCAAGCCCCTCAGGAACATCACCAACAGGTAGCCAATCCTCCCTCTCCCCGCAGGGAGCGGATTGGGGTGAGGGGTGTTGCCCGCCGCAGCCGTCGGGCGAGCCTAGGCGTCTAAGCCGGCGAGCTCCTCCTCGGCCAGGTCGATCAGCTCGCGCATCCTATCGCCGTCGAAGATCAGTCGCGCGCCCGCGGCCTTGTAGAGCTCGGGCAGTGGCTTGGTTCCCCCGAGCGCGAGCGCCTCCCGATATTTGCGAACCGCCCCGCGCCGGTTGGACAGGCTGTTACGCCACACCTGCAAGGCTCCCAGCTGCGCGATGCCGTACTCGATGTAATAGAACGGGTAATCGAAGAAGTGAGGCTGGAAGTACCAGCGCGCGATACGCTGGGCGTCCAGATCGCTCCAGTCGACCGAATCGCCCTCAAAGCGGTTGCGCAGCTCGAGCCACTTGCGATCGCGCGCATCGCGGTCGCGGCCGTCGGGCGTCGTGTACATCCACTGCTGAAATGCGTCCACCGAAGCGCAGTGGGTGAAGAAAAGGACGGTTCGCTCCAGCAAGCCACGCCGTGAGCGCAGCGCCTCCGCCTCGTCGTAGTAGCCACCGTGGTCGCGATCGATGTACGGCGACGACAGGAGTTCCATCGATATCGATGCGACCTCTGCCATCTCCGCACCGGGGTGGCGCTGGAAGAGATAAGGAAGGTTGGCGGCTTCGAATACGTGAAACGAGTGACCCGCTTCGTGGAGCAGCGTGCGCACGTCCTCGTCGATGTTGACCGCGTTCATGAAGATGAGCGGCAGCTTGTGATACGGCAGAGAGTCGCAGTAGCCGCCCGGGGCTTTGCCTTTGCGATTGTCGAGGTCGAGCAGCCCTGCCTCGGCCATGCGCTCGAAGTAGCCTTTGAAATCGGGTTCGACGTTGGCGAAGATGTCTTTTGACTTGTCGACGAACTCGCGCACGTCGCGGTACGGGTGAAGCACCGGCCTCGCCTTGGGATCCACCCACAGATCCCACGGTCGTAGCCGGTCCACCTTGAGGTGGGCGCGGCGGCGCCCCAGGAGGCGTTTGGCTGCGGGGCGAACCACCTCCTCGACGGCTTCGTGAAACCGAAAGCAGTCGTCAGGGGTGTAGTCGAAGCGATTTTTCTCGCGGTGAGCGTAGTCGCGGAAGTTGGCGAATCCAGAGTTCTTGGCGATCTGCTGCCTCAGGTCGTACATGCGGTCGAAAAAGTCGGCGAGCGTGTCGCGTTGTTCGACGTAGGGCTGGAACTGCTTGCGAAATGCACGCTCCCTGACAGTCCGGTCGTTTTCTTCGAGATACGGCCACATCTGCAGCGGCGTCATCTCCTGGCCATCCCAGTCGACCGTCATCGCTCCGATGGCCTTCGCCCAGCCGGTTGACAGCCTGGACAGCTCAGCGAAAAGGGGCACGTTGGCCTCGTTGAACAGATCCATCTGGTTGCGGAATCGACGGATCGTCGTCTCCATGTCGGGCCTGGCGTAGCCAAGCTCGACCAGCCGGCGCTGCAGCCTTGTCCGCTGCTCGTCGGCCTTGGGATCGATCTCGCTTCCAAACCTCAGCTGCGCCCGCTCGCTCTCCGCGTCGGCGGTGTTGCACGCGTACGCGAAGTGGGCGAGGGCGGCCGCTTCCGCGAGCATCGACTCGAAATCGGACCAATCTCTCAGCCACGTCTCGACGTTGGTCTTGTCCAGGGGCCGCGTCGCGAGGTCTTCGTAGTACGGCGCCACGTCTTCCCACGTCGCGGTCTTGAATGCGTCAGGCGACTCAGGCAGAGCAATCACCACACCACCCCGCGCACATGCTACAGAGAGGAATGACGTGAAATCGTCATCGCCCTCCCTGCCCGCCGCGGTGCGCGAAGCGGTTGTGTCGGCGCTTGGTGCATCCCCAGTGACGGAGGAGTTCGCGTGGATGAGCTGGGCGGGCACCGTCTGGCGCCTGGCCGTTGCAGACCGCACGGTCTTCGTCAAACGCGCGGCCGACTTGGCCGGAGAGCGTGATCGCCTGGCGTGGCTCGAGGGAAGTTGGCCCGTGCCGGAAGTAATCGGCTTTTTCCACGAAGCCGACGACGACTGGCTCGTCACGCACGCGGTCCTGGGAGTGCCGATGTTCCACGAATCCGTGGGGTGGGATCCGGTCCAGGTCGCAAACAAGCTGGGTCAGATCCTGCGCAAGCTCCACGCGACAGAAGCGACCGACTGCCCCTTCGGCGTCAAGAAGCCAGGCCACGTGCTCATCCACGGTGACTACTGCCTGCCGAACGTCCTGGTTCACCGGGGCGAGCTCAGCGGCCTGGTCGACGTCGGCGGCGCCGGCCTAGGGAATCCCGAGGCCGACCTCGCGGCCGGCGTCTGGACACTGCAGTACAACTACGGCAAAGGTTTCGGCAGCGCCTTCCTCGACGCGTACGGGTGGCCGCCGATGACCGAGCAGGCGCTCGAGAAGCTGCGCCGGAAGTACGCCCGCTAGGCGCCGGGCGCGCGCAGGGCGCACCTCAAGTTGGTAGGACGATGTTCTCGACCGCGCGCCAGCAGTACCATGCGGCGATCGTCCGGCAGGGCCGGAACGTCTCGCCCTCAGCCTGCAGCGCCTTCGGCGTGATGATCTCCCGCTTGCGGTGGGCAAGGGTCCATCCCTTGCGGACGCCGTAGTCGTCCACGGGCCAGACGTCGAGCCGCCGCAGCTGGAAGATCAGGAACATCTCCGCCGTCCAGCGCCCGATCCCGCGCACCTGGACCAGTCGCGCCACGAGCTCATCGTCGGTCAGCCCATCCACGTCCCCGAGCGGTACCGTGCCGTCCGCCACCTTCCGCGCGAGGTCTGTGATCGCGGCCTCCTTGGGCCCGCTGACACCCGCTCCGCGCATCACGCCCACGGGCAGCGCGAGGACGGCGGCGGGGGAGAGCGCTTCGGCGAAGAGCTTCAGGAACCGGCCGTGGATCGCGGTCGCCGCGGCACCCGCAAGCTGCTGGTACATGATCGAGCGGACCAGCGCCGAGAAGCTGTCGTCCAGCGGGTCGCGCAGCTCCATCGCACCGGTGCGCTTGATGAGGGCGGCCATCGCCGGGTCACGTCGTCCAACGAGTCGCGTCCCCTTGGCAATCTCCTCCCCATTCATGGGGAGGGCGCCGGAGCGGGCGTTGCGCCCCGCACGACCGCGCGTAGGAGCCTTCAGGCGAACTCGGACATGAATTGCGCGAACTGTTCGCGGCTCAACCGGAGCTCGTCCTCACCCAGGTCCTTCAAGGGCCGCTGCGGGATCTCCTCGGTCGAGGCGAAATCGGCCATCGCGGTGTCGACGTAGAGCAGGCCCGTCACCAGGTGACCCTCGGCGCGGGCCTCCTCGATCACCCGAATCGCCGCCTGGCGGTTGGTCGGATCGTGGTCCTCGCCGAGCTTCTTCAGCACGATATGCGACCCGTCGTGCAGCAGCACGTCCCGCACGGTGCCGGGCTCGTAGTCGACGTGAACCTCTTCGAAGAAAGGAATGAACGAGACGTCCGCGATCGACTCCTCGTGGTCCTTCACCCAGCTGTAGCTCTTGGTCGAGCCGTCATGGTCGTTGAAGGTCACGCACGGCGAGACGATGTCGAGGATCGCGGTCCCGCGGTGGGCGATCGCCGCCTTGATCAACGGCACGACCTGCTTGCCGTCGCCGCTGAACGAGCGCGCGACGAACGAGCAACCGAGCGCCAGCGCGACCGCGCAAGGGTCGATCGGCTGGAACGTGTTGACCGCGCCTTTCTTCTGCATCGATCCGAGGTCGGCCGTCGCCGAGAACTGGCCCTTCGTCAGGCCGTAGGTCCCGTTGTCCTCGATGATGTACGTGCAGTCGACGTTGCGGCGGATCAGGTGCATGAACTGGCCGAGGCCGATCGACGCGGTGTCTCCGTCGCCGGACACCCCGAGCATGATCAGCTGGCGGTTCGCCAGGTGGGCCCCGGTCGTGAGCGCCGGCATGCGCCCGTGGACGCCGTTGAAGCCGTGCGCCGTCTCGACGAAGTAGGCGGGTGTCTTCGACGAGCAGCCGATGCCCGACATCTTCGCCAGCAGGTGTGGCTCGACACCGAGCTCGTAGAGCGCCTTGATCATGTGGTTGGTGATCGAGTTGTGCCCACACCCCGCGCATAGCGTGGTCGCGGCGCCCTTGTAGGCATCGCGCGGAAGCCCGACGTGGTTGACCGTCGCGCTCATGCGGGCACCGCCTCGCGGTCCATTAGTGGCTCGATGATCGCAGCAGCGGGGATCGGCTGCCCGTTGTAGTGGCGGATCGAACGCACCCGGTCGACCAGCGCGGGGGGGAGGGCGAGGCGAACGATGTCGAAGAGCTGGCCGTCGCGGTTCTGCTCCGCCACGTACACGCGTTCATGGCGCTCCACGAACGCGGCCACATCATCCGACAGAGGCAGGGCTCGCACACGCAGGTAGTCGATCGCCTTACCGGCGGAAACCAGCGTCTCACGGGCTTCGACCACGGCCGCGTGGGTCGACCCGAACGCGATCAGGCCTACGGATGAGCCGGCCTCATCGATCACAGGCGCCGGAAGCGCGTGCCGTGCGGTCTCCAGCTTGCGCACGAGGCGGTCCATGTTGTTTGCGTATGCGTCCGCGCCCTCGGTGTAGCGGGCGTTCTCGTCATGGCCTGAGCCGCGCGTGAAGTAGCCCGCCGCCGGATGGTCGGTCCCGGGCAGGGTGCGGTAGGTGACGCCGTCCTTGTCGACGTCGCGGTAGCGTGCCCACTCGCCGGCCACCTTCTCGAGGTCGTCCTTCGACAGCACCTTGCCGCGGTCGAATGGTTTCTCCGGGTACTTGAACTCCGGAGTCATCCACAGGTTCATGCCGAGGTCGAGGTCGGAGAGCACAAAGATTGGCGTTTGGAATCGGTCCGCGTAGTCGAATGCGTCGCGCGCGAACTCGTAGCATTCCTCGACCGTCCCAGGCAGCAGGACGATGTGCTTGG
>WNGL01004155.1_pt1 | contig 17429 bp, 17 predicted proteins | sample 5400591 | NCBI WGS metagenome assembly WNGL01 (sample SAMN13153377, study PRJNA577476) | soil metagenome | isolation source: 80 cm soil or saprolite under Garry oak tree replicate 1 | place: USA:California | collected 2016-06-15 | reverse complement strand
GGCCCCGAGGCGCCGCCGAAAAAGCTGATCATCGAAAAAGTGAAGAGCGGCATCGACGGCTTGATCACCACACTGCGCGATCCGATCGACGCCGAGATCTTCGAAGCAGGGAAGGGCACGCTCAAGGTCGTGGCACAGATCGCCGTCGGCTTCGATAACATCAGCCGCGCCAACGCCAACAAATACAAGGTCCCATTCACGAACACAGCCGACGTGCTCACCGAAGCGACCGCCGAGTTTGCTTTTCTCATGCTCGGCACGTTGGCGCGAAAAATGTATCAGAGTGAGCGCCTGGTGCGGGACCAAAAGTGGCCGTCGTGGCACCCATTCCTCCCCTTCCTTGGCGACGAGGTCACGGGCAAGACGATTGCCATCATCGGCACCGGACGCATCGGCTTGGCGATGATCAAGAAGTGCTCGGGGTTCGACATGAACATGCTGTGCTACGACCCGGCGTACCACAATGACAAGTACATCGCCTCCATCCAGGAGTTGATGGACCTGCGGCACTCACGCGGCATTCAAAAAGAGAAGACATATATTAAGTACGTGGAGTTTGAAGAGGCGATGCGCGGCGCCGACTACATAAGCATCCACGTTCCGTTGTTGCGCGAGGGCGAAACCGACAAGCCGACGTATCACCTCATCAGTGAAAAGACGCTTAAGCTGATGAAGCCGACGGCCTACCTGGTGAATAGTTCACGCGGCCCTGTCGTGGACGAGAAGGCACTCGCCCAAGCGCTGAAAGACAAGGTCATCGCCGGGGCGGCGCTCGACGTCTTTGAGAAAGAGCCTCTGCCGACCGATTCGCCACTACTCGATCCCGAAATCGCCGATCGCACGCGGCTGTTCCATCATTTCGCCAGTGGCGCGCGGATCACGCGACTCTCAGTCGATCCCGACAAAGGCATGGCTGGACGGACTGTCCAGGGTCTAATCGACGTGCTGGAAGGGAACTACGGCGGCGATCCGACCAAGATGCCATATGTGGTGAATAAGGAAGCGTTCACCTCGTGAGATAAATCTTCGATGGAGAATCGACAGCATGGCGATCTATCTCACGGGGTGAACCCGTGAGATACAACAGGCGTGCCGAAATACTGCTGCGTTTACGTTTTGTGCTCGCAAGTTGACCGTCAGTTTTATGGAACTCGACAGGACTAACTGGATTGAGTGGATCGCGTTCGAGCAATCGACAAATCGTGTCTACGAGAGTCCCTAGCTTCCTGGTTTCTTAATTACGCGTCCCCAAAATCGTACCACTTGGCATCAAGTAGCGCGCCAAGGCAAACTCAGCCCACCGATCACCACCAAATGTGGCTTGAAATCCGACCGCTACCATCTTTCCATCGCGCTGAAAGGCAGCCCCGTTGGCTCCGCCGTTCAGATCGCCAAACGAGGTACGCACTTTGCCCGCGACACCAAAGGTGGTGTCGAGAGAGCCATTCGGATTCAAACGCGCCAGCAAGAAGTCGGAATCGGATGATTCCGTGTTCGCATAACCGACGGTAATAATTTTGCCGTCGCGTTGCAGGAGGACTTTGCTGGCGCTCTGGCAGCAGCTGCCAAAATCGATTTGCATCATCCCGTCGGTACTGAAGCTGGTGTCGAGGATGCCGTTGGAGCTATATCGCGCGACGGCGAAATTCTGAACCAAGCCGTTTTGGGAGATCGCGAATCCAGCGGCGACGATCTTGCCGTCGCGTTGAAGAACGGCCGAGCGCGCCTGATCGAAGTTGTGATCGCCGAAGTCGGTGCGCGCTTTTCCGGCGACACCGAACGTCGAGTCAATCGTCCCATTACTCAGATAGCGTGTCGCGGCAAAGTCATAGAAATTCGCCGGATTTTTCGCAGAGCCAACGGCGACAAGCTTGCCGTCCGTCTGTATGAGAATGGAAAAGGCGTCGTCGTTGAAGCCGTCAAAATCGGTTGCGACCTGGCCGTCGCCGCTGAAGGTCGTGTCTGGCGTTCCATCCCGATTATAACGCGCAAGTGCGAAGTCAGTATTAGAACTATCGTCATTGGTGAAATTAACGAAGTCAGTTCCAGCAGCGATAATCTTGCCGTCAGGCTGCAAGGCCAGGGCGAAGGCATAGCTACCCCTGGCCGGGAAAACTCGTCGTCACGATGCCACCGTTGCCAAAGGAGGTATCGAGCGATCCATCCGGGTTGTAGCGAACTAGTTTGAAATCGCCAAGAAACGTAAAGAGCGGAAAAGCGCCGCCCGCGACCACGATTTTGCCATCAGGTTGGATGACCACCGATGAAGCCACCGCGGCCAGGCCCGGGAAATCTGTTCGCACTTTGCCGCCGGCGCCGAAGGCTGTGTCGAGCGTGCCATTCGCATTGTAGCGTGCGACGGCGAAGTCCTCGTCCGTATAATCATTGTTTATATAGGTTGTCCCGACGACGACCAATTTGCCATCAGCCTGGACCGCCACTGCATTGGCGATGTCGGTGCTATGATCAAAATCGGTCATCACTTGGCCGGCGGTCTCGAGTGTCGGAAGGCCGGCGGTCCCGAATGTCGGATCGAGGTCTCCGTCGGTTGCCTGCGCCATCTGCCCGCTCACGAAGGAGGTCAGTATTATTGCCGTGGCGCCGATCCCGCGGCAGTGAGTGGCGAATCGGCAAAGTTTTGAGTTGGTGATTGGCATAGATGTTCCTTTCGTTTCTTCCTAAAGTCTCATAACGCGAGGCGTTGTCGCTTCCAAGCACAGTGTAGTAACAATCCTGTTACCAAGCCGAAATAGGGAAATGGGGTCGTATCTATATTTTTTAACATTCGCGCGATGCCTGCTGGTTATTCGCCAACGGCGAATCTGTCCATCCATCTACGCCGAGGCTACGACGTGACGAGTTGGCGGATCGGTTATCAGTTACTTTAAGAGCTGCAATCACGGACCTAGGAATTGCAAAGCGGAGATCATCCTTCGCGATCGGAGAGAAGTGACGCGAATGCGACAAATCGCTGTTTCGCAAGCATGTCGGAGTCTCATCGACCGCGCATCAGCCCGCCTTCGCGCGATGCCTACGGCGCCCAAGGATTTTGAACGACAATCCCAGCGGAACTGTCTACGTTGCCACTATGACTAAACTGATTGCGTTAGTAGCAGCGGGACTCTTTGCGGCAGGCACGATGTTCGCGGGCGAACACGGCGATTGCGCAAAGAAAGTCGGAAACGAAGTGAAGGCAGCGTGTCAGGCTTCATTGGCCAGCCTCAACCTGACACCTGAGCAGAAGACGAAGATGGACGCGGTTATGGCAGAGCATGAGAAAGCCGGTTGCTCCGAAGCGAGCGAAGCTAAATACATGCACGAGGCAAAAGGAATCCTGACGAAGGAGCAGTACACGAAGTTCGAAGCCCAATGCAAGAAAGGCGAAAAAGACAAGACGCAGACCTGATCGCGGACTTGCAACCAGATCAACGCTTCGCGCCGAGAGCATTCTCGGCGCGTTCCGTGTACGGATTCGATTCCGGCCGAAATGGGAAAGGCAATTGCGTCGCTCTAAACTCCGAAACATTCGCGAGCAGAGCATTTAACATTTCCCGGTACGTCTTGAGCGTTTTGCAGAAAGCGCGACCATGGAAAAATGGGGTCGCCTCGGGTTTTGCAATCGATGTCGCTCGATTCCCGTCGCCTCGACCTGGACCAGAGGTCGGAAATCAGAAATCAGATGTCAGCCGAATCCCATTCGCACCATTCCCCTAGGCAGGCGAAGCGGCTACAGCTCTCGCCTGTTTATTCGCGGGCCTTACGGGGTAGCCGTAGGGGTAGCAGTCGCAGTAGGGGTAACAGTGGGAGTTGGAGTGACGTCAGCGGGTGATGAGCCCCTGCCTTCATTGGCCTCCTTCCTGAAGGTGACGAAGAGGGTTGCACCGACAACCGGGGCAATCGTTACCTCAGCGGGACCCGCTATTACCACTTGATTCATGGTTTCCGGCGAAGTTGAAAGGCTGCTCGTATCGATCCGGCTGGCGGTGAGAACATTGGTGCTCTGATCGTTTAGCGTCACGGTAACTACACCGCGATCGACGCCGCCTTGTTGTGTAAAATTTCGGACCCTGAGGAAGTGCTCGTCAGGGACTGTGATCGTCAGCGGTGAACTCGTAATAATGCGGCTCTTGAATCCGCCGGCAAAGACAGGGCTTGTGGCACTTAACAGAAGGCATACAACCAAAGATCGCCCAAAGAGGATTTTCATCATTTAAGATAGTATGCTATCAACACGTCGGCCAATTGCAATTGCGGTTTACCGACACTCCGAACCAGGGAACGGAAAAGGGGTCGCGTCTAAACTCCGAACTCAGAAAGTTTTCGCAAGCAAAGCGTTTACGATTTCGAGATGCATCTTGAGCGCTTTGTAGAAAGCGCGCCTGACTTTCACAAGTATTGCTCGTTAGAATTGCCCGGACATAGTTGACTCGGATCTGGATGCCGATGAAAAAAGGAGGAAGGCAAGGAAAGCAGCTCCGCAAAACGGAGAGCGGATGGGAATGGCTCAAAAACTATCGGGTCTGGGACGCTAACCGGAAAATCTTTGTTTATCCGGAGAACTGGACCGAACCCGAGCTGCGTTTGTCGGCCCGTTTTCGGGGATCCCTGGACGAAGCGGTGGCATTCATTTGCGCAAAATGCGGTGCGAAGGCAAAGCGCAAGCGCATTCGCAAGTCGGCGCGCGGGAAAAGCGTCCGCGTCCTGTTCACTGGCAAAAACCGGACGGGCGCTCTCGTCGCTGCCCAGAACCTGGCCCGCGATCTGGGAAAAGGCCTATACCGCGTCGATTTGGGCGCCGTCGCGTCTAAACACATTGGCGAGACGGAAAAGAATCTGAGCCGCGTCTTCGCTGCAGCAGGGAAGAATGGTCCGGTCCTCTTTTTCGACGAAGCGGATGCGCTCTTTGGCAAACGCACGGAGGTAAATGACAGCCACGATCGTTACGCCAATACCGAGATTAATTGTCTCCTCGATAGAATCGAAAAATACGGCGGCGTCGCGATCCTCGCCGCTTGCAATCGCACTAAGATCGACAATGCGCTCTTGCGGTGGTTTCATTTCGTTATCCGCCTCCCGCCACGAAGATAACCGCGCCGATCAGCTTTTGCGATGTAATTCAGGCGTTTGGTTCATCAGGAAATGGTCGCCAGTGCGTTTGCAGCGCGCTGATGGGCGCGCTGGAATCGTGGAAGATCATTGGTTAAAAAAGCTGGCTCGGAATCGCTTCCGAGCCAGCTCAGTGGATTTTATATCCTACGCCAACTTAGTACCGAGAACGGTAGTAATGATGACGGTGGTGGCGGTAAACCCGATGCCCGTAGTACGAGCGGCCCGTGTAATAGCCATAGTTTGGATATGATCGGTAGTATCCATATGGATAATACCCGTATCCGTAACCCGGATAGCCGTAATAGCCATATCGGTAACCTGGATAGCCAAATCCAATTCCAACCCCCCCAATTCCGATCGAAACTTGAGCGTCAGAACGCTGCACGGGAACGAAAGCAAATCCACTTACCACCAATGCAATTAAGAGAAGCTTTTTCATATAGTTTTCCCTTTCCTGTTTGTTGTTTTGCGAGGGATGAAAGCTCCTGCCAAGAACTTACTCGACGCTCGGAATGCGTCGCCTCCCTCTATAATATAATCGGATGCGGATAGTCCCGCGGTTCCCAAAAAATGCCAAGACGGAAGCGGTTCTGACTAAGGGAATTGCTGATCGAGTGGTATCGACCTTTGACTAACAATCGCAGCTTTTGCCGCAATTGCATGCCTTACCGTTATTCATCGGGCAATTCTTGCCGGTCTTCTTACATGCGGGTTGGTCTGCCGCAAGCGCAGTCGCGCAAATCACCGCCGCAAGAAACGAAAAGAGAATTTTGGTATAGCTTTTCATACGGCCTTACTCTTCTCATGCAGCCAAGGTTAGCGCCAGCGAAAAGATGAGATATAACCAAAACGTGTGAAAGTGGGCGGCCAACATTTTCGAACGATCTGGCTTAAGAAGGAGGATCAATGCGTCGTGCAGCTGATCGATCAGCGATTTTTGCCTCACCGTTTCGTGATCGAAGAAGTCAGCACGGTCGATCAGATGGTGACGGCGATTCGCGAAATGCATGTTCGCGGAGCCGGGTTGATCGGTGCAAGCGCAGGATACGGGATGTATCTTGCGACAATTGAGGCAGCCGCGCGTCCCGCAGTCGCGGGATTTGATCAACACTTGGCCAGCGCAGCGGCACAACTCAAGGCAACCAGGCCGACGGCAGTGAATCTTTCCTGGGCAGTCGAGCGCCAGTTAAAGAATATCGTGGACGGGGAAACTGCCGAAGAGAAGGTCAGCCTGGCTCTGCGCACAGCCAGACTGATTGCCCAAGAAGATGAAGAGCACTGCCGATTGATAGGGCAACACGGGTTGAATCTCATTCAAAAAATTGCGCGAAACAAAGCGGGGAAGCCGATCAATGTGCTTACGCATTGCAACGCGGGATGGCTCGCGTTTGTTGATTACGGTTCCGCTACGGCTCCAATCTATGCCGCGCACGATAGCGGGTTGCCAGTTCACGTGTGGGTTGCTGAGACGAGACCCAGGAATCAGGGTTCGAAGCTCACTGCCTGGGAGCTGGGGGAACAAGGCGTGCCGCATACGGTGATCGCGGACAGTGCCGGAGGGCATTTGATGCAACATGGCGAAGTAGATCTGGTGATTGTTGGAACAGATCGCACGACTTACACGGGAGATGTTGCGAACAAGATCGGAACGTATTTGAAGGCGGTGGCGGCGAAGGATAATAACGTTCCTTTCTATGTGGCACTGCCTTCGTCTTCGCTTGACTGGAACATGCAGGATGGGTTGAAAGAGATCCCGATCGAAGAGCGCGGCGCGGAAGAAGTAAAGCACGCGGACGGGTGGTTGAGGGGCGACAGGTGGAAGTGCGCATTACTCCGGAGGGAAGTCCGGCCGCAAACTACGGGTTCGACGTTACGCCCAAACGCCTCGTGACCGGACTGATTACCGAGCGAGGCGTGTGCGAAGCGAACGAGAAAAGCATCCGCGCGCTTTTTCCCGAGCAGGCGCCGTGAGCCAATACATAAAGTTCACGTGCGAACACGCAGCTACGGAGCTCAGCCCGTTCGACGGTTTTGCCGACTTGAACGCATACAGACGGAAACTTCTCCAGCTTCGACTGCTCGGTGTGGATTCAAATGGCGTTGGATTCGGCAACCTGAGCATAAGGGATGGCACGGCGAATAATTTTTACATCACAGGCTCGGCGACGGGAGGATTAGCCGAACTGACGTTGGCGAATTGCGCAAGAGTTGTGGCTTACAATTTCAAAAAAAACTGGCTCCGATGTGTGGGAGGCGCGATTGCTTCATCCGAGTCGCTAACGCACGCCGCGGTTTACGAATCGGATGCAAAGGCTGGGGCGGTTATTCATTGCCACGACTCAAGATTGTGGACAGCGCTTCTAAATCAAGCTCCGACAAGTTCGAAGACCGTTGAGTACGGGACACCTGAGATGGCGTACGAAGTAATGCGTCTCTCCAACCTTACCGACGTGAAGAGCAGAAAGATTCTTGTCATGGCCGGACACGAAGGAGGCATCGTAGCTTTCGGCAGAGATCTCGAAGAGGCGTTCGCTGTTCTAATGCGCGAGCGAAAGAAAATGAAGAAGTTGAGAAGGTGAAGGAAAAACGGAGAAAAACGGGTCAGAGCTTACTATTGACATTCACGCGAGCTGAAAGCTCGTGTGGTTATTGTCGCTCGACCCCCGTCGGCTCCAATCACCAGGATTGCATTTAACATTCGAAGCTGGCTGAGATCTGCGACTGGCAAATCGGACCCATCGTATCTTGAGCAGCTGAAACGTTGAGCGAAACTTCGGGCCAATGAAAGACTTTACTCAGGGCTCGGTCACCAGGCATTTGCTGCATATGTCGGCCTTTTTGGCTGTGAGCATGGTGGTGCAGACGCTTTATTTATTGGCCGATCTCTACTGGGTGGGACGCCTCGGAAAGGAAGCGATTGCGGCCGTCGGTGTGGCAGGCAACATGACGATGATTGTGCTGGCGCTCACCCAAATGCTGGGCGTGGGAACAACAACGTTGATATCACAAGCCGCCGGAAGAAAGGACCAGCCGCAAGCCGAGCTGGTGTTCAATCAGTCTTTCGTCATGTCGATCTTGATTGCGCTCGCCCTTGGCGTTGTCTGGTTCCTTCTACGCCCCGCTTATTGTGAATCGCTGAGCGCGGATACGGCGACAGCGACGTTGGCAAAAGCTTATTTGCTCTGGTTTCTTCCCGGGCTTTTACTCCAGTTTCCTCTGGTGGCACTGGGCTCTGCGCTGCGCGCCACCGGAATCATTAAGCCAGCCGTGGGATTCCAAGTTCTCAGCGTGCTGCTCAACATCGTGCTTGCTCCATTGCTGATTTTCGGAATTGGCCCGTGGCCGAGATTGGGAGTGACTGGCGCAGCGCTTGCCACGTTCATTTCCATTCTGGTCGCCGACGTGCTGATCGTAATTTATTTCGAAAAGAAATATCATTACCTGCGTTTCCGGTTTCCGCTTTTCACTCCGCAAACAAGAATTTGGCGAGGGATATTGCGGATCGGTGTGCCGGCTGGCGCTGAGTTTGTGTTGCTCTTTGTTTACATCATGCTCGTTTACGCGATCATCCGGGGCTTTGGACCAGCAGCCCAGGCGGGTTTCGGAGTCGGAGCGCGCGTGATGCAGGCGCTTTTTCTGCCGGTGGTGGCGCTCAGTTTTGCTGTTTCGCCGGTGGTGGGACAGAACTTCGGCGGCCGCTGCGCCGATCGGGTCCGCCATTCCGTCTATTCCGCGATTGGCATAGCGTCGCTGATGATGCTGGTGCTCACTTTGATCGCATACATGGCGCCTGCGGCGCTGATCGGTGTTTTCTCACACGATCCGCGAGTGATTGCTTTCGGCAGCGGTTATCTCCGGATCGTGTCCCTGAATTTCGTGTCGGCCGGAATTGTTTTTACAACTTCCAGCGTTTTCCAGGGAATTGGCAACACTCTACCGCCGCTATTTAGCTCGATGACAAGGCTGATCCTGTTCGCTCTGCCGGCGGTGCTCATCTCACGGACGCCCGGCTTTGAGATCAGGCACGTGTGGTATCTGTCGGTTGGGTCCATCATTCTTCAGATGTGCGTTAATCTTTTGCTGCTACGGCACGAGTTGCGGAAGAGACTTAGATTCGAAGAACCGGAGACTTTCATTCCAGCGAGCGCGACGGCGTCGTAGTTCATCTACTCTAATTGCGCCTGCGTTTTTTCTATCTGGCCAATGATAGCGTAAAAAAGCGAGACGCCAGGAGGACGAGGAACATGGCGACACAAAGCCAGGCGAACCAATCGCCGGTTCGCGCGTAGAACGTTGCCGCGGGCGTGACGTTTACTTTTCCAGTGATCGACACGAAGCGACCGGGTACCGTCGCCGCCTCCGCCAGAATGCAACCACGGTTGTCGGTGAGAGTTAAGAGCCCGTTGCGCGCCGATCGAGCCAGCGCGAAACCATTCTCGACCGCGCGCAGGACCGCCATGCGCGCGTGCAACCAGCGATCAACGTTGAAATCCCATGCCGGCACGAGCAGCAAGTTCGCGCCATCGCCGGCATATTCGCGGCTGAGCTTCGGAAAATCCATGTCCTTGCAAATTTGCAATCCCCAACGCCCGGAGGGCCGGTCAAGAATTACTCGTTTATCGCCCGGTTTTTCGGGTTCGATCCCCGGCAAAAGATGATGCTTGTCGTAATTTGCCTCCAATTTTCCATCGGGCGAATAAAAGCGAGATGAATTAAAGGCGCCGGACGACATTCGTCGAACCAACCCGACGACAATCGCCGCATGTGTAGCAGTCGCAGCTGAAGAAAAGAGCGCGTCCACTTCTGCTAACGCGCTCTCGCTGACGCGCCCGATTTTTTCCGGGAGAACAACGACCTGCGTTTCGGCCGGAGTAGCGCGGCGGACTTCGTCGGCATACTCAGGCAACAGTTTCAGGGCTTGCTCTTCCGGGCCGAGATAGAGGCTCATCGGCACGTCCTTGGCGATGAGTGTCACCGCGACAGATGGAGCCGAAAGATTCGATCGCAACCGCCATTCGCCAAAAAGAAACAGCGCGCAAATGATGGCGCCAACAGCAATAGTGAGCGCGCGACGCTGCCATGGTTTTCCGGCACCGCTCAACAGAGCTGCGATCGTCCCTGCAAACAGAAACACAATGAAGCTGATTCCCCAAACGCCAGTGATCGAGGCGACCTGGATGATGGGGAGACAATTCATTTGTGTGTAGGCGAGATTGCCCCATGTGCTGTGAGGCGACCCAATCTCGGTGAGATATTCGTACGCCACCCAGTAAACGGGAAAAGCAAGCGAAGCCAGAAAGAGCGATTCGCGCCGAAGGAAGCTGCGCATGAACAGAACACCGAAACCGAAAGCAACAGCTGGAACTACAAAGAAAAGGATGACGATTTGCAGCGGCATCTCGATCTCATGCGTGACGTAGTTCCATTGGTTCATTTCGCCGAGGAGCCAGGGAAACGAACCGAGGAGAAAAGCGGCGCTGCCGCGGAGTCGCGGCGCAATCGCGAGTACCGGAACGGGCGCCAACCAAAGCAACCACCAAATTGGATGGAGCCCAGTACCAAGATATGAGAATGCAGCCGACGCGAGACCGGCGGCGACGACGAGAAGAAGGTTACGAGCTCGCATCTCGGAGACGCCATGATGTCGTTGTTCTCGACTGTTCTGGCAACACAGGAATTTGCATAACGACGACCAATTTGCTCTGATCGCGAAAATTACGACGCGACAGTTGCGCCATGGCAGCGGGCGGAAGGTGTCGAGATCGCAAAGGGGGATGACAGCTCTTTTCCTTGAGCTTACTTGGCGTAACTCACTCGCCAGATCGCGCCGTTTCCGTCTTCGCTGAACAGGAGGCTGCCGTCTTTGGCGACGGTGATTCCGACCGGGCGGCCCCAAACGTTTCCGTTGGGCGTGACAAAACCCGTCACAAAATCTTCATACTCGCCGCGCGGTTTGCCGGTGGAATGGTCGAACGGGACGCGAACAACTTTGTAACCAGTACGTTTCTTCCGGTTCCACGAACCGTGAAATGCAGCGAAGATATCGCCCTTGTATTCGGCGGGGAATTGGTCGCCGGTGTAAAAGTACAAATTAAGCGTCGCGGAATGCGCTTCCACAAGTACGTCGGGGACGATGACTTTGTCGGCGAGCTCCGGGTGTTTGCCCTTGTGGCGTGGATCGACATGGTTGCCAATGTAGAACCAGGGCCAGCCATAAAAGCCGCCCGGGCGCACACTGCTGATGTAGTCGGGCGGCAAATCCTCCCCGATTTCGTCCCGCTCGTTTGTGCTCATCCAGAGCTCGTGGCTGCCGGGCCGAAATGCGATCCCGACCGCGTTTCGAACTCCCCATGCATAAACTTTTTGCCCGTTGCCATCCGGATTAAACTCGAAAATACGGGCCCGATCGGCTTCCGCGGCATTGTCGGAATCATTCGAACGCGAGCCGATCGAGACATACATTTTCCTGCCATCGGGTGAGAAAACAATGTCGCGTGTCCAATGTCCGCCGCTGCGCAGACGCGCCGCGCCAGCGGAAAGGTGCGCGCCCAGTTTTTCAGCAGGGCCGCGCGCTTTGAGGTCGCCGTTCCGATAGGGGAAACGAATGACGCCGTCCGTATTCGCGACGTATAAAAATTGGGGATCGTTACCAGGCGGGTAAAATGCAATCCCGAATGGTTTGTTCAGATCGCGTTCCGTAAATATCTCAGTGACATCCGGCTTACCGCTGCCTTTTGTATCGCGCAATACTTTGATCTGGTTGCGACGGCTTTCGCTAACGAAGATGTCTCCATTGGGCGCGGTGAGCAGAAAACGCGGATCGCGAAACCCGCTCGCATATAGATCGATTTTGAAACCAGGCGGAACCTGAAGCTGCGCGTCCGCTCGGCGTCCGACGACGTGCGGCAGATTAATTGCCAGGACATTTGAACTGGGCGCGGGCAAATCCTGGACCGTGATCTTGCGCCGCACTCCGGCCGCATCGCTCGTCCAATCGCCCATGGCCGCCTTGCCAGTGAGAAGCCTGGCGTGGCTCTCCTCTGCTTTGACGGCAGGTGTGTGAAGTGGAAATGCCGACCACAGCGCGACTAAACTCGCGGGACGCAGGACGAAGGCCAGCCAGCAATTCTTCATCCGTCTGTCGTGAAGATTAACGCACAATTGGGCCGCCACTGGGCTTGGCCGCCTCGGCTAATGCCGCACCTTTCTTGCGATCGCTGATCACGAACGTGTTGTTTTCTCCCAGAGTTGACCACGGACCACGCGGCACTTCGCTAAACTCCACGAAGCGCCAGTCCGTTACGTCCGTAGCGTTCATTCCGAGATAATCGCGCACGGCAGGCGAGACATCGAGACCGGCGCCTTTGTTCAGATTGGGTTTGGGCCGTTCATTACCAAAGACATATTGCCAGTGATCGGTGCGGAAAGGTCCGGCGTCTTCCCATTGCGCATAAACAGTTCGATTACCTTTGCGGATTGCGACCCAACGGCCTTTGCAAGTCGAAACCGCTGGGCCTTCGTACGCTTCCTTGAACCACGGGACAACCCGCGGGGCTTCCGGCCGGTGTCCTGTAGTTGCTTTATCGTTGTAGGGAAGCGCGCAATAAAACGGATTCTGTCGCGGTGTGAATTTCACCGGACTGTAATTGCTCCTGCGTGCGGGATTTGGATCGTCGAAACCGCCGTAACTTTTCGTCCATTCTTTGTCCCAGGAGCTCACGCGATTGGGCACCGGATTATTAGCGGTTGGCTTCTCACCGATCCAAAACACAGTTGTCACGATACTTTTTTTCCACGGATATCGTTGTCCCGGTTCAGGCGGCGCCAAAAAATTTCTCGGAGAAAATGAGATTGGGTCGAGCGAAAGACCTTCCGATAATTTGTCCGATTTTTTATTGAACTTCGTCTTGGCAGGCTCCGTTTTAGAAGGCGCCGGGTGCGCAAAAAGAGACGAGATTGACGAGAGCAGGAGAGCGATGGCATGAGTAATTCTTCCAGGTTTCATTTCGTATCGCCTCGGCGTAACGCGGAAAAGAAGACATTATGTCTTCTCTATTGATTCGTTCACGATGACGCAGATGCGCGCCAATCGCGGCGAGTTTCAGATGCGCCGTAACAAAGCCTCCCAACTTCAATGCAGATTCGGATCAGTCAACCCCGAACTCCGAAAGCGTTCGCGAGCGAGAGCTTTCGGGGTCAATGAATTTTCCAGGATTCAGAATCCCATGCGGATCGAGCGCCCGTTTGAGCTTGCGATGCAGCTCACGCACGACCTCGCTCGTTGCGTCCGGCCACCAGCGTTTCTTCGCCAGACCGATTCCGTGCTCGCCCGTGACTACGCCGCCCCACGCCAGCACTTGCGCGAAAAGTTCATCGAGTGCGCGATCCACTCGTTCGCGCACGGCTGCGTCACGATTATACCGATCCGCCATCACGTTCACGTGAATGTTGCCGTCGCCGGCATGACCAAAACACGCGATCTGAAATCCATGTTTTGTCTGAAGCGTACCTGCGAATTCCATCAAATCGACAAGGCGGCTGCGCGGCACAACTACGTCCTCGTTTAATTTGGTTAGACCGGTTGCGCGAAGCGAATTACTGAACTCGCGTCGCAACGCCCATAACTTCTCGCAATCGGCTTCGCCCGTAGCGATCTCGAGCGCGTCTGCCTTTCTCTTTTCCAGTAATTCGCGAATAGCTACCGCTTCGCTGCGCACGCTTTCCTCCTGGCCATCAAGATCGACCAGCAGATGCGCGTTGCCCGCCGGGACGATCATCTTGCCAAGATCACGGCGGGCCGCCTCCAAGGTGAAATGGTCGGCAATTTCGAGCGAGGAAGGCAGAAATCCTGCCGCGAAAATTGCTTGTACAGCCTCGGCAGCTTCCGCCGCGCTGAAAAATGCAGCCGACAACGTGGCGCGCGCCGGAGGAAGCGGAAGCAAACGCAATGTGATCTCCGTGACCACGCCAAGCATTCCTTCCGAACCGACAAACAACCCGATCAAATCGAAGCCGGTTTTGTTCTTGTGCACACGCCCACCGGTCCGCAACACTTCTCCATTCGCGAGCACGACTTCGAGACCGATTACGTAATTGCGCGTTACGCCGTATTTCAAACAGCGCGGACCACCCGCATTCGTTGCGACGTTTCCGCCGATCGTGCAATCCTTCATGCTTGCCGGGTCCGGCGGATAAAATAATTTTGCCGCCTTCGCCGCCGCCTTCAGGTCGGCCGTGATTACACCCGGCTCGACGATTGCAATTGCGTCGGCGAAATGAATTTCTTTGATGCGATTCATGCGCATAAGCGAGAGCGCAATTCCTTTTCGCACCGGCACACAACCGCCGACATAACCGTAGCCCGCGCCCCGCGCCGTCACCGGAATTTTGTTTTGCGATGCAAATTTCAGCAGACTCGAGATATCACTTGTCGATCTTGCGAAGACGACCACTTCAGGTGTTTCGGCGGCAAACCATTTATCGCCGCTGTGCACAGCGACCGTTTCGGCGTCATCGGCAACGGGATCGTTGCCTAACAATTGCCGCAGCTTATCTGCGAGTGCCATTGGCATGAACTTCGCGCACGTCAGTTGTAGGGCAAGCGTTCCGCTTGCCGGTGGTGGATCGGCTTCTCCGAAGACGATGTTAGATGAATGCGGCTTCGCCGCCTGAAGTTACCAACGCGTTGAGGACAACGCGTTCCACCTCAGATCGCCACGCGATAATGTCGCGCTCGTTCCATTCGCGTGAGAAGCTGTTCAACTCCGGGGTAAATGACTGGGCGAGTTTCATCCGCGCCAGCGAATTCCTTTACTCCCTCCATGGAATCGAATCGCAGCAAGGTAACAAATTCCATTTCGTTGCCGTCCTCGCGAATAAACAATTCCGCGCCGTGGTATCCGGAGATTTTTCGGGCGGCGATGCTCGGGAAAATTTCGCTGCGCAACATGTTCTCATACATGTTTGCATCTGCTGGTTTGGTCCAGCCGCGCCAGATTCGCGCAATCATCACATCCCCATGATTTGGTAACCGCCATCGACGTAGATGACCTGACCGGTGATTGCCGTCGCGCCGTCGCTCGCGAGAAAAACACCGGTCGCGCCCAGCTCTGCGGTATCGCAACTGCGTTTCAACGGCGCGCGCTCCTGGTAATGTTTCAACATCGACATGAAACCGCTAATGCCGCGCGCCGCGAGCGTATTCACCGGCCCGGCCGAGATGCAGTTCACGCGAATGTTTTTCGGACCGAGATCATAGGCGAGATAGCGAGTGCTCGCTTCGAGACTCGCTTTTGCGACGCCCATCACGTTGTAATGCGGCACGACTTTCTCCGCGCCGTAATACGTCATCGCGACGATGCTGCCGCCGTTTGTCATCAACGGTGCGACCTCACGGGCAAGCGCGACTAACGAGTAGGCGCTGATGTCATGCGCAGTGCGAAAGGCCTCGCGTGTTGTGCTCACAAAATCGCCTTCCAGCGCTTCCTTCGGCGCGAACGCGAGCGAATGCAGCATAAGATCGAGATGTTGGGTTTCGCCTTTCACTTTTTCGAAAAACGATTTGATCTCGGTGTCGCTCGAGACGTCGCATGGAAACAACGGCGTCTGTTCGCCGAATTCGCTGACGAGCTCTTCGACATTCTCTTTCAGTCGCTCGCCCTGATAATTAAAAATCAATTTCGCGCCCGCGTTTGCCCACGCTTTCGCGATCGCCCACGCGATGCTGCGCTTGTTCGCCACTCCAAAAACGACACCTATTTTTCCGGCCAAATCCTGCTGGGTCATAGGTTGCAAAGATACGCAGCTTTAAAAGGCCGCAAAAATCATAGTTCAGCATCTCGGATCGCGCCCCATTGTCGATCCGATCCTTCCCATAGCACAGACGGCAATCGCGCGTAGGCGACGGGAAGGGTGCGTCTGCAAAGCTTCGTAGCGCTGCATTTGGTGCGAGCAGACAATCCGGTCGAAAACAAATGCGTCTTCCAATCCCAAATTCATTCCGCGCGCGCCGATTGGCGAATGAATTATGCGCTGCATCGCCCGCGAAAAAGACGTTGCCCATTTGGAAATGCTGATTGATGCGATGCGAAATGTGAAAACCAGATTTCCAAACCGGCGGTCCGGCTCGCTTAACACCCGCGATTTTGTCAACGGAATCTTCTTGCGGGCTTATGACTCGCCTTCATTGCGGCACGCGATCAATTCAATGCGGCGCTCAATCCTGTCGCCCGCTTTTTCGAAAGCTTCGGCCAACAATCGTTCCGTTGTTGCCTGCGACAGCGCCAAAAGAAATGGATATTTATGGCGCACCTGGCCTTTGAACAAAATTTCTCGAGCCGGTTTGCTGCGTTGCGAAAAACGAACACCACGCATGGGCATGCCCAGCGCCAACATCTTTTCAGTGACGCCAGTCGGTTCGAGAATCTCCAGTGTTCGCGGATTGACAGCTATCTTCGCGTCGGCTTCGAGACCTGCGTTTATTTTTTGAATATAGGAGTGGGTCACGCAGCCAACGGCCATGACGAACAGACAGATACAAGCCGATGGCGACTGTGCGAATCGCCCGTCAGACTTACGACGAAGATGATTTCTAAACAGATCGCAACCTAATGTTGATCTCGGAAGTGAGCGTGCGGTGGACCGGACACTTGCCGGCGATCTCCATCAGCTTCGCGTGTTGTTCTGTGGTCAATGAGCCGGTCAGATCGACTTCGACGTCGATTCTGTCGAGCATGCCTTCCTTCGTTTCGCACTCTTCGCAGTCTTTCGCGTGTATGCGCGAGTGCCAGAGCGAAACAGTGATGTTCTCGAGAGGCAATTGTTTTCGGCGCGCGTATAAGCCAACCGTCATGGAAGTGCAGACACCCAGCGCCGCCAGCAAATAATCGTACGGGTTTGGGCCGGCATCGCTGCCACCCGCGGTCACCGGCTCATCAGAGCGCAGGCGGTGTTTTCCACTGACAATCTCCTGCCTGAAACTACTCGCATCGCCGTGCACAACGACGTTAGCTGGCTCCGTTCGATCGATCGTAGCGGGAGTTGACGCATTCATCTGCGGGTTATGGTTGCACCAGTCCGGCGAATGCACTGCGATATCGCCAGATGAGGAAGATCGCGAGAATTGAAACGAGTGCAGCCATCGGCAGGCCGGAGGGATCCATGAGAATGTGGACCAGATCGATGTTCACAATCACGGGTCCGAGCAGAGTCAATCCAAGCGGCACAAAGCGGCCGAGAAGCAAAAGCGCCCCGCCGATCACCTGCAGCGCACCGACCACGTGCAGGTAATGACTCAGAAAAAGCGCCTTGCTGAAGTCACC
>WNGL01004153.1_pt1 | contig 17431 bp, 17 predicted proteins | sample 5400591 | NCBI WGS metagenome assembly WNGL01 (sample SAMN13153377, study PRJNA577476) | soil metagenome | isolation source: 80 cm soil or saprolite under Garry oak tree replicate 1 | place: USA:California | collected 2016-06-15 | reverse complement strand
ACTCTTGCGTTCCCAGGCGTAAACGCCTGGGCTAGAGAAAGAAATCTTTTTCTACAACGCTTCGTCGATATTCTGCGCGGCGGCGTTAAGGGCTTCGAAAAGTTCTTCGGCAGAGATATTTGACTTCTTGAATTTTACCTCGACCTTGAATTCCCTTCCCGGCGATTCATAACGATAAACGAAAGGTTCCGAGGCTCCCGTCGGATCGATGAAAGCTTTTCGGGCTTTACGCGCGCCATCGCGAGTCAAACCTTCGGAAGCAATCTGTTCGGCTATCGTGCGCATCGATTCATCATCGGGTTGGCGGACGATTTGCAATAGCAGGGATTTTGAAGTGATCTCGGAGTCTCGGCAGATTTCACGTATCGGTTCGGGAATAGAAGCAATCGACAATGCTTCGGTCACCGTGCTGCGGCTCTTGCCTACTTTTCGCGCCACGTCTTCGTGGGTATAACCGAAGCGTTCGCACAGTGCCCGCAATCCGTCGGCTTCTTCCCAGGGCGTCAAGTCCTTGCGCTGCATGTTTTCGATCAGCGCAATCTCGGCGACCCCGCTTTCATCGACATCCATTTCGATGCACGGCACTTCTTCGAGACCTGCCTGGGTGGCCGCGCGCCAGCGCCGCTCACCGGCGATGATCATCCAACGACCCATGATTGTCGGCTTAACCAACAGCGGCTCAAGCACGCCCTTCTCGCGAATCGAAGCCGCAAGTTCGGTTAGATCGCCGGGGTCAGTGCGTGGTTGATCCGGATTTGGATCCAGTTTGGCGATGGGAATCAGACGCCCAACGTGCGTCGCTTTCGTTTGCGTCAACTCCTCAACGTAGTGCGCGTCGTGGCGCATGCTTAAACCGGCGGGAAGGCCTCTTCTAGACACGGCTCATTACCTCGTTGCAAAGTTTTTCGTACTCGACGGCGCCCGACGATTGGGGCGCAAAAGTAAAGATGGATTCTTTGTATGCGGGCGACTCTTCCAACCGCACGCTTTTCGTTATTACGGTCTCGAACAGCTTCGCACCAAACACCCGGCGAATCTGTTCGTAAACTTCCTTGCCCAGCGTCGTGCGTTTATCATGAAGAGTCACCACGACGCCGAGAACTTCCAGCTTCGGATTTGGCCGGGCCTTTACTTTTTCGATCGTCTCGAGCAAATCGTCGGTTCCTTCGAGCGCAAAGTAGGACGATTGAATCGGGATTAACACGTGGGTCGAAGCGACCAGCGCGTTCACGGTGATCAAGCCGAGCGTCGGCGGCGTGTCAATCACAATTACCTTGTAAAGCTTCTTGAGCGGCTCGATCCTGTCTTTCAAACGAAACGGCGCATCAAAATCGCCAACCAATTTCGACTCGAGTTTCGCCAGGCTGATTCTTGCGGGAACGATGTCCAGGTTTTCGACCGGCGTCTTATAGAGAGGCATCTCGCTATTCAACTGCCCATCCATCATCAACTCATAAACGGAAGCATTGATGGACAGCGGATCCAGAAACGAGATGGAGCTATTAGCCTGCGGATCGAGATCGAGAAGCAGCGTCTTCGTCCCGCGCCTGGCAAAAGCTGCCGCGAGGTTAATTGCCGTGGTGGTCTTGCCGACCCCACCTTTCTGATTCGTGATTGCGATTATCACAGCTGCGGTCACATCGGCAGATCGCTTTCAGTGCCGATCACGTCTGGCCACTCTTCCTCTCCACCTTCGCCTTCAGTCTCGCTTTCGGTATCGATCGTGTTGCGTGATGCTTGAATTACTTCCGAGTCGACGTAGATAGGACAGTCAGCTCGCAGCGCCAAAGCAATTGCGTCGGAGGGTCGCGAATCCAGGCGCATCGACTCGCCGCTCTCTCCGATCAGCTCAATCACAGCATAAAAGGTGTTCTCACGCAGTGAGGTGACTACGACGCGTTCGACTCTCAGACCTAACTCGACGATTAGATTGCGCAGCAGGTCATGCGTCATCGGCCGCGGCGGTGCAATCTTTTCTATTTCCAGTGCAATCGCATTTGCCTCGTACGCGCCGACCCAAATCGGCAGCATGGTCTCGCTGTTTACATCTTTAAGGATAATGATGGGAGTTCCGCTATTGGGATCCATCATCAACGCTCGAATCTTAACCTCGATTTCCATGTTCGCTACCCCGCTATTGTACACAATCTCGAGTGTTCAAGGGGCTGAAAGTATTTCGCCGTAGAGACTGTTGGGCTTCGCTTGAGTTACGCGGACGCGCGCGATTTCACCGAGCAACGCCAAGGGAGCAGGAAAGTTTACCACCTTGTGGCAAGTCGAATGTCCGGTCATGTCGGCTTCAGATTTCGAACTGGGCCGTTCGATCAGAACTTTGATTTCTCGATCAATGTAGCGCCCGTAGATCTTTTCCTGATGTCTCCGTTGGGCCTGTTCCAACTCGAGAAACCGAGCTGTCTTCTCTTCCCTGCTGACGTCGTCATCGAGCTTGGCCGCCGGCGTGCCCGGTCGTTCTGAATATTTGAAAATGTAAAGTCCGTCATAACCGACTTGTTCGACCAATCTCATCGTGTCGCGAAAATCCGCATCGGTCTCGCCGGGAAAGCCGACGATGATATCACTCGTAATAGCTATCCGGCGGCGCGCATTCTTAATCGCTTCGATTCTTTTCAAATAATCGCTCGCGGTGTGGCCTCGTCGCATCATGCGAAGCACCCGATCGCTGCCGGATTGCACGGGCAGGTGAATCCACTCGCAAAGATTGTCGTACTCGTCGATGGCCGCCACGATGTCCGGATGAAAATCGCGTGGAAACGAGGTCGTAAACTTAATCCTCTCCATTTCGGTTGCCGCGACCGCTCTCAATAAACGACAAAATGGCGTCGCGCCTTTGAAGTCTTCGAGCCCAGCCTCGGTCCGCGGCCGATAACTATTTACGTTCTGGCCAATCAGATGAATCTCGCGATAGCCATAGTCGCGTAATTCCTTAATCTCGGCAACGATCTCGGATGCTGGGCGGCTCTTCTCTCGGCCACGTGAATAGGGCACGATGCAGTAGGTGCAGAACTTGTTGCAGCCTTCAATGATGGGAACGAAAGCCACGTATTTTGAAGTGCGCGCCGTCGCCGGCAAGTCCCACTTCTCGCCCTCGGCGCGCTCATCCAGGTCGACGATTCGATTCTCGCCATCGAGCGCGCGGCCAATCAAATGCGGCAGCCGATCCGTCGCGCGCGTTCCCGCAATTAGATTCACCAACGGACTGCTATCGAATAAGGACGTTCCCTCGAGTTGGGCCACGCAGCCCATCACGCCCACAACCGGCTCATTAATGAGACGCTGACGACGAACTTCGCCAATGCGAGTGAAAACCTTGTGCGCGGCGCGTTCACGAACAGAGCAGGTGTTGAAGATTATTACATCAGCATTTTCAGGAGAGTCTTCGAGATCGAAACCCGCAGCCCGCAGACGAACTGCGGCTCGCTCGCTGTCAGCGACATTCATCTGGCAACCGAATGTTTCGAGGTAAACCGTCGCGCTCATGAAAGGTCTCTCGCGATAACAGCCAGAGTCTAACAGATGTCGGCGCATCGTTTCTATTAACGAGAACATTAGAGCAGTGCCGCAAAAACTTTGTGGGTAAGCAGTTTTCTTATTTCCCTCTCCCTCTGGGAGAGGGCCAGGGTGAGGGCGCGAAGCGTAGAGAAAAAAGAAAAAGGGCGTGGGTAGTTCTCATTCACACCCAGCTTTAGCTGGGTGGTGGACGAAGAAACAGCAGCCCGGCCAGCCAGCTAAAGTAGGGTGTGAATGAGAAATCAAATAATCGATCCTCGGACTTGACTACAAAATCTTGGCGCCCTGGAATTTCGCTATTCTTTTCTATTCGTCGCCCTCGTTTCATTAAACAAAAATCCGGATGAAGACTGATTCGCTTGACGCCCCGCACGGCTCCGAGTAGGATCGGCGTCTCGCTCTATGACTCTTAGCTCCCGATAGCCGGATGAAGTCCATCGGAGGATCCCGAAATGTCTTTCAACAAAATCATTCTGGTCGGCAATCTGGGCCGCGATCCTGAGTTGCGTTACACGCCCGACGGGACGCCCGTTTGCAACTTCAGTTTAGCCACGAACGAGCGACGCCGAGATCCCAAAACCGGGGAAAATAACGATGTCACGACCTGGTTTCGGGTTACGCTGTGGCGCCGTCAGGCTGAGGTTGCCTCTCAGTATTTATCGCGCGGCAAACCGGTCTACATCGAAGGCCGGCTGCGCGTTGAAGAGTATACCGATCGCGATGGCAAACTGCGGCATACGCTTGAGGTAACTGCAACCGACATGCAGTTCATCGGCAGCGCGGCAAGATCTGATGAGGCGGGCGCGGCGCCGGCAAGAGCGGCGGCGGCTGGCACAAACTCAATGCCCGAGCCGTCCGACGGAAGCGACGACGAAGTGCCGTTTTGATTCGCTTCGTTGATGCTCCCTCTCCCTTTGGGAGAGGGCCGGGGTGAGGGCATAGCAGAGCAGTATTAGAATTCGTCTCCTTATTTCTTGGCCATGCGGCGGGAGGAGAGGACTAAAAGGTGGCTTGCGTTACTAAGCCCTCACCCTAACCCTCTCCCAAAGGGAGAGGGAACATAACTAACTTATTCAGAGCTTCCTCAAAGTTTGTCGGACATCGTTTCCCACTTACCCATCTGTCGCAACTTGCGATAGCGACGCGACAAGCGTTCTGCCAAATTATGCGTAATTGATTCGGCCAATCTCGTGGAGAGTGCAGACTCAAGCAGCCGAGCGGTTTCATCATGAGAGGTATGTGCTCCACCATCGGGTTCTTCAATCACTTGATCGACAATTCCCTCGTGATGCAAATCCTCGGCGGTAAGTCGCAACTGCTCAGCGGCTCGGGCGGCCTGACCTGAATCCTTCCAAAGAATTGCCGCGCAGCCTTCTGGCGAGATCACGGAATAGATCGCGTTTTCGAGCATTAGAAGCTGATCGCCGATGCCGATCGCCAGCGCTCCGCCGGACCCACCCTCACCAATCACGGTGACGATCACGGGCACGGCCAGCTTGGCCATCTCGCGAAGGTTGTAAGCGATCGCCTCTGCCTGTCCGCGCTCTTCGGCATCGATGCCCGGGTAGGCGCCGGGAGTGTCTATGAAAGTGAAGATGGGCCGCTCGAATTTTTCGGCGAGCTTCATGGCGCGGATTGCCTTGCGATAACCTTCGGGTTTGGGCATGCCGAAGTTTCGAAATTGCCGCTGCTTCGTATCACGTCCTTTTTGATGACCGACAATTAGTGCGGGCATGCCGTGAAACCGCGCGAATCCGCACACAATTGCGCTGTCGTCTGCGTAGCGCCGATCACCGTGGATTTCCGCGAAGTCTTCGAACAAACGCTCAATAAAATCGAGCGTATGCGGGCGATCGGCGTGGCGGGCCAGTTGGACTCGCTCGAAGGCGGTCGAAAGGTGTTCTTCGGTGTTGTTGATTTCCTCCGCCATACCAAATTCATCCTGCGCCACTCGCGGCCACGGCCCGCGTAGCCGTGGCAAAACCTTCCCACCTGACCTCGCAGCTTAAACTATGCAAAGCAGCTTCGATCTCCGCGCTGCCCTGAACCTTTAACGAAGGATGCGCTCGCATGCGCACTAGCTTGCCTTCTGAGATCAACTCAACAAAGACGTCACAGTCGCCCTTTGCCTGCTCCAACAGATTCTTGATTGCTTCGCAGAGTTGCGCATAGTCTGGTGCAGCCGGAAGCCGGATGACCAACTCCCTGGCTTTGTGTTGCACCGCCCGGTTAAGTTCGATGAGCGTTTCCGCAATTATCGTAGTTGTCCCTTCATCGCTGATCTCCGCTCTGCCATTTACCAGAATCGTGGCTTCTTCCGCGATCATCGCGCTGTGTCTTCTGTAAGGCTCCGGCCACACGACACATTTTACGGATCCAGCCTGATCTTCCAGACGAAAGATAGCGAAGCGGTCGCCCTTCTTGGTAGTGCGAAGTTGAAGGTCGATGACAAGCCCAGCGATTCCCGTGCGCGAGCCACTCTCTTGTTGACTTAATTCAGCCGATGAAACGGCGCCCAGCTTAGATATGGTTTCGAAATGCGCGTCCAGAGGATGACCGGTAATATAGAAACCCAATGCCTTCTTTTCGGCCGCTAACATTTCCGGCGCCGACCATGATTTCGCGCGCGGCAAATCAGTTGCCGAATCGGTTTCCGGAACTTCCACTCCGCCAAAAAGATCGTTCTGGCCCAAAGCTTTGGCGCGACGTGTTCTTGCCGAACGCGCCAGGGCCGTATCGATCGCCGCAAACAGACGAGCCCGCCACTCGTTGCTCGTATAATTGTCAGGCTTTAGAGAATCGAAGGCGCCGCTGCACGACAAGCCTTCCAGAACCCTTTTATTAATTGCGCCCTCTTCGACGCGCTCGGCAAATTCGAACAGCGAGCGAAACGGCCCCGTCTCGCGCGCTTTCATGATCGCACTGACGCTGGCAAAGCCAATGCCTTTGATCGCCGCCAGGCCATAACGGATTGCGGCCTTCAGCGGCGTAAAGCCGGCCTCACTCTCATTAACGTCCGGTGGCAGTAGAGCAATTCCCTGCCCTTGCATCTCTTTCGTATAACGGAAAACTTTTGCCGTGTCGTCAATTTCATTCGACAGTACCGCGGCGTAAAAGTGTTCCGGATAATGTGCCTTCAGGTAACCTGTCTGAAACGCAAGATAGGCATAAGCCACGCTGTGGGCTTTTGGAAAGCCGTAATCGGCAAATTGCGCCATCAGGGAAAATATTTGCTGCGCCTTATCTCGCTTAATGCCTCGATCCACTGATCCCTGAATGAACTTCTGTTCCTGCTGGGCCATCTCTTCGCGATTCTTCTTGCCCATGGCCTTTCGCAGGCTATCGGCTTCGGCCATCGTGTATCCGGCCAGCTTTTGCGCCAATTGCATGGCCTGCTCCTGATACACGATGACGCCATGCGTGCTGTCCAAAATCTCCTTCATTTCAGGCACGATGTATCGGACATTCTTCTTTCCGTGATGCCGCTGAATGAATTCGTCCACCATCCCGCCGTCGATCGGGCCCGGTCGATAGAGCGCGTTAAGCGCCGAAAGATCGTCAATGCTCCTTGGCTTAAGCTTCCGGCAAATGTCCTGCATCCCCGAAGATTCAAACTGAAATATCGCATCCGTACGGCCTTCCGTAAACAGTTGCATAGTCTTCTCGTCGTTAAGCATCACCTTCGCCCACGAGAAAGGCTCGCTAAGCGAATGCTTTAAGCTGTTTAAGCAGTCGTTTATGATGGTAAGCGTATTAAGCGCCAGGAAATCCATCTTAAGAACGCCGACCTTCTCCAGATCCGTCATCTCGTATTGAGTTGTGACTTCGTCTTTGGCCGAGACGGCGATCGGAACAATCTCTTCCAGAGGCTCAGGGGTGATGACTACACCGGCGGCATGGACGGACACATGACGCGCACAGCCCTCGATTCGTCGAGCGATATCGATGACTTCTTTGACCTGTTCGTTAGTATCGATCGCCTTACGCAATTCAGGAACTTGTTCAATTGCCTGCTGGATGCTCACGTTGCGCCCGCGCACGGGCGGCGGGATCAGCTTGGAAATCCTTTCGACTTCGGCATAAGGCATGTCCAGAGCGCGCCCCACGTCTTTGATTGCCGCTCGCGATGCCAGCGTCCCGAACGTAATGATCTGGCAGACCGACTCGCGTCCGTAAAGATTTGCCACGTGATTGATGACTTCTGCCCTTCCGCGCACGCAGAAATCAATATCGATGTCCGGCATCGAAACCCGCTCCGGATTGAGAAAACGCTCGAAGAACAGCTCGTACTTCAACGGATCGATGTCGGTGATGCCGAGGCAGTAAGCGACCAGCGAGCCGGCGGACGAGCCCCGGCCCGGACCCACCGGGATGCCGTGTTCCTTCGCATAGCGAACAAAGTCCCATACGATCAGAAAATACCCGGCATAACCCATCCGCTTAATGACCCCGATCTCGTGCGACAAGCGTGCCTCGTACTCTTCGAACGTATGCTTGAGTTCCCCTTTGGCCAGTTCGAGATCCCAAACCTCAATCGTTCGAGTCCGATAACCGTCGCGAACTGTCTTCTCAAAGTATTCGTCTGCCGACAGGCGTGGGTCGGATTCCGGAATCGGATAGTTTGGGAGGTAGTTGACGCCTTTCGGCAACGTCAAATCACACGTTTCGGCGATCTCGACCGTGCGCCGCAACGCCTCGGGAAGTTCGGCCCCGAAAATGTCCCACATTTCATTTGGCGAGCGGACATAGAAGTTCGGCGTGCCGTATCTCAGGCGGTTCTGGTCGCTAACTGTTTTACCTGACCCGATGCATAACAAAACGTCGTGAGCACGTGCGTCGTCAGGCATCAGATAGTGCGCATCATTCGTGGCGACCAGAGGTATGCCGGTCCGCTTTGACAGTTCGACTAACGGCTTGCGAATGCGCGCCTGAGCCTCCAGACCATGTTCCTGAATTTCGAGAAAATAATTTCCCTTGCCCAGAATTTCTTCGAACTCCAAAGCCGCCGCCGCGGCGTCATCGAAGCGATCCTGGGCCAGCAATGCCGACGGCATGCCGGACATGCATGACGAAAGCGCAATCAACCCCTTGCTGTGTTGCGCGAGCAGTTCTTTGTCGATGCGTGGCTTGTAGTAGAAGCCTTCAGTGAATGCCTTTGAGGTAAGGCGCGACAGATTCCGGTAGCCCTCGTAATCCTTCGCCAGCAGAATCAAGTGAAAGTTGGCTTTCTCTCCCGGAGCCCGCGCGGCGCGATCCTTTCGACTGCCGGGGGCGATATAAGTTTCGCAGCCGATGATCGGCTTGATGCCGCGCGCTTTCATCGTGTTATAGAACGAAATCGCGCCATACATGTTGCCATGGTCGGTCATGGCGCACGCCTTCATGCCCAGATTTTCAAGGCGTTCAGAAAGAGGTTTGATTTGAATGGCGCCGTCGAGAAGGCTGTAGTCGGTGTGTAAATGGAGATGAACGAAATCGTGGTCCTGCATGATGTCGGTGTCCGATAAGCTTTAGCTTGTCGCTCTTATAGATCAACGACAAGCTGAAGCTTATCGGACAGCGACACTATATCACGTGGCCGTCTTGAATCAACTAAACAACATATTGCAGTTAGTTTTTATTTTATTCCCACTCGATAGTACTGGGGGGTTTTGAACTGATGTCGTATACGACGCGATTGACGCCTTTGACTTCGGAAACAATGCGGGTCGAAACTCGGGCGAGCAAATCATGCGGCAACCGCGCCCAGTCCGCCGTCATTCCGTCAACACTGGTAACGGCGCGAATGGCAATTACGCGCTCGTAAGTGCGTTCATCCCCCATTACGCCGACGGTCGAAATCGGCAGCAACACCGCGAAGGCTTGCCAGACGGAGCCATAGAGCTCAGCCTGTCTCAGCTCTTCATCCAGAATTCGATCTGCCAAGCGCAGAATGCGAAGGCGCTCCTGCGTAACGTCACCCAAAATTCTCACCGCCAGTCCCGGCCCGGGAAATGGATGCCGCGTGAGGATCTCTTCCGGCACTCCCAGTTCCCTTCCGATCAACCTGACTTCATCCTTGAACAGCTCGCGCAAAGGCTCGATCAATTGCAGGATCATTTTTTCGGGCAGCCCGCCGACGTTGTGATGGCTCTTGATTGTGACTGAAGGTCCGCGCACTGACACGGATTCAATTACGTCCGGATATAAAGTCCCTTGCACGAGAAAACGTACGTTGCCAATCCGCGTTGCCTCTTCTTCAAACACCTCGATGAAGGTCGCTCCGATGATCTTTCGCTTAGCTTCGGGATCGAATACACCCTTCAGAGGCGCCAGAAAGCGCTCGCTGGCATCGACGCCACGAATGTTGAGTTTTAGTTTCTGCTTCAGCAAAGCGAGCGTCGCTTCAAACTCAGCTTCCCGCAGCAGCCCGTTGTTAATGAAGAGACATATTTGGCGATCGCCCACAGCGCGGTGCACCAGGGCAGCCGCCACTGAAGAATCCACTCCGCCTGAGAGACCGCAAATTGCCTGGCCATTTTCTCCCAGGCGATCACGAATGCGTTCCGTCTGTTCCTCGATCGCGGCCGCCGGTGTCCAATCACCTTTGCAGCCGCAAATCTCGAACAGAAAGTTGCGAAGGATTTGCGCGCCAAGCGGCGTGTGCGCTACTTCAGGATGGAATTGCAGTCCATAAATGCGTCGAGCCCGGTTCTCGAAAGCATTGACTGCATCAGCCGTCTGTGCGGTCATGCGAAATCCGTCGGGAAGCTCTGTGACGTGATCGCCATGACTCATCCAGACATCCATCTCTTTCGGCAGGCCCGCAAACAAGCGGCTGGTCGAGTCCACGACGGTCAAACGAGCGTAACCGTACTCTCTACTCTTCGAAGGCAGAACTTTTCCGCCCAAACCATGCGCCATCAACTGCAACCCATAGCATATTCCCAACACGGGATAAGGTGTGGTCGCCAGCAATCCCGTTTGCGGCTTTGGCGCGTCGTCGTCGTAAACAGAAGAAGGCCCGCCGGAAAGGATTAAACCTTTCGGTTCGCGCGATTGAATTTCCTGGACTGAAACACTATAGGGAAGAATCTCACAGTAAACGCCAGCTTCGCGCACTCGCCGCGCAATCAATTGGGTGTACTGTGAACCAAAGTCGAGTATGATGATTCTTTCGTGAGCTTCACTCTGCAAAAAAGAAAAACCTCCACGTCAGTCTATGCGTCAAACATGTTCACTCTCACTAAACATCGAATTATAGGTTGCCAATCAAAGGACGAGCAAAGCGACTTATCGGCAAAAAGGACTACCGCCCAAAGAATGAACCACAATACGCCATTTTTGCATTCGAGGTCCTCAAAAGCTTTGGTGTCGTTTCTGGTAGCGCTTGCCTGCGCTTCAGGCGTCCTATTGGCGCGTAACCGCAACGAGAATCAAATCGCCCTTTCGCAGCCGCTGACCATTAAGTGGCGTTACGATTGCGATCAAACCTCGAACCTAACACCGGCCGCCGACTCCAATCTGATTTATGTGCCTCTTGCCGGCGGCGTGTTGGTCTCCCTCAGTGTCGCCGATGGGAAGCTGAGTTGGAAGGCTGAAACCGGAGGCGAGTTCTCGGCGGTGCCTGTGGTCGACGAACGCAGCCTCTTCGCGGCAGGTCAATTCGCGGAACCCGAGCAGGGTCATGTTCACGGAACGCTTCGGGCGCTAAGCAAACCGACCGGCGTCACTCTGTGGATGAGAACTCTGCCTGCGCCACTCAAAGGGGGCCTCGTCGCCAATGATCGTGCGTTATTCGCGGGCAGTCTCGATGGCCGGGTATACGCGTTTGACAAACGAACCGGGTTGACGTTGTGGATAACTCAATTTGCTGAAGGATTCTCGAGCCAGCCCGCTCTATCGAATGACACTGTCTATTTCGGCGGTGACAATGGATCACTAATAGCTCTTGATCAGAAGACTGGTCAACCCTCCTGGTATTATCGGGCGCATGGACCTATTCGTGGGCCAATCGTAATCAATGGCGGCGCTATCTATTTTGGATCGAGCGATGGTTATGTTTATGCGCTGAGCGAATTGCAGCACAAATTACTTTGGCGCTGGCGAACGGGCGCGGCCGTGCAGTCGGTGGCTGTAGTTGACGGCGGCTTGCTGGCCGCGTCGCTTGATAATTTCGCTTACCTCTTGTCGCGAAGCAAAGGCTCGCTAATTTGGCGACGCCTGCTGCCGGGCCGAATCTCTGCGCAGCCAGTCACGGCTGCGGATGGCGCCCTCTTCACTCCACTCTCGAGCGATAGCGCTATCGTGCTAAATCTGCGCGACGGCAAGCCTGCGAACGCGTTGGCGCTGGGAGCAGAAAATAGCAGCAGCGCCGCGCCAGTGGCAGCAAATGATTTGGTGCTTATTACAACGACGCATGGGTTAATCGCGTTTGCACGACCCCAACCGAAAGCGCCGGCGGTTGCGCCGAACGACTAGCACTGTGGAGCGCATTTCACACTTCGCGCATCTCTGTTGATTGTTTCTCGGGCGAGCGGCGGAAAATGGAAGTTAGGCCGCGCGAGAGTAACCCGTGGGCCAGATATCCGATGACCAGGGTAAGCAGAACCCAACGCGAATAGAGATAGATTAAACCAGTCAGGGCAATCATCCCGATTACCAGGCGCGCGTTGCGCCGGCCCGTGCCCAATGATTTAAAGCTCGTGAAACGTAGCGTACTCACCATGAGCACGCTGAGAAAGCCCACCAGAACCATCATCAGGGTTGCGAGCAATTCCGCGCGGTGGGGCGCGTATTTGATCGGCGTCGGAGCAAAGTGAACAATCGCGGCGATCATACAACCGGCGACGGGAATCGGCAGACCAACGAAACTTTTCTTATCGACTTTCGGCGTTCCTTCCGCCATCGGTCGCGGACGCATCGCCTGCACATTGAACCTGGCCAGGCGAAAGCCTCCGCAAACGACGTACATGAATGACAGAAACCAGGCGAGCTGTCGCGCGTTCAGCCAATCCTGCAAGGCAGTTCCATAGCCCCAGGCGTACGCCAATACGGCGGGAGCAATCCCGAACGAAACGATATCGGCCAGCGAATCAAGCTGAATTCCGATTTCGGTTGTGCTCTTCGTCATGCGCGCGATGCGACCGTCCAGCATGTCGCACACAAACGCCAAGCCGATGGCAATCGCTGCGGCGTCAAAACGATTTGCCGCGTCGCTTATCTGTTGCGCCCCACCGATGCCGAGCAGACGGAATCCGCTCATCGTCGCCATCAAGGAGTAGAACCCCGCCAGTATATTCAGCGTGGTGAATAACGAAGGCACCAGGTACACACCCTTTTTCAGACCCTTGTGACCTGTTGGCGCCGGGACGGGACCAAAGCGTCTATTCGGTTGTAAGTGCGGAACACTCATGCTCGAATTCTGCCGACTATGGTCTCTCCTCCCCGGACGTGCGTGCCTTCACGCACCAGAACTTCAACGGCTGGCGGCAGCAGCAAATCCGTCCGCGATCCAAACTTTATCATGCCGAAGCGTTCTCCGCATTTTACTCTTTCGCCCTTCCGCTTCCAACAGACAATTCGCCGCGCCAGGATGCCGGCAATCTGCGTGCATTTAACGGTCAATGCCTCGCCATGGATTATTAGCGTGTTCTGCTCGTTCACCAGCCGCGCGTCCGCTTTTGTCGCCATTACAAATTTCCCGGTTTTGTAAGCAATTTCGACGATTTCACCGGCAATCGGCGCGCGGTTGATGTGCACATCCAGGGGCGATAGGAAAATGCTGATTAACGATTCCGGTTTTTCATGCCCGTCAGCAAGTCTAACTATTGTGACCCGCCCGTCTGCGGGAGCTACTACGATTCCCGGCTCAATCGGTATTGAGCGATGCGGATCGCGAAAAAAGAACGCCATGAACGCGGCGAGTGCCAATAGCGGAAGCGCCAGAAGCCAATAGCCGAAAAGAAACGGCGCCGCAGCCAGAATGATCGGCACAACTACGAATGGAATTCCATCACGAACCATGGCTGCAGCGTGTCAGAACCGGGAGCGGTAGCGACCGGATCACTTCTCATTTGTCATTTAGCATTTTTCATTTGCTCATTGTCGGACATGGCACGATGACAAATGAGTCCTTCAAATGAGCGATGGTAAATGAAAAATGACAAATGGAAAATGATCCGGTCGCTACCGCTCGCGGTTCTGACACTCTCTGTTAAGAATAAACGGGGCCCAACAGGAGTTCTGTCGTCCCCGTCCCTGGTCTTGATGAAGCTCATCCGAACGTCGTTACAGGATCGGAAGAACCAGCGTCCAAGTCATTTTCCATTCCTCGTTTTGCGTCCAGGACTACTTTCGTTTTGCCGCGACGAACTTCCACTCGCGGCCCCACTTGCCGTCGAACCAATGACAAATGAAAAATGAAAAATGAAAAATAATCAGTGCCCCACGTTAACTGCTTTCTCGTATTGGAGCATCAATGAATACATCTGGTCTTTTATGGCAAGCTTCTTTTTCTTTAACGTAACCTCTTCCAACTGCTCTTCATCGCTCGGATATGAAAGTCCGGACAGTTCGCTTAAACGTTGCTCGTAACGCCCGTGCTCGCGAGCCAACTCGCGAAACTCGGGGTTACTCGACATCAGTTCTTCCTTAAGGCTGTCCGCCTTCGTCATTTCCATAACAGATAGTCTCCTCTCGAATAATTTGGTTGGAAAGAAATTGCTTGCGGCGTGAAGTGCCCGAGGGTAATGCCTCATGCCGGAGATGTTACTCAATCAGGGGAAGCAAATCAAGGCACAGTTTGCTCGCTGGGAGGCTTGCGGGCGAATGCGAACAAGCTGTGGGAGGACCAGCGATACTCAGTAATTAATCGCGAAATTTCTTTTCAGTCATATGATGTAAGATTCCGAGCTTCAGAGTATTATGAGGCAGTTTTGAAAGATACTTAAGATGTTCGACGGCACCGTGACGGTGGCGAAAGCGGAATGACAATCGGCACTATCGAAGAATCACAACGCAAAGCAGCGAAAGTTGTGGGATTCTCTTATCTGTTTGCGTTGCCGCCGGCGATCTTCGCCGAATTCTATGTACTCGGCCGACTACTTGTCTACAACAACGCTGTGGACACCGCTCGTAATATCTTGGCGCACGAGAGACTCTTTCGACTGGGCACCGCCAGCAACCTCACAGTCTTCGCGATCGATATAGTACTAATCACAGCTCTTTACGTGGTACTCAAGCCAGTCAATCGGAACCTCGCCTTGCTCGCGGCGTTCTGGGGGCTGGTCGAGACGGCGATTTTTGTTGTCACCCTGCTCAATGACTTCGAGACTCTGCGACTATTAAGCGGCGCCGATTACTTGCGAGTCTTTGAGCCGGATCGATTGCAAGCATTGGCGAGGGCTTCGATGAGCGCACATGGCGCCGGATATGGCGTGGGCTTGGTGTTTGCTGGACTTCGAAGCACGCTGTTTTGTTATTTGTGGTTCAAGTCGAGTTATATCCCAAGAGCATTGGCGGCGTGGGGAATGTTTGCGTCCTTGCTGATGGGAGCCAGCGCATTCTCGTTCATCATTTTTCCCGAGCTTGCGAAAGTCGTCGGCGTTGGGATTTATGGAGCTCCGATCCTCTTCTTCGAACTGACAATGGGCTTTTGGCTCCTGCTAAGGGGATTACCACCTTCTGGAGGCGTCGGCAGCCACGAGAGCGGGGAGGAGTTGACATGACACGCACGACTTTTGATTCGCGCCGCCGCGTCAACTCAAACGTTGGGCGGCTTCGCCTTAGCTGGCAACTTCGACAGCATCTTTTCGCCGGAAGTATTATGTGACGTATGCCGAATCTATCTTTTATTTCTCCGAAGGCTATTGTTAAAGAAAGTCCGATTCATGGAAAGGGTCTGTTTGCCGTCGAATCAATTGCTCAAGGCGAGATTGTCTGTATCAAAGGCGGCTCCATCATCAATCGTAAAACGCTTGAATCAATGCCGGGCTGGTTTCGCGCGGCTGAAATTCAAATTGCCGACGATTTCTTCATCGCTCCGGTCAAAGAAGAAGAACGCGACGGGAGCATGATTTTCAGCAATCATTCATGCGAACCAAACATCGGCGTGCGAGGTCAAATCGTTTATGTGGCAATGCGTGACATCGCACCCGGAGAAGAATTAACGCACGACTGGGCGATGACCGACGATGATGAAAACGAACATCAGTGCAACTGCGGCGCAGTAGCTTGCCGAAAAGTCATCACGGGACGAGATTGGCGGAGAAAGGATTTGCAGGAAAAGTACAAGGGCTATATGTCATGGTATTTGGTCGAGAAGTCAAAGCAAGTGCTTAATCACAAGTTGGGCGGCTTCCTAACATAATCTCACGGACGAATGACCGCACAAACTCCATTGGAAACTGTTGAATTGCTTGACGAAGCCTTCAATCGCAGCGACATCGAAGCTGTCGTAAATTTCTACGAAGAGGATGCCGTAATGGTGGCAGAACCAAACCGACTTGCGACCGGAAAAGCCGAAATTCGGGCAACTTACGAATGGATTTTTGCGAATATTAAAGGAACTGCCACACAAGCGAAAACGCACGTGATTGAAACTGACGATATTGCGCTATTCACCTCGCAGTGGAACTTTTCCGGCACAATGTTGAATGGAGATTCCGTGTCGAGAGATTCTTATGCTTCAGTCATTTTGCGTCGGCAAACGGACGGCAGTTGGCGAATTGTTGTGGATAATTCTTGGGGGCCCGCAGTTTTAGGATGAAAGATGTCTTTCTTTTGTCAACGCGCCGCCCAACAGCCAACAGAGGCGGCCTGTCAAGAGAAAACACTTCGGGCTGGTGGCCGGATGGGCCATCCATTTCTGCTCCTTCAGGACATGGAATGCGGCTTGGGCCAGTGTAGGGCTCAAGCAGCTGGCAGACTTTCGCTAATTGGTGCGTGATGGGGTTAGTGATATGAAGCGCATTTTATTAATGCTCACCTTCTGCTTCGCGATTGAGTGCCTCAGCACTGAGCAAGCACGTGCCCAGCAGATTCCGCCAACCGCACGAACTATCGAAGCTTTCCGTCGTATCGAGCCCCAGATGTCAATGAAGCAAGTCATAGACATTTGCGGAGTACCGGATGAAGATACTGGTAGCGGCATACATATTTATGTTTATAAGTTATCTGATCGGTCGCTAGTGAGAATAGGGACGCCGGATAAGAAACGGTTAATCTATATAGTGCATGTTCTACCAAATGGCGAAGCACGTTCCATCATAAAAATCCCTGAAAGGAAAGATAAGCGTAAGCGGCGTGCGCCATCAAGGCACCGCCCAACAACAAATCGTTGGACGCGAGCGGCGGGAGCGCGTTTCTCAACTAGCTTGGTGCGGTGGAGGGTGCTTTGATTCGCGCCGCCGCGTCAACTCAGAGGTTGGACGTCACCGCCATGGGACGAATCATCGAAGTGGTCCCACATGATGCTACAGCTTGGCGCGCCGCTTTCGCGCGCGAGGCGCGTGCTCTGAAGCACGTGTTCGGCGAGGCCGTGATTGCTATCCACCATGTTGGCAGCACGTCGATTCCCGGACTGCCGGCTAAGCCGATCATCGATCTCCTGGTGGTGTTGCGCGAAACAGTGACCATTGGGCGTTTCAGCAGCGCCATGGAGGCCCTTGGCTATCGCGTCCGCGGAGAGTGCCTAGATGCGGAGGTTCCAGGTACACCTGGGCGCTTCTACTTCAGCAAGGACCAAGACGGGAGGCGGACGCATCATACTCACGCGTGTGCGGTCGGCCACGTCGAAATCGCCGACAAGCTTGCGTTTCGTGACTATCTCCGTACCCACCCAAGTCGCGCGGCGGAGTATGGAGCGCTGAAGCACGAGCTCGCGCGGCGGTTTCGTCACGACAATATCGCCTACATGCGCGGC
>WNGL01012047.1_pt1 | contig 17438 bp, 17 predicted proteins | sample 5400591 | NCBI WGS metagenome assembly WNGL01 (sample SAMN13153377, study PRJNA577476) | soil metagenome | isolation source: 80 cm soil or saprolite under Garry oak tree replicate 1 | place: USA:California | collected 2016-06-15 | reverse complement strand
CGGTAGAACATCTGCTTGCCATGAATGTAGTAGGCGGTCAGTTTCCCCTCATCGACCCAATCGTAGATGGTCTGGCGCTTGACTTTGAAGACCCGCTGCACTTCGGCGGTCCCCATCAGATCCTTGGCCGGGATCATGCGGGTATACGCCTCACCGATGAGTTCCCCTAGCGGGGTTTTTTGCCAGTCTTTGAGCAGCTTGTACCCCTTGAGGTTCAGCATATAGCCGTAGATGATGCGCAAGACGCGCTGAATGGCTGCATCGACTTCTGTTCCCTCGATTTGATGTCCCTCTACGTAGGCGACAATCATCTCCAGGTCGCGTCCAAGCGGGCTCTGCCTGGCGACCTCGATGGTTGGCTGGGTCGGATTCTTGCCGATGGGATAGTTGGTGGCGTTGATCAATTCGACCGCACGGTTGTGAACCGCTACGAGCGTCGAGTCGACGAGCGTGCGGTGCGCGGGAGTCATATAGGTAATTACCATGGTTGTCCCTTTTCTGCTGTGGCATTGTCGGTTTCCTGTAAGCTTCAACGGTGTTGCCAGTGCAATCGTCACCAGCCTGGTGGTTGACGATTGGTCCTTCTTATCTTAGCAATTCTTTCACGATCGTCAAATTTGCCCCCTCAACCACTTGACAATTTCACCAGGATAAAATATATTTTTACCAGGATGATATTATGTCCTGATATCCTGATGTGCAAACAAGGAGCGGCGAGATGTCAACGGCACGCACGAGGCGAGACAAGCCAGGCTACCAGCGCAAAACGCGTGCGGTGAGCGAGGGGCGGCAAGAGGAGCTGCGCCAATTTGTTGAGAAGATCCAGAACTTGCAGCCCAGCGCGTTCCAGGCAGCGATTTTCGCCGCGGCGAAGACTGGCCAGGGCCAATACGTTGTGAACGCGGGGCCTGGCTCGGGCAAGACCACGACGGCCATCAAGCTGTCCACGTTCTTCCCTGGCCGGGCCATTTATTTTTCTTTCAATAAGAAGATCCAGGTCGATACCAACGACAAGCTGCGCGCGCTGGGGTCGAAGATGTTCGCGCTGACCCTGCACGCCTTTGGCAAATCCTGCATTGAGAAGTACCTTGGCCGCGAGAGTGATGTTGACGATGACAAGTACAGCCGCCTGATCGACGACTTCGTGGGCAAGCGCTTGCCCACGTTCCTGCTGAGCCTGCGCCATGTGGATGACGAGGAGCTGGCTTCCATGCAGTTCGACGCCAGGGTGTGGGCGAAGGACCTGGTTCACTACGTCCAGGTGACGCTTTCGCAGCCGTCGGAGGCGGTGCTGCTGGCGCTCATCGATCAGTTTTCGCTGCACGATATCAACCCCTCGGCGAAAGTGTGGCCGCTGGTGGTGTGGGCCGTGGCCTACGCGCTGGAGGAGGGCCTGGCGGAGTTCCGCCAGTCGGGGAAAATCAGCTTTGACGATATGGTGTGCTACCCCGCGGGCTTGACCGAGGTCCCGGTGCGCCAGTTTGACCATGTGATCATCGACGAGGCGCAGGACTTGAACAAAGCGCAGCTGCGCCTGGTGCAACGGGCGTGCCACCTGGATACGCAGGTATTCGCGGTCGGGGATCCTCGGCAAAGCATTTATGCGTTCACCGGCGCTGATCACGATAGCATCGACAACATCATCCGGGCCTTTGATGCGCAGCTCCTGCCGCTCAGGGTGTGTTATCGCTGTGGCACGGCTATTATTGATCTAGCGAACCAGCTGGGCGGCGAGATTATCCCGGCCCCCGGAGCGCACGCAGGCGAAGTGCAGGTCGTGGAGGCCGGGGAGTACCTGAAGCGGCTTCGGAAGCGTGATGCGGTCATTGCGAGAACGACCGCGGTGCTGGTGCGCGACTGCCTCAAGGTCCTCAAGACTGGCCAGCGTGCCATGGTTTTGGGGAAGAAAATTGGTGACACCATTGCGGTCATCGTGACCCGCATTGAGGAGATGCGGGTAGCGCAGCGCGGGAAACGCCTGCTGCACGACGATTTATCCAACTTCCTGGACCTGCTGGAGGCCTACCGCGTCAAGCAGCGGCAGATTATCGAGGACACGCGCAAGAAAGACGTGGAGCTGGCCATCGATGAACTCAAGGACAAAGTAGAAACGGCGCGTGCCTTTTACACGGCTTACGTCTCCAAATGTGTCGATCCCGGCGAACGCTGTGTGAATGACCCGAAGTGCGAGTTCAGCCGCACTGTCGAAGACTTCAAGCGGTACATCCGGGGCCTGTTCACGGAAGATGAGACAGGCAACATGGTGCAGTTTATGACCGCTCACCGCTCAAAAGGCCTGGAATTCGAGCGCGTCTATATCATCGACACGGATCTGTTTCCCCACCCGCTCGCCAAGAGCGACAAGCAGAAAATCCAGGAAGACAACCTGATGTATGTCGCCATCACGCGGGCCATTCAGCAGTTGACCTTTATCGGCGCACCGTTCTCCTGCTTGCGGCTGCTAGGTGACGAGCTGGAGGACTCCGGTGAGGAGTCCTATGCATCTGGCCTGCATGACCTGGTTGTATTGGACAAAAGAGAACAGGAAAGTGAGATACTGGCGCTGGCCGCCGCCGAACCAGCGCTGGAAGAAGCGACTGCCCCAGCAGCGGACCAGGGAGAGCAGAAACCGGCAAAGCGGGGGCGCGGACGCCCGCGTAAGGGCGGCGCTGACGCAGCGCTGCGCCATGGCTTTGAAGTTACATTCGATCTGCGCACGATTGAGCTGCTTGACGCCGCGACCGACAACCGGAGCGAATATTTAGAGACGCTGGCTTTGGGGTGCCTGGTGCCGCAAGCTGGCGAGGAGCACTTGGCGGTGAGGTTGGAAGCGCGCTGCAACGCATTCCCGGCGATGGTTGCTAAGAAGTTGCGCAAGATCTGGACCACCCTCGGCGTGCGTGCCGCATGGGAGGCAAGTGAAGCGGTTATTCTGTTTGTGGACCCGCAACGAACCTACTATCCGTAATCCATGAGTGGCTGGCGTGCTCAACTAGCTGTTTGGTGAGCAGTTCTATTGAGATACTTGGCAAACCTACCACGAGATGTATCCGGGGGTGGATGCACCACAACCGGAAGTAAAAGAAAGCGAGGAGTGACCAACAATGCAAAACTGGCAAGTCGAAACATCAATGATCTATCTGGCGACTGGCGAGCAAATCAGCGCCGCTGTAAACGGAATATCACCTGAAGATGAGAGCGGCTATGTATTGGTGCATGGTCGCGAGGTGAAAGTCGGCCCGCTGCCGGACACCTGGCGAGCTTTGGGCTATGGGGAGATCGTTTCTATCACCTTGCAGACGAGCAGGGTGTTCAACACTGTTCTACAGCCACAAGAATATGAGCATCATGTAGCCTGGGTAGACATCGGCGAAAGCGATCTTGCTTTAACCAGAGCGCATAATCCGGGTGACATCATAACGAGCGGCGAGAGCACCTCGATCACAGCCGTATATGTGCAAAAAACTGGGCAATGGCGCGAAATGACCGACGAGGAATACGAAAAAGAGCGCCGCGCCTGGGAAGAGGATGGCAAGGATATGCGACAAATTAAGCAGGAATGGCGTGAGTACCGGGAGGAATAACACCATGCCAGAAGAGAAGATCACCTGGGAGCTGCTTCAGCAGTTGGGCCTCTCAATCACACCACATTCTGATGCGAGTCATGGTTGGGGCTATACCTGGCAGAATCGCGACTGGGTAGGGCCATTCACGACACCCAGTGCTGCCCTCCATGCAGCCTTTACTGAGGCGTTACTGGCATTGAAGTTCCGCAGTGCTGCACCATTTACTCAGCAAGCTGGCGAGCTCTGGCGCTTCAACGGTCAAGAAGAGGGATGGACGCGCATCGGTGGAGTTGGTACAGAAGACGATGAAGAGGCAGCAGTACTGGCTAGTGCCTATGCATTCTCTACTGCTCTGGATACCTTGCGAGGCATAGAGACCAGCGAGATCATGATACCAGGACCTCATGAGCGCTGGGAGCAAGCGTTACGGGTTGGATATCAAGCCTCTTCAGACCTGGAAAACAGGCTTGATAGTTGGCAGGATGAACTAGAAATGCATCATGAGCGCGAAGGACGAGCAGAGAATGCTCTCCTGGACGAAGAAGGCGAGTAGGGCATGAGTGAGGAACATCAGTCAGATAAAAGCAAGAATGAAGCGGCTTACCGTCGTGGCTGGCAGCAGGGCGCAACAGAGACAACATTGATTATTCTCCAGCTTGTAGAATTGGGCTACGATCGGCGCAAGATCAAGCAACTTCTGGCTATCTACCAGGATCACTTTGTCAGCGAATGGCGCAATACTGGCGATCTGGAGAAAAGAGAGCCGTTTCCATCGTTCAACATTCAGCGTATCGAGGAGATTGCCGCCAGCCATCGCGGGTATGATTGGCTGTTAGAAAGTGAGTAGCCATCATGACCGGATTAGAAGAGCAATTTGAGGACCTGTACGGGCCCCTGGCTCCATTCAGTGACTTCAAGAAGGGCGAGCACATCACCTACCGGGCTGAAGGCCAAACCCGGACGGGCATAATCGTGTGGGTGGCCACCGCTACGCGCATTGCTGGCCGGGATATCCCAGTGCAGTATATCGTGGAGTGCGACCAGCGCAGCGGCTTTCCTGATAACGTTTGGCAGTCCGGCATCGTTATGGATCCGCAAGAGCATCAGGCAGAAGAGCCCGCCATGGTGAAGTGTCCCTACTGCGGAGGCCTTCACTACCCCAACTTGGTGGAGCTCTGCCCGAACAATCCTCATCGCAAAGGGTAACATGTGGTATCATTTCAATTGTTATTGTCACAATTGAAAACAGGGAAACACCATGATTGATACTGCTGAGCAGACGACAACAGAATGCCTTGCATGTGGAAGCCCGATTATCCAGATTGCTGGCCGCGGTCATCGTAAGCGCCTCTATTGCGACGATCGCTGCCGGCAGCAGGCCCATAGGCAACGAACACAGACGCACGAGCAGGTAACAGCCGAGGCCCGGTTCAAGTCCTGGCTCCGTCGTCGGCGACTTCCCCAAGATGCAGATTTCCTCAAGCTCTTCCTCGATGACACCCGCTTGCCTTACCACGCATCGCGATCAATGTATATCGCTCGCCTCAAACAGTATGGCTATACCGCTGAGGATATTGCCATGTTTGAAGAGGCATGGAAGGATATGCTTTTCAATCAATCGTGACAAAATACGTCACGATTAATCATACCTGAAACGCTGCAATTGGCGGAGCTGGGGAGCACTTCGTCGCCACCTGGTGGATGATGGTTCGGAATTGCTGGCGGGGGCTAGTTGGTTTTATCAATGGAGGGCTACATGGACGAGCGAGGGCATCACTTCGAGGAGGGTGCAGACAAGCGCCTGTGCTGTACGCGCTGCCTGCGCGAGTGGCAAGTGCTGCGCCGGTCGCGGCGCTGGTGTCCTGGTGTTCCCTGGTATGTGGCTGGCTGCGCTCCAAGCCACCTCTACACCCTGAGCCAGTTGAAGCGCAAGGGCCTCAAGCCGCGCGATAGGCGCGAGCGGGTCGGCTGTGTTGTCACCGAGTATCACGATGTGGTGTCGCTCTATGATATCGGCCAAGCCCTACCCCGCCACGGCGAAACCGAGCGGCAGCGAGAAGCGCGCTTAGCTGCCTGGCCGCGTATCCAGGCCAAGTACAAGTGTGAGCATTGCGGCTATGTGCCGGAGTCGCTGGCCGACATCAGGTATGAGATGTTCAAGGCAGGCCTCTGCCTCGGTTGCAAGGAGCGCCTGGAATGGCTGAACGAGCAAGCCGCGCTGGACGCGCAGATAGCCGAGGACCGGCGCGGCGTGTGCAGCTGGGCCTATCAGCTCTTGCGGCGCTCCGATTGGGCGCTGATCGATACCGAAACCACCTCGCTGAGCGGCGTGGTGTGCGAGATCGCCGTGGTTGCGGGCGATGGCGCGATTCTGTTTCACAGCCTGGTTAACCCGGAGCGGCCCGTTTCTGAGGAGGCGCGGGACATTCACGGCATCAGCGACGAGGAGCTGGCGGCAGCGCCTATCCTGCCGAAGATCTGGCCCCAGCTCCAAGAGGTGCTGCGTGACCGAGTGATCCTGGTCGCCTACAATGCGGCGTTCGACCAGGCGCGTCTGGCGCAGAGTGCGCGCCACTACCACCTCCAGGACCTCACGCAGGCGTGGGAGTGTGCGATGGAGGCCTACGCTGCCTTTTGCGGCAACTGGTCGGACTACCACGGCAGCTACACCTGGATTCCCTTGGTGGGCAACCACCGCGCGGTGGGTGACGCCCTGGCCGCGCTGGAGCGCGTGCGCGAAATGGCGGCGGCCTATGAGCGTGAGTATGTAGAACAAGAGCAATCGTAACGGGAGATCGGGCCAGGCCTCCGGGTCTACTGCGTTCGGATTGCCTCATTCGCTGGAAAGAAGTTACTCATGGATAGCACGAGTGAGCAGGCTGCGCAGGCAGCACGAGCAAGTCGAGGACCAGACTGGCGGCTCGATGAACCGCTCTCAAAGGGAGAGATAGAGTTGCCTGTAAATATCCCAATCCGCATGTGGATCTTCACCATGAAGCACGTAGCAATGGGCCACCTGGGCTATGAGATTGTTGTGTGGAACCGGACGCGGTTTATTTCGATTGAAATGCAGTGAGGGCCGCTATGATCGACGAACAACCGCGCTGCGGCAATCCGGCCTGTGGCTTGCCGATTGTCGTACTTCAGGGCCACCGGCCACGGCAATATTGCAACGATGCGTGCAGGATGGCCGCGCACCGCGCCCGCATTGTCGGGGAGAACCAGACACGCTACGAAGCGCTGGAGCTTCAGCTGGCCCTGCACGAACGCGAGGTCTGGCGCGAACGATTCGCTGCTGTCGGCGTCGTTGGACCTGCTGCGTCAGCTGCGCATCACCTACTCTGAGGCATTGGCCGAGCAGATGGCCGCGGCGCTGCGGGCGGAACGCGACGAGGGCCGCAAGAGCCTGGCGGAGGAGCGCGCCACTCTGATCGATGAGACCATGCTGGCAGGTGAGCAGCTCGATTTCCCGGCCATCGTGACCGAGACATTTGACCTCGCGCCGACGGTGTTCTGCTGGAGCGCGTTTTGCGGTAGCGCCAGCATCGAGCAGTTGCGCCAGGCGCGAGATGTGGCGCACCTCAAGCTGCAGGTGAAGAGTGGCCGGCTGAAACTGGAGAAGCTGGGGAGCAATCGTCACGCGCTTGGCCGATGACGATTCAGAGTGAGGCCGGGCGGAAGCTGTTGGTGATCGTGCCACACCCCAAGGTCTCGCTTCTCGTTAAGCTCATAACCTATTCGGAAAAAGGTAAGCCGTATGTGCCTGTAAAATCGGTTCTTGCAGTCGTCTTTATGTGGCAGGGTATTAATGACAAACGATTGCTTGCTCAGTGGTCTAAATGCATGCTCCCTCGACAAATTTGTATGCAAGTGCTAAAATGCATGCATGAAAACATACGATGATGACTACCGGCTCATTCGAGTCTGGAAGAAGACACACAGGACACTGAAGGTGCTTGCAGCATACTCTCAGGAAAGCCTTGTCGAATTATTGGACCGTCTAGCAGATCATGGTTGAACTTCATTATCAAGCGGTTAATTCCCCAGTATTGCAATACGATGAGCCGTCATCGGGAGCAGGCTCATATCAGACCTATAATCTTGATCAACTTGGTGAGCAAGGTTGGGAATTAGTGGCCATCATAGAACGGCCTGCAAACAACATAGCTGGTCAACCTAAGCCGACACTTGTGGGTGTATTCAAGCGTGAGAAACGATCAAATGACTGAAGATACCTCCATAGCATTCCAAAATTTACGCACCTGGGAAAGTGCAACAAGGGTTCGCTTCCCTCGCACGAGATTGCCAGCATTCATTACCCCAGGCAGGGATATTTGGCGAAGTGGCCGGGTTACCTGACAAAGTACAAGAAATGGCTTTAACAAAAACCAATGGCCTGCGTCTCAATCGTCACGCGCCTGGTCGATGACGGTTCGGAATATCATCCGGATGAAATGATGGTAGGGGGCTAGTTGGTTTTATTCCCCCTGGGTGTAACTCACACACGGTCGCTGGGATATGTATACTGACAATGGAGAAGGCAAATGGGATTGGCTGACTGGTTCAGCACGTTTTGCACAAACATACGGGTCCAAGACGGTGGTACCATATCCACACGATACAAGGTCATCACTCGGCGGCTCAATACGGGTTTCTGGACAACGACCTCTGACACGGCACATAGTCTCTATGTTGGCTCCTACGGAAGAAACACGGCAACCCGGGGATTCAGCGACCTTGATATGCTCTTCCAATTACCAAATTCACTCTATGAGCAGTACGAATGCCATGCCGGAAATGGGCAGTCCGCACTTCTCCAGGCTGTTAAGAGATCGATTGAGAAGACTTACTCGAAAACAAGTATTAGGGCTGATGGACAAGTAATCCTTGTGCCTTTCATTGATGGGATTACCTTTGAAGTCGTCCCCGCCTTCATCAATACAGACAGGAGCTACACATACCCGGATGCGAACGATGGCGGAAGATGGCGAAAAACTGACCCTAAGCGAGAGATTAGGGCGATTCGCACGAGGAGTGCGGCTTGCAACGGTAACCTTGTCCTTCTTTGCCGGATGATGCGATCGTGGAAACAGAAGTGGGATGTTCCAATTGGTGGATTACTCGTTGATACTCTGGCATACCAGTTTATTGAGAACTATAAATATCGGGACAAGTCGTACCTCTACTACGGCTTCATGTGTCGGGACTTTTTCAAATGGATGGCTAATCAGGATGAGAAACAGCAGTATTGGAAGGCACCTGGGAGTGGTCAGTACGTGTACAAAAAGGAGCTTTTCCAGTACAAGGCCAAGCGATGCTATAACATCTCTCTGGAAGCCATAGCCTATGAGACGGCCGAGCCGAAGCAGGAGTGGTCAGCCAAGCAGAAATGGAGGGAGATCTTTGGAACAGCATTCCCGAACTGATGACACGCCCCAAGCGCGCAGTATTCTTGAGGGCCAATTGAGAGAGTCTTACGGGCGTGTTGTGTACTCCCATAAGACGCATGAAAAATGCGCGGATATACTCCTTTCCAGTCAGGGACGAATCAGAATATTGCAGATTGTATTGTCCGCTATTACTACAGCCGGCTTTATTGGTGTGGTGTTTGGTGCAGGCACGATCAGTGCTGTATTGGGGATAATCGTATCGACCGCCTTGCTGGCGCTAAACTCCTACACCAAGAACTACGACCAGGGAGAGTTGGCGCAGAAACACAAGCAAGCGGCGAATGATCTGTGGGTCATCCGTGAGAAGTATTTGTCTCTTCTTGTGGACCTTGCCATGAGAGAGAAACCCCTTGAAGCGTTGCAGAAGCAGCGAGATCAACTAGTCGAGCAACTTCACACGGTTTACAGCGGTGTGCCGAGCACGACATACCAGGCATACAAGAAAGCGCAAGTGGCCCTGCAGAAGCTTGAGGACATGACGTTCATGGATGCAGAGATTGATGCGTTTCTGCCTAAAGAACTGAAAAGAGGCTCAGGTAAGGTGTAAATCACAAAGAGGAACCATTGTCTTCCTCGTATTGACACTCGATAGCTCATCGGCTATGCTTCGCTGTACCTGTGACTCTCAGGACACCCAGCACTGTAAGATGGAAGGGGTTTTTGCCTATGTCAACTCGCGCTTCTGCCTTGCCCGCTCTTGCCAAGCGTGACCTGGAGGCGTGCGTCGATGTGCCCTCTGTTTTTACGCTGTTCCGCAAGCTTCGCTATCCTGTCGAAGATGTGCCTGTTGTTGTGTCGCTCGAGCAAGGCGATCTGCCCGGTGGCCTGCGCGATGGGATTGCAGCACGCTATCCGGTCGCTCAAGTGGGCGGTATGCGCCCCGGCGACCCGCTGGTTTCAGTGACCCTCTTTGAATTGAACGATCAGGTCCGCAAAAGCGAGCTGATTCGTGGCATCGCTCAAGCCTGGACCCGCCGCTTCTTGGGCGAGCATCTGCTGGTCTTCGCGGTCGGGGGCCAGCCCAACCAGGATACCTTTGAGCAATTGGCTTTCGTGAATACGCGCCGCCTGGGTGAAGGGGCACAGGTGCGCATCAAACTGCATAAGCTGCTGATGGAACGGCGCAACCCCACGCGCCACGACATGGATACACTCAACCGCATCGCGCTCCCCCCAGGTGGCCTCTCAGCGGAGCAGCTCTACCAGGCACAGTGCGAGGCCTTCAATGTTGAGCGCCTCACCGATACCTTCTACCGCGAGTACGCCCGGCGCTTCCGGGCGGCGCAGCAGCGCATCAAGCAGGATAACCCGGCCATTGCAGCGTTTTCCGATCCCAGTCGGCTGCATACCTTCACCCAGCGACTCTTTGGCCGGCTGATGTTCCTCTATTTTTTGCAGAAGAAGGGCGCACTCAACGGCGATCGCCAGTTTATCAAAAGCTGGTACGAGGAAGCCGTGCGACAAGAGGAGAATTTCTATCGCTTCGTGCTGGAGCCGCTCTTCTTTGACACACTGAACCGGCCCCGACCTGAGGCGCAGTCGCGCTTTGGCCGGGTGCCCTATCTCAACGGCGGTCTGTTTGCCCCGGACGAAGATGATCATGTCGGCAGCGTTATGCTCGCAGACGTCCTCTTTGATACCCGGCATCCCGAGGGGCTGCTCTACTTCCTGGAGAACCATAACTTCACCATTGAGGAGGATACGCCGCTCGAGGTGGAGGTAGCGCTCGACCCGGAGATGCTGGGTAAGGTGTTTGAAAACCTCTTGGAAGAGGAGGAGCGCGGTCAGAGCGGCACATTCTATACCCCGCGTCCGGTCGTGGCCTTTATGTGTCGCGAGGCGCTGGCTGCCTATCTGACCCGCGAGACATCCATCGTCGGCGAGCCGCTGGGCTGGCTGCTGGACGAGGCGGAAACCGGCGAACCCGTGCGCGATGCACACATCCAGCCGCTTTTGAACACGCACAGCCTGCCACGCACACTGCGCGAGCGGGTGGACCGAGCGCTGGAACAGGTGCGCGTGCTCGATCCCGCCGTAGGTTCTGGTGCCTTTCCACTCGGCATGCTCGCGCTCCTCGTGGGCGTGCGGCGGGCACTCTTCCGCGTGGGTGGCGTCTCGGTAGAGCAGCAGACGCCACTGGTAGAGGGTTGGAAGCGTAATTTTATCCGCGACTGTTTATATGGTGTGGACATCAAGCGCGAGGCCATTGAGATTGCCCGGCTACGGCTCTGGCTCTCGCTGGTGGTGGATGCCGATCCCTTCGAGATGGAGCCGCTGCCCAACCTCGATTTCAAGCTAATGGCAGGCGATTCGCTAATAGAGACAATCAATGGCACGGCAATCTATCCGACGCGCCCAACAGAGAGCAAGGCCAGTCAACTCTCCTTAGTGGAGAGCGAGACCCAGCGGCTGATTCACCGCCTGGGTGAACTGAAGGACGAGTATTTTCAGCCAGCAGGTGACAGGCCCGCCAGTACCATCAAGCAGGAGATTGTGCAGACGGAGCGCGAGGTCGTGCTGGAGGCGTTGCGGGAACGAGTGCAGCAAAGCCAGGAGCGGCTCAACCATCTGAGCACATCGTTGGTAAAGACACTCTCCACGCAGACCAACCGTGCCGAGGTTGAGACGCAGCGTCGCGACATCTTGGTCACCCAGCAGGCGATAGCCGACCTGGAGGCGGGCAAACCCCCACCGCTCTTCCTCTACCGGCTGCAATTTGCCAGCGTCTTTGAGGAGAAGGATGGCTTTGATATCGTTATCGCCAACCCACCTTATGTGCGTCACGAGCGCATACCCCAGGAGACGCTGCGTACGCTGCGGGCGGCCTACCCCGCAGTGCAGCATGGCATGGCCGATCTCTACGTCTATTTCTATGCCCGCGCCCTGGAATTACTCCACGAGGAGGGGACGCTGGCCTTCATCTCCTCTAACAAGTTCTTCCGCGCCGGCTATGGTAGAAGCCTGCGCAACCTTCTGACCGGTCAGACGCAGACACAGATCATTCTGGATTTTGGTGACGCGCCGGTCTTTGATGCTACCGCCTATCCCTGCATCGTGCTCACTACCAAGGGCAGACCTGCACCAGACCACACCTATCGCGGCCTGACGGCAGATAACCACATTGACCTGGAAAAGCTGTACACCATCTTTGATAGCAAGGCCCAGGCGTTGCTCCAGGCGCAGGGCGCACAGCCCCCAGCCAGCAGCAGTGGCGCTTCAACCTTGGTGCAAAAGCTGATGCAGATAGGCACGCCGCTGGGCCGCTATGTCAATGGCAAGATGTATTTTGGCATCAAGACTGGTCTGAATAGGGCATTCATGATCGATCAGGAAACACGGAATCGCCTCATTGCTGAAGATCTACGCAGTGCTGAGATAATCAAGCCGTTATTACGCGGGCGTAATGTGGGACGTTATACCATCCATTCAGTGGGCCAATCGTTGATCTTCACCCGCCGAGGAATTGATATCAAGCAATACCCGGCCATTGAGCGCTACTTGAGCCAGTTTCGAGAAGATTTGCAACCTCGACGACCAGGGCAGGAAGGCCGAGGGCGCAAGTCGGGAAACTATCAATGGTATGAAATTCAAGATTCGGTAGATTATTATGGATCTTTCGAGGTGCCGAAGATTATTTATCCCGACATCGCACCAAGAGCAGAGTTTAGCTATGATAGATCAGATGCCTACCCTGATGCAACCCTTTTTTGTATCCCCACCCATGCGGTTTATCTTACGGCTATGCTCAACTCCAGCCTGCTCGATTTTGTGCTTATGCAAATAGCTTCTGCGATACGTGGAGGTTTCTTTAGGTATAAGAATTTATATATGGAGCAATTGCCCATTGTCGAGCCATCTCTAGAAAATCAGGTACGGCTGGCGGCACTAGTAGACGAGTTGCAGGCGCTGGATGGGCAGGGGCCGGAGGCTGAAAAGCTGGAGCGCGAGGTGGACGCGATTGTCTACCGAATCTATGGCCTCTCCGGGGAGGAGATCACCGAAATCGAGCGCTGGCACGCGGAGCGATGGGCGCAACTGGGTGTTGGCCGACGCGGGCAGCGGATCGTTGTGGATGAGGAGACAGAGGAGGTAGAAGCATGACCTATTTTCCGCCAGATATTATTGACAACGCCACCACGATCTTTGCTGAGGCGCTGGAGCAAACCATTCTCAAAGCTGACCAGCGCCAGCTGGACATTGCCACCGGCTATTTTGCTCCAGAGGTCTGGCGCATTGTCGGCAGCGCCCTTGCCGAACTGCGCGCCTTCCGCCTGCTGCTCGGCGAGCGCCCGGATGTGCCCATGGGCGGCCCGGAGGCCATTGATCTGCGCCGCTACTATCGCGCCAAGATCGCCGATGATCTGGCCCGGCTCACCTTCGACCGCCAGCACGCGCAACTAGTGGACGCACTGCTGGCGTTTCTGGAGCGAGAGGAGGTGCAGGTACGGCTGTTCAGCGGCCCCTTCCTGCACGCCAAGGCGTATATCTTCGACCAGATCAGCTTTGTGGGCTCCGGCAATTTTACCCCTTCCGGGCTAACGCGCAACTCTGAACTGATGTTGACCAGCATGAGCCAAGCGGTCGCCAGGGGGCTGCGTGAGTGGTTCGAGGGCAAGTGGACGCAGAGCGAGGACTACAAACCTGATCTCATCGACACGCTGCGTGCCTCCAAATTTGGCTCCAAGTCCTACACCCCCTTTGAGGTCTTTATGAAGGCGCTCTACGAGTATTTCAAAGAGCGCATCGCGTTGGAGCAGGACCGCGCGGCCACGGTGGACCTGGCGCGCTTCCAGGAAGAAGGCAAAGCCGAGGCGATCCGCTTGCTCGAGAAATGGGGCGGTGTGTTGGTCGCTGATGCTGTGGGCCTGGGGAAGACGTATATCGGCCTCTCCCTGCTGGAGCGCGAACTGCTCACCAATCGCAAACGTGGGCGGGTGCCGCGCGGCCTGGTCATCTGCCCGGCGCAACTGCGCGACCTGATCTGGCGTCCGCGCCTAGTCGAATATGGCATTCCGGTGGTGGATGTGCTCAGTCAGGAAGAGCTTGGCCGCGCGGACTTTGACTGGAAACGCTATCGCGACCTGGACGTGGTGCTCCTCGATGAGAGCCATAATTTCCGCAACCCTGGGACCAACCGCTATCGCAACCTGATGAAGCTGCTGACCGGGGGTCGGCGCAAGCGCGTGATCTTGATGACCGCGACCCCGGTCAACAACAGCCTCTATGACTTCTATCACCAGCTGCTTCTCCTGGCGCGCGGTGATGAGCGCTTCTACCGCCCGATGGGCATCAGCAGTCTGCGCGCCTACTTCAAAGCTGCGACGGAGGGCGGGCTCGAAATCTTTGACCTACTGGAGGAGACAACCGTGCGCCGCAGCCGCGCCGATATTCGACGCCGCCAGGAAGCTGGCGAGGAGGTGATTGTCAGCGGCAAACCCGTGCACTTCCCAGAGCGTCTATTGGAGCGCATTGATTACGACCTGGACGGCACCTACCAGGGGCTCTATCATGAGATCACCGACGCGCTGGATCGACTTCGCCTGGTCGCCTACAATCTCGCTGCCTATGCTCGCACGAAAACCAAAGCCACCGAGCAAGATGAGCAGCGTAACAACGCCCTGATTGCTCTCATGAAGATGCTCTATCTCAAGCGCCTGGAAAGCTCTGCTGCTGCTTTCGAGGAAAGCATCAGGCGCCAGGTTTCCTTTCAGGGCGGTTTTCTCAAGATGCTCCGGGAGGGCAAGCTCCTGGATGCGGCCAGCTACCGCAAGCTCCTGGCGATTGAAGCCGATGAGGAGCGCCCGGAACGTGCCGAAGAGATCATCGGCGCACTCACTCCGGTTTCGCCAGAAGACTACCAGATGCAGCGCATCGAGGAGGGCGTGAGCCATGACCTTACCGTGCTTGAGAGCATCCTTTACATGCTCAAGAAAGCCCGCGAGGGGAGTGCAGGTGAAGATGGGGGCGACGATAAACTGCGCCAGATCAAGACGGCGCTTGCCGGTTCGCTCAGGGGACACAAGGTGCTGATCTTCACCAGCTTCCACGATACCGCCGTCTATCTGTACAGGCAGTTACTCGATGATCGCGCCTGGCAGGAGCAGGCCGGGCAGCCAGTGCTCGGCCTGATCAGCGGGGACACCAGGCCGGAGGAGCGCCGCAGGCTGATCGAACGCTTTGCACCGGTAGCCAATCGCCCGCCGGAGATCCCCGGAGACGAGCCCTGGCAGCCGGAAGGGCCGGAAATTCAGGTGCTCATCAGCACCGATGTGCTCTCTGAGGGGCAGAACCTGCAAGACGCTGGCGTGGTCATCAACTATGATCTGCACTGGAACCCCGTGCGGTTGATCCAGCGCGCCGGGCGCGTGGACCGCATCGGCAGTCCCTTTGCGCGCATCTTGCTCTACAATGTCTTTCCAGAGGCTGAGCTGGAGAGCCTGCTGGGCCTAGTGCAGAGACTCTCAACACGCATCGCGCAGATTGACCAGACGGTAGGGCTGGATGCGAGTGTGCTGGGTGAGGTCATCTCGCAGCGCTCACTGGAGCAATTACGGCAGTTGCACCGCAACGATCAAAGCCTGCTGCACGATCTGGAGCGCCAGGCCGAGCTGGTCTCCACCGAGGAGATGAAATTCCCGCTCATCAGCTATATCCAGCAGATCGGCGAGCGCGTGGTGGCCGAGATCCCGCTGGGCATTCACAGTGGCAAGCACTACGTTGCCCGAGACGCCCGCCCCGGCACCTTCGTGGCCTTCAGTGCCGGTGGCCGGCACTTCTGGCGCTTCTATCCCGATGACGGCAACGAGCCTGAAAAGAACATCCGCAGCCTCTACGCCATGATCGCCTGCACGCGCGAGGAGCCCCGGCTCGAGCCGGGACCAGTGCCATATGATCTGCTGGAACGAGCCACACAGGAGGTATTGGCACAGGTGCGCGGCGAACAGGTCCGCAACCGGGTTCGCCCCGCGTTGACCGGGACGGCCCAAAAGCTCTATAACTGGCTTAACCGTCCCACGCTCTGGCAGGAGAACGAAGTGCTGGACCCTGACCAGCTCCGGCGCTTCAACGGCGTCCTGGAGCAGGTCTCGCTGCGGCCCTTCGAGCGCGATCGCGGTCTGAAAGCACTGGTCAAAGCCTACGAGGGCGGCAGCGACTTTGCCCAGTTGGTGGCCGACCTGGATAGCTTCTTCACAGAAAATGGCCTCTACCAGGAAAGCGATGTGGACATCGTGACGGCAGAAGCCATCAAAGAGGAAGACCTGCGCCTGGTCTGCTACGAGCGGCTTGTATCTGTGCAGGGAATATCGCCCGGATGAAATGGGGGGGGCTAGCTGGTTTTATCTTCCCTGCGTGTGTGATACCACCCTTGTGGGGCATTCTGTTAACGTCGACGAGTTCTTCGGTCAGAGAGTGCCTTCAGCACGCTGCGCCAGTGCCCTTTTCCTTGTGGAGGTGGTCCCTCGGTGAACCAGTAGTAGCTCACTGCCACGATGATGGCAAGCGCGGCAATTATTTTGAGGAAGTCAATGATGGTTTGCATTGCATGCTCCTTACTTGAGTTTATGTGGGCAGTCCTCGCAGGATTCAAATTTTGGGTGCGTGTGAAAGTGGTCATAGAACATTTCGCGCTCGTAGTAGTCAAATGCTTCTGTGACGGTTCTCCCTCCAGATTTCCAGTTGCCCCGTTCCACATAGAGCGTTTGCTCTTTGATGGCCCTGGCCACGGTTGACTCTGGAATACCGTGCAGCCTCGCGAATGCCCGCCAGGGTGTGTAGTCGTAGGGAAGCAGCTTACGGGTATCGCGCTTCTTGCGCCTGGTCGTTGTCGCCTTGCGCTCCCTGGTGAGTTCAGTGACTCGTCGATTCAGTCGCTCGATCTTGTCTTCTGCCTGGCCGAGCCGGTGTTGGAGATCGTCCAGGTCGAATTGAACCTCGATGAACTTGTCAAACAGTTCATCGTAGCTCAGGCGCTTCTCTTTCGGTGTCGCGTCAGCGCGGAGTGGAAGCGATAATTCCACCAGGTCTAGCGGGTTAATCGCGTAATAGCCGCCCCGGATCGGTTTGGCTTGCAGCTCGCCGCTTTTAATCCAGCGCTGCACAGTGCGTTGGGTGACACCGGCGCGTTCGGCCATTTGGGCAGTGCTCAACTCTTCCGTCAATTCTTCCATACTCTTCTCAACGAACGACGTGTCGCGACACGCAGCGCCAGATAGGAGAGTTGGTTGTGTAGCTGTCATCTTGACTGCTTTGTGGCACTGTTCTTTGGAAGTATCTGGCACCGTAGTGGTAAATCAACTGAAGGGCTGACCGATTTTGCACTCAAGGGTGGGAATTTTCACTGAAGGATGGAATTGGACACTTCGCTGTCTGGAAAAACCGCTCCAGAAGCGAATCGCCACCTACCGTTTTGTAAATTCAGTAC
>WNGL01004148.1_pt1 | contig 17439 bp, 24 predicted proteins | sample 5400591 | NCBI WGS metagenome assembly WNGL01 (sample SAMN13153377, study PRJNA577476) | soil metagenome | isolation source: 80 cm soil or saprolite under Garry oak tree replicate 1 | place: USA:California | collected 2016-06-15 | reverse complement strand
TCGCCAGGCCGGCGATCGTCAGCACGAGCAGCGGGAAGCTGCCGAGCAGTCCCATCGGCAGGACGAGGGACAGGTAGGCGAAGGCGCTGCGCAGCCGTGGCCGCGTGGTCCGGGACCGTGTGGGGCCGGCGGCGTGCGTGGTGGTGCGTTGCGTCACCGCGTCCTCCTCACGGTCGTTCGTGGCACTACGTCAAGAATGCCGGGTTGAGGTGGTGGGGACCATCATGGTGGCCAGTGTGTTCGAGGTGGGGGTGTCCCTACCCGCGACCGACCGGTGTCCACCTGCCCATGCCTGGCGGATCCACGGCCGGCTAACCGGATTGATCGGCCGGTATACTGGTCGAGACAGACCACCAACGAGGGGGTGAACGGTTTCGACTCTGGACGTTGAGTCAGGGGAAGCGTGCAGGTGCAGGCGAGAGACCACCTCAAGCGTCATCGCAAACCAATAAGCGCCAAGACTAATCGTCAGCGCGACTTCGCCCTCGCTGCCTGAGCGAGTGCGGGTCTGTCGGCCCGGGAGCGCCTCCGTCCCGGTTCGCCGGCATCAGCTAGGAGGCTCACCGCCAGCGCCGGTCGCGGACGCTGGTCGGGACACTCACAGCGACTGGGCCCGTCACACCGGCTAGTTCACGTGATCGGTGGGGTCGAGTAGAGGCATAGTGAACTGCGCACGGAGAAGCCCTGATGAGGCGACAGAGGACCCGGGTTCGATTCCCGGCACCTCCACCATCACCCCCTTACTTGAACCCTGTCCCGCAAGCGACAGGCCAAGCAAGCGGATGAGGGTGTTCCGGCTGGCAGCGTCGGTCTCCACCAGGAGATCGGCGCTGTTTGCTGTCTGTCCCTCATAGAGCTGGAGGCTCTTGAGCCAGCCAGCGTCAGCCCGATCGGTGTTCGGCTCGTCTGTGATGCCTACGGCCCCGTTCCGACGGTAGTAGACCTTGTTGCCAGGCGTGGTCTGGACGTCGTCGGCTGTCCGCTCCACCGTGGCGGCTTGGGCGATGAGGTAAGCCTCATGCAGCGCATCGAACGGCTCGGCCAGCTCCTGACCCGTGACCTTGTCGCCATCGATGTAGAGACGAGTGAAGAATGTCCGATTCAAGATGGTTCGGACTCGTTCCCGGCCCACGGCGTACATGTCACCAGGGCGTTCCATCAGGGCCAGGGCCTTGAGCACGAGCTGACGGCCGGTATCAAGGCGGTTGTCGGCCTGGTCGAGTTGGCGGCGGATGCTGGCCTGCTCGGTGCGGATGGCATCGAGCTTGGCCTTCAGCTTGTCCTTGGGCCAACCTTCTTCGGCGGCCAGGTCGAGGAAGTAATTTTCCTTTTTGTCCAGTTTCTCAAGCTGGCGGGTGAAGCTATCCCGTAGCTCGCTGCTCAGTTCGTGGTGTTCGCTGGCCGCCTCATCCATGGCCGTGCGGACGGCTTCCCGGAAGCCTTCCGGCAAGAAGCTGGCTCGTTGGTAGTGCTGCACCACGGCCTTGACCATGACATCAACTGGCACGTACGGATGGTCGCATTGATGTTGCTGCCGACCACGGCACAGGAAGTAGAAGTAGAGACCGCCATTGCCCTTGCCGGGCATAATAATCAAGCGGTTCTTACAGCGGGCGCACCAGACGACGCCTTTGAGGTAATGGTGGTGGTTGCGCTGCCGGGTGCCACTGCCTGCATGTGAATCGAGTACGCGCTGGACACGGTCGAATAGTTCTTCGGAGATCAGCGGTTCGTGCCTCCCCTGGTACTGAATGCCTTTGTAGGTGAGCTTGCCCGTGTAGTAGCGCTCCCGGAGCAGGTTGTAGAAGGTCTGCTTGCCAATGGGGTTGAGTCGGCCAGGGGATGTCAGGCCGGCATCGGCCATCATGGAGTGGACTTGTTCGGCGGTGTAGGTGCCGGCGGCCATGAGTTCAAAGGAACGGACGATCAGCGGCTTCCGTTCCGGGTCAACAATAACGGAGTTGACCTTGCGGCCATCGACGAGCACCTTGGCGTTGAGATAGCCAGTCTTGGCAAGACCGTTCGTGCCACCGTGTTTGGCCTTGTTGGCCATCTTGGTAGCAATGTCTTGCCCACTCAGGCGAACCTGTACCTCGTTCATGATGTCGGTGACGGCTTCCATAGCATCCGCCATGATGCCTTCACCGAAGTCTTCTTTGGCGCTAACGAGCTTGACGCCCATTTCAAGCAACTGCCGCTTGGTGATCGCCGCATCGGTGAAGTTACGGAAGGCGCGGGAACGCATGTAGATGAAAACGTACTTGACTTCGGGGTGTACCTTGAGGTAGGCGAGCAGTTCCTTGAACACCTTGCGCTTGGCGATACTCTGCGCACTGGTGCCCGGCTCGATGAACTCCTTTTGGACCATTACCCGCATAGCTTTGGCCTTGTCGCCACACCATTCGCGTTGGGTGTTAATGGAGTTGCCATCCGGGTCAACGTCAGCATCGGTGTCCATCTGCCGTTTGCTCGATACCCGCAAGTACGAGATACCGATGTCAAGTGTGCTGCTCGCCTCGGCAGCGATGACGGTGGTTTTCTTGGCGTCCATGGCTCCTGTTGCTCCCTTCTGCTGACTCTTTATGTTTATGCAGCCGCACGTGCCAAGGCGCACCAGTCAATGTCTGGTTGTGGCATCAGGTGAGCAAGCTCGGACGGTATGCCAGTCCGGCGGAAGAAGATGCGCGACTCCGGTTGCTTTGGCGCGATCAGGCCCAAGCGCTCAAGCCTGGTGGTCATGGCTTCCGGCGAGACACAGAACAACCGAGCCAGGCGGTCAATGTCTTGGGAAGCGAACCAGGCCCGCTTGACCAGCATGGTTGGCATGAGGACGTTCCCGGCAAACTCGTTGGCAAGCTGCTCAATCTGCTGCTTCTGCCGCTTGGCGTTACCGCTGCCGAGCCGGGAGTAAATAACGTCGGCGTCGAAGAAGCTCAGGGCGTGATAGAACTCGTGGAGTAACGTAAAGCGTTGCCGGACTTGCGGCTCGTTAGCGTTGACGTACATCTCAAGTGTGCCGTTGACTGCGTCAGTGGTCAGGCCGGATTCATTGTCGAGCCGGTAGCTGGCGACACGGTTCACGGGTATGGCTTGCTGGTCGCGCAGCCAGATCAGGTTTATGGCCGGAATCTCAACCGTGTCGGTACGCTCGCGAAGTTTGCTGGCTTGCAGCCGGGTTACTTGAAGCAGCATTCCGAACGTCTGTGTCCGCTTTGGCACAACTGCCCGCAGTTCGGTAATGAGTTTGTTCATGCCTACTTTGGTTATAGTGTTCATGGGTTTTGCCTCCCTTCGTTGGCTTAGATATTTTGTGGTTCATTCGCTAATCCTCACGTGTCATTGTGCTTCTTCTCTTGGTGGTGCGCCCTCAGGTTAGCAATAATGGCCTCGACTTGGCTTGCTGCTGCTTCGGCGTCTTCGTCGCTTAGGTTGTACGCCTTGCGGAAATATAGCTTGGGTTCCGGCACGCGATCTTTGACGCCAATAAAGCCGAGTAGTTCAGTGCTATCCAGCTCCAACACTTCGGCCAGGCTCTCGACAACGCGCGGCGCGGGACTCATCACCTCACCGGCTTCGATTCGGCCGAGCACCGAGTAATGGATACCGACCAGGGTAGCGGCCTCCCGTAAGGTCAGCCTCGCTCGTTCGCGGCCGTCGCGTACTCGGCTGGCCAGCGTCGGCGTGTCGCCTTGGTCCTGTGATTCGTTACTGTCCGTCATATTGTTTCTCCGTTTGTTACCCCTATTTTCTCATGTCTGTTGCAAGCGCGCAACAAGTGATCGACGTATTATGCGCAACATGCTTGTAAGGGTGGTCACTCCCGAAGTACCTCGTACAGAAAGTCGGCCGCCCGGACTTCGGTGACGACGTGCAGCAGCGTGGCGGCCGGTTCCGGCAACCGAGCAATGACGCCTCGTATCTGGTCACGGCGTTTGGCGTCCGGCACGGTCACCAAAACTCTTGGCAACACGTCATCGGGCCCGAGGCCGCTACCATTCGCGTAGTCGAGATACGTGATAAATTTGCGCTGAATGGTCGGTATGTGCTCAGTGCCTTTGTCGATCTCCACCCACCAGTGATCGTCAAACTCAGGTGTGGCGAGTTTGACGTAGGCGTCCGGCTTGAGCCAGCCACCAAGCGGCAACGGCCACCAGCAGGCCGGTTCCGTCAGGTAGTCGGCAACGGTGAAGCCGCCAACCCGGCTCAGCTCCACCAGGGACACGTACAGCTCGCTTGCTGCCAGGGTGTGTGCCAGCAGTACCACGCTCGGCTCTCGTGGCCGCCGTACGGTGGTGGTGTTGCCGTTGGTCGCCGCCGACTCCCGCACGAGCTGTTGCCCAGCGCTGTCGAGGGCCAACACCAGGCCCGCCGAGCCAGCTCGGACGCCACCGATACGTCGATCCAGCGTCAGCAGCACTCGCCAACCAACCAACCGATTGAGCACCCGACGCCGGACACGACCACGAACGCTTGGCGAAAGATCAAGGAAATGCAGCCGTTCGAGGTGAGAGGAAGTGACGAGCCGCAGTTGACCAACTGTACGAATAATCTCCCAATCGCGTTTACTTAGCCGCCCCTGCAACCACTCGACATGAGCTTGTCGGACCCTTCGTACTGGTGACGAACCAGCGGCGTTGGCTTGCCGCGCCGTCATACCAAACTCCTTGGGGAGGAGGAGTATGTCCCGGCCGTTATCGGCGCGGACGAGGCGCTGACCAGTGGCAACGTCACGGCGGCACTCGACGCGATAGGTCTGCCGAACGGTCCAGCGAACGGTACACGCACCCGGCGGTTCATGACTGGCCTCCACGCCATGCCCGGCCGGGTTGTTCATCAGGCCGGCTCACGCCGATATGGGCACGAAGCGCTGCTTCTACGTCCTGGCGGTCGGTGCCGTAGTGCTCGCGGCTGAGCTTGGCCAACTCAAGCACGTCACTGGTCGCCGGCGACAACGGCAGCGTCATCAGGGTGACGGGAGACAGCGTCCGGCCGTCAACACACAGCCGGGCAGCCACCTCGAAGCGTTCCAGGCCCATGAGGTCAGTTCGCGTCAGCGGTGCAAACGACCGGCTGAGTGTGGTGGCGTCGTCGTAGTCGAGTTGGAAGGCGAGCTGCGTCCGAGTTGTGCTCAATACGGCTGTTTTTAACGATCCGGGCAATTGTCCTAGATGCTGGTGGGCGAGAGTCAGCCCAAGGCCGAGCGCTCTGGCCTGGGCCAACATGTCCGCCAAGTCGATCGGGAGCCTGACGGTCTCCTGAAATTCGTCGGCGTACAGCCAGACTGGCCGCCGACGCTCAGGAGCAATCCGTACCCGGCCGAGGGCCAGTTGCCAGACCGACGCCACCAGCAGGGAGCCGACCAGTTGCGCAGTCTCGGCACCCAGCGTGCCACGACTCAAGGGCACCAACAGTATTTTTCGCTCAGTAAATATGGTGTTCAGGTCAAAGCCCTGGCTCTGGCCGAGCAGCAAGCGGAGTGGTGTTTTGAGCACGAATGCGCGCAATTTGTTCAGGACGGGACCGGTGACTTCGCCCCGATTAGCGTCGCTGAGCCCGGCATACCAGGCCCAGAATGACACCAGCTCGGAGCGCTGGCGCACACTCGCTTGGTTTGTCACAAATTTGCGGAGCCGGTCATTGGTTAATAGCTCTGGCAGCTCAACCAGCGTGAACGCGGAGCCGTCCGGCGCTTTGGCCAGCATGAGGGTGAGCAAGCCAGCCCGCAGAATGTCGGCTGTCCTCGGACCCCATGACGACCGATACAAGTCTTGGAAAATATGGAGCACGTGGTCAACGGCCAACTCGCGTTGATGTTCGCCGCGCGCGATGCCGAATACGTTGAAACCTACTGGCCGATGAGTTTGGCTCGGGTCAATAACCACCACTTCATCTCGGCGGCTATCCGGTACTCGGGCCAAGACATCGGTTATGAGGTCACCGCGAGCGTCAATAACGACCAAGCCGGAACCTGAGTCGATGTCGTGCCGGATGAGATTTGCCAGCAAGGTCGACTTACCCGAACCGGTCGGCCCGATCGCCCAGACGTGGCGCAAGCGGTCGTCACGGCGCAAAGCAACGGACCGGTTTTCGCTGCCTGGGTAGTTGCTCGCGCCGAGCACGGCGCCTGACCACGCCACGCTACTCGGCGTTGGCAACTGGCGAGCGGCACCCGTTGATACGCCTGGCAGATGCAGCCCGCCCACCGGAAACCCGATAACTCCCGCCAGTTCACGGGTATTGAGCGTCAATGGCCAGACGAACAGGGGCACATGCAAAGCCTGCATCCGGTCGGCAACCCAACCAACGGGCAACCACCAACGTCGCACAATACCGACACCAGGGGCGTTCAGGATGCGGAAACTGGCCCACACCTTGCCGAATATGCTGACAGCCCGTTTACGGTCGTTGGCGACAACACCAACGCGCAGAGAACAACGCAGCAGCGGCGTTTGCTGCTTGGCCCGCGCAGCCCGCACGGCTTCGGAGTCGGCCGAGACATGACTATCTACAAACCAACCCGCATTATTCGATTGCTGACTATTTGCCGACACGGACGCAATAGGCTTCGGGATGCCGCCACCGGTCACGATCCACTGGATAACGACCTGTTCGTTGCCGTAGAGCGGTTGCAGGCTTCCGAGAATGGTCGCACTAGCCACGGCAGCACGGTCATGGGCCAATGGTCGAGCGTGGTTGGTAATTACTGCCTCAGCGGCCATCTGACACCGTGGCCTATTATTAGTAAGATAGTCTGGCAATCTTTCGACCCGGACGCCCGGCAAGCTGGAACGCAGGTTCGCCAGCATGACGCCCTGCATGGTCTCCGACACCAACAAGACATGCTCGATGCCGTGTTTGCTGGCGACCAGTTCAAGGGCGATCGGCGGCGCTGGCAGCAGTGAGAACAGGGGCGCGTGCGTAGCCGCGTTGACGGTCGAGAGCCAAGCAGCGACGTCGTCAACAGACAGATCACTGGCCAGCCGCAACCGGTAAGCTGTCAGCGACCGGCGCCAGCTTCCGCCTTCCATCTGTCGGGCCAGCAGTACCACGCCGAAGACCACCAGGCCGCCGAGCGACAACACAACTGGTAGCAGCCATATACTCATGACACCACCTCTGGACCTGGCTGTTCGGACGGTATGACGGTCGACTTGGATGGTTGTTGTACGGCTTGCTTGCGCTCGTCTTCGGCAAACTGCTCGGCCAGAGCCATAACGGCCTGGACAAGCAAGGCCACGTCAAGGTTTTGACGCTGCTTGCCGGTAACTCGAATCCGCCACTCGCTACCCATGATGTTTGTCCAAATGCCTCCATTAGTTGTCGTGGTGAGACGGGCGTTGCACGTGCAGGAGCAAGGAAACGTCCTCGTCGCACACGTGCAACAACCCTACTTATTGTTATATGTCGCAGAGATGCGACAAGCAAGACGTAGAATGAACAACACCACGTCGGTACGTGGTTTACTGATTGGGCTGAGCGTTAAGCTCCAAAGGTGCGTCAGCCTGGGTCATTGCCTGGTCACTGGCCAGGTTCTCGGTCAGCTCGTCACTGATCGGCCGATTCCGCCACTCCCGATGTAGCTCCGTCTCCAGCTCGGAGTACGCCTGCTCGCGCGCCTGCCGATCACGGGCTTCAGCCCGCCTGGCCTGCCGAGTTCTGGTACGTCTGGGCACATGTCGCCTCCTCGCTGAGATTGGTTGGTGTGAAAATTTGACGTCGATCGTCTTTGGTGACGAGCGAGTTCCGCCTACTTCCGAATAGCCAGCCGGACCGCTCCACCAATGACGCCAACGACCAGCAGCACCAACAGAATTGGCCAGGCCCCGGACGCCAGGAACACAAAGAACAGAACGAACGCCAGCGGGCACATCAGGAACAGCAGGAACAAGAACACGGCAATAACTCCCTCCGGGTTGGATTTGGACACAGGTGTGGTCGGACAGGTTATACAGAGGTATTAGATGAGTGAGGCGATCCGACTACCGATGGCGGCTGGCAATAACCCACCAGGCCGCGCCCAGGATGCCGACCGCAATGATTGGCGGCAGTGCAGGAGCAACGATGGCGTACAACATGCCCCATCCGGCATTAATCGACTGCATGAGGCCACTCGGTAGTACCGGCTGCAAGATAGCCACGATGAGCCGCAGCACGATGCCGACACCGAGTAGCCCGCCGATGATGGCGGCCACTCTGCCCATGATTGGGCCAAGACGGTGCATGTCACGTCACCGCCGGTTCGGGTCAGTTGCCCGCCGGATGGCCTCCGCGATGATCGCGGCCTGAGCTTGGCGAGCGATGGCAATGATCCGGGCTTCGGCTGCACGGGCCTCGCGCTGGATACTCTGACGCTCGGTCTCCCGAGGGGCAAACACCACCAGCGTGCCGAACGCCGCGAGGCAGCACAGCGCCGTCATGACGATGACGAACGTGACCACGGCCGTCACCACCCGATCCGGCGGCGCACGACAGCCTGCGCACGTCTGTCACTATGGACGATCTGACCAGATATACCGCCCTCATACCAGGCAAGGTCGGACATGTCCCTGGCTCCTTTCGATCTTGAGTTGTCGGTGGGCTTCGCAGAAGGAACTGCCAGCGGGCACTCCCAACCATCAGGATCCAGGCGGGTACGGGGAGTAGAACGGGTCTTGGCGCGGCTTACGGGGCACGGGCAGGCATGATGTACATGTGCCGCGGACGCCAGAGTGGATCAAGACAGCTTCGCCGATCGCCAGTGAGCTGTTCACTGTGCGGAGTCGGTCGATCAACGGGCTCCGTAATGACCCGTATGATCAGTTACCGACCCTACTCAGAATTGCCGGTAACTTATTCCAATTTAAGGAGAAGGCATCTAAGGCGAAGAGGGTCTTCACATTGATAGCGGCGGCACTTCCACGCCTACCTGACGAAGAGCATAGGGCAGCGCACAAACTCTTTGATCTCGATAGCGGAATAGCAGTAGTTTCTCTACAGCGACGTCAACAGGATGCCGGTAAGCAGCTTGACCCGCCGATCGATGTTGAAGCATTCAGCGACAATCGTGATAGGAGCGGAAAGCATGAGCAGCGCATTATCCTGGCCGTTGGCCAGGCGATATTCGAATTGCATGAAACTCTCCAAGGAAACATCCCTCGCGTTCGGAATATGGCCGGTGGCGATTTTAGAGAACCATTTATCTGGCCGTATGTGGAGCGCCCAACGCTCGAAAAGCTATTCGCCGAGGCGTTAGAAAACCATCGCGTTATCTTATTCGTTGGAGACAAGGGAGTAGGTAAGACTCGACTTGCCAAGGAGCTATGCATCCGTCACGAAAAGAACCAGCATGGTCGATCAATATTCATTGACGATGGTCGTGATAGCTGGTCTTCAGATCAACGATATGAGATGTATGGGGAGGGGTCGCGAATTCCAGGAGTTGCCATTCCGACTCCTGGTTTCGATTTTCCTGTGGAGTTTGGAACTGAGGAAGTGGTTGTCGCACGATTTGGCGAGATGCTCACAGCAAATTCCGCGCCGCCATTTCTGGTCGTTGATGACGTGCGTAACGTTTCGCTGGTGAATAACCTGATTGAGGTCGGTGTGAAGGCAGTAATATTTGTTCTAACCGCAACTGAGAAGCTTGACGGATGTTTTAAGATCGATGTCCCACCGATGACCGTTGATGAGGCCACAAAGTTCGTTCAAAGCTGTATAGAGGACATTAGTGATGATGAAGTGAGGGTGCTCATCGACGCAGCCGGGTATAGGCCGCTTGCTATAGAGCAAGCATGTAGACGGCTTGTGCGTGACACGGAAAACAGAATTGATGACGTACTTCATCATCTGAAGTTCTCGCCACTTGTTTTCTTCGAAATGGCCGATGTCCCTTGGCGGCGGCGTATTTCAACGCACTACAGGCGGCTACTCGACATGCTGAGTAGAGAAGAGCCTGCTGCCACACGACTCATCGAACTGTTGTGTATGAGGCGTAACACCGATCTCGGCCGCGGCTGGTTGTCGATATTGCTCGGAAGGTCGCTTGGAATTACTGCCGAATGGCTACAACAAGAAGTGTTTGACGAAGCAGCTCGAATACTTCAGTATCGAAGCATTGTAGCCTTCGATACCAGCGGCGAGACTTATATCGGCTCCTTGACGACGTGCATATTCCGCGATCTCCTTGGCAGCCGGAAAGAAAGCATATTAGAAGAGCTGTACACGATCGTCGATGCTGAGCTGCGGCGCTGTTCCCAAGAAGAACAAGATTTTGAGGGTTTCAAGACGTGGCGAAAAGTGTGGCATGGTCTACTGCCGAGCAAGAATCCACAATGGGCACGAATTCGATATGATAGCCCGAGGTATGAAGGCGGCAACCCATCATATCAGGGAGGAGGAATCAGTAGGCTGCTTTACCATTATCAGATTTCGCGCAGAGCTGAAGAATTCATGTTGACTGTCGACGCCTTCCTGTCCGAACTCGAAGCCATTAACGAAGCTACCGATACAGCCGATAGAAATTAGGATCAGTCGGGAGTGGCTCATCCGGTTCGACCTTCTCATTCACTAGTCGTGCAATGAATGCTATCGCCCTGGGACTCGCACGGTCCCATGCCTTTGTGTCGAGGTCGGCAGCAACGAACCGCTCGTAAACGCTCCGCAAGTCAATAATCTTATGGCGAGCGCGTGTCTGGTCATCCTTGCCGAGGATACGAATTGGCGGGTATGATCGCAAGATATCAGCGTATTTGCCATGAGAGCGGACTGCCTCAATTGCCTCCTGTGTACTTACAATTCGAGTGTACGCTCTCGCCGCCTGTTGGTCTGTATACCCATGCTGAGCCGCAAATGTGTGGAAGTCCTCATATGTCGCTGGTACTGGCTGCGTCTCATTCTCAGCTTGCTCGTGAACAGAACCTTCTGTGCCCCCGGGTCTGAATACCGTCAGCTCCACCGCCCTGCCGCCAGCATAGACGCTGGCCACCTGCCGTAACAGCTCCCTGTGCTCGTCCGTCAGAAAGGCAACTCCTTCTCCCGTGAGAAGTAAGCCTTGTAAGCGTTGTTCGCCTGATACTTCGCCACTCTGCGGCGTCTCGCCCGCCACGCTCGAAACCTCGTTTAACCAACTACTTATAACACAGCTTCAGTCCAAGATCAACTACAACCCGAAGCTTCCATACGTCAGTCACTTGACGTACCACGGTGCTCAATCTCGTCATCACGCACCGACCCGCCGTTGTCTCCCCACACTACCCACAACCCCCGCCCCTCCCGCAAAGCCGCCTCAAGCAGGGCGGCTACCGACACCGCGTTCTCGCGGTGCTCGGTATGTCGCCCATGCTCTCTGCGTTTGTGCTCTCCCTCATCCAGGGCATGCTTGCTCATCTTCGTGCCCGTCGTCATCCCCGACCACAAACGCCTCCCACTCAACCCCCTCTACCTCACTCAGCCGCCCTACAACATCCATCGCCAGCCCCATGAACTTCTGAAACCCACCGCCATCCATGACCACATGCAATCCGTTCAGTCCGCCACCAAACCTGAACTCAAGTTGATCATGGCGCACTTCGCAGTGGATATGACACCGTTCATCCAGCATCACATACGAATCAGCGGCAATCCCAAGCGCTTGTTTCATCTGCATTTGGCTCTTTCTACGACTGCTGGATGGAATCGTCGTCATCACTGGCGCTTTCGTTGCGACTACTGTCATCGTCAATACCTGCTGGCTGTTCTGCCCGAGCATGCTCTTGCAACAATTCTCCGGCGGCAATGAGCAAGTCACCGAACGCCACTTGCTTGGAAGCAGGCAACGTGTTCTCCAGGAGGCCGAGCAGGACAGTAGTCATGGCCTCATCGAGTTTGTTGAGGGCAGTGAGTAGTGCAGATGTTTCTTCCCTCACGACACTTGCCCCGGCCGAAACGGCTTTGGCACGGTTGCCAATCCTTCCGCCCGCGCCTTCTCCCGGAAGACAGCCACGCAGTCATCAACACACCGCACCATGTCGTCGTGCCACTGCCAGGCCCCAGCACCAACCAATTCATCGGTCGGTGCCTCTTTGAGCGCCGCCTGATACCCCTCCCAGTAGGCGAGCTGGCGGGCCACACTGCGTTCACCTTGCAACCCACCGACGTAGGCCGTCAGGAAGTGGCGAACCACCTCACAGAAACTGGCGTCCACCTCCCAGGAACTCACCAACCACCAGCCGAGACGGTCCGGGTCAGGGATGCCGGGGGTGAGGGCGATGGAGTCCTTCTTGTGCGTTGCGGGCATGGTGGGTGTCTCCGGGGTGTCTATTGCCATTTGGGCGGCACCCAGCGCCGGAGACGGGGCATGTCACCGAGCACGGCGTCAGGGAATGCTCGATGTTGCCGCGCGGGGTCTGACCAGCACGGCAACCCCGGCACCGGGTGCCTGACGCTCACTTTGGTTGGCGTGTCGAACCGTGCGCCAACATGTGTGCCCGCCTTGCCACACCAGCAACCACCTGCGGTTATGCTGACTGTTGCCAGTGGCAAGCCGGACGTATGAGAGTGTGAGCGACATGGCCCGTGAGCCAGAGACCATCGCCGAGCTGCGCCGTGCCCTGGGCGACCGCCTGGCTACCTTCCGCCAGGTCGCCGAGCTGGCCCAAGGCCAATTGGCCCAGGCCGTTAGCTACGACCGCACCACCGTGGTTCACATCGAGAAGGGCCGCAGTCGGGCGGACGAACGGTTTTGGCGCAAAGCCGACGAAATGTGCAACGCTGGCGGCGCACTCCTGGCGGCCTTCCACGAGTTCGAGGCCGCCAAGGTCGAGCAGGAGCAAGAAGCCCGGATAGCCGAACTGGCCACCTACCGCGCCAAGATAGATGGCTGGCAGGCCAGACGACCGGCACCTGGCGAGTGTTCGACCAACCGTGCTTTGCAGCCACCCCTCCATGCCGAACTGCTCACGCAGTTTGAAATGCTGACCAATACCTACCGGCAGATCGACTACCAAGCCGGAGCGCGCACCGTATACAGCGATACGGTTGCTCACCTCAACCGTCTGCTCGATGCAGCGCACCGGGTGCCGTCTGGCTTGTACCGCCGGTTCATCTTGGATCTGGGCGATGTCGCGCAACTGGCCGCCTGGCTGGCAATTGACGGCCAGGACTACGCCACGGCTCGCCAATATTGCGGTCTGGCCTTGTCGGCAGCCGAAGAAGGCGAAGACCCCAGCCTGCACGCCTATACCCTGGGCGTTATGAGTTACATCCACTTGCATGCCGGACGAGGTTCGGAAGCGCTGCGCTTGCTACAGGCAGCACTGCGGATCGCCGAAAACCCGCAGTTCGGCGTCAATCCGGCCGTCCGCTCCTGGCTGTTTGAAGCAATCGGGGAGGCATACGCGCTTGTCGGAGACAAGGTTGCCGGTGCGCGGGCACTGCACCGGGCAGAAGTGTTGTTTGACAGCGTGTACCCGGACGATGTACCGGCCTGGTTGAGCTTCTTCAATGCCGAGTGCCATATTATCCGGTTGAAAGGCCGGTGCCTGACCCGGCTTGGTCACTACCAAGCCGCGATTGCGACCCTCGAAGCTGCCTGTGCCTCACTGCCGGAGCAGTACGTGCGCGAACAATCCGGTACGCAAATCGACCTGGCAGCGGCACATCTGCTTGGTGTGCAACAGCGGATCAGTACGGCGGAGTTGGTCGCGGCAGCCGAAATCGCTTGCAGCGCCTTTCAAAAAGCGCTGGCCACCGAATCCGGCCGCAACCAACGGCGAGTACGGGAACTACTGCCTGGATTCCTTCCGTATAGCCGCCAAGACACGGTGCAGGCACTCATTCAGACGGTCGGCTAGGCTTCAGGGTATGTGTGCTGGTTGGCCGTCCAGTGAAGCAGCGAAGATATGACCCGCTGGACGTGGGCCGGACTGTTGCTGCTGTCATTTCTGTGGGGCGCGGCTTACCTGGTGATCGCGCTGGCCTTGCAAGGATTCTCTCCACTGCTGGTGGTGCTTGGCCGCGTGTTTCTTGCCACCGTTATCCTTCTGCCGATCGCCATTCGCCGGAAGGTGCTGGTGCCACTCAAAGAGCATCCGGGGTGGGTATTGCTCACTGTGCTTATCCAGTCCACTGTGCCGCTCTTGTCCCTGACTTTTGGGCAGCGTTGGCTGTCAAGCGGCGTCACCGGCATTCTCATTGGGGCGCAACCGCTGTTCGTGGCGCTGCTGTCCATTCGGTTTGACCCGTCCGAACGGCCTCAAGGGTTGCGCGGTGCCTGTGGCCTGCTGCTTGGCCTAGCCGGCCTGGTACTCATATTCGGCGGTGACTTGCGGACTGGTGACCATGCGCTACTCGGTGGGGCGCTGGTGGTGCTGGCGGCGTTGTGTTACGCGGTCGGGGCGCTGCTGATTCACAAAAAACTGACATTTATCCAGCCACTTGGTATTGCCACCACGGCCATGTTGGTTTCGACCGCAGTGCTGCTGATTCCTGGTGCGTTAACGCTGCCCCATCACGTGCCAGCGCTCAAAGCGACACTTGCCTTGGTAGCACTCGGTATCGTCTTTACTGGCTTTACGCTGACGTTGTTCTACGGCCTGATCGCCCGCGCTGGCCCAGCTCGGGCCACCTTGGCGTTTTACCTGTCGCCAGGCGTCACGGTGGTACTCGGCTGGCTGCTCTTTGGTGAGCGTATTACGTGGGCAACGGTACTCGGCCTGCTGGCGATTGTGGTTGGTTCGGCGTTGGCCGCGAACCGGGTGCAGGTGGAGGGGTGAGGACGATAAATACAGGCCGTATTTGACCTGATGCGATTATCGAAGGCCGCGAGTGGCCTGTAACATTCGCTCGGCCAATGACGATGGAGTAGTAATCGAGGCTGGCTCCTAGAAAGGCGGCAACAGGGTGACTTCCATCGAGCATGACCGTAGCGAGATGTTAGCGCGTGAACTGACGGAACGTATGTATCAGGCATATCGACACCTGGCTCGTACGATCAACTACAGGGCCAGATGGTTTCTCGATATGCTGACGCGTGAAGGCGGCAGGGCTACGGCCTACCGCCTACTCTACGGTAAAGATGTTGTGTATGGCCTTGAGCGACTCCAGGAAGCCGGCATGCTGCACTGGAGTGTTGAGGCCATTGTGCTTAATCCATATTTCGACGACCTCTTTACAGACGAAGATCGGCGCAAGGCACTCGACCGTCTACGGCTGTATGACCCTGATGTCGATGGCAAAATCGAGGGTTGGATGAGTGAGGATGATTCCTGATCGTCACTTGCGAAGTCGTGCGACCCCAAACTGCCGAGAGATGTTGCGAGATCGAAGGCTACGGGAAACATGAACCACAGCAAGGGCCATGTCATTGAGATGGCCTGGTCGTACGCAACAACATGGATTCGCGGCGTCCAGGCGTTCTACTATCGACTCGTTGAAGATGGCTCAGAAGATACACGCTTCTTTGATAGCAAAATTGCACGCTATGAGGTTGATTTCAACTGCTACCTGATGGCACTCCGACGCCTTGAACGAGCAGTAGGGATGGCACTCAAGGCTTGGGGTCAACCGTCAATTGATCTCGAACAAGCCCTTGGTGACTTTAGTCAACGAACACCGTTCTTGGCTGATGTTCGCAACACTAATGAACACTTTGACGACTACCTGAACGAGCGCGGACGGTCAAGAAATATTGACTCGCGCGGTATGGGCGTTCTAAAGGTGACGGTCAACGGCCACGTCATTGCACGACAAGGCACGGTTATTGTGGAGAGCGTTGGCTCGGTACTGGCTGGCCACAAGGGGTGGACGATAGAGTGGCTGGGGTACACAGTTGAGCTTGCCGAGTCTACGAAAATCGCCGAAGTTTTGTATCAGGCTTTTATTCGATGGTACGAAGCACTGCCTGACCCGATACCTGGCTAAACCCGCAACGGCTTGGCTCATGCGCTATGTCACCCCTTCTGTTCGTCCCGATGCCGCTTCAGCAGCCGCCCAACCGTCCGCACACTGATGCCGTGACGGTCGGCCAGCAAGTGACGGGCTGTACCAGACTCAAAGTCTTCGATGATGGTCTTGATGACCATCTCACCAAGCCGTTCGGCCACGTAGTGCTTGCGATAAACCGGAGCAAGGGTACGAACGCTTGCTGACTCGTCAGGCTCAGTGCTCTGCACAGCTCGGTCAAGCTGACGGGTTGCTTCGGCAAGATCTTGTAGGAGGTCAGGACGGTTAGAGTAGGTCGAGAGGAAGTCCACTCGCTCGGGGCGACCCTGCTCGGCGCTTGCGCGCCTTCGCCGGGTCGCTCGTCGTATGTTCTGGGGGGCGACCCCCCAGACCCCCACGGTGCGAGTTCCTTGCGTTGGCAAGGTGGTTGGCTTGGTTGTTGGCCAGTGTCCTGTCGATCACTGAACAGTTCGGATTGTGGGTCACCAGACGGTGTATCCGCCGTCTATTACCAGGACGGAGCCTGTCATGAAGGCTGCGGCGTCGCTGGCCAGGAATACGACGCTGGGGGCGATTTCTTCGGGGAGGGCGTATCGCTGTTGAGGTGCGTCCTCGATCCAGTATCGTCGTAGTTCGGGCCGGTCTACTGGAGCCATCTCCGTCTTCACGTATCCGGGAGCGACCGCGTTGACTCGGATGCCCAGTGGCGCCCATTCCGCGGCCAGGGATTTGGTGAGCTGATGGACCGCGGCCTTGGCCGCATTGTAGGCGGGCTGCCACTGGGGGCGGTTCACGATCAGTCCGGACATCGATCCGATGTTGACGATCGATCCGCCGCCTGACTTGGCCATGTGGCGTCCGGCCGCGAGGCTGCATTTCCACAATGCGCGGACGTTGAGATCGAAAACCTGCGCCCATTCCGCGTCGGTGACCTGCCAGGATTCGTTGTGAAAGCAGGTTCCCGCATTGTTCACCAGGATGTCCAGTCCGCCCAACGCGTCGACCGTCTGGTCGGTCATGCGATCGACGTCGGTGTCGTCGGTGATATCGGCGGCGAGCGGGATTATTGTCAGGCCCGCCGCGGCCGCCTCGCGCACGGCGGATGCGGTGCGGTCGGCGTCGCGTCCCGCGATGGCGACTGCGGCGCCCGCTTGGGCGAGCGCGGTCGCGAATGCCTTTCCCAGCCCCCGGTTCCCGCCGGTGACCAGCGCTTTCCGCCCGTGCAGCGCGAACTGGTCCAGAACGTTCATGAACCGCAGCCTACGGCCGCGGACAAGCCGATGTGCTTCGATGGTCCGCATGACGGAGACCGATCTTGGCGCGTTGTACGGCATGGTGCGGGTACGGCTGTCCGGCCTGGCCGCCGAGGTGTCCGAACCGGCGGGGGTTCCGGTGCCCGCCTGCCCGGCCTGGTCGGTGCACGACGTGGTCGCGCATGTCGTCGCGGTCGCCGAAGACGTGCTCAGCGGCCGCCTCACCAGTCCACCGACCGATGACTGGACCGCGGCGCAGGTCACGGCCCGCAAGGACAGGTCCGTGGCC
>WNGL01011344.1_pt1 | contig 17440 bp, 18 predicted proteins | sample 5400591 | NCBI WGS metagenome assembly WNGL01 (sample SAMN13153377, study PRJNA577476) | soil metagenome | isolation source: 80 cm soil or saprolite under Garry oak tree replicate 1 | place: USA:California | collected 2016-06-15 | reverse complement strand
TCACGCGCATGGGAATTCTAACCACTGAGATCCTATGGCGTAAGGAAAATTTTGCCTGTGAAAGGATCTTCTACTGCGGTTCCCGGCGGAAAACCGGTCACTTCGACGTAACCGCTATCTGGCGCGAACGGACTGGTAACTAAGCCTGGTTTACCGGGGACGGGAGTTCCATACGGCAGCTCAGTTTTTTGCTGGCTCGCGCCCGAGGCTGCCTTCGCCCACCGGACATCGCCCTGACCCGGAGGCGCAGGGACTGGGCCGCCCGAAGTCTGACTATTCGAAGCATCGGTCGGTGGAGTCTCATTATGCTTATGGCTGCTCCGGTTGCTCCGGTGCGGTCGCGGCGTCTCATGCGGGTGCGCGATTGCGCTATGTAACGCTCTAAAGAAATCTCGGAAGGGCCCTGCGCTCGCCACATCAGCCGAAGTGATTAGCATGGCAATCGATAAGGAGACTACGATTGCGCGGAGCGAGCGTTTCACTAGCACTGTTTCGTGTCAGCCGGTTGCCCTGCGCGTCTTGTAATTCACGAAAGGGCTCTAAAGATTCAACAGACGCCGTTTCACACAGTCGGCGTTTCTCCAGTTAGTCTTGAACGTGGCGTTTGCCGCGCTTCTGGGCGCAATCATCGCGAACGTCCTGCCGTACGTACGCAAAGTGCCGCGGTGGATCTGGCGGCAGCTGGCAGCGTGCGACAGCGATCGCCTTATGCAATGGCGCTAGAATCGTCCTTGACAGGCGTTCCCTTGCTGTTGCGACGGCAGAGTCGGGGCCAACCCCATGCGGTGGCCCTTGTGATTTGTGGCTAAGGTTATCGCTTACGTCGACGGTTTAACTTCTAATATGGAGCCGTCAAAAGGACTTTTGTCCTTTGCGTTTTTCTCCTGACGTCGCTCTTCTCGTTGTCGACGATCTTGTTTTCGCTCTTGTCGTTGTCTAACATTCTCGCGTCGATCTTGTCGCTGTTCGACATTGTCGTGCCGATCTATTCGCTGTTCACGTGCCTCGTAACGCTCTTTTCGCCGTTCACGCCCGCTCTCTGTGACCTTCTCATCCGAGACGGTTGGTTTGTTCTCTTCAGCATTGGTGCGGCCAAACAGTGAGCTGTTGTCCCCCTGCTGGCTCGTGTGCGTGTTCACCCCTGGATTGTTGGTCGGGCCGTAATGATTCGAGCCAGCAGTTTGCCCCTTACGTCCCTGCGCCATCGCGCCTGAGGTCATCACCATTAGACCCGCTGCAACGGCAGCGGCCACTTTCGCTTCGACGGATAGTTTCATAATTCCTCCCTTTTATGTTTTTGTTGCGCCTCGCCGAGCGATAGTTCCTCCTTTCGCCGGCTTGGAAATCTGGGAAGAGAGCCGCTCGTTGTCAAGGGGCTTAGTTTGAATCTCCTGAAACCGGGGCTTTTTTGGATGAACCGACGAGCGCAGAAGCTGCAGCCCGAATGCCTTCCTTGAGAGCTTGCGATCTTTTTTGCGGCACCTTTTTATCTTCCGCCGAAGAGTCTTCGGAACGATCTGAAGACACGACCTGGGAGATCGCCTGCCCTTGAGGGCACGTTAGGTGGCTGCTGCGCGAACGGCCATTGCGAGCCGCCATGGACCTGACACGCAGCAGCCGGGATCCTGCTCACGGGGAGATCGACGTCGTAAGCGGTACCGGCTGCCATGCAACCAGTGGTGGCGAGTTGATTGGAAATCGAACACACCGTCGCCCGTTGGATTGGCATCGTCGGTTGCAACGGCTCGGCCGGATAATGCCGCGAGGCTTTGTTCATCACCTGGGTCCAGACCGGCAATGCCAGGGCGGCACCGTAACCGTGCGCGACAATCGTGGTCGGCTGATCGAACCCAACCCACACACCGCAGGTGAGCGTGCTCGTGTACCCGACGAACCAGGCGTCCTTGTAATCGTTGGTCGTGCCAGTCTTTCCTGCCGCCGGTAATTTAAAGCCTAACGAGCGTGCGCTGGCAGCTGTGCCTTTGGTCAACACGTCCTCCATCACTTGTGAAGTCATCCACGCCGCACCCGGGTCGATCGACTGCGAACTGATGTGCGCGGCAAGATATATCGGTTTGTGTTGCTGATCGTCGATTCGCTCGATGATGTACGCCTGCTTCCGAATACCGGCATTGGGAAAAACAGTGTAAGCGGCAGTCAAATCTTTCAGGTTCGTCTCGAAGGAACCGATGTAGGTGGCGGGACCGTGCGGAACATTTTGAGCGATGCCAAGGTTATTCGCGACCTTTTGCACCGCATCAAGTCCGGCGAATTGTCCCACTCGCACGCTCATGGTGTTGCGCGAATGGACAAGACCGTAGGAGCACGGCATCGTACCGCCGTAAGTACCATCAGAATTCGCCGGTGACCAATTTCCTGCGCCGTCGATTTCGCCCGGCTGAATCGGGCCGTCGCTGATCGCCGCACCTGGCAATAATCCATGGCTAAAAGCTATCGCATAAACGAAAGGCTTGAATGCTGAGCCTACTTGCCGGTTTGCCGGAGCCAGCGCCCGATTGAATTTGCTTTGCCCATAATCCCGTCCGCCCACGAGCGCACGAATTCCGCCGCTGGCGTTATCGATTACTACCACCGCGCCCTCGAGGTACGGCATGGCCGAGTCTCCTTCCCCTTTCTCAGGCGCCTTGTATTCCGTCTTGGTCGGATGATGAAAATTGGATTGATGTTCGATCTTGCTCAGTTGCGTCTCAAGCGCATCCTGGGCGCTGTTTTGCGCAGAAGGATCGAGCGTGGTGTAAATCGATAGACCGCCATCATCCATCTGGTCTTGAGTTAGGATCAGGCTCAAAGCGCGCTGCACAGCGTCCATCGCGTAGTTCTCCTGGACCTGTGGCATTCGCTTCGGATGCGTGACGATCTTTGCTTTTTTTGCTTCGCCGGCCTGCGCCAACGTGATTTTTTTCAGCGCAACCATGCGATCCAGAACCGCGTTCCGCTGCGTAGCTGCACCCTCGGGATTTTTCAAAGGCGAGAACCGGTTCGGGCTGCGAATTAAGCCGGCCAGCAGCGCGGCCTCGGAAAGATTCAGTTTTGAGGCGTTCTTGGCGAAGTAAGCTTGTGAAGCGGTCTCGACTCCATAACAACCAGTGCCGAAATAAATTCGGTTTAGGTAAAGCTCGAGAATTTGTTGTTTCGTAAAGTCGCGTTCGATGCGCAGCGCCACCATTGCTTCCAGCAATTTCCGGCTGAAGGTGCGGCCACCGAGAGGAAGGCTGTTGCGCGCTAATTGCATTGTTAGACTGCTCGCCCCTTCCTTTGCGGATCTGCTGAGAATGTCGCGGGTCAACGCGCGCAGGACTCCGCGCCAATCAATGCCCTTGTGTTCGTAAAATCGGGTATCCTCGCGCGCCAGCACCGCCGCGATGAAATACGGCGACACTTCGCTTAGCGAGACCTTGAGACGATTAGCTCCCGCCAAACGGCTGTAAATTTTTCCATCGACATCGTAAACAGTGTTTCGTTCCGGCATTTCGCCGACGTTCTTCATGTCGAACGTTTGCGCCCAGGTGCCGTAAAAAAGAAACACGGCGAACACGGCGCCCGCCAGCAAAAGAAGCAGTGTAATCTTCCAGCCGTAGCGAAAGAGAATATTGCCGCGCGCTTTCGTTGAGCGTCGAAGACGAGCGAAAAATTTCATCGGCTAGGAAACAAGACAATCTAACCGCACATCGCGTTGCGCGAAAGCAAACCGAAGGCGGAACCAACCTGGAGAGCGCTGCGCCGTCGGCGCGCGGGACCAACCTTGGCTCCAATTACCAAGGTAGGAAATGCAATTCTCCTTGAAACGGCCACTCATCCGCGTGAAGCGCCAAACCTGCGCGAACCGGATTATCAAGAACGTACTGCCATTTCGAATCATAATTCTCCGAACGCCGCAGTTGCGTGTCCCAGAAATCGCGTTGCCAGAGCGGCTGTTCGGAAGGACGCGGCCAATTTTTGGAGGCAATGCTTTTCCAGTAGCGAACCCATTGCATCAGTGGCTGGGTCGGAAACACAGCAGGTGCACAAAAAAGGTGAATATGATCCGGCATCACGACGTAGCGGCCGACGCTCCATGATTCGGCCTGCTGCCATGCATCAATTATGACAGCCACCGAATCGGCGCCTGTAAATACCGGTTTGCGATCTTTGCTGCAGACCGTGAGAAAAACAATGATAGGTTCGTTGAATCTTTCGCAAACTGGCGGATGCGCCGGACTTTTGCGGTTTTCCACGACGTGGAAAGTTGAGGGCGCCGACGACGCGGACGCCCTCCAAGCGAATCACAAATTCAGCTTCACTACACCTTCGTGTTGCTCATTGGCGCAAGGCGCGTTGGTCGGGACATCGGTGGCAGCATCGCTCGCCTTCACGAGCTTGTTCTCAATCAGATAATGTTCAACTTCTTCGCCGCTGATGTCGGCTAGTATGTGGCCGTTGACCTCAACGCATGGCGAAAGCGGTTGGCCACTCTTAGTCTCCATTTCCCAGCGGAACGCCGGGTTTTGGATGATGTCCTTCTCCGTGTAGGGCAGATTGTACTTGGCCAGAACGGCGCGGACACCGGCGCTCCAGCCACAATAGGTCTTCAAGTATGCGGTAATTTCTGGCGTTTGCATCGGGAGAATATATCACAATTTCGGAAGGTAGTAAGGCATCTAGCACAAACAAATAAAAACCGGCGGTAGCGCCGCACTTCGAAACGCAAGCGCATTGTGCCCGCTCGGCGTGTAGCGCAACGTGAAATCCATTCGACGGCAAATCTCCTGCACGCGAACGGCGGTGCCGGCACGAAGTTCTTGTGGGGCGAGAAAGCGGAGGAAGATCATGAAACCGAAAATTCGTTATGCAGTCGTTGGATTGGGACACATCGCGCAAACGGCTGTGCTACCTGCGTTTGCACATGCGGAAAATTCAGAGCTCGGTGCGCTGGTCACTGGAACTCGCGAGAAAAATCGCGAATTGAGCGACCACTATGGCGTTACTGCCTATCACTACGACGACTTGGAACGCGCGTTCGAGAAGGAGCAAATCGATGCCGCTTACATTGCGACGCCAAACAGTCTCCATCGCGAGCATACGGAACGCGCCGCGCAGGCAGGTGTTCATGTGTTGTGCGAAAAACCGATGGCCACCACTCAGGAGGAATGCGAGGCGATGATACAAGCCGCCGAGGAGCACGATGTCAAACTGATGATCGCATATCGTCTCCATTTTAACGATGCCAACCTGCACGCTGTCGGCGTGGCGCAATCCGGCGAGCTCGGCGAGCCGCGCTATTTTGGATCGTTGTTTGGCCTTCAGGTAAAGGAGGGTAACATCCGCACACGAAAAGCGCTGGGCGGCGGAACATTGTTCGATATCGGCGTCTATTGCATCAACGCCGCGCGCTATTTGTTTCGCGACGAGCCGATTGAAGTAGTCGGTTTAACCGCAAACAACCGCGAAAAGCGTTTTGCGGAAATCGAGGAGATATCCGGCGCGATTCTACGGTTCCCCGGCGAACGACTGGCCACGTTTACCTGTAGTTTCGGTTCTGTTGCGATTGCCGAATACGAAGTTGTCGGCACAAAAGGACATCTTCGACTGGAGAACGCATATGAGTATCAGGACGACACGAAATGTGTGACCACAATCGACGGCAAAAAAAGCGAGAAAATCTTTACGCCCGGCGATCAATTCGCACCCGAGCTGATTTACTTTTCCGACTGCATCATTCACGACCAAACCCCAGAGCCGTCAGGCCGAGAAGGCCTTGCTGACGTTCGTGTGATCAATGCAATCTATGAGTCGGCCGAGATCGGGCGCGCTGTGAGAATCGAGCCGGTTCCAAAGAAACGGCGGCCGGACGAGACAATGCAAATCAAACGTCCGCCGGTAAAAGAACAGGAAATAATTGCGGCCGGCAGCCCACGTTCGGACTGAAAGCGGTCGGAAATTAGTATTTCGAGTTCAAGTCGCGCGACGGTTGCTGCACCATTTTAACCGTGACAGCTGCGGATTAAGAGCACGGCACAGGCCAGGAGCATGAGCACCAGCAGCCAAAGCAAATTACGCGCGATCCGGTCGGACCGAATCAAACTCCGCTTTGGACGCATAGAAATATCACCTCAAAAATTGTGAACCAGAGCGTTCCAGTGTGACAGCCACATTTTTCACGATAGGAATCCCTACAGGATTCCAATCGCAAAACTCACCAACTTTGGCCGCGCCCCACAGCCACAATTCGCGAGCGGAACGATGCATTTGAGTGAATGCTGTGCATTGCTTTGCAGCCGTCGTATTGCTGGTCCTAACCGGCGTTCTTCCAGCAGCGGCGAAAAGGAAAGCGGCATCAAAACCAGGTCGCCCGAGCAAAGTGGAGACCCAGGCAGCCACGCGGCTCCAGGTATTTCTTGATCGAGCGAACTTTACTCCAGGGAGGATCGACGGGCGCTACAACGATTTCGCGTGGAAAGCGCTGGCCCTTTACCGTGAATCGCGTGGTGAACAACAGCAAGTCGCGCCCCGACAAAGGAATGTCCAGCCTGACGTTAAGGGACTCGACCTGGCCACCGTGGAACCGGTGTTCATTCCATACACGGTTACTGAAGGGGACGTCCAAAGCGTCGGAAATTTGCCCAGCCAGCTAGCTCAACAAGCAAAACTAAAATTCCTCCCGTACCGGGACGCTGCCGACGCAATTGCCGAGAAATTTCACAGCGACATTCATTTCCTTGAACAGCTCAATCCAGGAAAGTTGAAAGCAATTAAAGCGGGCGACCAAGTCTTGGTGCCGAACGTTGAGGCATTCGAAGTGGCTTCCGTAAAAGACATCCAGCCCGGCAGCGAAACCGCTCGGCAGGCAGTGAACGAGATTGAATATCAACCCGAAACGGAAGCACCAAAGCCAGGCGAGAATGCCGGGGTACCCCGAAATGTCTCCATTAAAATCGATACGAAAACAAACATGCTCAGCGTATTCGATGCCGAGAAGCTGATCGCCGCGTATCCAGTCACGGTCGGTTCTCAGCACACTGCTTCACCTATTGGAGATTGGAAAGTGATGCGCATCACAAAGATGCCGACGTTTCGTTACGACAAAGAAATGCTGCAACATGGCAAACGCAGTGGCAATTTCTACCTGCTCGCACCCGGGCCGCGGAATCCTGTGGGCGTGATGTGGATTGCGCTGAACAAGAAAGGCATCGGCATTCACGGCACCGATAATCCCGATTCGATCGGACGCGCTTGCCACAAAAATAAAACCGGGCGATAGCGTCTCCATTCACTAACTTCAACGATGAGTGAGACGCTCGCCGATCGCGCCCAAAGTATTTTGCACGACTGGGTCCAATCCGAAAGCCTGCGGAAACACTGCTACGCCGTCGCCGATTCGATGAAGCATTTCGCACAATTGCGTGGCGAGGATGCCGACCTGTGGGAAGCCGTTGGACTGTTGCACGACATGGATTACGAGCGGCATCCGAATCTCGAACGCAGCCCGACTGAAGGCCATCCGTTTGTGGGTGTCGCGTGGCTACGCGCGAACGGTTGGAGCGATGAAGTGTGCCGCGCGATCCTTTCGCACGCTGATTATTCGGGTGTTTCACGCGAAACGAATCTGGAGAAAACTCTCTACGCAGCGGACGAGCTCAGCAGCTTCGTCGTCGCCGTCGCGCTCGTCCGCCCAACTAAAAGCATTCACGACGTCGATGTCCGCGCCGTGAAAAAGAAGATGAAAGACAAAGCCTTTGCTCGCGCGGTCAGGCGTGACGACATTATCCACGGCGCGGAAGAGCACGGAATAACGCTCGACGACGTCATCGCACAAGTTATCGACGCCCTCAAAGCGGATGCGGAGCGGCTCGGACTTGCTGGAACTGCATAGCGAACCCCGGGGCTATAATTTTTCTGCAATAATTTCCAATACCAGTGGGGTAAGCATTCGGGCATTCGGATTTTTTTCGGCACTCGCGAGATCGGTTTCGACTTGACGGGCGAATTTCTGATCGATTCGTCCCATTCCAATTAGCCGTTCGAGATATGTTTCTATGAACGTAGCAGGCCACTGCCACATATAATCGCGGGGCTGCAGACAAAAGATGTGAGGCCGAGCGGAGCGAATTACAAAGCCATTTTCCGCAAGCAGCGCAGGTAAATGCGCAGCGCCGTCGGGTTCGCCGCCAGATTCGTGCCATGTCGCAATGACGTGTTGGCGGAAACGCTCCTGCATCGGCAGTCGCGGAAAAAATCGCCACGTCTCGTAATGGCCGTACTCATGAAAGATCGCGACGCTGCGTTTCGGCATGATCGCGCCAAGCTTTTTGATTAGCAGTGAGGGATCATTAACAAAAGAGATCACCCAGCGGCACCATAGGAAATCGTAGTCGGCCCTTGGTAACTCATCCTGCATCAAATCCAGTTCGTGAATCTTCACGTTCGCGAGCGAGCGGGTGCGGCAAGTTGTTTCCATTGCGCGAATGAAATTCTGCGAACGTTCAAGCGCGACCACTTCACCGGTTGGCCCAACGATCTCGGCCAGATCAATGGCCGCATAACCGGGACCTGCTCCGATGTCGAGAACGCGTTTGCCTATGGCGATCCCGGCCCGTTGCCAGCAATCCAAAGTAACCGGTCGCCAGACGCGATGTTGCAAACCGAGTCTGGCCAGTTCCTGCTCGTGTGTACCGAGAACGTAATCGCGATCTGTCGCCATTCCTCATCGTCACTGATTAAGGAAAGATTACAAACGCACTCTTGTTGCTTTCGTTTCCGGACCTATGCCTGTGGCGTCGGCGATTTCTCAAGATCGAGAAGAATGGAAGTAACACGGGAGATTTTCTCTTTTGAAAGCTCGGGGTAGATCGGAAGCGAGAGACAGTGTTCACATAAGGCTTCGGTCACGGGCAGGTCGCCTGGTTCGTACCCAAGATGTGCGTACGCTTTTTGGAGGTGAACGGGCAAAGGATAGTGAACGGCAGTCTGGATCCCGGCATCCTGTAACGCAGAGCGGACTCGATCGCGCTCCGCAGTCTCAATCACGTAGCAATGCCAGACGCACTCGGAATCGGAAACGTTCGCAGGTATCTTGTAAGAAGAGCCCTCGAGTAATTTCCTATAGGATCTCGCGCGCTCAACACGAGCCGCGTTCCAGACGTCCAAATGTTTTAGTTTGATCGAGAGAACAGCCGCCTGAAAGCTGTCCATTCGGTAGTTATACCCGATCTCATCATGAAAGTATTTTTGACTCTGCGCATGATCACGCAGAGAACGCGCGCGGTGCGCTATAGATACATCGTTTGTGATTAGAGCGCCGCCTTCCCCGTACGCCCCAAGATTCTTACTGGGATAAAAACTAAAACAGGCAATTCTGCCAAACTGGCCTACACGTTTGCCGCGATACTTTGCTCCATGTGCCTGCGCGGCATCCTCGATTACCGGCAGACCGTGCCGTTCCGCAATGGCCATGATGCGGTCCATCTCTGCGGGCATCCCATACAGGTGCACCGGGATAATCGCTTTTGTGTGAGGCGTGATTGCGGCTTCGAGTTGGTCTGGGTCCATGGTTCGGCGCACAGGATGGATGTCCACAAAGACTGGTTTGGCACCGACGTAACTGATGGCCCATGCAGTGGCTATAAACGTCATGGCGACGGTAACGACCTCGTCTCCTGGACCAACATTCAGGCAACGCAGAGCCAGGTGCAGTGCGCTCGTGCCGCTGTTGACGCTCACACAGTGATCAACGCCGCAGTAGCTCCCGAATTGCGCCTCGAAATCTGATGTCGCCGGTCCCTGAGCGAATCTGCTTGACTCGCAAATTTCCTCCAATGCGCTCAACACATCAGTGCGAATGCTGTCATATTGGGCTTGAAGATCCAAGTACCGCACACGGTCCATATCAGCTTTGTTCAAATTGAAAAAATGCCCGCGCAGATTAGCTTTTTTCTCGACCAATGTAGGCACGCTAAACAAATGTCGCCACTAATCTGGGCATACTCACTCTCATAGGCTCATGTGAAACAATCCCGAAATGACTCAACAAGATCGCGAAGTGTCACCGAGGCGACCGGATTGATAGGACGAAGAACCGTAGTAACAAACCGGACGGCTCGTCGAGTCTTCTGCGCCGTCTTCCAGCGGAAGCGGGGAACAGAGTAATTACGCCAACGGTGGCGACTTTGATTTGCGATTTGGGCACAAGCAATTTTACCTAAGAGCGAGTCATGGCTATGCTGCATGTGTGGAACAAGCAGCAACTACGGCTATAGTTCCGTTTCATTTAGTGTCTAGAATTTCCTGATTACCGAGGCTTGACCAGCTGAATTTCAAATGCTCAGTCCTATTACACCGGCACAAGCCAAGCGGAACTTCGTCAGCCCCTACAGTCGTTGGCACCAAAAAGAGCAGTTGCCGGGCGAGCTAGACGGAACGCTTGCCTCCCAGCGGTTGCGTAAACCGCTTTTTTCGCCTGCGATCTCGCCGGGGTTTAAAATGCAGCGCGAAGACAAAATTTTCGCCATTGGCTCGTGTTTTGCCCGCGGTGTTGAGCTCGCGCTGATTGGCCAGAAAATGGATGTCTTAAGCAGAACTGCCGAGTTTGATTCTTTCCCATCAATGAATGGCGAACTGCCGTTGGGCTTCACCAACAAATACAACACATTCTCGATCCATAATGAACTGCGCTGGGCACTGGACCCGGCGGCAGAATTCCCTCGTCACAGCCTTGTTGATCTTGGAAACGGCATTTTCTATGATCCGCATACTAATCCGGCACTCCAGCTGACCGGCCTCGAACAGACAATTCATCGGCGTGAGATCATGCAGATGGTCACCCGCCGAATTTCGCAGTGCCGGGTCGTGATAATTACTCTCGGCCTGGTCGAAGTGTGGCGCGACAACACTGCGAATGTTTTCATTAATCGGCTGATTCCCGGTATGCTTAAGAGTTATCCAGATCGTTATGAGCTTCACCTCACCAGTTTTGTTGAGAACCTTTCGAATCTTGAATGGATTCACGGGCTGCTCAGCCAGTTCGGTCACCAAGACGTACAGATCGTAGTGACGGTGTCGCCCGTACCGCTGCAAGCAACCTTTTCTGGGGAAGATGTTGTAATTGCCAATACTTATTCGAAATCTCTCCTCCGCGCCGTAGCCCAGGAATGGGCCACCTCGCATGAGAATGTGCATTATTTTCCAAGCTATGAGATCGTTCAGAACTCGGATCGGAGTCTGACTTGGGAGGAAGACATGAGGCATGTAAAGGGAGAGGTCGTTAGGCACATCATGAGTCTTTTCTTACACAACTACTTCTCGGGGCTTCCAGTGACATCCTCCAAGCTATACGCTTCGCCAAACCCAGTGCCGCCCGGCATCGGCCCAGGCAAAACCACTGTCAGCTGGTCCTCTCATGCCACCCCCGATGCGGCAATCTACGTGTCAGGCGGCGGTATTGAGGAAGCTCTTTTTGCAGGTGGTTCGCACGGATCGAAAGAGGCATCGTTCATTGAGACAGGTGCAATATACGAGTTTAGTCTTTACACCAGTCGTGATCGTAATAGACGCGTTGCACAGCTCTCCGTGACGCGCCCTCCGGTTGATTCGATCACCTCATGAAATCGCGACAGCGTAAACGCTCGATTCACCGAAAAGATAGCCGACCGACGATGCTTTGATTTGCAAGATTCGCTCGGAGACTAGCGGGACAATTGGCTATACTGAGCTTACAGATCCCAATACGGACCAGTGTACACTGCAGTTTGGTCTAAGTTTGAAAACGCGCCGTAGAAGGATTGGGTCTTTTTTACTTAACCGCTTCATTTGGGAGCCACGCAAACCGACTAAGATGAATCGCCGTGAAACTGCTTAAGCTTCCAATGCGGACTACTTGGTTTTTCTTGTAACGGTCACTTTCGCTAGCAACTCCGTGTGATCCGAGTTGTACAGGCGAAACTCATACTCCGAACCTGTCTCGATCCAATACGCGGAAGCAGAACTGCGATGGCCATCTGCAAAAAGTAGTTCCTGGCCGCGGTTCACAGAGACATAGATCCTTCCGATGCTTCCATCGGCGGTGTCCCAAGAAACTGTAGTTGTGCCAGGTCCTTCGCCAACCGGTACGGGATTTGGGCTGGCGCTGAACGAAGGTGGGCGTTTTTTCAGAAGGCAAAACGCGCGCTCGTCTCTTTGGGGATCGGCCGGAGTAGATGTGGTCGTATCACCAATCGTAAGATACGAGAGAAGGTTCCACCCCGTTCGATCGATTAATCTCTTTAGACCCTGATCTGAGAAGATCCAGAAGTTCGTGTCGTCGTTGTTGCATTCTCGTGGTTCGAGCAGATACGCTACAGGGTGCGACGTCAGAGGCGCACCGTCCGCAGTCTGCCTGGCAATGCGTGTGCTCAAAAAGCAATACTTCGCCATTCGCGCCAAGCTTTCCAAAACAAAGAAGGGGTTCTTTAAATGATACAGGGTTCCCAGCAAAAAAATTGCATCGTATTTTTGCGCACCGAGTGTGAATTGGGAATCTAGATCGATAGAGAGAATAGCTACGGACGAGTTTAAGGCCTTCTTGAGAGTTCGTGCTCCCTCCAAACGGTTGAAGTTTGTGTATTCATTATCGATCGCCTCGACCGATAGGCCGAGCTTCTCCAGGAAAAACGCGAGATCTCCGTCAGCGGCTCCAATGTCTGCCACTTTTTCGTGTACGCCTCGGCATAGCTCCAAAAGATTGACATCCGCTTTAGAGCACAGCTCTTCCAAGACTGCAACATTGCGCAAGGTCGAGTAGGGATACCAGAAGGACTTGGGACGTTCGGCCAATTTGATTTCCCAAAAATTCTGCTGAGTTGTTCTGGCGAGCTGTCGAAGCGGATACGTAGTGCGTTCACGAGTTTTTCGCTTGCGCTCTAGTTCCCGAAAGGCCGCCGGTGCACCTTCTAAGCGATTGCAGAGTACGCGTGGAAGCCAGTCATAAAATTGGCGGAACGTTTCCGTCAGCGTTGTTCCTGAGGCGTTGCTATTTTGGTCGACGCGAAGCTGCTTTTGTGTCACGCCATAATCTGGCGTCGCGAAGGGGCAGGGATAGATGGATGTGGCCGAATCTTTTTGTAGGACGATGCCCTACAGACATCCGGATTTATTTAACTGCCGTAGGTAAATAATCATTTTACATTCGTAGCATCTTCCCATCGAATAGCTGCGCGGAGCAGCTCACCCAAGGAGCTGACGCCGAATTTTTCCTTTGCGCGTGCACAGTAGGCTTGCACGGTTTTTAGACTCAGATGCAGATCCTCCGCAATCTCGGAAGTCGTCCGACCCTGACCAAGGAGACGGAATATTTCCAATTCGCGATCGCTTAACCGTTCCACAGGAGAAGCCTGTGGTGTTTTGGGCGAGGCGCTGAATCGGCGTGCCATGCTGTTGACGACTCTCTCGCTTACATAAACTCCTCCTTGAAGAACACGGCGAATGCAGGTCAAGACGCTCTTGGAGGTCTCGCGTTTCATCACGTAACCCCGCGCGCCGGCACGCAGAGCTCGTTCGGCATACAATGCTTCGTCGTGCATCGACAGAACGATAAGCGCAACTAGCGGGAATTGACTGTCCAGGTTTTTTACTAGTTCCAATCCCGATTCGTTTTTTAGGGAGATATCGATAAGCGCAACATCTGGCCGCGCTTTGGCAATACCAGCAATGGCGCCGGCCGAATCTTCCGCTTCCCCGCAGACTAAGAGATCGGTTTGCCCATTGATGAGGTTGGTAAGTCCTTCACGGACCAGCGGGTGATCATCAACAACAAAAATCCGGTGTTTACGCATCTCAGTGACAGGAGGGTCCGAGTTCACATTGAGATACTTGATTCGCTTTGGTTTGGAATCCTCAACTTACATATCGCGGCCGTTCCGTTCCCGCCATGCCGTTGGACACTCAAGGTTGCGCCGATTAGCGCCGCGCCATGGCGCATCAAGCGGAGCCCAAGCCCTTTCGAATCTGGCAGCTTGTCTGGGATCCCAACTCCATCATCGGTGATTGTGAGTGCAAGTTCAGAACCATTCACGGTGACGCGAATATCAATATTCTCCGCAGCAGCGTGTTTGGCGGCGTTCGTGACCGCCTCCTGAGCAATGCGGTAGAGTTGTGTAGCAACTGCTGAATCGCGCACTGGAATTGAGTCCCCTCCATGAAAAATGCAGTTAACTGTGAACCGCTCGCTGATGTTCTCGGCGAGACCCTCCAATGCTACGCTTAAACCATCTGCTTCGAGTTCCGGCGAAAAGAAACCGCGTGCCAAATTACGGGTAAGGTCAATCCCCTCTTCGACATAACGCACAAGCTTCTCTGCCTCCGCTGCTTCTGGCGCTGATTTTGTGCCGAGTTTTTCCTTCAACACTTGAGCCGCAAGAGCGGTACCCGTCAGATGTTGGCCAAGGCGGTCATGGAGATCCTGGCCCAGCCGGCGGCGCTCGCGGTCAGCAACTCTGGCGATTTCGCGATCGAGTCGCTGCCGCTCTGCGACTTCGCGTTCCAAGGCCGCCGTTCGTTCAAGCACGCGCTGATCCAGCTCACGCACCAGCGTTCGCAGCTTAGATAACATCCCGGCAAAAAGCGCGAACGACGCCAGCGCCATGGCCACATTCCAAAACCTCAGCGCTGGAATGCCGGCCGCGACATCCGACCACATCCAGGCTGCGATTCCTGCGATGGCAATAATCAATCCGAGCAACAAATTGCCAAACCACGTGGCCAGGGAAATAGGCACCAAATAAAACAGAAGAAGCGGGCGGTCGTACCCTGTCAGGTAATCGACATATCCTACCAGGCCGACAAGACAAACACAAACGACCACCAAAACGCCTTGCGACACTCTAAAACGTGGACTGCGCAACCGAGCAATGACACGGCTCCAGAAACTGTATTGCCAGCTGCTATTGATGGATGATCTCATGCTCTTAAGCGTGCGTGTGTTCAGTGTGGTCTCGTCAAATGCGATGGCGAGATCGCTGGAAAGTCTTCTGCAGCGCCCTGAACGGGGAACGCAGCCATTTGGAACGTTCTCGTCGCGCGCGAAGATCCTCAATGATTGCTCTCTTTCTTTCCACTTCCAGCGCGAGTCTCTCCGCCCTAGCGGCAAGGCGGCGATTTTCCTGTTGGAGAGTTGCAATTACCTCTTGTGGTTTGCGGAATTCCCTCGGCAAGGTCGCGACAAAATGCACACGTTCGTTAAACGCAGCTTCCAATTCTTCGATCGCCGCGGGAGATGTTTCGCGCGATTGAGGGCTTGCTTCGAGCTGCTGACAAAGCTCTTTCGCTTGCTCCAGAAGGCCAGGGTCTACTTCGCGCTCGTTTATCGTAAAATCAGCTGGCACGTTCGAGCTATTGATGCGTTGGCTCAGCGGCTCGAGGCATTCCGGCACAAAAGGTTCACCGAGAAAAGCAAAGAGAGACTCCAGAGTCGCTTTCGGCAGACCTACGAGGTCGGCGTGTCGCACACGAAGGATTGCTCCCGGGCCATACGCGCGTTCCGCCAACGCACAATTGCTTACTGTGGCGAGCCAATATTGATAAGCTTCCTGCGCGTCGGCCACCAACCTCTGCCCGGAGACACGGTGGAAGTGCAACATCGATCGAACCACCGAAATCGCATCGCGGAACACGTGGACGAATTGCGCGTCGGGAAAAAGCTTGCGCAATCCGCAAATGTGAAGCGAGTACTCCGGCGTGCCATCGACCCAACGTGTCTTCGCGTCATACCAGGGGACGAAACAGTGGTCTGGCGTGGCCGGGCCGGCGGCGCGTCTCCATCGTTTTCTCTCAAGATCGACGCGGTGGCTGAGAATCAGCTCGGTAATGGTTTCGCCGAAGCGGGAGAAAAATTCCGCGTTGTGAATGCCCATCGAACTCAGGAGCGAGTAATCGTCGCGCGCGGTTCCAATCTGATAGTAAATAGCGAGATCGATGGCCAGGTCTCCCATCCAGCCGGATTCTTCGAGCGGAATGATATTCGGATGCCGACCCAGGCACCAAGTAAGGATGCTTGTGCCGGACCGTGGCGAGCCGACTACGAAAATCGGTCTGTTTTTCTGGTGTTGCATCTTACCTGAATCCTGATCTCGCCAGTGTGCGTGATTCTCCGGTCGCGAAAATGTCGGCTTCTGAGGCCCCTTGTAAAACGCGGTTACGACAGCTGCGACAGGGTGACGGCCGCGGAAGCGCCGATTGCGAGCGCAGCATGGGTCATTGCGCAAAGGACCAAGGCCGATGGGTTCAACGTCTTGACTAGCTCCCTCATTTTCTTGTACGCGATGTCTACGCTCGCCACGTACTTTACGCGTTGCCTAAATGCAGTCTCCATTGCAGCAGCTGCCACACTTGAAGTTCGAGCAGGCGAGGAAGTTTCGTTCACCTGCCTGCACAAGCGCATTGCCTTCTCGAGTACCGAAGGGTTGACCGTAGAATCACCGATCGTGAAATCTAGCGGCACATTGGAGCTGTTGATCCGCTCTGAAAGCGGTTCCAGACATTGCGCACAATACGGTTCAGCGAGAAAATCGAGCACTGAACGCATTGCCGCTTGAGGATCTTTGATTAGATCTGCGTATCGGATCCGATGGACGACAGTCGGACCGTAGGCCTCTTCTGCTTTGACGCATGCTTTGACAGTGCGGAACCAGTACTTGTACGCTTCCTCTTCGTTGGCAACCAAATGGGTGCCCGCGATTCGATGAAAGTTTAGCATTGACCGCACGACTTCGCCTACTTCTCGAAAAATGTGAACGAAGCGGGCCTGTGGAAACAGTTTTCGCAAACCACAAATAAACAGCGAGTATTCCGGCGTGCCATCCACCCAGCGCGCTTTGGGCTCGCAGTGTGCATTTCTGCCGCGAACCCAACGTCCTGTAATGCCAGCTGGCCTTTTCGATTGCCGTTTCCTTTCAAGGTCTCTTCGATGACGCAGGATCAGTCCGTTAATCTTTTGCCCGAAGGCCGCGAACAATTCATCCTCCCCGATATCCATGGCGCTTAAAATGCTATGATCGCCTCGTCCCGCGCCAACTTGGTACGCAACGGCAACATGCACCGCGAAATCGCCCATCCAGTTCGATTCTGGCACCGGGAAAATATTGGGATGCTGACCCAGACACCAAGTGAAGATGCTGGTTCCCGAACGCGGAGAGCCGACAACGAAAATGGGTCTGTTAGTTCCCTCTTCCATTTCTCTCGGTCATTATTTAGCGTGGCTTCCGGCGCATCCAGAAACTTCCTCCGCCCCATCTTACTGAAGAGGGACGACCAGCTTCAAGATTTGCCAAATTCGCAAAGGCTACTTTGAGATCGTCCAGGTATTTGTGCGCGAGATATCGATTCGCCATCACGACCTCGAACTCTAAATTAAAGCTCAAGAAGGCTTGCAACAGGTATTGTTCGCTCCAAAAGCGAAACTCATCCATCACCCAAT
>WNGL01005999.1_pt1 | contig 17444 bp, 8 predicted proteins | sample 5400591 | NCBI WGS metagenome assembly WNGL01 (sample SAMN13153377, study PRJNA577476) | soil metagenome | isolation source: 80 cm soil or saprolite under Garry oak tree replicate 1 | place: USA:California | collected 2016-06-15 | reverse complement strand
AGCTGCAAAGCATTCTCGACCAGGATCACCGAGCCTGCGCAACTGAGAGGAACGAACAACTCGAAGATCGAGAGGTCGAAGCAGATCGAAGTCGAGGCTAACACTCCGCTCAGGGCTGCTGCCCCAAAGGTTTCTTGTGCCCAGTAGACGAAGGTCACGGCGCTCCGATGGGTAATGGCCACGCCCTTGGGTCGGCCAGTGGAGCCTGAGGTGTAGAGCACGTAGGCCAGGTTGTCGTGGCTGAGCGTTGTGACCGCATTCTGCGTGCGCTGCTGAGCCAGCGTTTCCCCGGCCGTATCCAGGCAGAGCACCTGTGCGCTGGACGGGGGGACCTGCTCTTGCATGCGCTGCTGGGTCAGCAGCACAGCGATGTGGGCATCCTCGAGCATGAAGCTGAGGCGCTCGGCCGGATAGGCTGGGTCGAGCGGGACGTAGGCGCCGCCGGCTTTGAGGATGCCCAGCAGTCCAATCACCAGTTCGATCGAGCGCTCCAGGCAGATGCCCACCAGGACTTCCGGCCCCACGCCCAGCTGTTGGAGGAAGTGCGCCAGTTGGTTGGCACGCCGGTTCAACTCGCGGTAGGTCACCGTCTGCTCTTCCCAAACGAGCGCCACAGCATCGGGAGTCTGCTCCACCTGGGCTTCAAAGAGCTGGTGAAGGCACGGCTGCGGGGGATACTCCCGCTGCATGTTGTTCCATTCGACGAGCACCTGGTGGCGTTCGGCTGCCGTCAAAAGTGGTAGGTCCGCGAGACGCTGGTCAGCAGCAGTGACAACGCCCTCAAGCAACGTCTGAAAATGGTCGGCCATGCGGGCGATGGTGGCCGCCTCGAACAGATCCGTGTTGTACTCCAAGCGAGCTCTCAGGCCGTCAGCGCTTTCAGTGAGTTCGAGGGTCACATCAAACTTGGCGGTGGCGGTGGTCGCCTCCAAGGGCTGCAGCGTCAAGCCGGACAACTCGAGGGTGGGCATGGGCGCATTTTGCAGAATGAAGAGTATCTGAAACAAGGGAGAGCGGCTCAAGTCCCGCTCGGGCTGTAATTCCTCCACCAGCTTCTCGAAGGGCACGTCCTGGTGGGCGTAGGCTGCTAAAGCCACCTCGCGGACGCGAGCGAGCAGTTGCGAGAAGGTGGGGTTGCCCGACAGGTCAGTGCGCAGGGCCAAAGTGTTCACGAAACAGCCGATGAGGCCTTCTGTCTCAGCGCGGGTGCGGTTGGCAATGGGGGAGCCGACGAGGAGATCGTCTTGACCGGTGTAGCGATGCAATAAAGTCTGGAAGGCGGCCAGCAGGGTCATAAACAGGGTGACCCCTTCGCGCTGGCTGAGGCTCTGCACTGCCTCCGTCAAGCTCTTGGAGAGCACAAAGCGGTGCTGAGCACCCTGGAACGTTTGCACGATCGGTCGGGGATAGTCGGTAGGCAGCTCTAATATGGGAAGGGTCCCACCCAGATGCTGTCTCCAGTAAGCCAGTTGGGTCTCGAGCACCTCACCCTGCAGCCACTCGCGTTGCCAGGCGGCAAAGGCGGCGTACTGAATGGGCAACTCGGCCAGGGGAGAAGGCTCTCCCGTCGAGTAGGCGTGGTAGAGCGCTGCCAGTTCCCGCACGAAGATACCCATCGACCAGCCATCGGAGATGATGTGGTGCATGGTCAAGAGCACCACATGCTCCTGCTCTCCCAGTTGCAGCAAGCTGGTGCGTATCAGGGGGCCGTGAGCCAGGTCGAAGGGACGCAGGGACGCCTCGGTGACCAGTCGTTCCACTTCGGCTTCCCGTTCACGCTCAGGCAGATGCTGCAGCTCTACTCTGGTTAAGTACACAGGCAGATGTTGAGCGATACGCTGAACGGGTTTCCCATTCACATTTATAAAGGTGGTACGCAGGCTCTCGTGACGACGTGTCAGTTCGTTGAAGCTGCGCTCAAGGGCTTCCACGTTGAGCCGCCCCACGACACGGACGGCAGCTGGAATGGTATAGGCGGAAGTGCCTGGCTGCAACTGCTCGAGGAACCAGAACCGCTCCTGAGCAAAGGATAGCTGATCTAAATTCCTATTTCCTCGTGGCCTGGCTTGTATTTTAGGTATGTCTCTGTCTAACTGGCTTTGTTCGATCAGCAAAGCCAGGCGGGCTATCGTAGGTTTCTCAAAGAGGTCGTGTAACGGCAACTCCAGGTGGAGTGCCTCACGAACTCGATAAACGACCTGGGTAGCCAATAGAGAATGCCCACCTAGTTCGAAGAAGTTATCCTGCACGCCGACCTGCTCGAGTCCCAAGACCTCAGCCCAGATACCTGCCAGGATCTCCTCCATCGGCGTGCGGGGGGCAAGAAAGCCAGCATCCCCCTCTGGCCTGGTCATCTCAGGAGCGGGGAGTGCTCGGCGGTCCAGCTTGCCATTGGGCGTCAGGGGAAGATAGTCTAGCAGAACAAAGTGGGAGGGCACCATATACTCAGGTAACTTCCTGTGCAGATAGCTGCGTAATTCCCCTGTTGCTGGCCCAGGTTGCTCCTTGGGCACCACATAGGCCACCAGCCGCTTGTCCCCTGCCCTGCCATCCCTAACCATCACGATGCACTCCCGTACCCCCATATGCTGCATGAGTGTGGCTTCAATCTCACCTAACTCGATGCGGTAGCCGCGTATCTTCACCTGGTGGTCAAGGCGTCCAAGAAACTCGATAGCCCCCGTGGGCAAGTAGCGCGCCAGATCGCCGGTTTTGTACAACCTGGCTCCAGGTTCCCTACTGTAGGGATTCGGTATGAACTTCTCAGCGGTCAGTCCCGCCTGGTTGAAATAGCCGCGTGCTAATCCCACCCCGCCAATATACAGTTCCGCAGGTACGCCAATTGGGACAGGCGAGAGCGAGGCATCTAAGAGATAAATCTGGGTATTGGCGATAGGCCATCCGATGGGAATATTCCATCGCTCACTGTTTCGCTCACACTCCCAATATGTGACATCAACCGCTGCCTCCGTCGGTCCATACAGGTTGTGCAAGCGGGCAGGTAATTTGGCAAAGAAACGTTCTTGCACTTCAAATGGCAACGCTTCGCCACTACAGATCACTTGACTGATCGATTGACAGCGCTGGACATCTGGATCTTCCAGAAACACCTGGAGCATGGATGGGACAAAATGTAATACCGTAATAGCTTGCTCTTGAATGAGCTGGACCAAATAAGCACTCTCTTGATGCCCACCCGGACGAGCAACCACCAATCGTGCTCCCGTGAGCAGCGGCCAGAAAAACTCCCAGACCGAGACGTCAAAACTAAAGGGCGTTTTTTGCAGGACACGGTCGGTCTGATCCAGACGATAGGCTTCCTGCATCCACAGCAAGCGATTGCAGATCCCCTGGTGGGTATTGAGCGCGCCTTTGGGTTTGCCGGTGGAACCGGAAGTGTAGATCATGTAGGCGAGATTCGCACTATGCAAGGGGCAGCAAGGATTGAGCGTACTTTCCTGAGCGATTTGTGGCCAGGCGGAGTCCAGGCAAATAGTAGTAGGGGAATGAGCTGATAACCGCGCCAGTAACCGCTCTTGCGTCAAGAGCACTGAGACCTGGGAGTCGGCAAGCATATAGTCCAGTCGTTCCACCGGGTAAGATGGATCCAAGGGTACATACGCTCCCCCGGCCTTGAGAATACCCAACAGTCCCACGATCATCTCGATGGAGCGTTCCATGCAGATGCCCACCAGGCTCTCAGCGCCTACGCCCAACTGTTGGAGGAAGTGCGCCAGTTGGTTGGCACGCTGGTTCAACTCATGGTAGGTGAGATGCTGGTCCTCATAGAGGAGCGCGACCGCCGCGGGGGTTCGCTCCACCTGGGCTTCGAAGAGCTGGTGAAGACCCTGCGCTTGGGGATACTCCCGCTGCGTATTGTTCCAGTCGACGAGCACCTGGTGGCGTTCGGCTGCCGTCAGGAGAGGCAGGTCCGCGAGACGCTGCTCGGCGTCGGTAATTATGCCGGGGAGTAGGGCCTGAAAATGGTCGGCCATGCGGGCGATGGTTGCCGCCTCGAACAGATCCGTGTTGTATTGCAAGGAAGCGGATAGGCACTCATCTGCCTCTTCCATCATCAACGCCAGATCAAACTGGACTGCCTGTTGCGAAAGCGCGATTGGTTCTACTTCAAGCCCGCCAAAATCTAACCTGGCCCCCGTCTGACTTGTTATGAACAATGGTGTTCCTCGCTGCTCAGGCAGGTGCGACTTCTCTAAAGCGAACATCACCTGGAAAAGTGGTGAGCGGCTGGGATCGCGGACGGGCTGCAGGCGTTCGATCAGGAGCGGGAAGGGGTAATCCTGATGCTCGAGCGCAGACAGGACTGTGTGTCGCACCTGTCCAAGAAACGCTTTGAACGTAGGATTGCCGGAAAGATCTGCTCGTAAGACGACCGGGTTGACCAGGTAGCCCACGAGGTTAGCCAGCTTAGCTCGGCTTCTGCCAGCTATGGGGGTACCTACCAAAAGGTCGTATTGACCAGTATAACGGTACAGCATGACCTGAAAAGCCGCTAAGAGGATCATATAGAGGGTCGCCCCCTCGGCCTTTGCCAGGGCCTTAAGCCGCCGGGTGAGCTCATTGTTGAGAGTGAAGGCATGGAAGTTGCCTCGGTACGTTTGAACTGGTGGCCGTGGTCGATCCGTGGGTAAGTTTAGCACTGGTAACTCACCCGCCAGTTGGGTCTGCCAATGTGCCCAGAGTCGTTCCCCTACCTGGCTCTGTAGCATATTTACCTGAAAGTTCACATAGTCCGAGTACTGCACTGCAAGTGGGGGGAGGAATGCGGGTATCCCCGCCCGTTCCGCTGGGTACAGCACACTCAATTCTTGCAGCAGTATGGAGAGGGACCAGAAATCAATCACGATGTGATGTACGGTTAGCAGTAGGATATGCTCCTGTGGCGACCGTGTGAATAGGTGTACCCGCATCAGGGGACCTTGTGCTAAGTCAAATGTGTGACGAGACTCCTCGACCAGGCGATTGTTTAGGACATCTTCGTTCCAGGTCGAAGCATCCTCCTCATGAAACCAGATCTTTACCTGCTCGTGGACCTGCTGAATGGGTTCTCCATGCGGAGCAGGGAAGGTGGTTCGCAGTGATGGGTGACGATCAACCAGGCTCTGCAACGAGCGATGGAGGGCTGGAGCGTCCAGTTCTCCACGAATCCGCACAGCACTCGCAATATTGTAGGCGGCGCTTTCCGGCGCAAGTTGATGTAGAAACCAGAGGGCGCGCTGACCATAGGAGAGAGGATACTCAGCGAGGTTCTCTTGGGCGCTCTCGAAGGGAATTTCTGATAGACTTCCAAGGGGTTGAGTGAGTACCTCGGTCGCAAGCTGGGTAATGCTGATTTCCTGAAGGAAGCTGGTCATTGGTAGGACTATACCCAGGTTTGTTTCGATAGCATGCTGTAACTCGACGGCCATGAGCGAGTCCAGTCCGAGGGAACTCAGTATCTGTTGTGGATCTAACTGAGAAGGAGCAATGTTCAACACTCGCGCCACCTGCACCTGCAGATACGACATAAGTAATGGCCGACGCGCTTCGGGCGCTACTGCAAGGAGTGCTTCGCGAGTCAGAACCTCTTGGCTCCAGTCAGAAACGGAGGTATCTTCCAGGATGCTGCTGCCGATCATCTCCAGACTGCCTGCCAAAAACCTGTCTCGACATACATGGCGCTGGATCTTACCGCTGGAGGTCTTCGGAATGTGCCCGGTCTTGATCAGCACAACGCAATATACCTGTAGCTCGTGCTGTTCCGAAACCCCCTGGCGGATGGCCGCAATGGCCGCATTAACGTCCAGGTTACGGTACTGGCGCTCGACTTCTTGTACGACCACGAGCCGCTCTGAGTTTTCGACCTCAATCGAAAAGGCTGCGCCACAGCCGGGTCGCAGGGCCGGGTGGCTCTGTTCTACCGTCAATTCGATGTCCTGGGGGTAGTAGTTGCGGCCACGAATGATGATGAGATCCTTGAGCCGACCGGTAATAAATAGCTCGTCATCCAGAATGAATCCCAGGTCGCCGGTGCGTAGAAACGGCCCCTCTCCTGTATCGGCTAGATGTGCCTGGAAGGTTTGTTCGTTCGCTTCAGGTTGGTTCCAGTATCCCTGCGCTATGCTTGAGCCGCACACCCAAATTTCTCCTACCTCGCCCGGTGGCGACTGCGTTAAAGATTTGGGGTCAACAATCACAATCCTTTGGTCCAGCAGCGTTTGCCCGCAGCCCACTAAGGTTCGGACAGCTTCATGCTCTGGGAGAACTTCAATTACCCTGTTGTGTTGTAGTGCTGTTTCTTCAAATGCCCGTACAACCGGTGGAGCGGTTTTTTGACCACCCGAAACAATGAGGGTTGCCTCAGCAAGTCCGTAACAAGGGTAAAATGCTTCTCGGCGGAAGCCACAAGGTGCGAAGGTTTCTGTGAAGCGCTCCAGAGTTTCCGAGCGAATTGGCTCAGCGCCGGTGAATGCTACCTGCCAACTACTCAGGTCGAGAGTTGCTAGCTGCTCAGCAGTAATCTTGCGCACGCATAGATCATAGGCAAAGTTGGGGCCGCCGCTCACGGTAGCTTTCAAATGAGAGATAGCCTGGAGCCAGCGCAGAGGACGTTGTAAGAAGGCAATCGGCGACATCAGTATGACTGGGAACCCGCCATACAATGGTTGCAGTATCCCGCCGATAAGCCCCATATCATGGTAAGGCGGTAGCCAGATTACCCCTCGACTACTCGGAGTGTTCTCAAAATAACGATGAATCAGGCGTGAATTGTGTAGGAGGTTACCGTGGGTGAGCATTACACCTTTAGGATCAGCCGTGGAGCCAGAGGTATACTGGAGAAATGCCAGAGTCTCGCCAGATATTGCGGGCTGTTGCCAACCATTCCCCATGAGGCTTTCAATAGTGTCAGTGGTCAGCCAGCGCATTGATTGGAACTCAGGGAGAGGGGAGCGTATGTCGAGCGAAGCCGACATAGCGATGCGGGAGGGGGCGGCCTGCTCAAACAGTCCAGTGACCACAGGCAGGATTTGTGATGTGGTCAGCCCTATCAACGGTTGAGCATCCTTCGTGATCGCCCGCAACCTCCGAGCCATAGCCCGATCAAGCCGAGTTGATTGGGGTGGGTAAGCGGGAACGGCAGCGACTCCCGCATATAAGCAGCCAAAAAAAGCCGTAATATAGTCTAAACCAGGTGGGTACAACAACAGTGCTCGCTCTCCCGTTGCCCCCGAGTTTTGGAGCAAGGTGGCGATAGCTCTGGCCTGCTGGTCCAACTCCCCATAGGTTAGATGGTCTTCTGCTGTTTCTCCATCCAGAAGGAAGGCATAGGCCTGATTGTCAGGCTGGTGAAGTGCTCTCCAGCGAAGGAGATCAACCAACGTGGAGGGGTTATCCGTGAGATCGGAAATGCAATGGCCCATTTCTTCAAATCACTTTCTTTAGGCGCACTAATGAATAGGCCCAACGAGCACCTCGCGCCATCGAATCTGGCACCAAATCGTGTGGTAGACCACCCAGTAGACGCAATGGCTTTCACATTGATAGTTTACCATCTATCAACGGATAAAACAAGCCCTCCGCATTCCCCCATCAGGGCTGTTGCAAAGTCTCTCCGCCCCACCGCACATGAGAAAAAAGGGAACTTGGGGACACCCCAAACCCCGCCTAGGGGCTAGCCGCCCCTAGGAACCCCGCTTGTCTTCCCGATCTTGCAACAGCCCTGATTCCCCCATCCACCTCATAAGAAACGGCGGGAAAGCCCCGGTCATTCATGCCGGGGCTTTCCCGCCGGGAATCTGTAAGTTCCAGTGAGAAGCTCCATAGAGTTTTCTCGTTCCCCCGTTGCTCCCTGGTAAACTCATCTGTTCAAGGAGACTCTTCAGTAAAGAAGACATGTTCCTTATGAAGGATACACGTTGAATGGCTTGTCAGAGTTTCACAGGAATACAGTTCACTATCCTGATAAGTGAACCAGGTTGACAGTGTGAGACGGAGGGTTGCCAAAGGACTCCCTAAAGAGTATGGTAAAGAAAACCCAACCCCATATCAAGCAGGAAGAAACCAATGGTTCAAAGACTAAGAGCATCTCAACGCTCCAACTCGACATCTGTTACAAAATGACAAGTGATTTACCTTCTGATGATGTGTTATCTATTTCACCTTGACACGAAGCAAGCCTGGAACAAGAGCCACAATAACCACTGTAGCAACAATACAGGCGAGGCCGCCACTTATTACGGAGAGTTCAGGGGTGAAAATGCCCGCGACCAGGCCTGATTCGAACTGGCCTAGCATGGGTCCGCTAATTACGAACATGGCGTTTACCCCGCTCGACCGGCCGCGATACTCGTCGGGGGTGATGAGCTGTCTGACCAGGACACGCAGAATCAAGCTGACCACGTCGGCCGCGCCCGCTCCGGCAAGGAAGAGGACCACTAACCACAGCGGGCCGGGGAAGAAACCAAAAGCGGTGATACAGAGTCCCCAGAAAATGATTGCCGTCACGACTCCCAGCCCCTGACGAGAAATGCGCCCGACGAGTCCCGTAAATGGAGCTAGAGCAACTGCGCCAATAGACCCTGCGGCCATGAGTATCCCCAGTCCTTGCGGGCCAATATGCAAAATAGAGCTGGCATAGACGGGCAGCAGAGCGTCTGGCGAGCCAAAGAACATGGCGAAAAAGTCTAATGAGAAAAGCGCCAGAAGCACCGGCTGAGCACGTAGAAACTTCATGCCATCCACGAAAGCGCCGATTCCTACTTGCGCTCGCTTTTCGACGGGAATGCGTGGAACAACCATGAGAAGCAATGAGCCGATGACCACGAAATAGGAGATAACATCGACCCAGTAGGTATTGGCAACACCTACCCATGCGATGGCAAATCCACCAACCGTCGGGCCGACGATCGATGTAAGCTGCACCATGACCGTGCTCATTGACATGGCATCCGGCATTTCTTCACGCTTGACCAGGCCTGGAACAATGGCCTGGCGGGTTGGAAATTCGAAGGCGGAAACAGCGGCTGCTATCAGCACGACAACATAAATGATGGCGATATTGATCACATGGAAAATGGTGCATAACGCCAGCACTGCTGATGTTGCCGCGAGAACCAGTTCGATTACAAGCAGCATTTTGCGGCGATCAAACGCATCAGCGAATACTCCGCCTACTAATGAGAAGATCAAACGAGGTATGGCCTGCGCAAGTCCCAGCACCCCCAAAGCTATAGCTGAATGCGTGAGTAGATAGACCTGCCAGGCGACCGCAACCACCTGCATTTGCGTTCCAGCGGAAGAGATCAACTGGCCCCAGAACAGCAGCGCATAGTTGCGATTGCGCATCACTTTCCACGGTCCCAGGGATCGTTTAGGGGGGATAGCTACACCTTCTAATGAGGAAGTTGCCAGTTGTGCAGGCTGGTCGGTAACAATTTCTTTTTCTGGTTCGGCCTTCATGCAGTATCCTCAAAATAAGTTAATAAGTGCTTGACAGAGTATACCACACTCGACTCAAATAAGTGCAACGATGTCGAGAAAGGGGCATGCAAGTGGATGAGGAGACCCAACAAGCTATTGAGGATTGGCACTATTGGGTGAACCAGGGCTAAGAGTTGTAACCCACCGCGCAGGATCGGCTTTGGAGAGGATGGGAGCTGCTACCCCGTTGTGTATATACTCAGCGAGCAGCTTGCCGGACATGAGACCTTTTCCGAAGCCTGAGGAGCTGAGGCCTGTGAGCAGATAGAGATTTTCGAGGTGGGGAATCTTGCCGATAAGGGGTTGCAGGTCACGGGTGAAGGGCATCCAGCCGGCCCAGCTACGGGCGATGGGAAGGTGTTGGAGGAAAGGGAAGAGTTCGAGGGTGTGGGCGCGGTTGGTCTCGATGCCGACCTGGTCGGGGGTTTTGGGGGCATCCACTTGCCTGTCGCCGCCGATGATGATCTCGCCATCGCGGGTCTGGCGCCCGTAGAGGTGGCGGGTGAGCCGCTGGCCCTGGCGATGGGTGAGCTCGAGCGGAGTCTGCTCGTCGCTGTAGGAGTGGGTGTCCCAGTAGAGGTGCGATTCGAGCGCGCCGATAGTGTGAAATATCCTGGGCGGCACAGGAGCCGTGGCCCAAATCTGGCCTCGTACGGCGTAGACGGGGATGTTGAGGCCAAGCATGGCACCAAGGGAGCGGCACCACGGACCGGCGGCTAAGACGAGCGTTCTGGTGCTGAACGTTGCTGGTGGCGTGACGACCTGGTAGGTGCCGTCATCAAAGTGCGTGATAGCGGTCACTTCGTGATGCGTGAGCATGCGCGCGCCATGTTGTTGCGCGAGCGAGGCGATGGCCTGCACGGTCTTCACCGGATGCGCGTTGCCGCCGAGAGGATAGTACAGGCAGCCCAGGATGTGCGGGCTCAGTTCGGGTTCGATGCTGCGGGCATCTTGTGCTGCCAGCAGCTCCACCCGGCGTCCTCTGGCTAGCAGTTCCCGCACTTCTTGCTGGGCGTAAGCATATTGTTCTTCTGTCTGAATGGCCAGGAGCGAGCCACTCTGCCGGAATTCGATGTCATAGCCGAGGTCAAGCTGCAAGGTTTTGAAGATCTCCAAACTGCCCATGCTGAGCGTTGAGGGGAGGTTAGGCGTGTGACCCCAACCGGCGGCCCCGATGGTGCCAGAATTGAGCCCGGAAGCTTCCGTGGCAAGCTCGTGCTGCTCCAACAGGATCGCTTCATGGCCGTTTTGAGCGAGATAGCAGGCCGTCGCGACGCCCGCAATCCCGCCCCCGATCACGATGATGTCGGTCTGGTGCATGTTCTTCCTCGCTGTGTATGAAGACGTATTCGATAGCTCATTATCGTACATCTGGAAGGAACATGTCAAGTACGCTATCTGGTGGTGACAGGGCTGTTGCAAAGTCCCTTCACTCCACCCCCAACGGGAAAAAAGGAGCTTGGGGCCCCTGGGTCTGGATGCAGGGCTGCAACGGAGCTGGCGCTCCTAGCCTGCGGCTCAGTAGCCCTGCAAGGAGGACCCCAAACACCGGCTAGGGGCTGGCTGCCCCTAGGAACCCTGCTTTTATTCCCGATCTTGCAACAGCCCTGGGGAGTGAATCGAATGCTTGACTTCTCTTTCAAAATGTCGCAAAATATCAATGTGATTGATAATAATCAAACTTCGTATCGAGTAGACAATCATGTAACTTCCATGGTTCTTGCTGTTCGGAGTGCTCGCTCCGTCTTGGCCCCATACTACGTAAGCTGTCTTTATGGCAAAATGCTGCATGGCAAAGTGCAGCAACCTGGGGTACGACTTTACGAGACTCGACACGGGATTGAAAGAGATCATTATGAACGAAACATCAAGTAGTCCTGGGGCATCGCTATCAACACCTACTCCAACCGACAATGGGCTTGCATCGACACATACAGCACCATCGAGTCATCGCTTAGCTCTGAGCGATGATCAGAGTGATTGGTTTGTATGGCGCAGCGTCGCGCTGCGCAGCGCTGGATTTCCGGCCGATTCGGTGCTGAAGCTCTCTACTCCGGCGGCAGCAGAAGCCGCTGATCATGTTCTACGCAACCAGGAGTTGGCTCAGCAAGCGCGTGCTTCCGCATTCATTGCTCTGCAGAGGGCTATTGATGCGAACGGCAGCCACCAGGAACAACGACAGCGCCTGGTGAAGGCGCTGCGCCAACTGAGGCAGGGAAGAGCCCCGCAACCATGGCAAGATTCCGGTATCGCTGCGCTTGATCACTATATTACAGCCAGCCAACAAGCAGAAGCAGCGTGGGAGGCGTATCGTGCAATCTTCAATACCGAAGTACCGCGTACAGCACAGGCACTGGCAGAGATCGCACGTACAGATCGTTTTCGCGAGGCGGTTCTTTGGCAGAATCGGCGGGCTTTTCACACTGGAGTAGAGGATGTGCTCCGGCACCGTCCAGAAGACGCTCGCGATTCTCAGTACCGCCAGCACGAAGTGTTAGTCGCCAGTTACATACAACGCTATAGTGTCAAGAACGACACTATCGGTTTCTTTGGCCCTGTCGGTTGGGCCAGCTTTGCAGAGCAGGGGCCTACTGTCAGGATGAAACCGGGTGAACGTCTGTTAGCATCACGCACCGTCTACTTCGAAGCCTGGTGCATTCAGGCTTTGGCGACGACGCTCATGCAGAATCCCGCCGTGCTGCCGTGGCTAGCCCCCCGCCTTCAGCCATATCTTGCACTTGAGGGCACCACTCTCCACATACCAGGACAAGCCGCGATCGAGCTTGCACCTGAGCAAGCGGGCCTCTTATGGGCCTGCGACGGCATACGGCGTGCAAAGGATATTGCCCAGGCTATTTTGTGCATGCCGGGGAGCACCTTTACCGACGAACAAGCAGTGTACCAATTGTTCACACAACTACAGCAGATGGGTCTGTTGCTGTGGCAGTTCGATATTCCGGTGGAACCCGGTGCTGATGCAGCACTGCGAGAACAGTTGGCTCGTATCGGGGACGAGCCACTACGAGAGGCCGCGCAGTCGGCACTGGAGGAGCTAGAGCAGGGTCGCCGTGCTATCGCTCAGGCGGCTGGAAATCCGGAACGCCTCGATGAGCAGATTCAGGCTCTCGAAATGACCTTCACCCGGTTGACCAATCAGGCTTCAACACGTGCGGAGGGGCGAACCTATGCAGCGCGTACACTTGTCTACGAAGATTGTCGCCGCGATATCGAACTGACACTCGGGCCAGGTCTGCTCTCTGCACTGGGAGCACCTCTCGAACTGCTACTGACAAGCGCTCGCTGGTTTACCTACCATGCTGCGGCGATCTATCGTCAGGAGCTAACGAAGTTGTATCACACCATTGTCCAGGCCACCGGTTCACCTGTAGTAAATGCAGCAGTTTTCTGGCAGCAGGCTCGTCCCCTGCTCTTTGGTGAAGGACCACCCCCCATCGATGGGCTGCTCGCTAATTTCCAGGAGCGCTGGGCCAGCATCCTGGCACTACCAGAGGAGGTGCGGGCAGTACACTATGCGAGCGGGCAGCTCCGCGAGAAAGTGCATGAACTCTTTGCAGCGCCCGAACCGGGGTGGTACACAGCCCGCCATCACAGTCCCGATATCATGCTTGCTGCGACAAGCGCTGAGGCCATCGCGCGTGGTGATTACCAGCTTGTGCTGGGTGAGATACATATGGGCGCGAACACCTTAAACCCCGCCCTGTTTATGGCTCAGCATCCCTTGCCAAAGGATGTGCTGCAAATGATGGAAGTAGATATCCCCGAAACTCTCATTGTTCCTATTCCACCAAGCGACTGGCCTGGCTTGACCACTCGTACCTCGCTGGCATTAGTCGCACCAAAGGATATTCGCGTGAATTTGTCCCCCGATGTTTCACGCACGCCAGCCTTACGGAGCATTCCCATCGGCGAGTTAGTTCTCGAGGATACTGGAAACGGCTTGCACGTGCGCACACGCGACGGACAATTGCATCTGGCCCTGATCGAAGTCTTCGCAAGAGCACTCTCGTCGCTCACTGCTGACCTCTTCAAAATGCTGCGTCCAGCTCCTCATACCCCTCGCGTGACGATCGACCAGCTCACAATAAGCCGTGAGACCTGGACCTGTAGCGCAACGGATCTGACTTTTGCCTTCGAGAAAACCGAAGCGCAGCGGTTTGTAGCTGCTCGTTACTGGATGCGGACACACTCTATGCCACGCTTTGTCTTTGTTAAAGCACCCGTCGAAAGCAAGCCATTCTATGTGGATTTCGCCAGCCCGGTGTACGTAGAACTATTCGCGAAGGCAGCACGACGTACCGTGAATGCTGGCAGCGCCACTCCCATGACCGTTACTGAAATGCTGCCTGAGCCACACCAGGCATGGTTAACTGATGCCGAGGGGCAACGCTACACCTCTGAGTTACGCTGTGTTACTTTCGATGCGCGCTCGTAATGAGCCTATCCAGATTGGGAAGAGCTACAAGCATAACTACCTCCATATCTGAAAGACCGATGCAGGAGGAGCTTAGTGCTGATTACTTGAAATTCCGGGCGCGGCAGACCATTTCCAACCTGGACAGCTCCCTCAGTACATATGGGCAGAAATGGCTGTGTGATAGAATAGGAGAAAAAAGCAGGGGGAACCAGAAGAGCGTGGGACAGCGTGGTCACTCTACACAAAGAGGGCGTAGCTCGCCCATGGTTAGGCCAAAAAAAGAAAAGAGGAAAATCATGATTTTCGATCGTGCTCTGGCAAAGAACCGATTGATCCATCCGTCATTACGTCAATGGGGAGACCATCTCATGCAAGAGGTACGTGCCCAACGTCTGCGGGAGGATGTAGTCAAACTTCCTGCACCTCGCAATCGATACAGTGCGCCAGAGGCGATGGCACAGGCGGAAGCGTTGCTCATACAGGAATTTCACCAGCCCTCCTGGGAAGTGGAACGGCACCCGTTCTCCTTGACCAACACTGTAGGCTTTAGCGATCAAGATTATTTCAGCCCCCAAATGTATGCACAGATGGATGGGGTAAATATTGTTGCTTGCAAGCCAGGGGAAGCCTCCCAAGATGTCATCATCGTGCTCGCTCACTTCGATACCATCCGCACGAGTCCGGGAGCGGATGACAACACCGCCTCGGTCGCCGCCTTACTCGAACTGGCACGTCTTCTTACTCCTTACCGTTTCCAAAAAACGATCATGCTGGCTGCGGTGGATATGGAAGAACTCGGCTTTTTCGGCGCAAAATCCCTCGTTGCTGAGCTGATTCAGAAACGCCGTATCCTCGGCTGTATCAATTTTGAAACCATGGCCTACATGGACCCGGCCCCTGGAAGCCAACACCTGCCAAAGGGCATGGGATGGCTCTTTCCTCTGCAGATCCAGCAGATCGCCCGGCGAAAGTTTCGAGGAGACTTTACCTCGTTGATCTACAATAGACGGGGCAAAGGGTTGGCTCGAATGGTTGGTGCAAGCCTCAAGGAGATCATCAGTGCAGAGCAAACGATTCTCCTGCGCGATCCAAACGATCTCTTTCTCCTTGGCCCTCTGCTGCGGTGGATAGTGCCGACGATCGAGAATTTCTCACGCAGCGATCATATCGCGTTTTGGGAACGGGGGCTTCCAGCGGTGATGGTCACCGACACCGCAAACTTCCGCAATCCGCACTACCACAAGCCGACAGATACTCCAGAGACGCTTGATTACGAGCATCTTGCGAAGATTGTGGTCGCCACAGCCCTCGCTCTTGCGGGCACCGGGGAAATCTGCCTGTAAGTGATGGTGGTTGCAGGTGCTCGGAAGAAAACACGTCATTCAGCTCAGAAGCTGCTTTAGATCCCGAGCCAGGGCCTGTAAAAGAGACGCTCGAGCGCCGTGTAGAAAGAAATGATCGCCGGGTAACATCCTCAAGGTGAAAGAGCGACACGTTTGGTCACGCCAAGCTGCCAGTCCGTTATGAGTTACTCTGCTATCCTGCAGACCTCCGAAAGCAGAGATTGGACAATCAAGTGGGGATTCGGCCAGGTAGGTATACGTCTCGCAGATTGCAAAATCTGCTCGCAGGACCGGCAGTAGCAAACGCATTAGCTCAGCGTTTTGCAGCACTGGCTCCGGTGTACCATTCAGCAGGCGCAGTTTCTCAATGAACTCGGGTTCGGGTAATTGACAAATAGATGGGTCTGGATGCGCTATATGGGGAGCACGGCAACCAGAAACGAACAAGTGCATCACATCCAAGCTATGCTGGCGGAGGTGACGAGCGAGTTCAAAGCTGATCAGCGCTCCCATACTATGGCCGAAAAACGCGAATGGCATATTTAGATACGGATGGAGAACGTCCGCCAACGTCTGAACGAGCGGCGAGAGGCGGGTAAAGGGAGACTCTACCAATCGGCTCTCCCGCCCTGGTAGTCGGATCGAACAGACCTCTATCTGGAGGGGCAAATCATTGGGCCAGGTGCGAAAAATAGAGCTTCCTCCTCCCGCGTACGGAAAGCAGAACAGGCGCAGGTGAGCCAGTGGATTGGGCTTGGGGCGAGTTACCCAAGAGTCAAAAGTCGACGCGCTTAGCATTCTCAATTTCCCTTGATCTCACTCAGTGCTGCAAATCGATCAACCATCACTGCGTTAGATGCTCTTCCACTGGGAGAAACAAAGGTCTACCTTATGGCCCAACATGGAAGAACAGGAGACCATCGAAAGAACCATTTATGAAATCCCTCCCGGAAATACGCACATAGCCGTGTGGAGAGATTCCATCGCTCTTGCTTATTGCATACTGCGTGGCTGCCGAACTGGATCAGGCTTCATGCATTATCCATCTCCATTCGTTTCCGTAGGCTGAGCGGCCTCATATCAGTCCACACCTCCTTGATATACGCCAGACACTCCGCCTTAGGTCCGCTTTTGCCGGCATCTCTCCAGCCCGGAGGGTTCTGCCGGTCGGCAGGCCAGATCGAATACTGCTCCTCGTGATTCACGACCACCTTGTAGACTGTATTGTCTTCCTGGTCATCTTGCTTCATATTACCTGCCTTTCAAAACGTGTTCAAACGTCTGATTTCTACACTTGCCAATGGCATGAAGCCCTTGTGACTTCTACGATGCCAAAGATGCATGCAGCACACCGCAGGGAGTTCACTCCCTGTGTGGCGGAAGCCCCGCAACGAACTGCTGGTAGAGGTTGATCGCGCTATTCTCATCGCGATCCATCACCAAGCCACAGTTCTCACAGCGATACGTCCTCATCCATAAAGGCATGTTTCGCATATGCTGACACGCATGACACCTCTTGGTCGTATCACGTTCACTGATGATATGCAGTTCTTTCCCAAAGCGCAGACACTGGTAAGTCAGCATCTGCACAAAGTGGGAGAGACCCCCATCATTATACACCATGCGGTTGCGAATGCGCCGCTTGGTTTTCTCTTTGGGCGTCTCATTCTCTTTCTTCGGAAGGACCATCTGCCGAAGGGCGTGATCACCAATCACCACGGCTCTTTCAGCCACCTATCCGCCACGCCCTGCAAGAAATGTTCTGGGTGTGTGCTACAATTACTTTGCGCTCAACAATAAGACAGGAAATACAAAAGCAGAGTCCCCAATGTATGAAGCAAAGAAACGAGGGAAGGGAAATGCCAGGTGAAGCAAACCATTTTGCTGTTGTCCTTGAACGTATCGTACGCAATGCGCTGGCCCAATTCAGGGATATATCCGATGTCGACCTCAATTGTCCCCTTGAACTTCCTGAGAGCAACACGGCCTTTGTGCTGGCCACGCATCTTATAGGCTCCGCTGAATACTGGGTGCTGGAGTTGGCAGGCGGGAGCGATGTGCAGCGCGACCGGCTCTCAGAATTCCGCGCCACTGGCACAGGAGCAGAGGTAGCAGCACGCTACGAACGCTGGCTGGCTGCTATGCAGGAGTTGCTGCATACGCTCTCCGACGAACGGCTGGATCAG
>WNGL01005531.1_pt1 | contig 17445 bp, 16 predicted proteins | sample 5400591 | NCBI WGS metagenome assembly WNGL01 (sample SAMN13153377, study PRJNA577476) | soil metagenome | isolation source: 80 cm soil or saprolite under Garry oak tree replicate 1 | place: USA:California | collected 2016-06-15 | reverse complement strand
CGATCATCGCCACCGCGCCGCGAACGGACCGAGCGACGATCCACGCTATTCCGATGAACAAAACATTCAGCCAGAAAAGGCCGGTTACCAAACTGGAAGCGACAAGCGCCGCCAGTCGACCTTGCAAATAGTAAATGCCGCCAACGAGAGCGGTCTTGAATCCGTGCTTACGCGCAATCGAGCGAAGATCGTCGACGACTTCGAGCCGGTGTTTGTCGTGACGGCCTTCGATCATCCGAAGGAGGAACACGGCTTGCGTGCGATCGTCGTTCACAAAACTCTTAGCGACGCGCGCGTACTTGGGCTGCTCCATGATCTCCATCATCTTTTCGTAGCTCAGAAAAAAGGAGAACGGCGTTCGATCGCCTTCAGCCAGGAGAGTCGGAAGTGAAATCACGGCCCCCACAGGTTTGTAATTCTCCAGCGCTCCTTGCAGCGTCCACATCTTCCGGTAGGCAGCGTCCGTGTTCAGTTTGCTGCCGTCGGCGGCGGCCACGACCAATGTGAGCGGACTCGAGCCGCCGGTGCGGTCGACGTATTCCAATCCGTCGCGCAGTTCCCGGTGGGGCTTGAAATAATCGAGAAGGCTTGGGTCGGTGTTTACTTGCTTCAGCCCAAATCCCAGGCCGGCGCTGAGGAGAATGACGGCCAGCGACAACGGCACAAACGGCCGCGACCAAAATGTGTCGGGAGGTTCTGCCTCCAAGAGCTTGGTTTTGCGCGGCACAGCCCAGCGCAGGAACGACGGATACATCACGTAAGCGCAGATCAATGCCACGACCGTCCCGAGCACGCCGCCGAATCCCAGTTCGCGTAACGGCTTGGCTTGGACGATCAACAAACTGCCGAACCCGAGCGACGCGCAAACCATTGACCAAAACGAAGCAGGAAATGTCATGCGCCGAGCGGCTGCCGCGAGATCGGGCGATTTCTTCCCCATCCGGTCGGCAAGCGTCTGCCAGTTGAAGGTCATGTAAACCAAGTGCGACAACGCCACGACAAACACGATCGTGCCGAGGTTCACAGTGAGGATGCCGATCTTTTTGCCGAACATTGACTGGAGGAGCAATGTCAACAAAACGGCGCTCGTGCAGGTCGCGAGCATTCCCAGAAACACCCGACCGGATCGGAACATCACCGCCATTGTCAGGCCAAACAAAACGACCGCGGTCAGGCTGAAGTACCAGAAGTCGTGGGCCAGACTGCGCCGGATCATCTCAACGACATAGGGCGGACCGGCGATATGAATTCGAAAATCTTTCTCATCGAGCTCGTGCATGATCCGCTCGAGATGCTTGATCGACTTCTCGGTGTCCTTGCCTTCCATGAACACGATGACGTTGCTGGATTTGCGGTCCGGAACGATCAGGAGTCGGCTCCAAAATGGGCTCGCCAACGCGTCTTGGAAATTTTTCGGTCCCGCAGTCAAGCTCTTGACGGCGCTAACCGCATCAATCGTGTTGACCTGTTGAGTGAGTTTTTGGATCCGACCGAGGTAGCGCGGTGACGAAATATTCCGGGACGACACAGTCAGGATAACTTCAGGCCGCGACGGAAAACGCTGCTCGATCTTTTTAGATTGGCGGAACTGGGGATCACTGGTTGAAAAGAAAAAATTCTCATCCACTACCGGCTTGAGATCGACAAGAGCCGCCACCAGCACGAACAAGACGACCGTCAGCGCGAGCATCCACCAGTGCGTTCCTAACCGGACAGCAATCTTCGAAACTGTAGTGCTAAGTTTCATCGCTCCAACGCTGGACGATTACGAAATTGTGACCAGTCGAAAGCCGGAGTCACCTCGTGCAACATTGCCGATTAAATCTAAATGATTTCGACCGGACATTTGGGTAGCGCTTGCAGAAAGGCGCGCCCGTACGGCTTGGTCACGATTCGGTTGTCCAAAATGACGATGATGCCGCGGTCGCTTCTTGTCCGAATCAGACGGCCAACGCCTTGGCGAAGCTTCAGGATTGCTTCCGGCAACGAATATTCGGTGAACGGATCGCCGCCCCGCTCCTCGACTAGTTCAAGTTTCGCTTCGATGAGCGGATGGTCCGGCACGGCGAAAGGCAGCCGCGTGATAATCACATTGGAGAGCGCCTCGCCCGGAACATCTACACCCATCCAAAAGCTGTTGGTTCCAAAGAGCACACTGCGTGGCGTGGTCTTGAATTGTTCGAGCAAACGACCCCGTGGAGCGCCCCCGCCTTGCAAAAGAAGGTTCATTTTCTTGTTTGCGAAAAATTCCCGCATTTGATCGGCCACCTTCTGCATATCGCGATAATTTGTAAAAAGAACAAAAGCGCGTCCGTCCGTCTCCTCGACAAAATGCGCGATCCAATGCTCGAGCGCTTCCTCGTAACCGGCGTCTCGCGGGTCGGGCATTTTCTGTACGACGAACATTTTCATCTGTGTGCGAAAATCGAACGGACTCCCGAGCAACAATGGTTCGATGGGCGCCGCGTTCAGCGAGAGAAACTGTGCGGTCTTGCCGGTGCGCTCGACCCAATAAACATGTTCGCGGGCGCTTTGTTCCAGGAAAACGGCTGTGCCGTCGCGTGCATCGCGAATCCGCCGGCCAAGCTCCTGCAATTCCGCCTTGAGAAATTCATCATCGGCACGTCTCGCCACATCGCTGATCCGCGCCTGCAACGCGGTCAAATGTCCAGTGATGGTATCCGGGACGAACTCCGGCGTGCGAACGCGAAATTCGCGGCCTTTCCGGAAATCCGAGCGTGATTCAACCGAGGTGAAAAACTGCTCCACTCGATCGACAAGCTCCGCCGCCAGTCTCACCCCGGCTGCGTCTCGCATGACCGTGAACAGGCCCTTGCGGGTGCGCGCGTTGTAGAGCCGTTGGATTGTCGATCTCAGCCCGTACTGCGAAATGCCGATGCCAATCTGGCGCGAGGCGACTTGCTCCACCGTGTGGGCTTCATCGAAAATGATGAAGTCGTTTGGAAAAAGATAACCGCTTTCCCGCTCTGCCTGTTGGTCCGGACTTCCCAGAAGCATGAAGAGCAACGTGTGATTGATGACAATCACGTCCGACGAGAGAAGCCGTTTCCGTGCCTGCTGGTAAAAGCAATTCGATTGTCCGCAACTTTTCGTCGTGCAGATGTGCGGCTCGCTGCAAACCTGTGTCCAAACTTTTGGATCAGGCTCGACTGATAGATCGCTCAGCGAGCCATCGCGGGTCGTGCCCGCCCACTCGGCGAGTCTGGTCAGCTCATTTTGCTCCGGTCCAGTGAAAAGCTCATTTTGCTGCTGAAGCGCGCGTTCCAATCGTCGCGGGCAGAGATAATTTTGCCGTCCTTTCATGAGAGCCGCTTCAAACTCGAGGGGTAAAATCTTCTTTAAAATGGGGATATCTTTGTAAAGAAGCTGTTCCTGAAGGTTGATCGTGTGGGTGGAGACGATCGCTTTTTTGTGTTGCTCGATCGCAAACAAAATCGCCGGAGCGAGATAGGCGAGCGATTTGCCCACGCCTGTGCCCGCTTCGACGACAAGATGCCGCTCTTCCTCCAGCGCCCGCGCTACGGCTGCCGCCATTTCCTGCTGTTGCGGGCGAAACTCGAAATTCTTGGCCTTCGAAAGTGGCCCATTCTCGGAAAAAAATGCGCGAACGCGTTCGACAAATTCGGTGCCCAGAGAATCTTTCAGCGCGATCATCGAATATTTCTTTCGTCCCTGCGGGACTCGATTTGTTTTCTCAACCAACACCCAGCGTTAAAACGCTGGGCTATTGTTGGGAAATCTATTTGCCAGGTGTTATTGTAGTTCGTAATTCGCAGATCGACATTCGAAAATCCCGATGAGACTCCTGGATCGCTACGTCATTCGTAATTTCTTGCAGGTCTATCTTTACTGCATCGCCGGTTTTATCTCGATCTGGCTCATTTTCGATGTCAGCGACAACATTTCGACTTTTCTCGACGAGCATATCAGTCCTTTTCTCGTCGTTCGTTATTATGCAACGCAGGTCCCACAGGTTTTCATCATTCTCCTGCCAGTTTCGCTCCTACTTGCGCTCCTTTTTACGCTGGGCCGCATGTCGCGCGCGAACGAAGTTGTGTCGATGTTGACCGCGGGCGTAAGTCTTCCCCGCGTTCTCCTGCCATTGATCGGCATGGGTCTGCTCACGGTAGCAGCGAGCATGGCGCTAAATTATTCGCTGGCGCCGCACGCGGAAATGGCGCGCAAAACATTTCTCTCGGAAGCGCAAGCGCGTCCCCAGCGCTATGTCGCGGGACAAATCTTTCGTAACCGAACCGACTTGCGCACCTGGTTCATTCAGAGTTTTCTCCCCCACGGCAATACGTTTAATAGCGTTCAGGTGCTTCAACAGGACGCCAACGACAATATCGTTACGAATTATCTGGCGACGCGCGCCTTTTACCGCCAGGAAACGAAAACCTGGGATCTGGAGAACGTGAAAGTCGTTCACTATGATCACACGGGAAATATCGTTGATGAGCAGATTTATCCGTCGCTCAAGGTCGAGCATTGGAGCGAAACCCCGTTCCGGCTCAGCAGCGCAAATGAGCGCGCAGAATTCCTAAGCTTGCCAGAACTGCTGGAATATTTGCATTTCAATGCGGATTTTCCCGCTACTTTGCTCGCGCCGTTTCGCACGCATCTGCAGTATCGCCTCGCCCTGCCGTGGACCTGTTTGGTGGTTGTCTGGATCGCGGCCCCGCTCGGAATCGGTTATTCGCGCCGGGGCGTGCTATCAAGTGTTGCGGCTGCGGTTTTTCTCGTCTTTTCGATGAACTTTTTGGTCCATCTCTTCCTGGCGCTCGGCGAAGGCGATCGCGTCTCTCCCTGGGTCGCGGCTTGGACGCCGAACGTTCTTTTCGCCGCGATCGGTCTCTATCTGCTCTATCTGCGCGCCTCCAACCGCGAAGCGCCCGGCTTTCATCTTTTCACCGCGCGACGTATAGTTGCGCGATGAACCCGCTTCCGAACGAATGGGCGATCAAGCATCGGGCGGATACCTGTGCCGTGACCCATCGGCCCTTTGCCGCCGGCGAATATTTCTATACCCTGCTATTTTACGACACCGATGGTTATCGACGCCAGGACATGAGCGAAGAGGCGTGGCGGAACCGCAACGAGAACATTCAGCCGTTTTCATTTTGGAAATCACGCTATGAACCTCTGGCGACACCGCCGGCCGAGCCTCTGGCAAAAGAAAATGCGGAGCAGCTCTTTCGCCGTTTAATTACATCGGAAAACCCGCCGGCGAACGCGTGCTACGTCCTCGCTGCCATGCTCGAGCGCAAACGCATGTTGAAACAAATTAAGACCGAACAAACCGGGACGGGGCGACTTTTGATTTACGAACACGGCGCGACTGGCGACGTATTCATCGTGCCCGACCCGCAATTACGGCTGGACGAATTGGAAAACGTGCAAAACGAAGTCGCGGACCTGCTCCAGAGCGCGGCACATCGTTGAAAGATCGAGATGCTTCTTCCCTGGTTTTTCGAACAGTTTCCTCTTTACCTCGCGCCGATGGCTGGGGTGTCGGACAAAATTTTCCGACAGCTCTGCAAAGAATATGGCGCCGACGTTCTCACGACCGAATTCGTTTCTGCCGAAGGAATTTTCCGCCGCAATGCGCGGACCCGTGAATACCTCGACTTTGATGAGATCGAACGGCCAATCGGTGTGCAACTCTTTGGCGCCGATTCCCAACACATGGCGGAAGCGGCGTGCCAGGTCGTTGATTGGGTGCGTCCAGATTTCATTGATCTAAATTTCGGTTGTCCCGTCAACAAAGTGGTTGCCAGAAATGGCGGCTCCGCGTTGTTGAAAGATTGTCCGGCTTTGGCCAGCGTAGCGACCGCGGTAGTTCGGGCGGTCGCGCCGGTGCCGGTGACGGCCAAGATTCGCATTGGCTGGGATGCCGATTCGATCAACGCCGCGCATGTAGCACGCCTGCTCGTTGATGCAGGAATCGCGGCGATCACTGTGCACGGTCGCACACGCGCGCAAGGTTATGCTGGCGCCGCGGATTGGGATATCATCGGCGAAGTTGCCGCTGCTATTCCGATTCCGGTTATCGGGAACGGCGACCTATCCAGTACCGCCGACGTTGCCAAACGACGCCGTGAAACCGGAGTCGCGGGCGCGATGATCGGTCGCGCGTCCATGAGCGCCCCATGGATTTTCAATCAGATCAAAGAGCATCTCGCCAGTGGACAGATTATGGATGCACCCAGGTTATCGGAAAAGTGGAACCTGATTGTGCGCCATTGCCAGCTCGCGGTTCGCGAATGGGGCGCGGAGGAACCCGCGATTCGATCGATGCGAGCGCGCCTGATGGCGTACTCACGGACCATGTCCAATGCGAAACGGTTGCGTGAGAACTTTGCGCACGTGTCAACGCTCGCCGAGGTTAAGGTGATTGCGGAAGAAAATATTTTGAATCAAGAAAGTACGAGTACGGAGCAGGAAAAAGTTGAAAATCCGATTCCTGCGTACCTGCTTTCCTAATGCTCTTCGATGACGACGGAATCCACGGCAATCAATTATAAGATCGGCAATGAGCGCCTGATCAGCGTCACTGAGAGTGCGGCGCGCAAACTGGCATCGCTACTGGAGGAAAAGGGCAAGCCAAATGGCGCCTTACGCCTGGGCGTGGTCGGCGGCGGATGCTCGGGCCTGCAATATGTCATGGATTTGGTGGACGGCCCCAAAGAACGCGACATTCTCGTTCCGACCTCGAACATCCGTCTCGTTGTCGATCCAAAGAGCGCGCTCTTTGTCAGCGGATCTGTACTCGATTACAGCGAGGACCTGCAAAAAGGCGGCTTCAAAGTAACGAACCCTAACGCGGTTGCTCATTGCTCCTGCGGAGAAAGCTTTGCGGTCTAACTATCGAGACGCGTCTCAACGCACAAGGCAAAACGTAAATTGTCCACACTCGGTCATATCTGTTCATTTGAACTTGCGGGGCCGATGATTTTGACGATCATGAAACATGCTAACGGAGCGGCAGAAAGACGTGCTCGATTTTATCCAGCGCGAGCAACGCGAGACAGGGATTACGCCGAGCACGCGCGAAATCCAAACTCATTTCGGGTTCGCGAGCCAGACTTCTGTAATGCAGTACATCGCCGCGCTCGAGCGGAAAGGTTTTCTCGACCGCCATGCCCGCAAAGCCCGGGCCTTGATTACTCCAGCCATGAAAGTCAGGATCACCGATATTCCGATTTACGGGCAAATCCCGGCAGGGATGTCGGCGTTGACTGAGCAGACTATCGAGGGCCACGTCTCGCTCGATACGCGCTCGGCCAATGTTTTAAAAAATCGAGAAAAGTTCGCCTTGCGTGTCCGTGGCGACTCGATGATCGGCGCTCACATTGTCGATGGCGACATCGTGATTCTGGAGGACAGCAAGGAGGTGCACAACGGCGATATCGTGGCGGCGTTAATCGACGGCGAAACGACTTTGAAGCGTTACGTAGTCGAGCATGGCCGGCCCTATTTGAAAGCGGAAAACCCGCGGTACCCAAATTTGATTCCTGCGCGCGAGTTGAAGATTCAAGGCGTGATGGTGTCCTTGATCCGCAAACAAGAGCGGCGGAAAAGGCACTGAGACGGACGTTCGACGCTAGAAGTTAGGACTTAGCAGTCAAACGTCACGAGTTCGGAATTCGCAATTCAGAAGTCTCTTGTGAGTGCGATGCGTAAAACATAGTATTACATCATGACCAAGACGATTTCGAAGGTGGGCAATTCTCAGGGCATCATTTTCGATGCGGCGCTGATGGATGTGGCGCGTCTGAAGGTGGGCGATGAAGTAAATGTCACTGTTCACGAGGGCGGTTCGATCGTTCTCACACCGGTTCGCCCAACCATTGCCCCCAAGATAGCGGCGGCAGCGGCGAAACGATTGATCAAGAAGAACTCCGCTCTTTTTAAGCGCCTGGCTTGAGCAAATCAATCAAGCACCTGACGGTCGCGGCCGTAAAAGCCATTCATCGGGAAGTGTTGGCCGCGCATGGAGGGGCGCGGGGTATTCGCCACGAAGCATTATTGGAATCGGCCGTGGCAGCACCGCATGCGACAAGGATGGGTCAACCGCTCATCTCGGATCCAATCGAGATTGGAGCAGCATATCTTTTTTATCTTTGCCGAAATCATCCGTTCGTGGATGGAAACAAGCGAACCGCGCTCGCTGCATGTTTGGTTTTTCTTGAGAGTAACGATTTACTGCCGAATGCAAAGTTGCGGGCGGAGGAATGGGAAGCGTTTGTCGTGGATGTCGCGGCGAGCCGGTTGGACCGCAAGGAAACGACGGCGCGGTTGCGCAAACTGCTAAAGCAGGTCGGACGGGCGCGTTCATCTTAATTTGTTCAAAATGTTCGCTTGAACATAAGCGGAGCCGCCATATTTTCTTCGAATGGGTGCGCGCGGCAAGATTGTCGATCTTCGGAAACTGCTGGCGGAGCGCTTTCCGCATATGCCTGTGCCAGCGGCGACGCGTCGTTTAATCACCGGTTTGTCTTTTCTCGATCAAGTGATTGGCGGAGGCTTGCCCAAAGGGGCGATCACGGAATTAATCAGTGGGCAAATCAGCGCCGGTAGCGCCTCGCTTATTCACGCGCTTCTCCAGGCCGCGCATCGTAATCGCTATTTCCTCGCTCTCATCGATGGGCGGGATTCCTTTGAGCCCTCTGGCTCAGGCAGACCAGGCAATGGGTGTTTGAGCTATCTTCTCTGGGTGCGTTGCACCAAAGCTCTCGAAGCGATCAAAGCGGCTGATCTGCTTTTGCGCGATGGAAATTTTCCGCTGGTGATTCTCGATCTTGTGCTCAATGCACCGGAAGAATTGCGCAAAATTCCACAGACGAGCTGGTATCGCTTGCAACGGCTGGTCGAATCAGCCTCAACCGCATGTCTGGTCCTGACACGGCTAGGGATGGTCAGTAACGCGCAACTGAAAATTGTTCTCGAAAATTCCTGGACACTGGGAAGTTTTGAAGAGGAAAACGCGATTTCACGGCTGCACATTCGCGTGGAGCGATCGCACCTCCGACTAGAGAACATCGAAATCGGAGGAGTAAGTTGATGTTTGCAACGATTTATTTGCCGAACTTCTATTTGCAGGCGGCAATGCGGCATCAGCAGGAACTGCGCGCAAAACCCGTGGCGTTAATTGAGGAACAGAAAAAGAAACCGGTTATCATTCAACTGAACGAGGCTGCCGAAAAGGCCGGCATCTGCAAAGGAATGACACCAAGTCAGGCCCTGGCCCGATATTTGCAGATCATAATCAAAGCGCGCACGTACGGGCAGGAAAAATCGATCCAGGAAATTTTACTTCACTTCGCGTTTACGCTCAGCCCGTTTGTAGAAGCGACTGCGCCAAGCGTTTGCACCATCCAATTTACCGACCATCGCGATCTGACCGCGAAGGTCTCGCGCGTAATTGAGCAATTAGCCGAATGTGAAATCACCGCCCAAGCCGGAATTGCCCCTACGCCGGATACAAGTCTTCTCATTGCGCATTTGGCCCACCCGGTTTTGCAAGTTGAGAATCCAAAAGAATTTCTCGGGCCGCTACCAATTGCAACGCTCGCAATGACCGGAACATAGACTTTTAGTGTGCGGCCAGCGGGCTTAGTATCTGTTTGGCGCCATCTCCCGCCTCTCTCCTTCATAAAGGGTGCAGGAGAATCAATCAGCGCTGACGGAATACAAAACGCTGGGTTATTCTCAAGCCGTCGCGGGTCGTCGTTCGATCAAGAGCCGATAAACAAAACCGCCCAGCGCTCCGCCTACTAACGGTCCGATCCAATAAACATAATGGTCGTGCCAAAAATTTGCCGCAACGGCGGGACCGAACACGCGCGCGGGATTCATTGCCGCGCCGGTAAGCGTTCCTCCAAACAGAATGTCGAGCGTGATTGTCGCTCCGATAACGAGGCCGGCGACGCGCCGCGGCCCGCGTTCGTCAACGGCGGTGCCATGAACCACAAACACGAGAAAGAAAGTGAGAATCCCTTCGACCAAAATTCCCTGCCACGCGGCAAGATTGATGGCAAGCTGGGGGGTACCATTGATAACGACATCGCGCCCGAACAGACTGCGACAAATCAAAGCAGCACAGATTCCGCCGAGACATTGCGCGATCCAGTAGGCAAGCGCGTTCGTCCATTTCATATGACCACCGCAAACGAGGCCGAACGTTACCGCCGGATTTAACTGGCCTCCCGAGATGTGCAGGGTCGCGGACACAAAAGCGGCGATCGTGAGACCGTGAGCGAGCGCCACGGCAAGCACATTATCTCCGGCGGTTTTGGTCGCGCCGATGCCGACAAAGATCAGCGCGAAGGTTCCAATAAATTCTGCGAGGAGAGAACGAAACCGTACCATGGGCGGATCCAATCAAATCTACTGCGCGTTAGCAACTATGTTTGTCGATCCCGCGCATCCACAGGGATGCGGCTAAGGGCGCGCGCAAAATCTCGATTTAACTGCCGGCGTAATTCGGATATCTTTCGCGTAGCTCCCGGATCAGCCGATCTGCTTCCTCGGTTTTACCGGCTTGCCGATATGCCAGCGCCGCCTTGTCTAACGCGCGAGGAGTAATAGCTGGATCATCATAAAGCAAAGCAACACCCTTGAATGCCTTGCCGGCGTCATCGAAATGTCCGCGCTCCAGTTGGACCTCGCCTGCCAGCAGACGCGCTTCAGCGTTCACACGACCCTCCGGTTGCAACCCCATGATTTCCTCGGCAATCTTTTGAGCGTCGTCGGGTTTGTGGACGCCGATCTTGACCGCGCCGAGCGCGAGCAACACTTTCGCCTTTCCCGCGGGATCTTTGGCGACCCGCAAATACTTGCCGAATGCATCCTCTGCTTCGGGTAAGTTTTTCAGCTTCGTGGCCGTGTCTCCCAGGTAAAACAAGAAATTGGGCTTAACGCTGCCGCGATTATCGATCTTTCCAAGCGCACTCAGATATTTTTCCGCGGCCTGGAAATTTTTCTCGTTGTAATATTCGATTCCCAGCCATTCGAGGACTTCTGGCGGGACATTCACGTTCGGACTGTTCGCCATGAAATCGTTCACCTCTTTGGTGAGAGCAGGCCGATCTCTCAAATAAAACTGGCACAAAATGAGCCGAAGCGACGCGAGATTATAGTACTGCTCCTTATTCAGTTGCCGCGCGGCATTGAGCGCCTTCAGCGCTGTTTTATAGTCCTTCGCCTCAAACGCAGCCTTGCCGATGTAGTATTGCGCCTGCGCTGCGACAGAACTCTTCGGGAATTCTTTCAAAAACTGGCGAAAGGTTTCGACCATGCCTTTCGCGTTTTGCTGTTGTCCAAGGATCAAAGCCTTTAACTGCAGCGTTGCTTCTCGCTCATGCGCGCTGGGATACTTGGTGAGGATCGTGTTCAGATCGGAAAGCGCGGCATTGTAGTTTTTATCCTGTTCGTAAGCTAAAGCCCGTTGAGCCAATGCGGCAGGCACTTGCGGGTTATCTGGAAATGTCTGCATGTAATAGGTGAAAGCTTCGATAATACCGGCAGTGTTCTTCGTCTGCACATGACACAACCCAAGCTTGTAGGCTGATTCGGCACGCAGCTTTGGAGAAAGCTCAGACGCCCGCAACTCTCCGTAGATTGACGCCGCGTCGGTGAAATTCTGTTGTTTGTAGAGTGCTTCGGCTTTTAAAAGCTTCGCCTGGTCGGCGCGTTCGTTTGTTGGATTCGTTGCGAGAAATTCCTCCACTTCGGCGAGCAACGCCGATGGATCGGAGTTGTATACGTTGATCAGTCGCTGATAGGCAGCGTCCTTTGCTTCCTCTCGATCCGGATAGTTCGCAACAATCTGGTGATACAGCGCCTCAGCTTCCTTTGAGTGACCGAGTTGCCGCTCGCTGTTTGCCGCGAGCAACAACACCTCGGCTTGGGCTGCTTCCGGAAGTTTCTCCTGCTCTTTCTTGTAATCGGCGAGCACCTGCGCGTATTGGCCGGTCTGATATTGCAGCCGGCGCAAACCAACCTGCGCGATGGCGCGGAATTTTCCGGCTTCAGGGAGGGCACGGCCTTTTTGCAATAACGTTGTGGCTCTATCGACCATCGCCTTGTCGACTTTGCCTTTCGCGGCTTGCACCAGATCGAGAGCAATCATGCCGCCGCGTACCGCTGACTCGGCTTTTAAAGCCGGTTTTTGCGCTTCGTTCGAGAGAGCTTCGTATTGCTTTAGCGCATCCATTTTTCTCCCTCGTCCAACGAAAATGGACGCCGCTGTCCATCGTGCATCCTCGCGATAGGGATTCGGGTTTCCAGCCTCGGCAACTTCCAGATAAATATCGGAGGCTTCCTCTTTGCGGCCGAGGGCCTCTAGACAACGCGCTTCGAAATAGCGCGCCGACAGCGCCACTGCCGATTCCTTTGATTTCGCGGCAGACCGATGAAAGAGCGGAAGGGCCGCGGCATAGTCCTTTTGTATAAACGCCGTCTCGGCGAGAGCGTACGCGGCGGGTCCGGCAAATTCGCTATCGCCGTAGTCGCTTAGTACTTTCTGGAAGTTTGTGCGAGCGCTCGACAGGCGATTGAGATTTCGATAGCATTCGGCCAGCGAAAAATAAGCGTTGGCTCGGCCAGAAAGCCCCGGATAATCATCGAGATATTTTTGATATTCCGGGATCGCAAGATCGTAAAGTTTGCGAGTGAAAAGCGCGTTCGCGTAATCGAGCTGGCGGCGGTCAGGCGCTTCACCCTCTCGCGCTGAGGGTTCGGAAGAATCTTCTGCTGGCGGGCGAGGCGCTCTTGCGGTTGGTTCCTCCAACGGCAGCGCGCGCGCAACCGGCGGCTCATCTATGGGCCGTGCGCGACGCACTTCAGGCGGCCATTGAGCGAGGGACGCGCTCGCCATCGAAAGCAGCATTGCCAGCCCCAACAGACCGGTTGCGCTGCGCGCGGTTCTCATTTTGCCGTCGCGAAAGCCACGTTGGTTATTCCTGCTTCGGTGCAAATGTTTAAGACACCAATGATACTTTTGTAAGCGCCAGCCTCATCGCCGCGAATCACCACCGCTTGCTCGGGATTCAGTTGAACCAAACTTTTCAGCAACTCGGTCAATTCCGATCCGCTCAAAGTTCGGCGATTCACGACAACGTTGCCATCCGCTTTCACGTTGACGACGACATCTCCAATTGGCGCGCTTTTTTCTTTCGCAGCCGAAGCCTTTGGCACCTTGACATCGAGTTCGTTCTCAGTGCGGGCCGCATTCCACGTTAGCAGGAAAAAAATTAACAATAGCAACAGCACATCGACCAGCGGCGCCAGTTGAATACCGGGATGATGCAGGGGCGCGCGACCACGCAGATTCATATTACGGAGGAGACGATGTGGATCTTGGGAATTACCAGCGATATAAACAGCTTATAGTTCGTCCTCGATTAGCACAGGGGTTCGCTCGACCCCCCGCTTGCCGTACTGCAACGAAAGCAAAGCCAAAACATGCGTGGAAGCAGCTTCCAATTCGGAGATCAACTTTTGGGCTTTTCCGCGGAAAAAAGCGTAGAACATCATCGCCGGAATACCGATGGCCAGCCCCGCGGCCGTGTTCACCAGCGCCTGACTGATCCCTCGCGAGAGAGCCACGTAACGCGCTGATCCAATATCGGCTCCAAGTGCGCCGAAGGAGTGGATAATTCCGAAGACCGTGCCAAGCAGGCCGAGCAGCGGCGCGATCATTCCGATATCGGCGAGATAAGTAACACGATTATTTACACTCGCCGCGACTCGCGATCCCTCCGTCTCGGCAATTTCGCGGAGCTGCTGAAAATCCGCATGCGGATTCTTGGTTGTGAAATCGAGGATTTTTTGCACGACCCGCGCGATCGCTTCGCCATGCCGATTGGAAACGGCAAGCAGTCCAAGATAATCGCGCTTGCGCAAAAGTGCGTCCGCCGTTGCCATGTAACCGCTCGAAACCACCGCGCCACGGCGGATCGTCATCAAGTAAACAATCACGAGCGCGACGGAAAAGATCGATAAGAGAAAGAGCGGAATCATCACCGGCCCCGCGTTGACGAGCGTGTCCATGATGGTCTGTGAGTGAGGAACATCGGGCACTAGGGGCGGAGTGGCCTCCTGTGCGAGCAAAGAAGGTGCGCCTGCAAGCGCAGCAAACAGCAGGAACGAAATTTTCATGCCAGAAATTTGATAATGATAGGCGGAGCGATCAGCCGATGCAAACGCGCAACTGACAGATCAAACTCAAATAAGCTCGCCAGGTTGCTAAACAAATCGATCGCCGCCGGCCCAGCGCCGCACCCGGAAAATATGCGCCGGTTGAATTTCTGGATCGAGCTCCACGTAATTTCGGCGGCCGCGCCAGATGTAACGGGCGCCGCTGAGCAGATCGTGCACCTCATAGGCATCGCTCTCCATTTGTCCGAACTGATCAATCGGCACATCGACGAAAGAATGCTGGGTACGATGGGGATCGAGATTCACGACGACGAGAATGATATTATCGCGCGCGGCCGTCATCTTGCCGTAAAAGAGAATTACATCATTCTCAGCGGGGTAGAATCGCAAATTCGTGTAAAGCTGAAGTGCGCGGTTTTCTTTTCGGATTTTATTTAGCTGCGCGATCCAGTCCCTGATGTTTCCCGGCGCGTTCCAATCGCGCTCTTTGAATTGGTATTTTTCAGAATCGAGATACTCTTCACGGCCCGGCAAAGCGTCGTTCTCGCACAGTTCGTATCCGCTGTAGATGCCGTAGAGGGTTGAGAGCGTCGCGGCGAGAACCACCCGAATCATAAACGCTGGCCGGCCACCGTCCTGAAGCACAAACGGCAGGATGTCCGGCGTATTCGGCCAAAGATTAGGGCGAAGATATTCGCTCATCTCGGTTTGCGTCAGTTCTGTAAAATATTCGATGAGCTCACGTTTAGAATTTCGCCACGTGAAATAGGTATAGCTCTGACTAAAGCCAGCCTTGGCCAGCGCTTTCATCATTTTCGGCCTGGTGAATGCTTCGGCTAGAAAGACCGCGTCGGGATATTTCTCGCGGACACCTTTGATTAAATACTCCCAGAAAGCGACGGGTTTGGTGTGCGGATTATCGACTCGAAAGATGCGCACACCGCGCTCGGCCCAAAACAGCACAATGCTCTTCATCTCTGCCCATAGCTCGCGCCAGTTCTCGCACCGAAAGTTCAGTGGATAAATGTCTTCGTACTTTTTCGGCGGATTCTCCGCGTACTTGATCGTGCCGTCCGGACGCTTGTAGAACCAATCGGGATGCTCTTTGACGTAAGGATGATCGGGTGAGCAGTTGAGCGCGAAGTCGAGTGCGATTTCCATTCCGCGCTTTCGCACCTGTTTTTCAAGCCAGTCGAAATCAGCCAGCGTCCCGAGTGAAGGCTCGACCGCCCTGTGTCCGCCCGCTTCACTGCCAATTGCCCAGGGAACGCCCGGGTCGCCAGGTTCACAGGTAATCGAATTATTGCGGCCCTTGCGGTTGGTGTGCCCAATGGGATGAATCGGCGGAAAATAAATGACGTCGAAGCCCATCGCCTTTGCGTCTTCCACCCGTGGCAAACAATCGCGGAAAGTCGAACCGCGATCGCCGCGGCCTTCTGCCGAGCGCGGGAAAAATTCATACCAAGCGCCGATCAACGCCGCTGGACGATCGACAACAGCGCGTGGAGCTGGAGCATATTGTGTCGCGTTGGAGCGGTCCGGATAAGTCGCCATCAGCACCTCGAGCTCGCCGGATTGTGCGATGGCGTTAATTTCTGAATTGGCAGCCGTGGAGATTTGCTCGGAAAATTCGAGCAAACGCGCCGCATCCGCCCGGTCGCGCGCGCGCCGGGCAGCAGCTTCGATCAAAGCGGCGCCTTCCATTGCTTCGCTCCGCAGGGCGGTAATGCCAGCCTCAAATTTGGCGGCGAACTCGCGTTGCCAACTGCTAAAAGTGTCTGTCCATGCTTCGACCGTGTATTCGTGGAGGGCCTCGTCGTAAAGAGTGCACACGCCGCGCCAGCGATCGTTATCGACGAAAATCATGGGCGTTTCACGCCAAGGGCGCTTTCCGAGAACGCGCCATTTCAGGACCGCGGCAACCACATCGTGTCCATCCTTAAAAATGTCCGCTTCGATAACAAGATCTTCGCCAACGACGCGCTTAACCGGATAGCGCCCGCCGTCGATCAAAGGCTGCAAGTTCTCGATGACCGCGGAAGGAAAGGCCCGAGGCATGGGCCATGAATCAACCGAGATTCGCTGCCTGCGAAAGCAAAAATCTCGGTGATCCGAGGAAGATAACCAGCGGTACTACTCCGCGAAATAAAACGCACACTCGTACAGCCCCGAGTTGCGAATCATTTGTCGGCGCACGCGGGTACCGAGAATGGCCTCGAACATATCCTGCTCAAAGCGGCTAACGATCGGATAACGGTCCAGCAAATTCAAAATCGGCGAATGACATTCGACAATCCGGGGTCCGCCCTCGTCTCCGTTGGTAAATTGGGCCATGTAGCCCTCACCATCGCGGACGTGGGCGAGCCATTTGGCGCGTTCGGCCACCGTTTGCCCCTTCGCCCTGGCTTTGAGCGCCGCGGTCTTTTTTTCGAAGATATTGTAAAGAAGCTTCTCCGGCGCGTTTGGCCCGTAAATGTCCTGGACTGATTTCAACAGGTCGAGGGTAAACTGATGGCTATCGGCCTGAAAAAGATCATGGCTGCGGCGGGTAAGGCGGTAAACCATTTCCGGGCGACCCATCTTTTGCGGGCGGCGCCAGGTATCCAGATAACCATCGCGCTGAAGAGTGAGACAATGCTGCTTGATGCCCATGTAGCTCATCTTCATTTTGTCAACGAGCTCGTTGACGGACATTCCTCTGCTGCGCTTGAGCGAGTTAACAATCTCGAGCCGCTGGGTACGGCCAATTTCTGCGATTAAGCGTTGATTCATAAATAAGAGTGACGATTGAGTGACAAAAATACTGGAGTGCGGACTTTACACGCAGCAATCTTCAAAACGCAAGCTCAAAATTTACGCAACTGCCGAAAACAAAAGAAATTACAAAACAAGGCACATGCGGCCGTGAAACGGATCGCGGAGCTTTACCGAAACGGAAGCGGGACCACCTCAACTGGAATTGCTCCCACTGCGCCGGAATTTTCCGGTTCAAGCGCATCCAGCTTTCCGCCGGGCTTGTCGAAGCCGCGTTTCACATAACCGAGCGCGATTTCCTTTCCGATTTTCTCACTGCGCGTTGCGCTCGTGATCCAGCCGACTTGTTTGCCTTTCTCCGGCGTAGAGGCGAGTCTCATGCCAGCCTGAAGCGGGACACCATCCAGCGAAATCAACCCGCATAATCGCTTATTGGTCTGACCGGACATCTTGATTCGCGATATGACTTCCTGGCCAATGTAGCAACCTTTCTCATAATCGACGGTG
>WNGL01016284.1_pt1 | contig 17449 bp, 15 predicted proteins | sample 5400591 | NCBI WGS metagenome assembly WNGL01 (sample SAMN13153377, study PRJNA577476) | soil metagenome | isolation source: 80 cm soil or saprolite under Garry oak tree replicate 1 | place: USA:California | collected 2016-06-15 | reverse complement strand
CCTTGACCAAGAAGGCGACAGACTACGACGTTTCCGTGCCTTGCTGCCGTGCGAGGTCGCGGTCACGGCGCTGGCGCATCCGCTGCATGGGTGCCGGCTTCGGGCCTACGCGTTCCGGCACGTGGACGGGGTGCCGCATTTGAAGGTGGAGTTGCCGGACGGGATGCCGGGCCTGGTCGCGGCGGACGCGACCGACGTGTTCGGTTCGGGACAGGCGGCGGGCACGGGCCTGATCCTGAGCGGTGCCGGCCTGCGCCGCCTGCATGCCGTGGTGATGCGGCTGCGGGAGCGGGATGTGCCGGGCGGCCGCCTGTAGGGTCCGGGCCGGGTTCTGCCGCCGGCCGAGGACGATCTTGTGCCAGGCGGCTCTTGTTCACCGTGCCGCTGCGCGGCTGGGTATCAGCGCGTTCTTCATCGGATGCGGTAAGCGTGCCCTGCGGGGAGCTGCTGGCGTCCGCGTGTTTCTCCCGGCATGGCGCTGGGTGTTCTCGCCTTGACCGCTTCATCAGCAAGTCCGTGCCTGGGCCGGGTCACTGGATGGTGCCTGCTCCTGGGTCTGGCACATCACGATCGCCGTCGTCCGCATCGGCTCTTCCTTTTCATTTCCTGGCGGGGAAAAGCGGCGCGGGGGAAAAGAAAAGGAGGCTTCCATGACCGAGGTGACCGCTGGGTCCGAGCTGCCCGGCGCGGGCGTAGCAGGGGAGAGCGCCCTGCGGGTGTGCAAGCGGCCCGGCTGCGGCAACCCGGTTCCCTGGTCCGGCCGGGGCCGGACTCGGCTGTTCTGCGGTGATGCCTGCTCGCGTCGTTTCCATAATGCCGGCCGGCCGGCCGCCGGCGGTGGGGTTGCGGTGTCATCAGAGCAGGCCGGTGACCCGCTCGGCGCGCTGGAGGCGCTGATCGGGCAGGCGGGTTCCCTGATCACGCTGGCCCGCGGCCAGGCTGCGGCGCTGGATCCCGAAACGGTGGCCGTGCAGCTGGCCGAGGCGGAAGCGGCCCGGCGCCGCGCGGAGGCGCGTGCGGTTACCGCCGAGGCGCGTGCCGCCGAGGCTGAGCAGGAGATGCTTGCGGCGCTGGACGCGGCGGAGGCCGCAGATCGCGGCCGGGAGGCCGCTGAGGGCGAGGCACGTCGCGCTCGCGAGGCGGTCGCGCAGGCGCGGCGGGAGCTGGCCGAGGCGATCGCCGGTGCTCACGCCGATGCCGTGGCCGCCCAGGCCCGCGCTGCCCGGCAGGCCGCGGAGGCCACCGGAGCCGCTGAGGCGGCGCGGGCAGAACGTGACCGGGCCGGTGAGCACGCTGCGGCGCTAGTTCGTGCCGCCGAGGCCGAGCTGGCCCGCGCCCGGCAGGCCGAAGCCGGCGCCTGCGATCAGGTCCGGCAAGCCCGCGATGACGCGGCCCGGGAGCGGGAGACGCTGGACGGGCAGTACCGGGCCCGGCTGGAGGCTGCCGGGCATCTGGCCGCTGCCGAACGTGACCGTGCCATCCGCGCCGAGCAGCTGCTGGACGGCGAACGCGAACACCATCACCGGCTGCTCGCTGTCCTCACCACAGCCGCCGGCGGCGGCCGAGATGACCGGCCGGTTCCGGTCCCTTCCCCCGCGCCGGCGGCGCGGCGGCCCCGTACTGGCGCGACCGCCAGGGATACGCCGTGAATGCCGGGAAGAGCACCCGCGAACCGGGGCGGGGAAGGCGGCATCACCAGGCATGCAGGTGCGGCTCGCCAGGGCGTCACCGCTTCCGCCGTAGCACCTTGATACCGGAACGCGGAAGCATCCTTCCCGGCGGCTCGCGCGCACGTAGGTTCGCTTCGTCCCTGATCACGGTCATGATTCGGAAAGAAGGAACCTACGTGCGCGCCATGAGACTAGCGCCTGCCTGCCAGCTGATGCTGGATATCCCCGGCCCGGAAGGCGGTCCGGGCCGCGGTCCCGGCCGGGTATGGGACCAGATGCCCGATGCGGTGCAGGCCCGGGTGCTGTGCCTGCTCGCAGCTATGATCGCCGCCGGCGTGCTGGCCGGCGGCAGGCCCGGCGCCGGGGCGGTGAGGAGCGATGGCTGAGCCGGCTGCCGCTCACCTGCGGCGCGACGCCTATATCTACGTCCGCCAGTCGACGCTAGCGCAGACGGTCCGCAACACCGAGAGCCTGGCCCGGCAGTACGACCTGGCCGGGCGGGCCAGGTCGCTGGGCTGGGCAGAGCACCAGGTCGTCGTGGTCGATGACGACCTGGGCCGCTCCGGCGCCTCCGCCCAGGGCCGCAAGGGCTTCTCGGACCTGGTCGCCGATGTCGGGCTGGGCAAGGCCGGGATCGTGCTGTCGCTGGAATGCTCGCGGCTGGCCCGCAACAACAGCGACTGGTATCAGCTCCTTGACCTGTGCGCGCTGACCGACACGCTGATCGCCGACGGCGATGGCGTCTATCATCCCGGTTTGTTCAACGACAGGCTCGTTCTGGGCCTCAAGGGCACTATGTCCGAAGCTGAATTGCACCTGCTGCGGTCACGGCTGACCGAGGGCCTGCGCGCCAAGGCCGCCCGCGGCGAGCTGCGCCTGGTGCTGCCCGCCGGGCTGGACTACGACGACGATGACCACGTGATCATCACGCCGGATGAGGCGGCACGCGAGGCGATCACGTGCGTGTTCCGCCGTTTCGGCCAGCTCGGCTCGGCCCGGCAGGTGGTCGTCAGCCTCCGCGGCGACGGCCTGCGGCTGCCCCGCCGGGACATCCGCACCGGGAAGATCGCATGGGCACAGGCCGGCTACCCGGCCGTGCACGACATCTTGATCCATCCCGGCTATGCCGGGGTGTTCGCCTACGGGCGCAGCAAGACCGAAAAGCACCTGGACGCCGGCGGGAACGTGATCACCCGGCAGCGGCGGCTGCCCCGCGGCCAGTGGGCCGTGATGCTCCCCGGCCACCATCCCGGCTACATCTCCCTGGAAACCTACGACGCCAACATCGCCAGGCTGGCCGCCAACTCCCCGCCGCGCGCCGGCGGGGCCGGCGGCGCCGCCCGGGAAGGCGCGGCCTGGCTGCAGGGCCTGCTGCGCTGCGGCCGGTGCGGGCGGCTCATGCAGGTCAACTACCACTCCAGCGGCAGCCCCGCCTACCGGTGCGGACGCGCCAACCAGATGTACGGCGCCGCCACCTGCCAGCGGATCGGCGGCCGGCGGCTGCACGAAACAGTGCTGGCCGAACTGCTCGCCGCGCTCGCCCCCGCCTGCCTGGCCGCCACCGTCCAGGCCATGACCGACACCGAAGCCCAGTTCCGCCAGAACCTGGCCGTGTTCGAACGCGCACTGGAACGGGCCCGTTACGAAGCCGGCCGGGCGCTGCGCCAGTACGACAACATCGAGCCGGAGAACCGGCTAGTCGCCAGGACCCTGGAGGCCGTCCTGGAAGACAAGCTCACGGCCGTGCGCACCGCCGAAAACCAGCTCGCCGCCCAGCGCGCCCGCCGGCCCGTCACCCTCACCCAGGAGGAAACCGCCTGGATCACCACCGCCGGAGCCGACCTGCGGGCCATCTTCGGGGCCCCGGCCACCACCAACGCCCAGCGCAAGGAACTCATCCGCGCCGTCATCACCGAGGTCACCGTCACCGCGCCGGACAACGGCGGCGATGACACCGCCCCGACGTGCCAGGTCCAGATCATCTGGCAAGGCGGCGCCAGCACCGGGCTGCAGATGCCGATCCCCGCCAGCGGCCGCCACAGCCGCGTCACCAGCGAAGACACCCTCGACCTGATCCGCCGCCTGGCATCCCGCTACGACGACACCACCATCGCCCAGATCCTCAGCCAGCAGAACCGCCGCACCGCGACCGGGCTGCCCTTCAGGAAAACCCACGTCAGGGCGCTACGCGCCCGCCACGGCATCCCCGGATACCAGGCACCCCCCGCAAATGTCACACCCGGCTGCCAGGATGCGACCGTGGTCAGCATCACCGAAGCCGCACGCCAGCTCGGCGTCTCCAGCGCCACCATCTACCGGTGGCTACGCGACGGCTTCGTCACCGGCGAGCAACTCACCCCCGGAGCACCCTGGCAGATCCGCATCAACCAGCAGCTCCGCGATATGGTCCGGCCCCAGGCCCCCGACGGCTGGCTGCCCCTCAGCCAGGCCGCCGCCCGCCTCGGCGTCGCCCGCCAGACCGGCGGCGAACTCAACGCCATCTACCTCACCCGCGGACGCCGCAAAGGACTCCGCATCCAGGCCGGACACGGCCAGGCTGGACTCTTTGACACGCCATGACCAACACCAGGAGCAGTGTGAAGCATGCTCGACGGTCATCACGTAGCCGGCACCCCGGCCGAGGATGACCTGCGCGGTGTCATGCTGCGTGTGCATCGCGTCGATCGTGAAGACTGCTCCGGCCAGGTCGGTGAACGCCTTCAGCAGCTCCCGCACCGCAGGGATCTCGTTGGATTTCTCCTGCACGGCGACCTGGCCGAGGACCGCGCCGATGCCGTGCGCCAGCGCCGCGACCAGGTGCGGGGCCTTCCCGTTCTTGTTCTTCGCGCCGCGGACGGTCTTGCCGTCGACGGCGATCACCAGCCGGCCGCCGGCCTGCACGGCCCTGGTGTACAGCCAGGCACCGAGGACCCGGTCGAGCACATCAGCGCTTACCAGGGCGAATGCGCGCCGGAAGGTGGACTCTTCCGCCGGGCCGCGGGCTGCTCCGAGCACGGCCAGCACCTCTGGCCCGGCATCGGAGGCCCACTGCCCGATCGCGGCGAACGACCGCGACCCCGCGATCACCGCCGCGATCCCGACGGCGAGCAGCCCGGCCAGCGCATGGCGGCGCCCGCGTCTCTTCCGCGGGTCCGGGACCTGGGCAAGGAGGTCGAGCAGGTACTGGCTCCGGGCAGCCGGGATAGGCGAAGATGTCATCGGCGGGCGGGTGTCCCTCGTGGCAGGCGATGGTGAGCGTGAGAACTTCCATCGTTCCGCCCGGACCCTGCCCGCCGCCCGCGGGCACGCCGGGCGCATCAGCCGCCGTTACGACACCACAGGTCACAGCCTCAATTCACGACTTTGCCGTGTCCCTGGCGCCTGCCCAGCCCGCATTCCGGAGCCGCGGCCCCCTTTGAGGTGAATTGCGAGTCCAGCCGGGTGCATCAGCACAGTCCCGCCGCCAAGGCGCGACTGCTGCGTGGTGTCCATGAGCAGCGCCCCACCAGAGACGAACTCTATTGCGACGATAGCTTCACCTATCTTCGCGGATAGTTATTGTTCCGCGATGATTGCAGTGGCATACCCGTGCTGCTTCCTGCGGCCGTATACTCAGCAGCCCGAACGGTCAGCATGATTTGGGTGGCTACGTGGCTGAAAACTGGGTGGGCCTTGCGGACGCGATCACAGCGCTACGGCGTGAGTTGACCAAAGCCATGGAGACAGGCAAGGGTGATGGCCTCCGGTTTGGGCTTGGTCCCGTGGAACTGGAGTTCTTGCTTGAGGTCACGCGCGAGGGGGGCGGTGAGGCCGGAGTCCGCTTTGGTCTCGTAACTGTAGGCGTCAGAGGGGATGTGAATAAGGCATCCACCCATAGGGTCAAGCTGCTGCTACAGCCTCAGGATCGCCAGGGGCGCCCAGCCGAGATCGCCGATACGGAATAGCGCGGAACCTCAGCGCTCAATACCAGTTCTCCTGTAGCCCGCGATCGGAATTGGCCAGATCGGGCCGGATTGCCGGAGTTGCCACGCGAGGGGATGTCGCAGTAGTTGGCCGGAAGCACATCAGCAGCAGCGTTTTCCTGCGGGGTTCCAGAACTCGACCGCTGGTCGTGACCTGGTCTTCTACGCAGCCCGGACGGGACGTTCCTCCTTACCGCCGGGGGCGGCCGACGACATCGCCCGCCTGTTTGACGTAGCGACCCAGCGCGAGATCGGGATAGGCATGACCGGCGACAATGCCGGCCTCGGCCTGCTTATGGTCGCATTAACTCCCGGCGGCTCTGGCATCCTTACCGTCACCGACGCGCTCTGGAATGTGGCGTTCCCGCATGACCCGGCTGACCTGCTGAGCAAAGTCTGCTCAATAGCAAACGCGCCATAACCCCCTGGAGTGGAACACCTACGCCGGGTCAGCGCGGTATCTCACCGGCTGCGCTTAAAGCAGCGACCCCGGGTGTCGCGGGCCGGCCGCTTCCCGCCCCGGACCGAATTCCCGGCTGGTCATCCAACCCTCGTCCTCCAGCCGAAGCAGGACCGGTAGGCGGCTCCCCGGCTACAGCCCCAGAGCCATACGGGGCAGCGCAACGTGACAGAACATTCGTTCTCGCACACGCACACCTCGGACAATTATCCTCGCTGGCCCGCCAGGGCACGCAGATCAGGCGGATCTCGCGCGTCGGTGTCCTCGATTTCGGTTACGTTCTGCAGGGTCTACAGGGGGTACATGCCAGGTCTGCCGGAGGTACGTCGCTGGCCGGCGGGTCAGGGTACGAGATAGCGATCTGGTCAGCGGGCTGGTGGTGCTGGCCACGCGGTATACGACAGGTGTACAGGGCTTGCTATGCCGGTTGTGTGCCTGAGCATGCCGGGCGTGCGGGAGGATCCAGCTTGGTGGTGCTAGCGCGGTCATTCCCCGGCGGAGGGAAACCTGGCGGCTGGAGGTGCTTCTGCCTGCGGTTTTGGGGAGCTGTACGGGCCTGTACGTGGCTGTCCGCAGGATCGGCGGCGCGGATGGCCCGGCGCGCGTACATATAGCGGACAGCGTCGCGGCCGGGGGCGTCATGAGGGGTTGTTTTCGCAGGTCAGAGCCCATGTGGAGGTGCAGGCAGGAGCGGTCTGTAAAACCGTCGGCTTAGCCTACCCAGGTTCGAACCCTGGACCTGCCACCACCTGCGAAAACGGCCCGCTAGCTGCGAATTCTCGTGCTAGCGGGCCGTTTTCTCTGTCCCGTGGTGTGTCACCTTGTCGCGTTGTAGATCCCCGTGTTGCGGGGTCCACGGACGTATAGCGGACGGCGTCCGTGCCCCTTGGACGGTCGGTGTAACCGCTGGTTTTCCACGGACGGCCACGGACGGGCCGCGCTGGGGCGTTTCCCGGCTTGGCGCAAGAGGGGCTGCGAGCGTCATGCGGTCAGGCGGTCCAGTGCCCTGATGACGGGAAGGGTGCCGTCTTCGGTTGCCAGCTGCTTGGCTATTGCCTGCGCCCGGGTGCGGTAGGAGTCGCGGTTGACGGCGTCGCTGATCGCGGCCCCGAGGGACCAGGCTGTCAGCGACTTGTAGGGAACAGCGGCGGGGCCGACGCCGAGGGCGGTGACCCGGCTGGCCCAGAACGGCTGGTCGGTGATCATCGGGACGCTTACCGTCGGCACCCCGGCCCGCAGCCCGGCGGCGGTGGTGCCCGCGCCCGCGTGATGGACGACGGCGGCCATCTTGGGGAACAGCCAGTCGTGCGGTGCCTCGCCGATGACGAGCACGTCGTCATCGTCTTGGAGCGCTCCGCCGAGGCCCGCCCATCCGGCCTGGGTGACCATCCGCACCCCGGCTCGGCGCCGGGCGTCGGCCACGACGGCGGTGATCCGGGCCGCGTCGGCTGGGTTCCTGCTGCCGAAGCCGACGAACACCGGCGGCGCCCCGGCCGCGAGGAACCGCTCCAGGTCCGCGGGCGGGGTCCAGCCGGCCGGGTGCTCGGGCCACCAGTAGCCGGTCACCTCGATGCCCTCGCGCCAGTCCGGAGGGCGCGGGACTACGGCCGGGCTGAACCCATAGAAGAACGGCCACCGTGTCGCCTCCTGACGACGGTACAGCTCGCGGATGCTGCCGGGCATGCCCTCCTGCGCCCACAGTGGCTTCGAGGACCTGTCCAGGGCGCCCGCCCCGGCGATCATCAGGGCGCTTGCCAGCGCGCGGTTGCCCCAGCCGCCCAGCGAGCGCGTCATCAGCCCCGGCGGGGGAAACTGGCTGGTGGGGTGGGCGGGCTGCAGCGCGAGCCCGATGCTGGGCAGGCCAAGGTACTCGGCTATCCGGTAGCCGCCGAACCAGGCCATCCCCGCCGGCAGCAGCACATCGGTGTCCTGCCGCGCCGCTTGCAGGATGGCCCGGTGAGCGGGGCGACGTCGCCCCGCGACCCAACGGCGGCTATCAGGATCCTCACTCTAGGCTGCCTTTCCCTTGTGACTTTGTTCGCACGCCAGCCTCCTGGGGTGTCGCGGGACGGGCGGCGGCACCTGGCAGGCCCGTGGTCTCCCGCCCGCAGCGGGCCGCGCCGGAGCCCGGGTCGCGCGCCATCCTGGATGGGACCGCGCCGGTGACTGCCATGAGCGCCGTCGCCGCGGCCTGCTGGCCGGAGTCTTCCCCGAGCTCGCCGCTGGCCGGCCCGCCTCGGTGATCGGGGTCAGTAGCGGCGGCGAGCTGGGGCCGGCGTGAACGAGGCATGCTAGCTGGCTGCATCGGGTTCGCCTGGCTGGACGATGCCGGTTTCGTAGGCCAGGATGACGGCCTGGACCCGGTCGCGCAGGCCGAGCTTGGCGAGGAGGTTGCCCACGTGTGATTTGACGGTTGCCTCGCTGATGACGAGGTCGGCGGCGATCTCGGCGTTGGTGAGGCCGCGGGCGAGCCGCAGCAGGATGTCGTGTTCCCTGGCGGTCAGTGATGCCAGCCTGGACGGTGCGGGCTGGGCGTGGCGGGGTGCGCGGGCGAAGGCGTCGATGAGCCGGATCGTGACCGACGGGGCGAGGAGCGCGTTGCCTGCGGCGGCGTTCTTGACGGCGGCGATCAGGTCGTGCCGGGGGGCGTCTTTGAGCAGGAAGCCGCTCGCGCCTGACCGGAGTGCCTCGTAGACGTAGTCGTCGAGGTCGAAGGTGGTCAGCATGACGACCTTGGGCCCGGCTGCCCGGCTGCCGCCGGTGATCTGCCGGGTGGCCTCGAGGCCGTCCATCTCGGGCATGCGCACGTCCATCAGGATCACGTCGGGCAGGTGCTCGGCGGCGGCCCGGACGGCCTCGGCCCCGTTGGCGGCCTCGGCGATTACGGTGATCCCGTCGGCTCCTTCGAGGATGACGCAGAACCCGGTCCGGACCAGTTCCTGGTCATCGACAACGAGTACCCGTACCGGGCCTGGGGCGGTCATGGCGCCGGGAGCCTTGCGGTGACTGCGAACCCGCCGGCTTGCCCGGGGCCGACGGTCATGCTGCCGCCGCAGGACGCGACCCGCTCGGCCATCCCCGCCAGCCCGAATCCTCTGCTCCGTGAGGTAAGCGTGCTGCCCGTGCCCTGCGGGCCCGCCGCGGCGGCGGGTCCGTGGCCGGTGTCGGTCACCGAGACGGTGACGTATCCCTGCTCGTAGCGGAGTGTCACCGTTGCCTTGTCCGCCCCGGAGTGCCGGACGGTGTTGGTCAGTGCTTCCTGGATGATGCGGTAGGCGGCCAGGTCCACGGCGGGTGCCAGCCTGGCCGTGCTGCCTTCCACCTGCAGATCCACGCTGATCCCCGCCTCGCGGACCTGGTCGAGCACCGTGCCGAGCTGGCTGACCGACGGGAGTGGGGCGGTGTCCGGCGGCCGGCGGCCGGCGCAGGCAGGGGTGCGCAGTACCCCGAGGAGCCGGCGCAGTTCTCCCATGGCCTCGCGCGCGGTCTGGCCGATGACCTCGACGTGCTTGACGGCCTGCACGGGCTGGCCGGGCAGCAGCGTGGCCGCCGCGTCGGACTGGACGGCGATCAGGCTGACGTGGTGCGCTACCACGTCGTGCAGCTCCCGGGCGATCCTGGCCCGCTCCTGGGCTGCGGCCAGTGCCACCTCCCGGTCGCGCACGGCCTCCGCCCGCTCTGCTCGCGCCTGCGCCTCCTGCAGGTAGGCCCGGCGGGTGCGGCTGATGATGCCGGCCATCCCGGCGGTAACGAACTCCATCGCGACGATGGGGAAGTCCGAGGACATGCTATGGCCGGGCAGGGACAGCTCCGTGATGATCCCGGCCAGCATGAGCACGCTGATCACCACGCGCACCCTGGTGGAGCTGCGGTCCATCACGGTGTAGTAAGCGATGAGCGAGGCCAGGTACAGCGGCTCGAAGCCGCCTATGTTGTCCTCCACCGTGCGGAAAAGACTGACGGCCAGCAGCACCCCGACCGGCCACCGCCGCCGCCACGTCAGCGGCAGCGTCTGCAGCACGGCCATCGGGAACGTCACCCCGGGCAGGCGCAGCTGTCCGGTCTCCGGAATCATCGCGCTGACGTTGTAGGCGGCCAGCGCGAGCGCGAGCGCGAGGTCCTGGGCCTGCGGCGACAGCCTGGCCGCCCAGGCGGCAAGCCTTCTCACGCGGTAATCGTAGGACCTGGCGGGAAGCCGGGCCATCCCCCGTGCGGCTGAACCGCCGGCTCATACCTGCGGCGGAGTCCCCTGCCGCCAGGGCACCGCCGGGCCGGCCGTAGGGATGGCCGGGGAAACGGGCAGGGCGGCCGATGCGCGCCCGGCGCGCGGCCGGCGATCGTACCGGGCATGAACTCCCAGCCGAGAGCGGCGGATCCGGTCATCGAACTGGCCCGGGTGGAGAAGGTCTACCGCAGCGGGAAGGTCGGCCTTCCCGCGCTGAGCGGGATCGACCTGACCATTATGGCGGGCGAGATGGTAGCGGTCACCGGCCCGTCGGGTAGCGGCAAGTCGACCATCATCAACCTCATCGCCGGCATCGACCGGCCCACGGCCGGCACCGTCACGGTCGCCGGGCGCCGCCTGGATGAGATGACCGAGGAGCAGCTCGCGGCCTGGCGCGGGCGCACGATCGGGATCGTCTTCCAGTTCTTCCAGCTCATGCCCACGCTCACCGCGGCTGAGAACGCCGCGCTGCCGCTGGACCTGGCCCGGATCGGCACCTCCCGCGAGCGCAGGGCCGCCGCCAGCCGCAACCTCGCCACCGTCGGGCTCGCCGACCGCAGCGGCCGGCTGCCGCTGGAACTGTCCGGAGGAGAGCAGCAGCGGGTCGCGATCGCCCGCGCGATGGCCTGCCAGCCGCCGATCCTGCTGGGCGACGAGCCCACCGGCAACCTCGACTCCGGCATGGCCATGGACATGTTTAAGCTGCTCAAGGACCTCAACGAGCAGGGCACCACGGTCGTGTACGTCACCCACGACCCGGCACTCGCCCGGCTGGCCCACCGGGTCGTGTCCGTCCGCGACGGCCTGATCACGCAGGATGCGAGGACGGGGTCGTGAACACCCTGAACCGGAAGTCCTGGGGTGACCTGGCCAGGCACCGCACCCGGACGCTGCTGGCCGCGGGCACGCTCGCCATCGCGATCGCCAGCCTGGGCTTCCTCGCCGTGCCCGGCCTGCTGAACGCGGCGATGAACCGCCAGGTGCAACAGGGCCGCCTCAACGAGGTCGCGGTCTCCACCCGGGTCACCGGCCGGACCACCGCGCAGCTCGGCGCGCTCGGCCGGCTGCCCGGCGTCGCCGCAGTCAGCGCGGACCTCAGCTACGTCACCACCACCACGACGACGGCCGGCGGCACCCAGAATATCGTGATCGACGGCGGCGGCCTGGCCTCCGCGCCGGTCAACACCGTCCTGCTGATGTCCGGCCGGCTGCCAGGGCCGGGCGAGGCGCTCGTCGACGTGGCCGACGGCAAGGCCGCTGGCTTCACCGTCCCGGCCGGCGGCACGCTCGGCGTGCGGGCCGCCAGCGGCGCGACCGCGCGGCTGCGCGTCAGCGGGACCGGGCTGAACCTCGCCTACACTCCCGGTGCGAACAGCACCGGCGTACCGGTCTTCTACACCTCTGCCGCCACCGCGCAGGCGCTCAGCGGTACCCGGGGCTACAACCACCTGGGGTTCCGGCTCACCGACGACAGCCCGGCGGCGCAGGACCGGGTCATCGCCGAAGTCCGCGCCTACCTGACCGCGCAGGCCGGCAGCGACCCGGTCACCTCGCTGCCCTACACCCGGGCCCCGGGCTACTGGCCGGGGCAGTCGGGGTTCGACGACATAATCGCCGTGCTGTACATCATCACGATCCTCGCGCTCGGCTCTGCCGTGTTCCTGATCGCGGCCACGATGAACGCGCTCATCGTCGAGCAGGCCCGCGAGATCGCCATCCTCAAGGCGCTCGGCGGCCGGCGGCAGCAGATCGGCGGCATCACCGCCCGCACCGCGGCGATGCTCGGCCTGGCGGGCGCGATCGTCGGCACTGCGGCCGGCGTCGCCGTCGCCTACCTGCTGGCCCGCTACTTCGCCGAGCGGATCGTCGATGTCTCGCTCGGCTTCGGCATCTCGGTCCCGGTCGTCGTGGCCAGCCTGGTGGCCGGCCCGGTGCTCGCGGTCGCCGCGTCGCTGCCCGCCCTGCGGCAGGCGCTGCGCAAGCCGGTGGCCGAGACCCTCACCGGAGCAGGCACCGACGGGGGCTACGGGTCCGGCCGGCTCGACCGGGCAGCCGCGCGCAGCGGCCTGCTAGCAGGGAGCCTGGTTCCCGACACCATGCGGATGGGGTTGCGTGACGTGCTTCGCCAGAAGCGGCGAAGCGTCGCGGTGATCGTCCAGGTAGCTGTCGCGGCCGGGCAGTCGATAACCGCCGTCATCGGCCAGACTATCGGCAAGCTCCACGTCAGCATCGACGTCGGCCAGGCAGCGGGCAGCGGCGCACGGCCGTTCGGCAGCCAGGCGCTCGCCATTGCCGCCGCGACGCCGGGCGTCACCAGCGCCCAGCCAGTCGAGACAAGCGCCGTGCAGTACAACGGCCAGGCGTACGCGGCATGGGGCCTCGGCCCCCGTCCGCTCTACTCCTACCGGCTGAGCGGGGGCCGCTGGTTCACCGCCGCCGACGACGCCGCGGGCACCCCGCCGGTGATAGTCGGCCCGGTCGTCGCCGACGCCTCCGGCGCCCATGTCGGGCAGGTCATCACCCTCGACATGGCCACAGGCCCAGTCAGGACTCGCGTCATCGGGATCGACACCGGCCAGAACAACAGCGGCAACATCGTCTACTTCCCGCTGCCGACCCTGGAACGCCTCGACGGCACGCCCGGCACCGCCAACTCCCTGTGGGTGACCACCGCCAGCCCAGCGCACGCCGCCATCGACCAGGCGGCCACCGCCGTCGCCAGCCGGCTCGCCGCCGCCGGCTACCCGGTCACCACCACCAAGATCTACGCCTACGAGGCGCAGATCACCGCCGCCGAGAACTCCATCCTCGCCATCGTCGAGATCCTGGGCCTCGTCGTGGTCGCCATCATGCTCATGGGCCTGGCCAGCACCCTGACCATGGGGATCATCGAGCGAACCAGGGAGATCGGCATCCTCCGCTGCCTCGGCGCCCGCGCCCGCCACATCCGCCGGATCTTCACCACCGAGGCGGTCGTGCTGGCCCTGGCCGGCTGGGCGGCCGGGATCCTGCTCGGCTGGCTGATCTACCAGGGCCTGCTGGCCCTGGTCCGCCACGAAGCCCACCTCAGCCTGCCGCAGGACTTCCCGCCGGCCATACCGCTGATCACCCTCGCCGGCGTGCTCGTCCTCACGCTCATCGTCATCCGCGGGCCGCTGCACCGCGCCGCCCGGATCCCGCCCGGCACCGCCCTCCGCTACCAGTGACCCGGACAGGGCGGATCATGCACCGACAGGTCGCAGACAGTCGGCGAACCAAGTCACCACAAGGACAAGTGAGATGAGCGCCAACTCAGACACGCAGCCGCCGAGGAAGAAGCGCCGGGCCTTCCTGCGCGCCCGCTGCCGACAGCGTGCAGTAGCCCACAGCCGCTCCGCCACCGCAGCCAGCGCCCGGATGGCCCCGCAGCTGGCCAGGCCCGGTGAAGGGAGCCCGGCGTGGTGCGCTGGATAGACTGCTGGGCAGCCCGTCTGCAACGCAAGTCCGACGAGCGAGCGGCACGGTGGCAGGAACGTCAGCAGGAGCGAGCCCGCAGCGGCCAGATGACCGCCGCGGACCGGTGGATAGCCCGTGCAAAGCGCAAGTCCGACGAGCGAGCAGCCCGATGGCAGGAACTAGAACCGCTGCGTCAGCTGGTTACGGCGGCCCCGATCAGGGGGCCCGGCGACAGCACCGCTGTCATCAGCGTCGGTCAGAGCGGGCCACGGTGGCTGAGCCCGCTTAACCCGGACGGGCTCGGCCCCGCTGGCCCGGTCGACCTGCTCCGCTTGCTGATCGCTGAGGCGATCTGGCTGCTGGTCTTCCGCCGGTCCTACACCATTCACGTTCGCACGAACGACCAGCCCCGATCAAGGTCCACGTCCGGCTGCCCAGCGAGATAGCCGCATACCACGCCGCCGCCCAGCTAGTCAGCCGGTTCCAGGACAACGGACCCGCCGCACTGCAAAGCTGGCAGGCCGACGCTGCCGCATCCACGTCCTCGGAAGGAGCATGAGATGTCACGTGGTACCGCAGTCGTGACTGAACGCCTCCGGCAGCAGGGTCAGCAACGGGCCGCTGGAACTGGCGGGCCAGCACTGCCGACAGGCAGCGCCATCGCATCCCCGGTCCTCGGCCGTGATTTGATTCGTGCCCTGACGGCATCAGTTGTTGCGCAGGACGCCGTAGATCCCCGCCCTGGCCCTGCGGAATGCCCTGGCTGCACGGGGCTCCCGGCGGCCGCAAGGCAGCGGGCGGTTCCTCACGCTGCAACCGCCAGCCGGGGAAAGGGGTGATTCCTGTGGGCCTGGAAGACCACCTGCCCGCCGGGTTCTTGCTGACCACCGTGGAGAAGTGGGCCCAGTACACGCGGTCCCGGTCGATGTGGCCGGCCACGTTCGGCCTGGCCTGCTGCGCGATCGAGATGATGCAGACCGCCGGCCCGCGGCACGACTTTGCCCAGTTCGGCATGGAGAAGATGGGAAACACCCCGCGCGAGGCCGACCTGATGATCATCGCCGGGCGGGTCAGCCAGAAGATGGCGCCGGTGCTGCGGCAGATCTACGACCAGATGCCCGACCCGAAATGGGTGATCGCGATGGGCGTATGCGCGTCCTCCGGCGGCATGTTCAACAACTACGCCATCGTGCAGGGTGCCGACCACATCGTGCCCGTCGACATCTACCTGCCCGGCTGCCCGCCGCGCCCGGAGATGCTGCTTGACGCCATATCCTCAAGCTGCGCGACCAGATCGGCCATACCAGGCTCGGCGTCAACCGCGACCGCGAGATCACCGAGCTCGAGCACGACGCGCTGCGACGGCCACCGCTGCACCATCCCCGCACGGCATGATCCTGGCATTTCGGCAGCCGCCGTGACCAGGACCAACTCAGCAGGCGCGGCTATGGCCGCCTGTTCGGCCCTTAGTCGCGCTGTGCGCCTTAGTCGCGCTGTGCGCCTGCGGGCCAGATCACGCGCACCGGGGTGCCGTGCTCGCGGGCGTATGCCACCACGTCGGCGGTATCGCCCGTTTCCCGGCACGATATGGATAGGTGACGAATATGGCTAATGAGAAGACGACTGGAAAAATCTACACAAGGTCAGACCTCTGGTTCGCGAACGGTGGCACGATCCTTTTTGTCAGCGGCCTGCTCACCATCTGCTGGCGGGTGTACACCGCAGGGAAGATCCCGTTTTGGTCGGCCTGGCCCGGAATCCTCGGTGTTGCGGTTGTGGGCGCAGGCGTCATCGTGATGGCGATCGGTCTCAGCCTGCGTGATGAGGGCCAGCCTGGGCCGGGTTGACAGCAACGGCAACCGGCGTCCGCACGGTCCGGTCAGGCCTGCTGATTCCCCTGTTTTCGTCACCCCCAAGGCTGGCCTTTGTGTTATCGGAAGGTTCGCCACGGCCCTGCCGCCCGCTGGACATTCTGGCAGGCAGATCAAGTTACCAAGGAAGGCATTACCTGGGACATCACCTTGCGGGGTCGGCGGGGCGGGCGGGGCGATATCGCCGCTGTTCACCACCGCCACGGCGGCGTTCCGGGTCGCGGAGTCCCAGGGCCTGAACACCAGCGGCGGAACTTGACGCCACCCGCCAGCTCGCTGCTGGCGCGGGCGACGGAGGTCATGCGGCGTGCGGCGCCCGCCGGGCAGCCCTCGCCGGACCGGAGCTTGGCGCAGCAACCCGGAGGCGGCCGGGTCGAAGGCGCCGAGGCGGGCGCGGAGCACGTCGCGGGTGATTGGCTGCCCGTGCTGGTCCCGGTGCTCGGCGGAGGCCCGGCGCAACACCTCGATGGCGACCTCGTCATAGCTGAACCCCAGGCCGCGCATCCGCTCCCGCAGCCCGTCCATCTCGGCCTTGAACCCCCTCGCGCCCGGCCCCGGCGCTCTAGGCGCGGACACTGCACTGGCCTGGCTCACAGTCGCAACTCCCTTCAAATCCAGGTTCACAGTTACGCGGGCGCGTTCGCTGGCAGTAAGCCGACTGCGTTAATTTCCCGGTTTTTCGCCCACGCCGCAATCCAGGCGAACCGCCGACGGCGTTTCTCCGCTTGTGCAGGTCACGTGAGTCTCAGAGCTAGAGGACACCGAGACCGCCGACAAGTAAAAACGCGCCTCCCTCCCGGTCGCCGACCTGGAAGACACCGCGACCGGTGCGGCTGGCGCTGGCCGCCTGCGCCAAGACCCTGACCGGGAAGGCGGCGGCCGGGTCGACCCAGCGGCGCAAGCGGTCGGTGTTCTACAACGCCCTCGGCTACGCCGTCGAGCAAGGGCACCTCGCCGCCAACCCGGTCGACCGCATCCAGTGGACCGCCCCCGCCGTCGCCCAGAGCGTTGACCGGCGGGTAGTGGTCAGCCCCGCCCAGGCCAGGAGCCTCCTGGCTGCCGTCCGGGCGCTGAGCGGCCGGGGGCAGCACCTGGAAGCCTTCTTCGCCTGCCTGTAGTACGCCGCCCTGCGCCCGTCGGAGGCGGTCATGCTCCGCGAGGGTGACCTGCACCTGCCGAAGAAGGGTTGGGGCCGGATCGACCTGTCCGCGTCGGCGTCCCGGGCGGGCACGGCCTGGACCGACCACGGCACCGCGAGGCAGGAACGCGGCCTGAAGCACCGCGCCGACAACGAGACAAGGACCATCCCGATCCCGCCCGAACTAGTACGGCTGCTGCGCGGCCAGATCAATCGGTACGGCACCACCCCCGACGGGCGGATCTTCCAGACTGCCCGGGGCGGCATCCTCCAGGACTCCGGCTACAACGAGGTCTGGACCGAGGCCCGCAAGCAGGCCCTCACCCCTGACCCGCAGCGCTCCCCGCTCGGCCGCCGCCCCTACGACGTGCGGCACGCGGCGGTGTCACTCTGGCTGAACTCCGGGGTGTCCGCGACCGGGGTCGCCCGCCGCGCCGGGCACGGCGTCGCCGTCCTGCTCAAGATCTACGCCCACTGCATCGACGGGCAGGCCGACGCCGCCAACCAGCGCATCACCGACGCCCTCGGCACCACCGAGCCCGAGCCCGGCCCTGGCGATGAAGGCGACGCCGACAGCGAGCCGGCAGCCTGAAGCGGCAGGTCAGCAGCCAGGCGCTGACGCAGAACGGCCGGCCTGCGTGCACATTACCGGGTGGTCCAGGGGCCTGGAAGTATCCGGCGGCGGTCA
>WNGL01004142.1_pt1 | contig 17449 bp, 18 predicted proteins | sample 5400591 | NCBI WGS metagenome assembly WNGL01 (sample SAMN13153377, study PRJNA577476) | soil metagenome | isolation source: 80 cm soil or saprolite under Garry oak tree replicate 1 | place: USA:California | collected 2016-06-15 | reverse complement strand
GCGCGTCGCTGCTCCCCGGCTCCTTGCTGCCGAGCAGGTCCGGGTCGCTGGAAGCGCTGCCGCCGATCCGCCAGATGACCGTGCCGGCGGGGGAGAACTTGGCCAGGGTCTGGTTCTGGTTGTCCGCGACGTAGACGTTGCCGGAACCGTCGACCACCAGGTTGCCCGGCGAGAAGAACTGGCCCTTCCCGCTCCCGTAGCTGCCGAACTGGCGGATGAACCTTCCCTGCGAGGTGAAGACCTGAACCCGGCCATTTCCGCTGTCCGAGACGTAGACCATCCCGGTGCGGCCGACGGCGATCCTCCCCGCCACGTCTGTCGGATCCGTGGGATCGCCCGAGATGAACTTGAACTCGCCGGGCCCGGTCCCGGGCTTCCCCCACCGCCGCAGCACCTCCCCGCCGGGCGAGATCACGGTCACCCGCTGGCTGAGGTCGGTGACGTACAAGTTGTCGTCCGGGCCGGCCGCGAGGGCGTCAGGATGGTCCAGCCCGAGCGACTTGGCACTGTACCGGGCCGTGATCGTGAACGGGTTCGGCAGGGCCGGCGAGCCGGCCGGCGCAGAGCCAGGATTCCCGCCCGCTGGGGCCGCGGCGTCCGCGGCGCAGCCGGCGCCGAGGACGGCCACGCCGGCCACCACAGCGGCAGCCGCCAGACGGCTTGTCATCTTTTCCATGATTCCCCCTAGTGTGCCGAAGGTCATCATGGACGCTAGGCCGCCGTGGCGCCCTGCCGCATCCGGGCTGCCCTCAGGGCGGGACTGTGGCCAGCACGGAAATGCTGCCACGGCAGCGGTGCCACAATCGAGTGATGGAACGCCTGTGGCCCCGGCTGGCCGTTCCGGCACGCCCGGCCCTGGCCGTTCCTTCGCACTTGGCCGCTCCCGCCCGCTTGGCCGCCGGGCTGGCGGGGCTCGCGGCAGCCGCCGGGGCGCTGGCCGTCGCGGAGGGCCCCGGGCGGTCCACCACATACGCGGGCCGTTCGGCCGCCGGGGCCGCGCTCACCATGTGCGCGGGGCTCGCCCTGATAGCGGCGGGCCTGGTGATCTGCCTGGGCCCGCGGCCTCGCCGGACTGGGGACCTCGCGCTGCTGGCGGGATTGACCTGGTTCGCGCCGGTGTGGGCCGCCTGGCAGGGCGGGCCGCCGCTGATCCCCAGCCTCGCGATGGCCCTTGGCGGGTTCACGTTCCCGCTCATCGCTCACCTGGTGCTCGCCTACCCCGGCGGCCGGGCCAGCCCGGCGCCGGCCCGCGCGCTGATTGCCGCCTCCTACGTTGAGGCGCTGCTCGCCGCGGCCGTCCTCGCCCTGGTCCGGGACCCCTACCTCGACCCGGGCTGCCTGGCGAACTGCAACGTCAACGTCTTCCTCGTCGGCTCCCTCCCATCCCTCGCCCACGCCGCCGGGATCGCCGACCGCTGGTTCGCGGCGGCCGCCGCGGTCGCGTTCATCGCCATCTGCGCGGCCCGGCTCGCGGCGGGATCGCGGCCCGCCCGGCGACGGCTCATACCGGTCGCCGTCCCCGCGATCATGTTCGCCGCTGTGGTGGCGGCGCGCGCGGTCGCGCTGCAGAGGACCACGGTCGAGGATCCGTTCAACGCTGCCCTGTTCGCGATCTTCGCCGTCGCCAGCGCCGCGATCGTCTTCCTGGCCGCTGGTCTCATCTCGGGGGTTGTCCGCGCCCGGGCGGAGCGACGCGCCATCGCCCGGATCGCGGTCAACCTGGGCGAGGCGCCTGACCCGGGATCTCTTCAGTCCGCGCTGGCGGAGGCGCTGCACGATCCAGAGCTTCGGATCGCCTACTGGCTCCCGGGCGCGCAGCGGTACGTCGATGCAAGCGGCGAGGCGGTGCCAGAACCCACAGCTCAATCCGGAGGAACGGTCACGCGCCTGATGAGGAGCGGCCAGACAATCGCGGCCATCACCCACTCCGGTGCTGCTTCCGGTCTTGAGAGCCACCTCGGGCCCGCCATCGCGCTGGGCCTGGAGAATGAACGGCTGCAAGCCGAACTGCTCGCCCAGCTCGGAGAGCTTCGCGCGTCCCGGGCCCGCATCGTCGAAACCGCCGACGCCGAACGCCGCAGGCTCGAACGAGACCTCCACGACGGCGCCCAGCAGCGCCTGCTGGCCCTGTCCTACGACATCCGGCTCGCCCGCGCCAGCGCCGAGGCCGACAGCGGCACCGCGGCCGAGATGGCGCTCGCGACTGCGATGGAGCAGACCGGGGCCGCGCTCGAAGAACTGCGCGAGCTCGCCCACGGGATCTACCCCGCCGTGCTCGCGGAGGCCGGCCTGGCACCCGCGCTGGCCACGCTCGCCGACACCGCCCCGCTGCCCGTCCAGATCCTCCAAGCGGACGACCGGCGCTACCCGGCCCCGGTCGAGGCCGCGGCGTACTTCACTGTGGCGGAGGCCGTCGACGACGCGCCCCGCCGGGGCGCGGATCACGCTGCCGTGACCGTCGCCCACGAGGGCGGACGACTGGTCGTCACGGTCGAAGACAACGGCACCGGCCGCGACGCGCCCATGATCGCGCTCGCCGATCGCGTCGGGGCGCTGGACGGCAGCCTGTACCTCAAGCAGACGGGGTGCCGGGCGGAGATCCCATGCGCGTCGTCGTAGCCGACGACGTGATGCTCACCCGCGAGGGCATCACCCGGCTGCTCACCGACGCCGGCGTCGACGTGGTCGGCGAGGCGGGCGACGCCGCCTCGCTGCTGCGCGCGGTCCGCGCCACCCAGCCGGACGCGGCCATCGTCGACATCCGCATGCCGCCCACCCACACCGACGAGGGCCTCGTCGCCGCACAGCAGATCCGCGCCGAGCATCCCGCTATCGGGGTGCTCATCCTGTCCCAGTACGTCGAGCCGCATTACGCCATGCGGCTGATCGAGGAACATCCCGAGCGGATCGGCTACCTGCTCAAAGAACGCGTCTTCGACGTCGCGAACCTGATCGACGCCCTCCGCCGCCTCGCCGACGGGGAGACAGTCGTCGACCCCACGATCATCGCCCGCCTCTTCGCCCGCAAACGCCGGGCCGGCCCCCTCGACAAGCTCACCGAACGCGAGCGCGAGGTGCTGGCACTGGTCGCCGAGGGGCTCTCCAACCGGGCCATCGCCACCCGCCTGTTCGTCACCGAGCGCACCGTCGAGGCACACGTCAAGCAGATCTTCCTCAAGCTCGGCCTCAGCACCGACCCCGACTCCCACCGGCGCGTGCTAGCCGTCCTCGCCTACCTGCGCAATATGACCTGAGCGTCACAGGGCTGGCGATCCGTGGCCGACGCCGAGAGCGGTCGATCGCGTGAAAAGGGCACCAGTGCCGCGTCGAACGGGATGATCTGTCTGCGGTCGCCCACGCGGTCGGCCTGGCTTGCAGCACGCCCGTAGTCGGCGTTCTGAACGGTTTGGCGACAGTCAGGCCCACCGGGTCAGTCACGCTCCGTGACAGCCAGAGCCGCGCAAAGAGCGCTGCCATTGATCATGGTCCTATGTGCAGATAGATAGGCCGCTAACATCAGCCTGCGGCGACATCGAATCGGTCAAGAGCGCCAACGACCTGGTCGCGCCCGTCGCCGGGACGGTGCGCGCCCGCAACGACGACCTGGCCGGTACGCCGGAAGTCGTCAACACCGATCCATACGGCCAGGGCTGGATGTTCGAGGTCGAGATCGATCCGTCCACGCTGGCCCGGCAGCTCGCCAGCCTGATTGACGCCGGCGCCTACCGCAGGCTGGCGGGTGCCTGATGGACTACCAGATCCAGGTCGTCACGGTTCCGGTGACCGACGTCGACCAGGCCGCCGCGTTCTACACGCAGCAGGCCGGTTTCGCCCTCGACGTCGACTACCACCCGGCCGGCGACTTCCGCGTGGTCCAGCTGACACCGCCCGGCTCGGCCTGTTCGGTCCAGTTCGGCGTCGGGCTCACCGACGCGGCGCCCGGATCGGCGCGGGCACGTACCTGGCCGTCACCGACATCGAAGCGGCCCGTTGTGAACTCGCCGAACGCGGCGCCAAAGTCAGCGCCATCCGGCATAAGTCGCCCGTCGACGACTGGAAGGCGGCTGGCAGCCGGGGACCGACCCGGAACGGCGCGACTACGCCAGCTTCGCCGAGTTCGCCGAGTTCGCCGACCCGGACGGCAACACCTGGGTCCTCCAGGAGATCGGCTACACCGCCGACGGCGGGCCGCGCGCCTGAACGCATAAGTGCGCGGCTCGGGACGCGGAGGGAAGCGGCCCCCGCGAAGAAGATGCCCGCATCAAGTGCCACAGCTTTCACAGGCGTCCGTGATCGTGGGTCGCTGTACCCCCCATGAGGGAATTTTGATACTCAATAATCCGCCTGCCCCTTTTCCGCGGGACTGGTGTGGCTGCTGGTGTGTCCCACCGAGCGGCAGCCAAGATCGTAGACAGTTACCCCCGTTTCCCGCGGGTCTCGATCCGCGGCATGGTTGCGGCGCGGTGAATCGCATCAGTGACCACGCCAGTCCCGCGACCATGGGCCAGCGGATCATCGTGGGCCAAACACCCGCTATCAAGGGGATTTTGGCCCACGATAACGGCAGAGCCCGGGCGCGCGGCCACAGGAGGCGACTCCCTTACCTCTGGGTGGGGCAGAGCCGGATCACCGCCTCGATGACCAGACGGCGAGACTGGCTCGCGGTTTCGCATTTGACCCCCTTCGCTTTTGTGCGGGTTTCTGTCCACGATCACGCGAGGTCCGCTCCGGCCCGCACTCCAGCTGGGCTGGGACGGACACGCCAGGCGGCAGCAAGGATCGTGGATGATGCGATCCCGGCCAGGCCCTCCCGTAGATCAGGCCGACGGGTTAATGGCCGACGCGGCTTACGGGAGCGTCCAGTGCTGGTTGGCGCCGCCGTTGCAGGTCCACAGGACGAGCTGGGTTCCGTTCGTGGTATTGGAGCCGGGGTCGTCGAGGCATTTACCGGTGGCGGGGTTCACCAGCTCCCCGCTCTGAGCCTGCCATTGCTGGTTGGCGCCGCCGTTGCAGGTCCACAACTCGATGAGGGTGCCGTTGGCGGATTTGGCGCCGGTGATGTCCATGCAGCCGCCGGCGATCGTGAGGGTGCCGTTGCTGTTGACGGTCCAGTTCTGCGCGGCCGTGTTGCCGTCGCAGTCCCACATCTGCACCTTGGTGCCGGGGGTGCCGCTGCCGTTGTTGTCGTCCACGCACTTGGCGCTGTTGACGCCGGCCACGATCGTCCCGGTCGCCCCGCTGCCGCCGGACGCCGCCGCGTAACCGACCGAGACGATGTTGGCCTGGACGCTGGAGTCGGCGGCATCGGTCGGGTAGCCGGCCGTCATCACGCCCTCGAAGAAGGATCCCGCGGAGCTGTTGCTGTTGTCGCCGCCGACCCCGAGGATGATCGCACCTTCGGCATGCATGGGCATGTAGCCGCTCGTGGTGGGCAGGGAGCCGCTGTACCAGGTGGTCAGCCCGCCCGAATCCGCGTTGCCGCCTTTGATCGCGTAAGTCGTGGTGCCGTTGTTCTTGACCAGGGCGGTGACGAACGCGCTCTTGTTGCCCGCGTTGCTGGGATTATTGCCGTTGCCGCCGCTGAACAGGCCGTTTTCCAGGTCCGCCTGCACCCACGGGCCGAACCCGTTGCACGGGCCGAACCAGCACAAGGTGCCGAAGTAGACCGCGTCCATGTGACCGTTGCCGTTGTCGCGGTTGTTGGTCTCGGCGTTGCCGTAGTCGAAGCAGCAGCCGCTGTTGACGTGGGTGCCGCTGGCCACCATGTAGGCGCCCTGCGGCTGGGATCCGGTCGCCACTCCCGTGGTGGCATCGTCGCGGTACCCGGTTCCCGGGCTCACGAAGACCCCGTAGACCTTATGGCCCCCGGCCATGACCGGCAGCGCGGTCGCGTTCGCGCCGACGTCCGCCCCTCCGGCCCCGCCGGCCGGCCCGATCGTGAGGTTGTTGTGCTGCGGGGACTGGTCGAATATCTCGGTGATGGTGCACGTGGTGCCCGCGCAGAACGAGTCCTGCGCCGCCGCGTTAGCGTAGCCTCCCGCGGCGAGCGTCCCGATGTTCGTGGTGGCGCCGTTCGACGCGCGCCTGACCTGGTACAACGGGCCGTTGTAGGCCGCGTACAGGGCCCGCGTGGTGCTGTGCGCGGCCACGCACGGCGTGCCGGCCGTGGCGTAGATGTCGCACGGGAGGGACGTCGCCGCTCCGGCTGGGGCCGTGCCGCCGGCACGTGCCGGAGTCGTGACCGGACAGTCATCGTCGAGCCTGCCTTTCTCATCCGAAAATCCATTGCTGGCTGGTCCCCCGCCGGGCAACGCAGCGGGCAACGGGCCGGAAGCGGGCCCGGATGTTCCGGTTTTAAGGGGGCGTGTCACCTCCTGACGCGTGCGGGCCAGATCATTGGTGTCCAGGGGCGCGGCGGGCATGGCCACGCCGAGCCGTGATGTTAGCGTTCACAATTCCTGCGCAACGGCTCCGGCGACCGCACGGGCTTCGCGACGAAAGGGTTCGCCGTCATTGTGAGCGCTAACAATCCGGGCGTCAACATGAAGATCGGTCCGCTGCCGGACGCGCTGGAACCGGGGGTTCACTGCGTTAAAACGTGCTGGATCCGGGGTTTCATGGCGTTTCGGCTGGCCCGGCGCACCCGGAGCGTGATGCTGACGGTGCCGGCGTGGCCTGAGTCCGGTTTCCGGGAAGGTGCCGCCCGGTTGCCGGGCTCAGCTGGGCGTCAGTGGCCGCGGGCGATCCATTCCTGCAGGTGGGGTCGTTCGGCGCCGATGGTGGTGTCCGGGCCGTGACCGGTGTGGACGACCGTGCCCGGATCGAGGACGAGCAGCCGGTCGCGGATCGAGTCGATGATCATGCCGAAATCGGAGAAGGAGCGCCCGGTCGCGCCTGGTCCGCCGGCGAACAACGTATCGCCGCTGAACAGCCAGCGCTGGTAGGGCAGGTGGAAGCACACGGCGCCGCGCGAATGCCCGGGCGTGTGCAGCACCGTGATGTCGGCGCCGGCCACGGTGATCGTCTGCCCGTCGGCGAGGTCCCGGTCCGGGGCCCGGTCAGGGTAGGTCTGATCCCAGAGCTCGCGGTCGGCGGGGTGCAGCCAGATCGGCGCGCGGGTGGCTTCGGCCAGGGCGGCGGCGGCGTCGACATGGTCGTCGTGGGCGTGGGTGCACAAGATGGCGGTGAGCCGGCGCGGCCCGACCGCGGACAGGATCGCGCCGGCGTCGTGCGGGGCGTCGATGACCACGCATTCGGCGTCGTCGCCGAGCACCCAGACGTTGTTATCCACGTCCCACGTTCCCCCGTCGAGGGAGAAGGTGCCGGACGTGACGAGATGGTTCACGGTGAGCATCACGCTGATCTTAGGCGGTCAGCACAGGTCCAGCCGCATCAGCACGCGCGGGAAGCCTCCGGCGACCGAGCTGGTGTCCGCGGCCTTGGTGAAGCCGGCGTCCTCGAAGAGCTTGCGGGTACCCACAAAGGCCATCGTGAGGTCGACCTTCTTGCCCTGGTTGTCGACTGGATAGCCCTCGATCGCCGGCGCGCCCTGGGACCGGGCGTAGGCCACGGCGCCGTCGAGCAGGACGTGCGAGATGCCCCGGCCGCGGTAGCCGGGACGGACGCGGATGCACCACACCGACCAGGCGGGCAGGTCATCGACGTGAGGGATCCTGGCGGACCGCGCGAATGGCAGTTCGGACCGGGGCGCGACGGCGGCCCACCCGGCGACCTCGGCATCGGAGTAGGCGAGGACGCCGGGCGCGACGTCGCGGCCGCACAGCTTCCTGACGTACTCACCCCGGGCGGGGCCGGTCAGCGCCCGGTTGGTCTTCCAGTCAAGCCGGTGGCTGAGGCACCAGCACACCGAGGATTCGGGGTTCTTGGGCCCGAGCATGGTCGCGACGTCGCCGAAGCGGGCCGTCGTGGCGGGCCGGACCACGATGCTCACCGGGCCAGGTTACGCCAGGAGCTGGCCTCAGCTCTCGTAGTGGCAGTCCGGCGCGGGCAGGCCGTCTCCGCCGGGGTGCTGGTTGGGGTACTCGCCGGCGGGGAACCGCTGATCAGGGTCGTACGCGGTGACCCACAGGGCCGGGTAGCGAACTGAGCCCGCCGCATGAGGTGGGTATCGGGCTGGCCGAAGGGCAGCACGCTGTCCTGCGGCATCAGCTTGTAGGCGACCGGCTCGCCGGTGGCGTTCGGCCGGCCGGGGTTGGCGATCTTCCAGTAGCGGGCGGCCCGCCCGTCGGCCACCCGTGCGCCTCGGACGCGTGAGCCGTTCAGCCCGGGAGATCCTCCGGGCGCTTGGCGGCCAGTTCGCCGTGCAGCAGGCCGGTGGACTGGCCGACCTCGATGAGGTATCCGTCCGGGTCCCGTATGTAGCAGCGGATCTCCGCCCCGCGGTCGATCGGCGGCGTGACGAACTCCGCTCCCTTCGCCTTCCACTCCTCGTAGCAGGCCCAGATGTCGGCGACCCGCAGGTTCATGAAGATCGAGGTGGTGTTGCCCGGCTGGTAGTCGACCACGGAGATGTCCGGCTTGTCGGGGGTGGGCGGCCCGCCGGGGTTCATGATGATCCACGAATTGGACAGCCTGACGATGCACGGGTTCTCCTCCAGGACGACGGTGCCGCCCAGGACGCGCGAGTAGAAGTCCCGGGACCGCGCGACCTTGCGAACGGTGATGAACAACGTCACCAGGATGCCCTCGGCGGGCGTAGGCAGGTTCGCGAAGTCGATGGGGTGCGCGGGTTCTGTCATGAGAGTTGCTCCACTCTGCCTACTGGAGTCCGGCCCGGACGGACGTGATGCGCTGCGTGTTGAAACCGAGCCAGTGCATCCGGCCCATGTAGCGCGCGTGCTCGACCTTGAGGCAGCGGTCCATGATCACCGTCACGCCGCCGTCCTCGGCGATCTTCGCGCCCTCGGCGTTGATCACGCCGAACTGGCACCATAGGGCGCCCGCGTTGATCGCCACCGCGTCCCGCGCGATCGGCGGCAGGGCGTCCGGCGCGCGGAAGACGTTCACGATGTCCACCGGCACGGGCACGTCCGGCAGGCTCGGGTAGCACGTCTCGCCGAGGATCTCTGTCTCCCGTGGATTCACGGGGATCACGCGGTAGCCGTGCCGCTTGAGGTAGTAGCCGACGAAGTAGCTGGCCCGCAGCTCGTTGGGTGACAGGCCCACGATCGCGATCGTCTGGGCCGTGTGGAGCACACGCTGGATCGTCAGCGGGTCCTGGTACCGGGCGAGATCCGTCATGCCGTCGCTGCCTTCTTCCCCGCGGTCGCGGCGACCAGCGCGAAACCCTGCTCCAGATCCCAGATCAGGTCCGCGACGGACTCGGTGCCGACCGACAGCCGAACCGTGCCAGGCCCGACGCCGGCCGCCCGCAGCTCGTCGTCGCTCAACTGGCGGTGCGTCGTGCTGGCGGGGTGGATGACCAGGCTCTTCGCGTCGCCGACGTTCGCCAGGTGGGACCAGAGGGTCATGCCGCGGATGAGGTCCTGCCCGCCCGTTCGGCCGCCGGCGCAGTCGAAGGAGAACACGGCGCCGGCGCCGCGCGGCAGGTACTTCTCCACGAGCGGCCGGTACCGGCTGCCCGGCAGGCCGGGGTAGGTCACGTTGGACGCCAGCTCGTGCGACTCGAGGAACGCCGCGACCGCCCGCGCGTTATCGACGTGGCGTTCCATCCGCAGCGACATGGTCTCCAGCCCCTGCAGGAACAGGAAGGCGTTGAACGGCGACAGCGCCGCGCCGAGGTCGCGCAGGGTCTCGGCCCGGAGCTTCATCAGGTAGCCGTACGTCCCGAACGTCTCGTGGAATTGCAGGCCGTGGTAGGCCGGCGATGGATCCGCGACCACGGGAAACCGCCCGTTGGACCAGTTGAACGTGCCCGCCTCGACGACGATGCCGCCGATGGAAGTGCCGTGGCCGCCGATGAACTTAGTCGCCGAATGGATCACGATGTCGGCGCCCCATTCGATCGGGCGGCACAGGTACGGCGTGGCGAACGTGTTGTCCACGATCAGCGGCAGCTCGTGCGCGTGCGCGATGGCCGCCAGAGTCTCGATGTCCAGCACGTTCCCGGCCGGATTGCCGATCGTCTCGCCGAAGAACGCCTTGGTGTTCGCGCGGACCTCCTTGCGCCACGCGTCCGGATCGTCGGGATCGACCCACGTCAGTTCCACGTTCATCTTGCGCAGCACGTGCTTGAACTGGTTCACCGTCCCGCCGTAGAGCGCCGAGGACGAGACGACGTGGTCGCCCGGCTCGAGCAGCGTGAACAGCGCGGCCGCCTGGGCGGCGAGCCCGCTGGCGAACGCCACCGCGCCGGCGCCGCCCTCGAGGTTCGCCACCCGCTCCTCGAACACCGCGGTGGTCGGGTTCATGATGCGCGAGTACGTGTTTCCGTATTCCTGCAGGTTGAAGTAGGCCGCCGCCGATTCCGGGTCCTCGAACACGTAGCTGGTCGTGGCGAAGATCGGCACCGCGCGTGCGCCCGTGTTCGGGTCGGGCCGCTGCCCGGCGTGCAGTTGCCGGGTCTCGAAGCCGAACGTGCGGGGTTCGGTTGGTCTGACGGTCACCGGGGTCCTTCCAGGAAGCGGCGGATGATGGGCGTCTGCCGCGCTTCTTCGAGCAGGAAGCAGTCGTGGCCGTACGGCGCCTCGATCACGTGGACCTCGGCCGGCTTGCCGAGAGCGCGGAGCGCCGCCTCGATCTCCCGTGACGCGGACGGCGGGTACAGCCAGTCGGAGCTGAACGCGATCAGCAGCGTCCGCGCCGAAACGCCGTCGAGCGCCTGCACGAGCGATCCGCTGCCGTGCTGCCGGGCGAGATCGAAATACGTCAGGGCGCGCGACATGTAGAGATAGGTGTTGGCGTCGAAGCGCCTGACGAACGATTCGGCCTGGTGGCGCAGGTAGCTCTCGACCGCGAACTCCGGCTCGGTGATCGTGAAGCGGATGTCGTCGGCGAACTGCAGCTGGCGGCTGAATTTGTCGCTCAGGGCCTGCGCGGACAGGTACGTAATGTGGCCGACCATCCGGGCCACGCCCATGCCGGCATCGGGCGCGCGGCCCGTGCCGTAGTACCGGCCGCCCTGCCAGGCGGGGTCGCCGAGAATCGAGTTCCGCGCGATCGCGTTCCAGGCCACGCCCTGCGGGTGCAGGGCGTGCGTGCTGGCGATCGCCACGACGGCATCGACCTGATCGGGAAACAGGATGGCCCACTCGAAGGCCTGCATCCCGCCGAGTGAGCCTCCGGCCACCGCCGCGAGCCGTTCGATACCGAGCGCGTGAAGGAACGCCCGTTCGGTCCGTACCATGTCCGCCACCGTGATCACGGGGAAGTCTGGTCCGTACGGCCGGCCTGTCGCCGGGTCGGTCGACGACGGCCCGGTCGTCCCCCGGCAGCCGCCGAGCAGGTTCGTGGACACGACGTAGAAGCGGTCGGTGTCGAACGCCTTGCCGGGGCCGATCATCCCGTCCCACCAGCCGAGCCCCTTGCCGGCCGTGCCGTCGCGATCGGTGGCCGCGAACCCGTCGCGGGTGCTCTCTTCGGGCGGCGTCTTGGCCAAGCCCGCCGCATGGGCGTCGCCGCTGAGCGCATGGCACACCAGGATGACGTTGTCGCGCCGGGGCGAGAGGGTGCCGTAGGTCTCGTACGCCACCCGAACCGGGTGCAGGTCACGGCCGCAGTCGAGCCGGACTGGCTCCGGCAGGTCGAGGTACTGCGTTTCGACAGTGCCTACGCTGCCGGCAGGGCCGGCGTCCCCGGCAGGGCCGGCGTCCCCGGCCGCGAGCGTCGAGGCTGGCTCCGCCATGGCGGCTATCTTAGCTGGTCGCGGCGAGCATGAACGCGGCAACCATGTCCTATGACCTGGTACGGGTGGTGCCAGGGTGACGGAAGCTGCTCCGACGTCTGCGCCGCCGCCCACGCAACCAGCAAGCTGACGCCGGCATTGCCCTATAAGGCGTACAGCGGCCCACGATGGTGCGACCTCCAGAAGAGCTGCGGCAGGGTGACTGGCAGGCTGCTACACGCATCCGGGTACTGTGACGTCACTACTACCTTGACAGACACAGTACTAAGACATACATTGTTCATCGGAGGTGGTGCGATGAGCGCGAGCAAGGTCACATCCGATTTGCTGCGCGGGAATACCGACACGATGATCTTGCGGCTGCTGACGGAATCCGACTGCTACGGCTACGAGATCGTCAAGTTGATCGTCGAGCGCTCGCACGGCGAGTACGAGCTCAAGGAAGCCACGATGTACTCCAGCGTCCGGCGCCTGGAAGCGGACGGCGACATCACGTGGTACTGGGGCGATGAATCGCAGGGCGGCCGGCGCAAATACTTCCGGATCACAGAGAAGGGCAGGGCGACCTATGCGCGCAACAAGAGCAACTGGGAGTACGCGAAGCGCGTGCTCGACACATTGCTGTGAGGAGACGAATCGATGAGCGACAAACTAGACGAATACGTGGACGGCGTCTTCGCACCCTACGAGGGCGCGAAGAGCATCAGCGAGCTGAAAGCGGACCTGCTTGCGGACCTGCATGAGAGGTTCCGTGAGCTCAAGGCCGAGGGCAAGGATGACACGGCAGCCTTCGAGCTGACCATCGACAGCATCGGCGATATCGAGCAGACGGTGCAGGAGGTTTCCAACCTCTCCCGGTCGCTCGAGCGGCAACTGGTGACGAGATTCGATGCGAGCGACCTGCGCGGGAGCGACTTCGCGGGCGTCGCGGTGCGGGGCGGGAAGTTCGAGGCGAGCGCGCTGCGCGGCTCCGATTTCTCGCACGCCGATCTCGCCGGCAGCTCGTTCAAGGGCAGCGATGTGGCAGACGCCAACTTCGACGGCGCCGACCTGACCGATGCGTACATGTCGGCGATCGAGCTGGCACGGGCCAGTTTCCGCGGCTCCATCCTGGTGCGTACCGACTTCAGCAAGTCGGGACTGACCGGGACCCGGTTCGCCGATGTCGCGCTCATGGACGTCAAGCTCCGGATGACCGACCTGCGGCGCACGGTCTTCGAGCAGTGCACCTTCACCGGGGTGGACTTCTCCTACTCCGATCTGCGCGGCCTGCGTCTGGACGGGTCGGCCTTGGTCTCTGTGAGGTTTGACCGGGCGGCGCTCGAAGGCGTCACGTTCCGGGGCGCGACGCTGCGGGATGTGTCCTTCCGCGCTACGAGCAGGAAGTACCGCACCGCCATCCGCACGGTGGCCTTCGACGGGGCCCGGATGGACAAGCTCACCTACGCCGGACTCAAGGGCATGGGTGCGGACCTGTCGAACGTGACCGTGGCATAAGGAGACAGCAGGCATGGAAACGAACAACGCGGCGCTGCAGGTCCGCGGACTGCGGAAGTCCTATGACCAGCTGCACGTGCTCACGGGCGTGGACTTCGACGTGGCACGCGGAAGCATCTTCGCGCTGCTCGGCTCCAACGGCGCCGGCAAGACCACGATCGTGAGGATCCTGACCACCCTGCTCAAACCGGACAGCGGCACGGCGAGTGTCGACGGATTCGATGTCGTGTCGCAGCCCGCCCGGGTGCGGGAATCGGTCAGCCTGACAGGTCAATTCGCAGCGGTCGACGAGATCCTCACCGGCCGGGAGAACCTGATCCTGATCGCCAAACTACGGCACGTGAAGCGCGCGGGCACGGTGGCAGACGATCTGCTCGGACGATTCGGCCTCGCCGATGCGGCCGAGCGCCGGGTGTCGACCTACTCAGGCGGCATGCGCCGTCGCCTCGACATCGCCATGAGCCTCATCGGCAATCCGCGGATCATCTTCCTCGACGAGCCGACCGCAGCCGGTCGGCAATGACATCTGGATCGCTCTCGCCTGGTGCGTCGGCATCCTCGTCGTCGCCTATACGGTCGCCATGGCGGTCTACCGGCGCAAAATAGCCTGAAATGCCGGCCAGCGCTGCTTGCTCAGCCGGGCTTGCGGCCCATTACCACCTCGGTGTCGCCCGGCCAGTCCCAGAAAATACCCTCGGCAGAACGGTTCGCGAGCAGCGCCCGCACCTCGGCGGCGAAGTCGTCAAGGCGGTCGCCAAACAGGTGCGGCGCCGAGGATGACAGGGACAAGTAGCCGGACAGGACGCTCTCGCTATCGCGCAGCAGGTCGGGGAGGCCCGGGACGAAGAACTGCTGCGGAACGCCAAAGCGAGTCCGGGCCAGCACATCCTCGAATCGGTGAGTTCGTTCCGGGGCGGTGCCCTGCCCGGCGCGCCGGGTGGATCCGAGATATTTCTCCACCACCGCCTTGATCTCATCGTGCGGGATCGCAGGCACCCCGGGGTCCGGCGGCCGGGGCCGCCCCGTCACCGTGTGGACGATCAGGGCCAGCGCGCCGCCGGGCTCCAGCATGTCGTAGACGGCCTCGGCCACCCGCTGCTCGTCGGTCCAGTGGAAGGACTGGCCGAAGGTCACCAGCCGGTACGGCCCTGGCGCGGCCGCAGGCAGGTCCTCGGCCAGGCCCTGGACCCACCGGATGTTCATGACCGTTTTTTCCGCGGCTGCGCGGCGGCCCTCCGCAAGCATGCCGGCGTCAGGGTCCAGACCGACCGCCTGCCCGAACAGATGAGCCAGGCGGACGGTCAGCACGCCCGGGCCGCAGCCGGCATCCAGAAGCCGGCCGTTCCCATCCAGGCTCGCCTCCTGCGTCAGGACGGCCTCGAGCTCCGGTGAGTACGCAGGGCGGCCGTGACGATAGTGGGCAGCAGAGCCGAGGTAGATGGTCGGGTCGTACCGCACCGCACCAGTATCCCCCGGGCCCGCGGCCATTGCCCGGCCGTTAACTGGCGGCGTTATCGTCAGGAGGTCCTACGGCCGGCCTGCAGCTAGCTGAGCACCCCGGACCTGTTAGAGCTGGCTCGGCTGATAGGTAGTGAGGCCGTATTGCCTGGCGACCGGGTTCCAGAGGCGGGCGAACGCGTGCTTGCCGACGGTCGCCCGGCTCTCTGGGGCGTAGGAGGCCCGCAGTCCGGCGTCGGATCGGCTGTTGCGGTGGCAGCCGCGGGCCATCGTGTCGGCCGCCCACCGGGCGAGATCGGTATCCACCTGGGCTGACGCCTGCCAGGCGGTGGTCAGGTTCGGCAGCAACGCAGCAGGTAGCGCCGAACGGCCGGGCAGGCTCGCGAGCCGGGACAGCAGGTGCTGCCGGGAGCTGGCCGCGCGGGTGAAGGTCCGCGCGTCCTGACTCAGGGACGGGCCGCAGCCGCGCACGTCCTCGGCCGCATCGATAACGGCGGCACGGTCGGTGACGCTCTGCGCCAGCAGCCTGGACAGCCCGACCGCCGCCTGCCGCCGCGCGTCCTGCGACGAGGTAGACGGCGCGGTGCCCGTCGCGGCGGTGCTACCCGTGTGGGCCCGGAAGATTACGATCCCGACCACGACCGCCAGGAGCGCGGCGGCCGCGATCACCGGGACCAGCGGGCGGCGAGGGCGGCGGGGGCGCCGCGGGCCGCCAGAGGCCGGCGCCTGCCGCAGGTCGCCGAGCATCGCCGTGGCCGGGTCGTCATACGCCAGCGGACCCGGGCTATCCACCCGCGTCGCATCCGGGTCGGCGGGCGGCGGTAGCACACTGTCCGGTGGCATCGGCCATGGCTGCGGGCCGGTCGGCGCGGGCGGCGGACGCCGGGGCGCATACCAGGAGTCCCAGGGCGTGGACTCTGGTTGCGGCAGCTGACCGGCCGCGGGTGACACCGGCGCCGACAATGCGGACTGCGGCAAGGCGGGGACCACCGGCAACGGCGCCGTCGACGGCTCAGACGGCGCGGCGCTGCCGGCGGCCGGCTGCCCGCAGACCGGGCAGAACAAAAATCCCGGCTGCACCGGGTGCCCGCACGCCGGGTTACCGTAACCAGCTACACCGGCCATAGTCACAGCAGGCTAGACCACGCGTCCGCGCCCGCCAACCGGAATGCGATGACTGCTTCCCTTATCACGAGCCGCTGCTACCGCGCGCTCACCCATGGTGAGCAACGTCGAGGTCACCGACGGGCACCCTCTAGGCCTCGGGGGTGCCGGGTGAATCGGCTCCGCTGGCCAGGCGGCGCGTGACGGCCAGACCCCAGGGAATGCCGAGCAGGACAACGAGCGCGAGGCCGAGGACGAGCGGCGTCGGCCGCGCGGCGCCGACGCCGAGGCATGCTACTGCGGTGGCGGCGCAGGCGCCGGCGAGGGGCCGGTACAAGCCGCGTTTGTCCTCCCAGGCTGGCAGGCTCGCGGCGACCAGCATCGTCGTGCCCAGCACGGCGGCGGCGCCTGCGCACAGGACCCACGCGGTCGCAACTGGGGTTCGGCCGTCATGGGCGTGGTCGACGAGGCTGACCATCGAGGCGCCCATCGCGGCCACAGCAGCCGTAAGCGGCAGATGGCCGAGTATCCATTGCAGGCCGGGCACCGGCTCCGGCCTGGGCAGGCGATGTCCGGCGAAGTCGAAGTAGGTCCACCAGGCGCCGAAGCCGACCACGACGGCGACCAGCCCCACGGCCATGGTGAGCGCGCTGACCGGCTGGCCCGCCAGTCCGCCGACCACGCCGGTGAGGGTCTCGCCGAGCACGATGATGATGAACGCCCCGAACCGTTCGGTGAGCGAGTCGGTAACGGTCAGCGCGGCCGCCCGCGTCGGGGCGACGGTGAGGATCACGGCGGCGAATCCGGCCAGGTAGGCGGCGTCGATCAGGCCCCAGGCCAGCACGCGGGCGCTGGCAGGCAGCAGCGCGGTGGCGGCCAGCGCGATGGCGCAGGCCGCCGTGCCGGTGACGAACAGCCCGCTCGTTCGGCGATATTGCGGGCGGTCACCGCGTGCGGCCAGCAGCCATAGTACGGCCAGCACCGCGAACAGGACCCCCGCGGCGACGGCGAACGCGGCTCCCCGCTCGTCGCCTGCCTCGGGTATGAAGGCGGCCATCGCGACCAGCACCAGGATCTGCAGCAGGAACGTGCTTCGGGCGCGGGCGTCGTCGTGGCCGTGCAGTTCGTGGTGCAGGCTGCCGTTGGCCCACGCGATCCACACCAGCGTGAACACCGCGGCGAACTCGCCGAGTCCGCGCCAGGTCAGGTGCCCGGCCAGGTGGTGGGCGGCCTGCGCGACCAGCACGACCACGGCCAGGTCATAGAAGAGCTCGAGCGGGCCGACCACGCGCTCACGCGGCTGCTCGCCATGAGCGCGGGGCGGCTGCCACAGGGCACGGCGTAGCCGAGCCCAGCGCTCCGCGCGAGGCGGGCGCAGGTTCGACGGGATGCTCACTGGTCCCAGTGCGGCGGGCGGTCCCGGCGCAGGCGCTCCTCATCGTCCGGCTCCGGGTCCTCGCCCCAGCCGATGCCGGTTTCCTCGTCGCTGTGCGCCGGGAGCGCCGGCTTGTCTTCCGGGTCAGGTGGCATACCCCATCATCTCGCGACCTGGCGTGAACGGACGCC
>WNGL01004756.1_pt1 | contig 17451 bp, 36 predicted proteins | sample 5400591 | NCBI WGS metagenome assembly WNGL01 (sample SAMN13153377, study PRJNA577476) | soil metagenome | isolation source: 80 cm soil or saprolite under Garry oak tree replicate 1 | place: USA:California | collected 2016-06-15 | reverse complement strand
ACTGCACCGGCCTCTGCGATGTGCTCCCATTATAAGCGAGAGATGTTTATGGTTTCTTCCACGCTAATTCTTTTGACTCATCGGCCCCACGGGTGAATCCGCGTTTGAAATAACCTAGCCAGAAACCAAGTTTGAACATTATATAGCTCATGTTATTATTCCCCGCCGATAAGCACTGGGGCTTTACCGGGAACGTGGAGATAACGAGCACCCAGGACGACGGGAATGCTTCCGTGTCGTTTCGGATGCGGGTCTTGGTTGGGGTCCGCTTCCACCTCTAGATTTGTTTTAGAGGAGTCGAGACGTTTACTGAAATCTGGTACGAATGGTTTATCGGCCATGAGAGTCCACGCAAAGCCAAATCAAGATCACGGTCACCACAAGCGCCCACCACATTATCCACCAAATACGATTGGCTGGGCTGTCTTAGTGGTCGCGACTGAGTTCACATTTAACATTTTCTAATCTCTTTTTACACCACTACAAGCTTGGCGTCGCCGGAGATTGGTTTGGCATGACCATGGGTCAGAGGCCGATCTCAAACGATTGTGGCTCCGGCGACATCGGTTGAGGGTTAGTTAACGTTTGCAGAAGTTACGGGATAGACTCCGCAGTGTCTGTACTCTTCCCAAAGAACTGAGGTATAGGCGCACGGATTTAATCTACATCACTAACCTCTTCTATATCAACATCATCGATATTAGGGATGTAATGTTTTGCACACCAAACAGCAGCTTCTTTTTTGTTTTTGTATTCGACTTCATCATACCATTCTTCAGGCATAGTGAACACCAACAATTCCAATGCTTTACGAGACCTTTCTGTTAACAAAAACCACTCTCGATGGGAGTGATACTTTTTAAATATTCGATGAAGGTGCCCTTCTAAATAGTTAGCTTCATTAAAGTTCTTGCACGCTATAAACCCTAGTAAATACACACACTTATCTGGGCTCATAGAACGAATGTCTTCTAAGCGGCGCCGAATATTATCGGACTTCCCTATTTTAACAGTACCGCACGCTTCTGAAGCTATGAAGTAAACAAACCTCTGTTGTGCCACGTAACCTTCCCCTAGAACCAGAGTATAGGCGCACGAGTATGGGGAGGGGCTAGGGCCGACCGGCCTGGGTGGGGTACCCCGGTCCCTTTCCTGGGGAGAGAAAGTGTCCGTTGCCATGGCAAACCCGACCACGTGGGTGGGATGCCTGGGGGCGACCGCACCGGGCTTTCCTGGGGAGAGAAAGTGTCCGTTGCCATGGCAAACCCGACCACGTGGGTGGGATGCCTGGGGGCGACCGCACCGGGTCAAGTCCTAGAAAAGACGGTACTTAACCAAAATAAAAGACTTAGGTTTCGGCGCCTCTAACTCATTTATCATGAAGGACCTACCATTTTTCATAGATTCAGAGGTCGCAGAGCTTGCCGAGATTGCGCTGGACCTCATGCTTTCGTGCGCGAGGGGTATCTCTCCTAAGATATTGCAAAGAATGGACTTAGAACGTGCCCTTTATTATGCTAATAATGGGCGCAAAGCCGGAATTCGGCTCGATTCTACACCTTTTCCGGCCTAACCCACTGAAAATACAGGATTTTTGCAGTTTTTTCGTGAAAATTACGCGAAAAATCGTGAAAATACAAAATTTTGTAGAAAATGCCTAGACACCCGAGACCCGAGCCGCAGACCCCGGCTCTGGTACAAGTATATTGTTTCCCATAGATATGAGATTATGTATATGATTTATTGTAGACTAGAATCGAGCGCGGGTCTCGCGGTCGGGCTCTGGACTCTGCTGTCCCACGTATTCCGTCACGGCAAGGTGTCACGCGAAGCTGTCACAAGAAGATGGGTACCCGAAGCATATGCATTATACTAATAAGCCATATGCCTTTGGGATTGTGTCCCACTCTTTCACGTGAGGCGGAAAATTATATTTTCATGTTATGTTATGTATAGGTAACATTACATGAATATATTTTTTCCTTATTAGAGGGGTTTCTGTGACACAATAGGGGTTAATCCCTTGATTCTATTACACTAAATTGTGTCACGGATTGTGTCACAGATAGTGTCACAAGCACTCGGCGTGCTCGTTTTTGAATCCAAATTCAAAATAAATCAGTTTCGAATCCAAATCGTGTCACGATCAGAGACCTAGCGCGTCCACACCCCTTACTAGTAATATGCATATGCTATATGCTTCGCGGTCCACCCATTACTAGTATATGCCTTTACTCCAGTCCGAAGTACCTCAATAGCGCGGCGCGGACTATCTGCGCCAGAGGTGTGCCCTTGTCTTGCTCCTCTTGAATCGCGTCCCTTAGAGTCTGGGTAACGGACACGTTCGCTAGGATGCGATGCGGATAATACACCCGTTCCCGTGCTTCTTTTGGATTCACCCGAAACGAATCGAAAACACGCTCTGCCTCAGCGAGTGCGAGCACGTACTTTTCCACTAGCTTTTGAGCATCTTGCAGACGGAGTTCCCGAAGCTCGAACGGAAGCCCTAAAGACTCTGCCTCAGTTAGTGCCTGTCTCGCGTCCTCCAAATCCTTTTGAGCCCTGTATAGACTCGTTCTCGCGTCAATGTATCCTGGTCTCGCCATAGCCAAATCCCTCCATCTTCAAAGATAGCACATTCCGAGCCCGAGCGCAACCCCTCTAGGTTTCGCTTTCGTTTCTACCGTATAAACCTCATTGCATTTTTAGCCTGAATCCCTTATCCTTAGACCGTGGCAATACCCATCAAGCATCTGGCCTATAGATGTCCGGTATGCAACCGCCCAAACTACTACAAGCACTCGGAGTCTTGGCGTCCATTCTGTTCCCAAGTCTGTGCGAATGCGGCAATACAACCCAAATGATCTCGCGCCCGCCTACGCCTGAGCTAGTTCGCAAGTCCTTGTCCTTGGACTCCATCTTCGCCGTTGACGTTACTGCTGTCGCTGTCATAGTCTCAGGTCCTAGGTTTCGAGCCCTGTACACGCACGCGCTCAAGCTAGTGAGCGCATCCTACTTTGATTCGTTGGAGGTGAGCTAGTGAGCGCATCCGCAAGAATCGAGATAGGCTTCGCCATCTTGACGGCTTTGCTCGCATCCTTCGTGATCGGTCGCGATACCGCGAAGCCTATCATAATCCATGATGCTAACCCAAGTATCCAAATCATCCGACCCGAATACCACTTTCGCCCGTTCCCACACTCGGAAAGGAGTTAAGATGATAGACACGCTAACTCTGGACACCGTTCGCGAAACCCATACCGGCCCCGGAGACTGGTTCTGTCCCGACTGCCTTACCTACTCCCCGGCTTTGAACCTACGCGGTCGCTGCCCTGTCTGCGACAGCGATGCCGTATTCACTCCAACCGAAAGCGCGAAACCATGAAAGCCCGCGCACCCTTTCACTGTGTTAGTGCCTACGCCCTTCGTGGTTTCGAGTACGCGTCCGAATCCCGTGATTGCACGGTTCGGGCTCTGGTCGCTGCCGCGTGCCTTGAATATAAGGACGCACACGCGATGATGGAATTGGCAGGTCGCAGACTCGGACGCGGTGCCGACCCCTTCTTAGGACTTGAGATTGGGAAGGAATTAGGCATGTTAGAGTTTAAGCGCGTGCCCTTGCGCGGGAAACCGGATCAGGATAGTATAGATAATGCGTTAGGGCTTTTCACGGAAACGGAATTGCGAGACCCAACCGCAAAACGACACCCGAGTCCCGTCCGTACGCTTTGGGTCAAAGGCAGATACGTATACGGTTCCCAACCCGAACGCCGTATAACCTTGAACATGGTCTTGAAGAAAATCCCAAGCGGTCGCTTTATCCTTTGCACTATGGATCATGCCTTTGCTGTCGTTAACGGTATCGTATTGGACTCACGGGCTCTGGGTCTTAGCTGTAAGGTTGTCGCCTGCTATCAAGTCTTTCCAATGGAGGCAAAATGAAGAGCGACAAAATGAAGAGTTATTACCGGATTCTATTGACTGCAACCAGTGCCGTGAGTGTTAGTGTTTTGGTACATGCGGAGACCGAAGAGGAAGCTAAAGCCAAAGCAATCCAACTAGCACGGGAAGGGGACGTGGTTTGGAGTTATGACGGTTGCGACGCCAGCACTATCGAAGCCGTTGAGACCATATGGAAAGGTTTGATCGGGCGGGATACGAAGTAGAACACCTTGCAAATTTCGCGGGCAACCGCAGAAAAGGAGCAAACGAATATGGCAACGTTTAGGAAAAGCGTAATCTCGCGCACGGTAAGGGTATACGAAGTAGAGGCCAACTCCCAAGAGGAAGCGGAACAGCTTTTTGAAAACTGTTCTGACTCGGTTCTAGGACATCGTTATGAAGTAGGGCAATACGAAATAGAGCAATACGAAATAGACCCGTGGCACGTAATCCCCGCCACGTCAGAGTTGCTAGAATTCGCGCAGCACTTCTTTGAGTGGCACGCAGCTAACTTTGAGGACTTTGATGGCGAAACCAATAAACAACTTCTATGCTTGGCAAACGAAGCCGAAGCGGCTATTGCTAAGGAGACAAAATGAGAATTCGTTTTTGTAAGGGAGTGGTAGAGGTCCGAAGGATGGGAGACCGCAAACTCTATTCCGATTCGACATTCCTTTACCACGTCAAGCAAACTCTGGGAGCACGCGGACACGATGTAATCAAGAAGCGGATGCATAAGGACGGGCACCTTGTGGACGAGCTACAGCAATACGTGAGGACGCGAAACCTCAAAGGCAAGGGCTCGTTTGCTATTTATCAAACCGATTATGCTATCCGTAACACCTACCCTAGTTATAACGCGGGTAAGGTCGTGACCTTGGGTTTAATTCGAGAACTAGACAAGGCGTAAACTCGAACGGGTGCAAACCCGAGAAAGGAAAATATATGACTGTAGGCGAGTTGAGGTTGGTCCTATCACAATTTGATGATGGGTATGATGTAGCTATCTACAACCCTGAAACGGACGAAGTTTATCAATTGGCAACGTGTCAGAAAGCGAGTGAGTTAGCATTAGTTGGAGATAGACTTGACCCGGATGTACCAGTTCTAGAGTATTAAAATCTGGCGGGCACCGCCCGAGAAAAGGTGAGATAATGTCAAGACAAAGTGGATACGAAAACTACGCTCCTATGGGCTCATGGGTTGCGCCGAAGCACACGGAAACCTCAGACAAAGACCCGAGCGGAAACCGCGCCAAGCATGTACTCCGTACCGGCACGGTTCCGCACGCATGGGCTCATCCTCTGGGAAAGGACGGCAGCGGATTCTACCAAACCCACGCCCGCAACTCTCAAGGCAATATCTTCTATAGGACCTCTGAGGACGGTACCCGCGTCCTCTTCAGCTACAGGGACTCGTATCAGATTGGGTCTCTGTTTCTAGTCCGCAAAGGCAAGACCACAAGGCGTGTATACCTTACCCTTGGCGACAAACCCTACTCTGTCACTACAGCAGGGCATATGAATATGTGCCGGGGGGCCGTTCCCAAGGACGCGGTACATTGGGACGTGCTGAAAGTGGTTTCCGGTTATAACACCAAACCCACACGCGCAGAGCACGTCAAGAATGTGGCGTTCTTGGCGAGCGAGTACGAAGCCACAGTCGCCAAACTCGCTAAGGCAAAGTCCGAGTATACCCTCAATTGGAGATTGAGAGACGCGGTAAAGCAACGGCACGCCGCCTTAGACTACGCCAAGTTTTTCAACGTCAAGACTCCGGTTCTTGCACCCCTTCCCACTATCACAAGCTCGCGCCGAGCCAAGGCTTGCGCCTTTGACGCGGTTACTAAAGCCCGCCGCGAAGCCGCTATCGAGCGGCGCAGAGCCGAGTACGCGCAAGAGGATGCAAATAGAAAGAAGAGTCTACCCGAAAAAATCGCGGCATGGCGTCTGGGTCAAGCTGTTGGGTACTTGAATCTAGACCATACTTTGCTTCGCCTCACGGAAGCGAACGGAAGCCCACACGTTGAGACCACGCAAGGTGTCAAAGTCCCTGTTAATGGTCAAGCCGGGGCCGCACGTTTGTTCCACTTCCTCAAGGCTTTGTACGAAGCCAAGAGGGAGTACATACGCAACGGCCACACCCAGCATATTGGCAACTTCTCAGTGGATTCGTTTAAGCCCGAGACCCTACACGATGCGGCCACCCCGCCAGAGTACGGCGAGTACGTTTTAACTGCCGGGTGCCACGTCATCAAGTGGTCTGAGATAGAAGCTATAGCGCCCGCAGTCCTCGCGTGTGAAGTCCAGCAAATCCCGAACCATAAGCACACCCCGCACAATCCCGACACAATGCAGACAGTTTGCGAAACATGCGGAGCGGAAATACAGTATGTTTCCGCAACCGATACTTGGAAGTAGTCTAGCGTACGGGCTCACTCGCAAGTGAGCCCACTAGGCTAGATTAGCCTGTACCGAATCCAAAAGGAGGAAAGACGCGCCATGAAAAACAAAACCAAATCCGGCAAACGCATCCTAGAGGTTAAGATCATCCGAGCCCTTGACGTAGACAGAGACACTAGCTATCTGGGTGAATACAGTCGGCGTCAAAGCTCGCGTTTCAGTATTGACAGAGCCCACTCCCAAGACTGCGCGAGTCTGGAATCAAACTCCGGCCCCGCAGTCTCACAGTTAGGACGAATCCTCAAGTATGTGGAATCGCTCTATAACTCGGAATTTGAAGCCTCCAATGCAAGGTATCTCGCCGTAGGCGATGAGAACACGGACGAAGTGGACGCACTCACGGAAGCCTGCGAAGAGTTAACGGGTCTGCAATCCGATGTTCAGGACTGCGACTGCGGCGGCGACTATTGCCCGCGTGGGGAGTATCAATACTTTAACCCGTCCAGCAATTACGTCACGCCAGCAGGTGAGCCACGACCAGGAGAAAGCGAAGCCAATGTGGTCAAGTACACGCGCCAAGACTATGAGCGAATGGAGTCCCTAAACGCGGGTCACTGGGGTTATATCGGTATTCGCGCGGAAGCCGAGATAGTCCTCCCTTATCAAGTTAATAAGGGTTGTGTTCACGGGCACGAAGTCTACATCCAATTAACGCAAACCGTAACATCGGGCGGGCTCTGGGGTATTGAGAGTGACTCAGAGTCCAGCTACTTCGAAGAGGTCAAAGGCGAAGAGCTTTCCCAACTTAAAAGCAATTTGAAGATTGTAGGCTTTAGCGCCCGCGCAATCGCGACCGCGTTTAAGTCCGTTAAGGAGGTAGAAGAGTGAAGCCGGAAGCCTTGCATAGACTCTTTGCTGAGGCTTGCGAACACTGTTATATCGGCATGGCTTGTGTTCACGGTAGACCCTACCCCGAACACCCAATACCGTATGACATTAATTGCGGTTTCTGTGGGGAGTGGGCCGCATACGTTTGCGAGCGCCTACCCAGAGCCCGTGTGTTTTGGCTTGACGAATTGACAATGAATAGGAGCGTACGTACACGCGAGGATGTTTTGTTAGCGCATTGCGTGGTCAGATATCGCGGACGCCTGTACGATGCGGAAACGTTCGCGGGTGTTAGGTTTTGGTATCAGATACCCGCTTACAAAAACCGAAACAAAAGCCGTGAGCAAGTTCTAAAGATAAAGGAGGTGGAGGAGTGAGCCGAAGTGATCCGTTAACAATTCTTGAGCACGCGCGACGGCATTGCGTTGAGACCATGCCATTGCATACGGAAGCGCAGAGGCGGGCTTACCTCTTCACGATGGAAACATTCCAGCGTGCGTTTTGGGATATTGTCAAAGCTACGGCACAATGGCGTAATTCAAATATGAGGGAGGTAGAGTCTTGAGCCAAGCTCGCGTTTCTTTTGTAACCACTGTTGGGTACGTTGAATTTTCTGTTGAGAGTAGAGCCAATGTCTACTCCGTGCAAGTCTACTCGGACGGGCACGAAACCATAACCCACAACTGCAAAGTGGTTTCGGTCTTTCCCAAGTCCCCGTTACTAGCGCCCTTGGTTAAGACTGTGGAACGGGTGAAACCTCTAGTGCTTCGCTATTTCGCAAGCTCAGATAGTCCTGTTATGCGTTCTGTTTTGTATTACAAAATTCGTCAAGCTCTAGAAGAGGTGGAGTCTTGAAGATCAAAACTTTACAACTGCTGGAGAAAATTTTCGAGGGACTCGCGCACACATTTGAGAACTTGCGCGAGGTCTGCGCCGTCTGTCCTGATTGTGGGAGAAACCGCTACACTGGAAAACCTTGTGTTAAGGCATCGGCCCCAATGCACTCCCCTTGCGGTCTGCCGATGCTGATGTTTCAATTCAACGATAACGCTTTTGCAAACCACATTCGCGATTGTAGAGTCTGTGGCGACGCCTTAAACGAATAGGAGGAAAGATGTCTCAATTCGACACCAACGAGGCGGCTCTGTTCACTTACCACTGTTGGGAATCCGAGCAGTCTACGGACGTGCATCTTTGGAAAAAATCAGGCCAGCGTGTTCTCGTTATGCGCATGTTGACAAAACAAGAAAACGAAAACGACGGGATACGTATGTATAGAGTGCGGTTCTTAGATAGGTTAGAGGCAGATGTGTTCGAGGACGAATTGTCTAAAGGGAAGGGAGCACAGACACCATGATTGACCCGAACAAAGTCTGGGATATGGACGATATCAGAATGGCAGACCGTGCCGCTGGGCGGTTTTTCTTCGAGCCCAGCACGATGCGGTGTTTTCGCTCGCGTATCGGCTCTACCGTGTATCAAGGGCAAGGTGGGATATACTTCGTCACGTCCGAACAATTCGTGGGCTCACAAGGTACGAGCCCGCGCAAGTACAGCGTCCGTCAATTCATTCCCTCGCCCGTAGACATTCGCACGGTATCTGATTTTAACTTTCTCTCCCAGCGTGCGGCACAGTCTATAGCGTTTCGCCTCGCACTCGGGGACTCAAGTAGGTCGGTTATCAAGTCCTAAAAGGAGGACACAATGAAGACAGTTAGGGTAGAACTATTCGTAACGGTTCCAGTAGTCACACCTGAGTCAGAAGTAGAACAGGCAATAAATGCGGCTTTAGATGAGCCACCATGCGACTGGCAAGATTGGTATGTCAGTGGAGTCTCAATTGTGAAGGTTTATGAGGGTACTGGACAAGGACAAGTAGGCTAGACTCGGCCCCAAGCATGCGCGTGTGGGCTTGAGGACGTGCCTAGCAACGTCAAAGAGGAGGTTCCAGCAATGGAGCGCAAGCAAACGAAACGAGAACGAGAAGCAATAAAACTTGTAAATTTTATCGCACGCATGCAGACGGAAACAGAATTTGGGACTGACTCCCCGCCGTCTGAGGATTGGATAGGGACGCTTAACGATTTGATCGAACGGGCTCGCGAAGTTCAGGACATGGAATAGAGCCCGTATCTACACGCCGACAGGAGGACATATGCTCTATAAAGTGGTTTGGGAAATTGACTTGCACGCCGAGACCCCGCGCGAAGCCGCAGAGATAGCGTTAAGGATGCAAAGGGACAGGGACTCGATTGCAACTGTGTTCGAGGTCACAGAGCCCAGCGGAAATAAGCTAGTTTTTGATTTGAAGTAGGCCAATCGGTGCCCGTTCGCAGACGGGTACCCGTGGGCTTATTTCCTTTTACCCGGAAAGGAGGTCATACCGTGAAAGTGATAGAGGACGAGCTTTACCTATGCAGCGATTGCACTACGGTCGCTTGTAATGGTTCCGATGGCGCAGACATAAGCTCAGAGCAACTTCGGGCCACGTCTGCTGGGCTCGCGAAGCTGGGCCGCAACCTAGTCCCAGACTTTGACAGCGAGTCCAGTATAGGACTCCGCGAATTCTCGGGCGTGCGCTGTCGCGCGTGCGGTTCCGAGCTTGGAGGATATCGGGCTCGATTCGCGATACTAGGCGAATAAGGGCTCGAATAGGAGGCGGTAGCGGAGTCATACGCTTGAGGTGTGGACACGTGCGCGTGAGCCACTAAAAGCGGACTCCCCGAAACGCATACGCTTGAAGTGTAGGTACGTGCTGGTATGCGCGAGCTTGGCTCGCCCTAGTGCCCGTGTGTTCACGTGGCACGCGCGTTGCTGGGGAGCACGTAGAGGACCAGCCTCACAAGGCGATTCGGTTGAGGTCTCACTCACTAGTGAACGCGGTTTCGAAATTTGGGGAAGAAACTTTCGAGAAGATGTACGAGCGCCTATGATCTCGATTTTCTGATTCGGACTCCAAATTCTAGAACTAGATTTGGCGCGAGCGGGTTCGGAAAACAGGAACTTTTTATTTAGTGATTCTTGGAAATGAGAGGACCTTAATTTTTTCGGGAGGAAGGCATTTGCACACTTTATTGATTTGGGTGGTGTGGGCTCGTTTTGGTGCGGATTTTCTGGGTCAGTATTGGGTTTTGTGGGCGCTTACGTACTGGCTGAATTGGTATGATTATGAGCTTGACAAGATGTGGAGCCTATGGTACTTTAGCAAAAGGAGGCCACGAACATGAAGGTAGAGATCGAGATCACAGATCAAATGATCGGGGACTTGCTCACGACCGCGTTGGAGGGTGGCAGTAACTATTGGTATGAAATCGTGAAGTACCAGCGTCCTCCCGGCTCTGCTGATTTTTGGGTTTATCGTGTAGACACAGATAAGCGCACCGTCTTCAACCATATTGACTACCCCATGAATGTGGGTGGCTCGCTCACGATTAAATCTTTGGAAGAGCCCGAGCGGCGCGGAGTCGTCCTCACTCGTGCTAGGCTCCGTAAGGGTATGCAAGCCCTTGCTTCATCAAAAGAGTACGCACACCACTTCCACGATATCATGAAAGAGGATATCGACAACACCACAGCGGACGTGTTTTTGCAGCGGTGTTCGGCGACGTGATCTACAGCTAGGAGGATGGGATTATGCAGTCTAAATGGAGAGTCGGGTCCGTCCCCACAGGTCGCTATCGGAGTTTCGAGTGGCGGCGCTGGCCTTGTTTCTATAGCGGCAATGAGCACATACTGGCATCTATTTCTTGCAATGAAGAGTATGTGCCTGCCCGTGCTCGTACAGGCCAGCATACTCCGCTTACCCTTTTCGTTTACGATTACTCTCAAGGCATTCAGAACCGAAAGATGTACAGGCTCAAGCGGCAGTTTGCTACACTATCAGAAGCCAAAGCTGGTGCCGAAGCCTATTTCAAAAATCACTCGGAGGCGCTACCATGAGTAAAAAAGACGTGAATCACGCAGTCTACAAGCTAGGATTTTTTGCCGCGAAGAGGCGGATGATGCGAGAGATTCGTTGGCGATTTGCTCATCTTGGCTGCATCGATCAATTGAATCTCAAGAAAATGTTTCAAAAGGTGCAACCGTGAAAATCGTTCTCATTGCGGGCGAAGGACTTGGTCACAAGAACATAGCCATCACCGGAAAAAGTGAAACTCATGCCTATCACATCTGGGTAGACTCTGCGACACTCAAACCCCACGATAACGTTCTGCATCGGAACCCATTGCCTGGTCAACCCGGTTACCATCAAGCTCTGAACCAACACGCGCTTGCGAACCAGCCCATTGTGGCCCAGTTGCTGCGTAAAGCAGCGACAGCGGTCGCGGAAACACGGGCTCGGGTTGCGGATAAAGAGATGCGGGAGTGTCAGGAAGCTCGTGAGCGCGAACGTGAGCAGCGAATCAAGAACACTGCCCCGAAACTCCTCCTAGCTCTCGAAGCCTTGTATGCGTGCTTTGATGCAGAGGGCCACCTCGACCAGACCTTTGAGGATCAGGTTTCGGTTGCGCTTGAAGACGCTCAGGATGCGATCAGAGACGCGAGACAATCATGACCCCAGAAGTAGGTAAAATCTATATCGTGAAGCACTCGTCCGGTTACATCAGAGCCCGATTCGTTGGTGAGAGCCTTAGTCAAAGTTATCATGGTCCACACCGTCTCGGTCGCACGATCACGCACTATCGGTTTGAGAATCTCTCCAGTGGTCGTGAGATCGTGCTCAAGTCGCGTGTGAAAATCAAGCGAGAGGCGACGGAAGATACAACCTCGCGAGTACGGGACCTCAGTGCTCGTGAAGTAAAAGCACACCCAGGCCCAGGGTCATGTGAATAATTTGGAAAGGAGGTAGTAAGATGCAAAGCAACGCAGACGTTTACGTAATCGTGAAACATTGGCTCACGTTCTCGTGTCCGTACCAATATAAATCGGGCGATGGCATGCCGGTTGAGATTGCTTTGTACGTGACCGAATATATCGAAAATTTTTGGCATGGCATCTGGAGTTTTGAGAGCTTGGACGCAGCCATTGCTGCTTTTAAAGTGCATAAGGCCCAAGTTGAGCAATCGCGTTCTATCGTCAAGCGAGTGGATGTTGTAAACGGGGACTGGGAGAATGCGGTTGTGACGGATGTTCAGGAAGAGCAGGAAGAAATTAAAGCCCAAGACTGCGTGTTCTTGTGGCAATGTGGTGTAATGGCTGATTTTTGAGTGAGTTACGGAGCTTGACAAGAGCCTAGGATTTGCTACACTTAGACCATGCTCATTACCTACAACGCCGACCGCAAACGCTTTGAATCCCGCCCAGTATGGTCCGAGCGAAAGACCGCGAACCCAGCGTTAAAACATGCCGGATTCTGGTTTGATTGGGAGAATAGAGTGTGGTACGCCCTACAACCTCAAGTTGCGGCCAAGCTCGCGGATTATCTTGATGAGGGAGCCCGCGCTCGCGTGAGCACGGACACAATCAAAGTCGCCGCAGAAACAGTTGCAGTACATGCTCACGCACAGGAGGATTCTCGTGCTGTTGAGGCTGATATTGAGATACCTGTTCCCTCTGGCTTGGCTTATCTACCGTATCAGAAGGCAGGGATAGCGTATGCTCTCCGAAAGTTCGGCGACATCTGATGCAAGTTTGGATCATCTGCAAAATTTGCTCAACCCCTTTTCTAGTGCGGAAGAGTCGCGTTGCGAAGGGTGCGAAGTATTGTAACTATAAATGTCATCAAATCGGAGAAGGTCGCAAAGGTGGTGTTGTCCGTGGCGAACAGATGCAGGAAATAAGTAAAGGTAAGTCATACCCTAAACAAGCTGGCCGTCATATTCACCGTATTATCGCGGAAAAGAAATTAGGCCGTGCGTTATCTCCGGGCGAAATCGTTCATCACCAAAACGAAAATATACAAGATTTTTCAGAAATGAATTTGCAAATTTTGCAAAATCAGAAGGAGCACGCACGTTTACATATGCAGGAGCGTTGGCGAAAGTGGAAAGAAGCAGGCCATGTGGGGAGGTTGAAAGATGGAAAGTCAAGATAGGAGAGCCCATCACGTTGGCGGCGTGCTCATCGCTGACGAGATGGGTCTTTGAATGGCAAAACTATTCAAGCAATAGGAATTTGTAACTATGTTCCTTCTATTCGCAACGTTCTTATTGTTTGCCCCGCGTCCTTGAAATTGAATTGGGAACGTGAGTGGAGGAAGTGGGATGTCAAGGGTTTGCGCGTGGGCATCGCCTCTGGCAAGGTCGTGCCCTCTACTGATGTCGTGATCGTGAATTATGACATACTTGATAAGAATCACGACGCCCTGATCGCACGCGAATGGGATTTGCTGATCGCGGACGAATGCCACAAGATTAAGAACCCTGAATCGAAACGTACTCAAGTGCTCGTAGGTAAATATAGTTGGAACAAAAAACTTCGTCGGGAAGAGGTCAAAGTCGAGCCCATTACCGCACACGCGAAGCGACGGGTGTTCTTGACGGGAACACCAATTGTGAACCGCCCTGTGGAGTTGTGGTCGATCATCAAAGCCTTTAATCCCCAACCCTTTGGCGGAATCTTTTTCTGGACAGATAAGATCACGGGCACACCGCGTGGGTACGCAGGTCGCTATTGTGGTTCAAAACAGATTTATATCGGCAATGGCAGGCACGCTTGGGACCATACAGGCGCGACCAATCTCCCTGAACTTCAAGAGAAGCTGCGCGAACACTTCATGATTCGGCGCCTCAAAGTGGATGTGCTCAAAGACCTTCCACCCAAACGTCGTCAGATTGTTGTGCTTGAAGTCGATGCTAGTGATCACGGCATGGAAGGGATTGTTCGTCGCGAACGTGAAGTCTATGATTCGTTAAAGTCTGCGGGTCTGGAATCAGAGACCGTAGACTTCACCGCCTTGTCCACAGTTAGGCGAGAGGTTGCAACCGCCAAAATCCCATACATTATTCGTGAGGTCACCGAGGCTCTGGAAGAAGTTGAGAAGCTTGTCGTGATGGCTCATCACAAGGATGTAATCAATGCACTCGCGAAGGAGTTCGGACCCATCGCGGTTGTGATCAACTCTGATGTATCCTTGGAAGACCGCCAGAAGGCCGTAGACGCATTCCAGAATGATCCGGCTGTCAAACTATTCATCGGCTCCATTCAAGCGGCTGGGGTCGGGCTAACGCTTACTGCGGCCTCGAACATCATCTTCGCCGAACTCGATTGGGTCCCCGGCAATGTCTCACAGGCTGAGGATCGGTGTCACCGTATCGGCCAAGTGAATCCGGTCTTGATTAAGTATTTGGTCCTGGACAAGAGCGTGGACGCGCGAATGGCTGATCTCTTGATCTCAAAGGCCGATATCATAGCGGCGAGTTTGGACAACGAAGTAGTTAAGCAGCCGGTAGAAATGCCCCCGGTCGGTGCAGTGGAGCCGACGAAGCCCACCACAAAAGTTGGGGATGTGGAGGTCGGTATCGAAAGCACTATCAATCAACAGACCGCGAAAGCCATTCACGTCGCCATTCAATATCTCGCAGATCGCTGCGATGGTGCGTTCGCAGAAGATGGCGCAGGCTTCAATAAGTTGGATTCAAGATTCGGCAAGGACCTCGCTAATCGCTTTAGTCTTACACCAAAACAAGCTCTAACGGCGCAGAAATTAGTTCGCAAGTATCAAAAACAAATTCCTGAACCAATGCTTGCAGCGGCTGGTGTCTCTCTAAAAATTTCTGAAAATAGTGCTTGACAGAGTTTCTGGGATTTTGCTATCATGTTCTTGGAAGGACGGAGTAAAATCTAACCCTGAGAGGTTTCTGAGCGCATAAAAAGAACCTAACTTCAATCCGACCACGATTTGGGCGGTTCCCTACTTGGCGCACCGCCCAGATCAAATTGTTTCAAAATTTGAAAATGGGGGAGAAGGAAATGAAAAAGATAGTGGCGGTGATGTTGTTGCTGTTCGCGATAACAGTACAGGCTCAAACGGACCCAGTTTCTCAGGCGACCACAACCCTCAACGCGGACGAAACCACTCTAGTTCAACAGATCAATACCGCTGACACGCTGTGGGATACTTTCTGGACCTGTTCGCTTTCAAATCTGGAGAATCAGATTCTCGGCATGCTCCCGGTTCAGTGTCCAGCAGACGGAACCATTATCACGAATGCGCAGGTCCTCGACGCCCAAAAACTTTCTGGGTTGACGGCGTTGACTGTAGCTCTCGATTACATCAACCTTAACTCGGCAGAGCAGGCTCTGACAACGGCTCAAATCGGTTCCGTTTCTATTAGTCTTCAAAATTTGCAGCAACTGGAGTCAACGGATGCCGTTGCTATTCAGCCTGTTCAGTCCCAGATTCAAACTCTCCAACAACAGAACACGCTCGCACAGGGTTTGATCTTAGCACTTCAAGCTCAGGCCTCGACGGCTACCACACAGATTCAAATTTTGCAAGGTCAAGAAGCGACAAGCCAAGCTCAAATTCTCACTTTGCAAGGGCAGGTTGCTACGCTGCAAACCAAGATGAATTATGTGTGTGCGCACCTGTCGGGGTGGGCGAAATGTTGACACCGAAAATCGAGGTGGTGGAAGCCCGTTACGACTCGTCCAGGGATTCATTTTCAAACCTCTACGCCGCAACGTTGCTGACGATTTATCTCAATGCTGCGAAAAGGGTTGCTGATGAAAAACGGCGTCCCAAAGACTGACCCCATAACCCAGCGGGCCGACGAAGCCCAAGCTAGTTTGCGTCGGATTTTTGTCGGCCCCCTGGATTTTAACCCGAAACGAATCCAAGTCATTAAGTTGGTAAGTGAAGGGCTCCAGGATAAAGAGGTCGCGGACAAGATGAACCTCAGCGTAAAGGCTGTGAAGTGGTACCTCCTTGATATCTACCTTCAATTGGGTTTTCCGCGCCGTTCGGGTGGCTGCTTGAATCGTATTTTTCTGGCTATGTGGGCGTGTCGCGAAGGCATAGTTTAAGTACTAAAGTACTATTGACCATATCACTACAATTTGAAATACTATCATTGTGGAGAGAATATGGACGAAACCGGCTGTCATTCGTGAGACCAGATGAAAACGGATATTCCGCTCACTTTGGCAATGAAACTAGGCTCAATTGCTGTGCATGCGGACGAGTTAATGAGCGCGACCGGCCATCCGTTCGACAGAACAGTTTTGGAGGGATTAATTTCGGACCCTGAAGTCCAGGCTTGGGTTAAGGTAATGGGTCCGTTGCTCCCGGTAAAGCGTTGGTAAAAGTTCCTGGGGTAGCCGCCGAGACCACTCGGACCTCACTCCTTGTACAGACGCGGCCACGGCCAAGAGCAGGAATGCGGCAACCAGCACTTCTTACAGAGAGTGGGCGGAACGTGAGACCGCCTGAGGTGGCTGCTTCCGCAACTGTCGGTCGAGGCAAAGGGCCGCGCAACTTTTTAAAACAGGAGGAAATTTGATGGCATCTGTTCTCGTTAGCGTTCACCCGTGGAATTGGTCTGATGGACAAGTGGAACCGCCACCGCCACAACCAGAAGGATTTCGATCCGAAGCCGAGATCAAAGTTCTTCGTATTTTAGACGAAATGGAGGAAGAGTATAATGACTTGATGCTGCGGGATGTAAGTGGCAGAAAGTGTGCAAAGCGTCAAAATCTTATTTACGCACGAGGTTTCGGGAACGCGAGCAAAGTTCATTCTTGAAGACCTTTCAAAACCTAGAAAAGGAGACTTATGAGCCAAGTCACGACAGTACGGGCAGTATCAAAAGAAGAGGACCCGAAATGCACTCATTGTGGCGCCTTGCGGTCTGGTCATTCTATAGAGCCGCCGTACGATGCGGATAATTGCCCAGGTTTCTGCTACGTTCCCAAACAACCCGAACTGGCTCAGAAGATCGCACCCAAACCAAATTGGGAGCGTCGCCCCTGGCTTTATTACGGCAAGCAGAAGCTTGAGTCCATGAGCATGCGCCAGCTTCGAGGTGCGGTTCACGGCGTCGCGAGATCACGAGCCAAGGAGTTACCGCGAGAGCGCGATGAGAAAGTGAAAGTCAATAAGGCTGCTCTCATAGACGTAGCTCTTGCTACTGCCTTGGAAATAATCCTTGACAGCCACACTCGGGGTGTGTCACTATATCCCCGTTAATCATTTACGGCCTGATGTGCATCGGGATGCTTTCACTTGCGGATCAAGTCGTCCAATGGTCTCACGAACTTGATTGGAGGGAATATGGCT
>WNGL01004647.1_pt1 | contig 17453 bp, 15 predicted proteins | sample 5400591 | NCBI WGS metagenome assembly WNGL01 (sample SAMN13153377, study PRJNA577476) | soil metagenome | isolation source: 80 cm soil or saprolite under Garry oak tree replicate 1 | place: USA:California | collected 2016-06-15 | reverse complement strand
ACACTCGTGTCGAAGGTAAACACGCCAAATTTGAACCCGAAATAACGTTTCTGCAGGCCGAAGAACACGTTCGGCTTTTTACCGCGGCGATAATCGTTCTGTTCCATCTCAGCCTTTGAGATCAGGTCGGACACCTTCTGGTTAACGTAGAGTTGTTCGGCTGTGATCGGGCCCTTTGCGTCCCTAACGAGCGAACCATCGAACTTCTGTTTCCCGGCGATGACGGGGTCCACCAACTTCAGATAGTGATCGATTTCCTTCGCGGAACGGCCTTCCAGGCCCGAAAGCAATGCCAAAACATCCTTCAAATCATTGAGACGCGCGCGTTGCTCGGGCGTGTTCGCTTTGGGCGCGAGCTGTTGAATTTCGTCATTAGCCCGATCCTGGCGCCGAGTGAGCGGATTGAGCTTGGCTTGAGCGACAATCATCTCTTCGTAGGACCAGCGCATGGCGATGAATTGACAGACAAATGGCACCTGCAACTTGCTCTCAGACTTTATGGTCTTGTCCGTGCTCGGATGTTCGGAGAACCAATGTGAGAGCGAGTAGAGCAGAGCGAGATTCCGGTTCATGTCCTCGTATTTAATCAATGCGCCACCCATGATAATCTGCGGAATTAAAATGAGCGGCACGATGTTGGCCGCCGTCTTCGGGTCGGCCACCAACGAAGAGATGAGCAGACCCAGCGCCACACCACTCATCGCAGTCATGAACATGATGCCGAGATCGATCCAGAACATTCCCCTGATTTGCAGAATGGAATTGCCGATCAGGACATAAAGAATGCATTGAATGAGGGCAAAGACGCCCAGGGTGAGCGTCTTCGAAACGACGTAGTACGACAGGCGAACCTTGATATTGCGCTCGCGTTGCAGGACAGGCCGGTCGCGGATGATGTCATCGGCGCTATTCGTGAGGCCAAGAAACATCGCCACGATGAGGCCGAGAAATAAAAACGTCGGAATGTGATAAGCAGAAGCGAAATCGTATGTCCCATTTTCTGAATAGCGCAGGAGGGTCGCAATCAGCAGCGCCAGCACAGGCGAAACACCGATCGTAATCACGAGGTTGGCGCGGTTGCGCAGTTTGCTTAGAAATGAACGGCGCAGCACCGTGCGAAATTGCGTCCACTCATCGTGCCAGCGAAGTGGGAGCCGCTTCCCTTGTACCGGCGCAACAGGCAATGGCGCGGCCGGTTCTTGGAGCAGGGAAACTTGCTTGACGTCCTGGATCAATCGGAACGCTTCGTACTTGTCACGCCAGAAGTCCGGCGAATAACGGCGCGACGCGACGAGGTGGCCGCGGCTGTTTTCTTCGTAAATGATATCGCCACTTAGATCGCGCAGCGGCGTCTCCAGCACATCAAAGATGAATTCGGGCCGGGTCGTTCCGCACGATGGACACGCGCCCAATTCGGCACCGAACTGATGCTGGTGCTCTGCCTCGGCAAAATAGCGCAGCATGTCGGACGGCGTTCCGAAAAAGACGAGACGCCCGCCTTTGTCGAGCAAGATTGCTTTGTGAAACATCTGAAAGATCTTCGAGCTCGGCTGATGAATGGTAACAATGACGATTTTGTTGTGCGCCAAGCCTCGAATGATTTCCATGACGTGCTCGGAATCTTTTGAAGACAGGCCGGAGGTCGGTTCGTCGAACAGATAAACGTCCGACATACCGATCATATCGAGGCCGATGTTCAGACGTTTCCGCTCGCCACCGCTCAGCACTTTGCTCTCCGGGCTGCCGACGACAGCGTCCCGGCGTTCGCCCAATCCAAGCTCGATTAATTTTGCTTCCAAGCGTCGCGAGCGATCGCGTCGTGAGAGGTGCGGCGCACGAATCGCTGCGGCAAACAGCAGGTTTTCGCCAATCGTGAGGTGTTCGTCGAAGGCGTCCTGCTGGGGCATATAACTAACGTACTGCTTCAAGCCATCCAGATTCTGGTAGAGCGACTGTCCGTTGAGAAAGACGTCCCCGCTGGTCGGTTGGAGCTGACCGGCGAGCACTCTCATCAACGTGCTTTTTCCCGAACCGCTCGCGCCCATCACGCACACAAGCTCGCCACGCGTGACGCTAAACGAATTTCCCTCAAGGCCAATCTCGCCCTTGCCAAAACGGTGGGTGACTTCGTTGACCTCGAGGGTGCGAATGATGTTGCGCTCTTCCTCGATGATTCGTTCCGAAAAGTTGCACCGCAGAACCTGGCCGACGTCGATTCGAATCGTATCGCCATCTTTGAGCTGCGCAGTCGTGCGCACGGGCTCGCCGCCAACCATGATCGGACGATCCGCTTCGATGACCTCCAATTGGCCTACCCGCTGATCGTAATCGCAGAAAATCTTCAGCACCACGTCACCGCTCGTGCCAGGGGAAAGCAGGATATCGTCAGGTTCCAGACGGCTCGGGTCGTTCGAGACCAAATATTCCGATTTGGACGCCTTGAGTTGGAAACGGCCGCCCAGCGCGCGGGCGCGCCGGCGCAAATCGCTCAAATCCAATTCGCTGTCGTTGTGGAAGACGATCCTGTCTTCAAGCGTCGCGTCGATCTGTGTGCCGGCTTTCAACCTGACGCCGTTGAGCTCGGCATTCACATCTCGCAACGCCTTCACCCGTACGTTCAATCCAAAGGTAACCCGAAGTGCGCTTTCACGCGTTCGCGAGCGTTCAAGTTGCACTTCATCGGAATCCTTATTCACACGGATGAAAATCTGCGGAAGCGACACGTTCTTCTTGGCGTTGAAGTACTGCGCCAGTTCCTGATAACTGAGCACCTGGTCGCCGACCAAAATGCGCTGGCCAGGATAAATTCGACAAAAGCCGCCGCGCACCAACGGTCTCCCGCGCACCGAGACGTTCTGGCCGCTGTAATTTTTCAGCAAGATCAGATCGTGATAACGAAAGGCCATCAGCCGATCGGTCTCGCTGAGGTTCTTGAGTATGATGTCACCCTTGCCGTCCGGCCCGAAAGAGAGCGATTCCAGCGGCGACGCGCCGTGCTGATAGATCGCCGGGTCGGAGTCCTCTGACGCGTTGAGTTGATAGACGATGTCGATCGCCTGCGCAGCCATGCCCATCTGCGACATGAACGAATAAAACGCAACCACCTGTTCCTGTTTCAAACCGGCTTGCGATATCAGGTCGTACAGCTGCACCCCGAGCATGATCTTGCGTTCGGTGCTAAGTTGGGCGCCGAGTTTTTGTGCCATCGCGGCGAGATCCTGCTGCTCGTAAAGCGCTTGCCGGAACAATTGTCGCAGCTCGGAGTAAACCGCCTCCGGATAATCGTAACGGAGGAAACCGAGGCTCGAGTCGATCTCTTCCTCCATTATAACGCCGTCCGCTTTGGTGAAACTTGCCAGGGCTTGAATCAACAAGGGCAACAGGTTTGGCCCCTCCGAAACGCTGCGGGGCTTGCGCAGTGCCCGGCGCATCCAGCGGCGGCCGGTCCGGCGCACGCGATACGCAAAGGGGGTCACCCGCTGTACAGCGCGGTCGATCTTATCTGCCACCGATGAAACGAGCTCTGTCATGTCAATAGCTGGATGCGAATTTTACCCGAAACCGGCGAGCGACGCAATGCCCAGCCACGAACATAGAAGTGAAAACAAATGACGAAATCCGAACGACGAACGTCGAAGGAATGACTAATAACCAATGATTAACGTCACGACAGGCGCGAACCCGCTATTTTGCATTGGCACTTTGTTCATGTTAATTTTTGACCCCGTTAACAGTTCTTATGGCTCAGTTCGATCGCAACTCCCAAAAGGAGAATAGACCCCGCGGGGTCGAACCCAGTTTTAACTGGCGCGGCGTCATTCTCATCGTGATCGCTTTCACTCTGATTGCGACGGCGATGGTCTTTTACCGCGGCGGGATGCAGCCGGTCGAAGACGTACCGTATAACCGTTTTCTCGAGCTGCTGGAGAACAAGCAGATCGTTAACGATAAAAATTATCCGCTCCAGCTGGTCGTGGAGGATGGTCGGCCAACGCAAACACTGCGCGGCGCTTATCTCCGGCAGGGAATAGGTTCAGCGCCATCGCAGCCGGTGCCGTTTCGAACCACGGTCTATTTAAGTTTCACAAACAATTTGCAGGAGAAACTCGCTGCCGCCGGCATGCAACCCGCCATCAAAACGGAATCGAACATGCTCGCGCAGACCGTCGTTGGGTTTCTGCCAATCGCCCTGTTCTTGCTGGTGCTTTATTTCCTGTTTCGCCAGCAAATCCGCATGGCTGGCAAAGGCGCGCTTAACTTCGGCAAATCCAAAGCGCGCATGCTGGCTCGGGACAAGAACAAGATCACATTTCGCGACGTCGCCGGTGTCGAGGAAGCCAAAGACGAAGTGCAAGAGCTCGTCGAGTTTTTGCGTGATCCGAAAAAATTCCAGAAACTTGGCGGCCGCATCCCCAAGGGCGTCTTGATGGTCGGCCCTCCGGGCACAGGCAAGACGTTGTTGGCACGCGCGATTGCAGGCGAAGCGGATGTTCCCTTCTTTTCCATCAGCGGCTCGGACTTTGTTGAAATGTTTGTCGGCGTTGGCGCAAGCCGTGTTCGCGACATGTTCGAGCAGGGCAAGAAATCCGCACCTTGCATCATATTTATCGACGAAATTGACGCCGTCGGGCGTCACCGCGGGCACGGCGTAGGCGGCGGCCACGATGAGCGCGAACAAACCTTGAATGCGTTGCTCGTCGAGATGGACGGGTTCGATACGCAGGAAGGCGTCATCATCATCGCCGCTACGAACCGCCCCGATGTGCTCGACCCCGCTTTGTTGCGACCGGGCCGGTTCGATCGCCAAATCACGGTCAATCTGCCTGACGTGAAAGGGCGCGAAGAGATTCTGCGCGTGCACGCTAAGAAAGTGAAACTCGCCGAAGGCGTCGATCTCGCAGTGGTCGCACGCGGCACGCCGGGTTATTCCGGCGCGGAATTGGCGAATGTCATCAACGAAGCGGCGTTGCTCGCGGCGCGTCGTGGATTAAAGGGAATCACGCTCGCCGAGCTCGAAGAAGCGCGCGATAAAGTGCGCTGGGGCAAGGAGCGCCGCAGTCTTGCGCTGAGCGAAAAAGAAAAGCAGAACACCGCTTACCACGAAGCGGGTCACGCGCTATTGCTCGAACTTCTCCCGCATACCGAGCCGCTGCATAAAGTCACGATCATCCCACGCGGCCCTTCGCTCGGATCAACCATGTGGTTGCCGGAGGAAGACAAATACACGAACCGCAAAAACGAGTTGCTCGCCGGTCTTGCCGTCAGCATGGGCGGCCGCGTCGCGGAGGAAATCATCTTTGGCGACATCACAAATGGCGCGCGCGGCGACATCAAAATGGCGACGGCGATTGCGCGCCGGATGGTCTGCGAATGGGGCATGAGCGAGAAAATGGGCATGGTCGAATATGGCGACCACGAAGACTACGTTTTCCTCGGACGCGACATTTCTCGCGCGCGCGACTACAGCGAAGCGACTGCCGAGCAGATCGATCAGGAAGTGAAAAAATTGCTCGATGACGCGTATCAATTGGCCAAGACAACGCTCACTGCAAATCGCGACAAACTCGAAGTAATCGCAAAAGCCTTGCTCGAGTACGAAACGCTCGACGGCTCGCAAATTAAGGAAATCGTCGAGCACGGCCGCTTGATTAATCCGCCACGAGGCGCCACGCCGCCTCCTGACAAAAAAATGCCAGCCGAAAAACCGCCCAAGCAAGTCGTAGCCGCGCCCGACGTGACACCGCCCCTTCCCGGCGCCCTCGGCGGCGCGCCTGCGTAAGTACGCGCCTGGTTAGACGAAATTTTTCGTCTCCTTCTCGTCAGGCACAAAGGAAAACATGAGAAAGTTCATTGTCGTTACTGTATTTTTCTTCAATCTCTGCGGCGTACGGGCGGAGACCAGTTTGCCCGCGGCGACCTCCCCAACAAAGGTCGTTACAGACCTTTATAGCGCACATAGCGGGAAGGCAGACCCGTTGCAGTATCCGGCCAGCAAGAAATTGTTGCGCGCCTATTTTGAGAAAGGTTTGTTGTCTCTGTTTTTAAAAGACCAATCGGAATCTCAGGGTGAAGTTGGGAAACTAGATTTTGATCCACTGTACGCTGCACAGGATTTTGAAATCAAAGACTTCTCTGTCGTGCTCGTAGCTCAACAGAAGGATTCGGCTGAAGTTGCGGCATCCTTTAAAAACATGGGACGAGCGAAAAAATAGTGTTCTTACTATCGAACACCGCGCAAGGTTGGAGAATAACTAACATCAAGTATTCCGATGGGCGAACGCTCAAGGGAATTCTGAAATGATGGCCTTTGTGCCTAACCAATCTTTGCACCGGCCAAACCTCGGCACTGATTAGAAAAATTAAGGGCGGTTACCGCCTGTATTCGCGGAAGAGAAATCCGAAGACAGGAAGACGGCGAAACCTTGGCACGTTCAAAACAAAGCCGCGGCCAAGAAACACGAAAAATCTGTGCAATGTTCAAACAGCAATAAATCGCGCTCCCATGCCGGAACTCGATCTCGACGTACAAGTTAAACTCGCGATCTACGAGATTACCGCGGAGACCGGTGGTGTTCCAACTTCGTCACAGGTCTCGCGTAAGATTAATATTGAACAAAACGAAGTCCTCGCCGCTTTCCGGCGCCTACATGCTAAGCGTCTTCTCCTTCCGAAACCCAGTGATCCGCATCGAATTCGAATGGCACCACCATTTTCGGGCGTGCCAACTAGGTTTCCAGTTGAAGCGAATGGCAAGCACTATTACGCGAATTGCGTTTGGGACGCCTACGGAATCGCGGCGGCGTTGCATTGCGATGCGATTAGCCGCGCTTCGGATGGACACACCGGCGAACCGTTGACGCTCGAAGTGAAGAACGGTGAGCCGATTTTGAAATCGTACGTCGCGCATTTCGCTGTGCCGGCGGCGCATTGGTGGGACGATCTCATTTTTACGTGAGCTACCATGCTCCTCTTCCGGTCGGAAGAGAACCGTCAATCAGTGGTGCGCGGCGCACAACATTCCGCGACGCCCGCTCGTTAATCTGGAGCAACTTTGGCAACTGGCTGTTCATTGGTACGCGAATCGACTTACGGTCGAATCCCGTCGGCCAGGGCCGGATGAAATGGTATTTATCTTCAAATCGCTGGATTTAACTGGCCCATTTTGGGATCCAAAATCCGATCAGTGGCGCTGATGTTGAGCGTTCATGGTGCTAGCATTCTAACCAAACGATGAAGCCAACGGCCCCTTTGCGAAATAGGATCAGTGGGTTTGCCACGCCACTTTCTCGTGGCTTATCTCTATCTCGTTAGGATGACGAGAGTGCCTCTGGCGATGTTGGCGACATTGCTGGTCGTCCGTCCTGCATGTTCTTCCGATGCTGATCCCAAGCAGCTCGATGAGGAATCCTTGCGTGGCTGTATGGCTGGAGAGTATTACCTGATCGGCCGCAAGCCTGATTCGACCGCAACTTACACTGGACACGTAACACTTCGAGATGAGGGAGGAGTTCTACAGGTAATGCGAACGATCGAAGGTAAGACGGATAAATGCGCAGCTCGATTTGATACGGTGGCAGGCAGCGATCGTATTCCCGTGTTAAGAATGCATTTTCATTTCGACGGCAAAGAGTATGATGCCGTTTACCGCTGGCAATCTGATCCCGACAATTACCCGCGATTTACGGGATACGTGTATCTCGCCGACACCAAATCGCCTGGCCTCGAAGCGCTTTTCCCCATCCACCAATGACTGCGATGCTTCCGCAACGTGACGAGTCGCTTTTGATTTTGCGGGCAAGTTTTTATTGTTGAGTCACGCATGAGCAGCTCCCAGATAGCGGTCATTCTCAAGTCGTTCGATTCGCCGGACGAGGTGCGCGTGATGCAAAAAGGCCGCTTCGAGCTTGTGCATCTTGGCGGCATGACAATCGGGCGCGCAACGTATGAGCCGGGCTGGAAATGGAGCGAGCACGTCGGCCCGAGTGTTGGCGCGACGCGTTGTCCTGTTGAACACATCGGGCTCGTTCTCTCGGGCACTGCTACGGTGGCGTTCGACGATGGTCACGTGATTGAATTACACGCCGGCGATCTCTTCCACGTGCCGCCGATTCCACACGACAGCTGGGTCATTGGCGACGACGAGCCTTATGTCTCGCTGCACTTTCTCGGCGCCGAAAAGTACGCGAAGCGCAACGCGGAATGAAGCCTATCACATCATTCGCGATCGGTGCAGCGACGTTTTCGGCCTTACAGATTCTTTGGGGCTTGGGACACGCGTATGGTCGCTTACGTGGCCCCTGGATCATGAAGACAGGCTCAGGCATTGGCTTCTGTTTTGCCGTCTTCGTTGTCATTACCGCGGTAGTTTGCGCGTATTACCGAAAACCGAACGGTCTTGCGAAATGCGTCGGCGCCATCGCGCTCGGAGCGATCGCGTCGATGACAGGTGCCCTGTTCCTTATTGGCCCGGGCAATTTGTGGCCAATCGTCATAGCCTTCGATGGCGCAATTATCGGAGCGGCCGTTGCCGTCGGCGCAGCAATTGGCGCTCTGTTTCGTGGTCGGAACAGTGTCTGACAACCCGTTCGAGGCGTCCCACCGGCGTGAAGGCCGGTGTTAATGAACAATTTGCGAATGAATGGGGCCGAAACGAGCCGTCCGCCGCGCGACTATTTCGGCGAACGGGTATCGGCGTGCGTTTTTACGTCGCGTCTTTGCTTGTCCACGACGCGCTGCAACTCGCGCTCCATCGTTTTGAACGCGTCGTGGATCACCTTGTTGAGCGGTTGGTGTGAGCCGTTGTCCGTCTGCCTTTCATCAGCAACCAACTCGTGGCCCCGCGCCACGGTCACGTCGATGCGGCACCGGTACGGATTTCCCTTGTGATGGGTATGATTGGTTTGCTCGATGGCCACGTCGCAGCGGTTGATGTGGTCGCAAAATTTTTCAAGTCGCGCCGCATATTCCAAAACGAGGTTGTCGATCTGGTCGGATTTTTCCAGACCCCGGTACGAGATCTTAACAGGCAGTTGCATGATTAATTAGATACTAACGAGCCCCCAGACGTTGAGGGAACAAAAATATTCCAGCATTGAGCCATTAAATTTGCTGCAATGAGCGAAACCGCGAAATAAGTTTCGCCGGTTCCACTTTTACTAAATCCGATTTCACGTGCTCGACAATCCGATCGCGCACCGCGGGCGGTAAAAGATCGACAATCGCCGCGTGAATCTCAGCCGGCGCGGCAAACGACCAGCCTTCCTTTCCGTTGCCCAAAACAATTTTTGTAATTTGATCGGCGAGCTCTTTCTGAATGCGGCGATCGGTTTCCGCCGCGAGCTGCGTCCGTTCCGCAATGGAAGACGCTCCGTGGTGTGCCCCCGCGCCGTCGCTCACCGGAAAACGCCCGGCCAAATCGCTTACTTTATCGATGAGTCTTCCGTGGGCGTCGGTGATGTTGAATGCCTGTACGAGTTGCAGGCTCGGTCCGCGCGTTGGCGTCTCATTCACCCGATATGCTTTCAAGCTGCCGCGATCAGTGACGATCACAAGAGAACTAGGTGTCATGGGCAAATCACTGACCAAAAAACTGGCCGCGCATGATAACACGCGCTTCGTATCCCTATAAACTAATTCGTTTCTCGCGACAAGATTGCGTTGGCGATATTTCTCACCGCCTCTGAGCGCTACTTGCTGCGAGCGCGTTCTTCCTCTGCGCTCACCGGAGGGAATTCGACAGGCCGTTTTTTCCAGGATTCCTCTCGGGCCTGGGCTTGCGCGCCGCTTACCAGTTGCAGCAAACAGCAGGCGCGCCCACCGAGAGCGACATCATCACCGGAGGGGAATTTTCTTGGCTCCGCCAAAAAACCGTTCGGATCCATCGTGTCGAGAATCAGTTGCCACTCAAGATTCTCCTGACCAGGCAGGACAAAAGGTATCGGCTCGTAATGAGCGTTAATTAGCAGCAGAAATGTGTCGTCGCGGACAGGTTCGCCTTCAAAAGTGAGAACATCACTCGTGTCGCCACTTAGCAGCATTCCAATACAGCGAACAAACGGCGACGCCCATTCTTCCTCGCTCATCTCGGAGCCGCCGGGATTAAACCACATCACATCTCGAATCTCCGAAGCGCGTATCCGGCGACCGCGGAAAAATTTTGGGCGGCGAAATACAGGGTGCGCCTTGCGAAACCAAATCAGCCTTCGCGTGAACTGCAGAAACTGGTTCTGCTTTTCGTCGCGTGTCCAATCGAACCAGCTGATCTCGTTGTCCTGGCAATAAGCATTGTTATTGCCCTTCTGCGATCTTCCCCACTCGTCTCCGCCGGTAAGCATCGGCACGCCTTGGGAAAGAAAAAGCGTCGTCAGAAAGTTCCGGCGCTGGCGTTCGCGCAGGGCGTTGATCTGCGCGTCGTCGGTTGGACCTTCCACGCCGCAATTCCACGAGAGATTGTTATTGTCGCCGTCGTTGTTGCTGTCGCCGTTCAACTCGTTGTGCTTTTTGTCGTAGCTGACCAGGTCGCTCAGCGTGAAACCATCGTGCGCAGTGACGAAATTAATGCTCGCATACGGGCGCCGCCCAGTGTGTTGGTACAGATCGGGGCTGCCGGTAAGCCGGTAACCCATTTCGCCGATGCGGCCCTCGTCGCCCTTCCAAAAACTGCGAACTGCGTCGCGGTACTTGCCATTCCATTCCGAAAACGGCACCGGAAAATTGCCAACCTGATATCCGCCGTCCCCGACGTCCCACGGTTCCGCAATTAGTTTCACCTGTGAAAGAACCGGATCTTGCTCAATAACTTTGAAGAAGGCGTGGAATTTGTTGACGCCGGTGCCGTCGCGAGCCAGCGCGGACGCAAGATCGAAGCGAAAACCATCCACGTGCATTTCGCTCACCCAATAACGCAAACTGTCCATCACCAATTGCAACGTGCGCGAATGGAGCGTGTCCACGGTGTTGCCGGTGCCGGTATAATCCAAGTAGAAACGCGGATTGTCCGCGAGCAGTCGATAAAACGCCGCGTTGTCGACACCACGAAAGCAAACCGTCGGCCCGAGATGATTCCCTTCGCCGGTGTGATTGTAAACCACATCGAGAATCACTTCGATGCCGGCAGCGTGAAGACTGCGCACCATCGATTTGAACTCGGAGACCTGTTGGCCCATCTGCCCGCTGCTGGAGTACTGCGCGTGCGGCGCAAAAAAACCGATCGTATTATAACCCCAGTAATTCGTCAGGCCGCGGTCGACCAAGAGCTTGTCGTCGATGTGCGCGTGCACCGGCAATAACTCGATCGCGGTGACGCCGAGCTTTTTGAAATAATCAATGGCCGCCGGAGTGCCCAGCGCCGCATAAGTGCCTCGCAGCTTCTCTGGGACATCGCGCCAAAGTTTGCTGAAGCCTTTCACGTGCAATTCATAAATCACAGAACTGTGCAACGGGATGCCGGGTCTCTGGTCGCCCTGCCAGTCAAATCCGGTGTCGATCACCATCGACTTCGACACCCCCCACGCATCATCGCGAAAGTCCTGAGTTAAATCTTCCTTCTTATCACCGACCACGTAACCAAACATCTCATCTGCCCAACTCACTTCTCCAGCAGTAGCCTTTGCATAAGGATCGAGAAGGAGTTTCGAACTGTTAAAACGCAACCCGCGCTCCGGATCGTACGGACCGGAAACGCGAAAACCGTACAGTTGGCCGGGGCGCGCATCGGGCAAAAACACGTGCCAGACCTGATCAGTCTGTTCTGTGACCGGGATACGAATGTTCTCTTCGGTGTCCTCGATATTGTCGAACAAGCACAGCTCAACACCTGTAGCATGCTCGGAAAAAATGGCGAAGTTGACGCCGTTCCCCATCCATGTCGCACCCAGCGGATACGGATAACCGAGGAAGGTCCTCACGGAAGTCATAAGTGTGCGCGCATTTATGCCAGCATCGACTCCGCATTGGCAATCACGAATGGCGGACACGAGCCATTGTAGCCGGGATCGGTGATCCCGGTCGGGCCACGCATGCGCGGCAAAGTCACACTTAGCCGGCATCAGCGATGCCGGCTACAACCGCACTTACAAATCCTGCAGCGCGCGTTGCGCTTTGTCGATATCCGATGGGCGAAGCACGATAAGACCTTTTTCGGTACCACGGCCGCCGGCGAGATAGACGTATTCGATATTCACGTCGGCCTCCGCGAGACGCTCGGCAATCGTGGCCAGCACACCCGGCTGATTCGCGGTTTCGATCATGAGCACCTCCGCCTCGAGCGCGAGCACGCCTGCTTCACCCAAAAGCATGAGCGCTTTGGTCGGATCGCTTACCACCATGCGCACCACGGTGTGATCGACGGTGTCGGATGTAGCGAGCGCGTTGATGTTTATTTCCGCCTTTGCCAGCGCTTCACACACGCGCGCAAGCGCCCCGGGACGATTTGCAAGAAAGACCGCGAGTTGAGTGGCGGTTTCAATCGAGAGTTTCGGATGTGGATTCATGCCGCTTTCAAAGTGATGCCGGGAACAGCTTCTGACAACTCACGAAAATCTGGAGATGTAACTCTGCGCTCATTTTAGCCAACAACGACTTTCCATGCGCGCGCAGCATGCCGCGCAAGCTCGTTTGCAGATAATGAACTTGAATGCCACGCCGAAACAATTCGCCAGTCAGGATAATTTCGGGATTGTCGATTCAACGATGACCGCCGTCGCCGAGCGTCCTTCCGTAAAATCGCCACGCCCGCGGCGGACTATTGGCTTTGTCACTGCTTCTTCCATCGTTATCGCCAACATTATCGGCACTGGCATCTTTACCAGCCTCGGTTTCCAACTGGCGGATATTCAGTCCGGATTCCCGCTGCTTATGCTGTGGGTTATCGGCGGAGTCGCAGCGCTTTGTGGCGCGCTTTGTTATGGCGAACTGAGCGCCGCCTTGCCGCGTTCCGGAGGAGAATATCATTTTCTGTCGCAGATTTATCATCCTGCACTCGGGTTTATGGCGGGATTTGTTTCCGCCACGGTTGGCTTCGCCGCGCCCATCGCGCTCGCCGCTATGGCGTTTGGGAAGTATTTTGTCGGAGTCTTCGGCATCGGCTCGCCGGTCCTGCTTTCGTTTGTCGTTGTTTGGATGGTAACAGCGTTTCATCTCGGCAACCTCCAGGTAGGCAGTGCATTTCAAAATCTTTCTACGCTTGTGAAATTGCTTCTCGTCGGTGCGCTTATCGGCGCTGGATTATTTATCCACTCAAAGCAGCCCATCAGCTTTTTGCCCGCGCCCGGCGACACGATAACGATCTTCGGGGCGCCCTTCGCGGTGGCGCTGGTTTATGTGATGTATTCTTACTCCGGTTGGAACGCGGCGGCTTACATCACAGGCGAAATCAAGCAGCCGGAAAAAAATGTGCCGCGCTCTCTCCTTGCCGGTACAGGCGTTGTGATCGTCATTTACGTGCTGCTCAACGCAATCTTCCTCGCCACCACGCCCGTCCAGGAATTGAAAGGCCAACTCGAAGTAGCGTTGATCGCGGGCAAACATATTTTTGGCGCAAACGGCGGGCGAGTTGCCGGCGCGGTCATTTGTCTCGGCTTGATTTCTGCGATCAGCTCAATGACGTGGATCGGGCCGCGCGTCAGCATGTCGATGGGCGAAGATCATTGGCTGCTGAGATTGCTTGGCCGCAAGAATCCGCATGGCATTCCCACCAACGCCATTGTGCTCCAGTTGCTCATCGTCAATCTGCTTTTGCTCACCGGCAGCTTTGAGAGCGTCCTGCAATACACCCAATTCAGTCTGCTGCTCTGCTCACTGTTCACTGTAATCGGCGTGATCGTGCTGCGCGCGACGCGCCCGAAAATCCCCCGGCCCTATCGGGTGTGGGCGTATCCGCTGCCGCCGATTATCTTCGCCGCCATCACGCTTTGGATGATGTTTTATCTTCTGCGTTGGAAGACCGTCGAATCGCTGGCCGGACTCGCGACTGCACTGGTGGGACTGCTGCTCTACTTTTGCGCAGGAAAACGCGCCGTATGAAAGGAAACTTATTCGGCAACGATCCGGCGCTGCTTTCGCATGCGTCTTGCGTTCATCTTCCTCTCCCCTTTCGCGAAGGGGAGAGGATTGAGGTGAGGGGTTTCTCGTTTAAGCGCGACTGCAAAGCCAGAACCCTCACCCTACCCTCTCCCTTGAAAAGGGAGAGGCGACAGACTTCACTACGGAAGTTATGCGTGGCGTTATCCGTGATCCTGGGTCTCGCAAGCACGCTCAGCGTGTATGCGCAAGAGAATCCCGAGATCGCGCCTCGCGCAGTCCCGGTAAATGTCGGGCCTAACGATGTCGCGCGTTTTCTTGCTGGAATGCCTGTGCCGGAAAATTCTTCGCTCGCGCCGCTCACGCGCGATCCGGCGTGGCAGGAGCACGCTGCATTTTTCGAGAAGGAATTCTCAAAGCTTACTCTCCGACAGCTTCAGAAACTGCACGCGTGGCAGGAGACGTACTTTCCAGAATCGCTGCAGCCGATCCCGGTCGCGTTTTACATGTTCAGTGGGCCCGATTTCCTTTACGTCGATCAATTTTTTCCACGCGCTTCGGTGTACGTCCTTTGCGGGAAGGAATCGATGGGGCCGCCGCCTGATCCGTTGCGGATCGCGAATCTGGCCGGCGCGCTTGGAAACTTGGAAAACGCGATGAAGTCGTCGCTCGAAACGACCTACTTCATCACCAAAGACATGAAAATCGATCTGCTACAGCAGAACCTCAACGGTGTGCTGCCGATTCTCTACGTTTTCATCGCGCGGGCTGATAAATCGATCACCAATGTGGCGTTCGGTTCTCTCAACGGCAGCGGCGCATTTCAGGATAGCGCGCCCGGGAAGAAAGGCGGCAGTATTCCCGGCGTCCGGATCAATTACACCGACAATCAGTCGGGCAGCTCACAAACACTGTATTATTTCACCACAGATATTTCTGACGGCGGAATCAAAGCGACACCCGGCTTCTTGAAATTCTGCCAGCGATTGGGCACTGGCTCGAGTTTTCTCAAGTCGTCATCGTATCTGATGTTCGAACAGGGTTTCGCAACGATCCGCAATTTCATTCTCGAACATAGCAACCGCGTTGTGCAGGACGACTCCGGGATTCCCCTGGCTTATTTCGACCCAAACAAGTGGAGTCTCCGCCTGTTCGGCACCTATCTCGGCCCCCTCGAGCTCTTCAAACAACATTTTCAGCCCAAACTGCGAGAGCTCTTCGCGCAAAGCAGTCCGCCGCCCCTCGAGTTCGGATTCGGTTATCGCTGGAACTGGAAGGAAGCCAACTTGATGGTGGCGGAACGAAAGTGACAGGTCGCATTGCCCGCGACTCGTTCCCTTACCAAAGATGCTCGCTTCATGGCTAGATCGCTCTTAAGAAGTGGATCGTCATGTTCACCGGCCTGATCGAAGAAGTCGGCGGGGTCGTTGAGGTGCGCGCGAGCGATGGCGGCACTCAACTCCGACCGCGGGTCGCGAGCACGCGAAGACGTTCGGTGTTGCAAATTGCCGCGCCGAGGACTGCGAAAAAGGCACGGCGCGGCGACAGCATCGCCGTGAATGGCTGCTGCCTTACGTTGACTTCGCGGCGCGGCGATCGTCTCACCTTCGATCTTCTCGAAGAAACAATCGCTCGCACCAACTTGCAAAAATTGCGCCGAAACGATCCGGTGAATCTGGAGCGCGCTTTGCCGGCCGAGGGACGGCTGGGCGGACATTTCGTGCAGGGCCATATCGATTGCGTGTCCCGCATTGTTGCTTTCGACAAGAAAGGCGCAGACTTTCGATTGGAAGTCGAGTTGCCGGCCGAGTTTGTACAGTATGTGACCCGCAAAGGTTCGATCGCTCTCGACGGAATCAGCCTCACAGTGTCTGAAGTGCTTCCGAAAAGTTTCGTCGTGTGGATCATCCCGTACACGAAGCGCTATACCAATCTTGATCGCGCTCAAGTGGGCGCGCTAGTGAATGTCGAGTTCGACATTCTGGCCAAGTACGTCGAAAGAGTGCTCGCCATTCGTGGTCAAAAATGACGGCGCGCAGCTCGGCCACGCAGCGTCCGTGCGTAGTCGGCGTGATCGCATCGCGCGCGGATTTAGGTCGCGCCCTGCGGATGCGCAAGCCGCCGGATTTATTCGAGCTGCGCCTGGATCTGCGGCAACGGCGCGATGTATTGACTCGATTTTTACCGCATGCCGACTATGTCGATGTTGAACTGCGCTCGGCATCTGCTTTGCGTTCGTTGCTCACATTAGCAAAGCAGAAAAAAGTGCGGCGCATCATTTCATTCCATAATTTCAAATCGACGCCGCCTTTGCGCGTGTTGCGCGCCAAAGCCCGCGCTGCCAAAACCCATGGCGCAGATATTTTCAAGGTCGCCACATGCACCGACACGCCCGTACAACTCGCGCGTCTGCTCGATTTCATCACTGGGAGAGACATCGATCTTCCAGTGAGCGCGATGGGGATCGGCAAACTCGGCGCAATTTCGCGAGTCCTGCTAGCGCGTGCCGGCTCAGCTTTGGTCTATGCGTCACTCACCGCCGCGACGGACATCGAAGGGCAGCTCTCGCTCGAACAACTTCGGGCGCTCGGAATCGGAACAATGACGAAGCCCGAATGACGGATGACGAAAGAATGTCGAAGCCCGAATTTCAAAAGTGCGTTTCTTCGAGCTTCGTCATTCGTCATTGATTCGGGTTTCGTCATTCGAATTTCGTCATTGTGTTTGTGGCAAATGTTTGCCCAATCTGCGATGCGTATATGTTCTAGTTGCAACACTGCCGCCCATGCCTTCATCCGTAACCTTGCCAAAGCAACTGCCGGTGATGCCCCTTCCGGGGGCGGTGCTCTTTCCGCATGCGTTGCTCCCGCTGTACATTTTCGAGCCGCGGTATCGCAACATGCTGGAACACGCGCTTCGTCATCATCGCATGTTTTGCGTGACTCTCATCAAACCGAGCTGTCCAGAGTGGCACGCACCGGAAGATTTCTTCCATCTTGCTACCGTCGGGTTGATCCGCGCCTGTGTCGGCCGCGGCGATGGCACATCGAATTTGATCCTGCAAGGTTTGCAACGAGTGCGCTTCGCCAGTTTCGAACAGGAAACGCCGTTCCCGATTGCAAAGATCGAGATCGTCGAGTCGCACGACGCAACTACCGTCGAGACCGAAGCGCTCGGCGCAAAAGTGCTCGAGTTTTACGCGAACCTGAAGCACGAACGCCGCCAACTTCCGGCAAAAGTCGATCGATATCTTTCGGAATTGCGCGATCTGGAAATGCTGGCGGACCTTATGGCCTCGACATTCGTGAACGATCCGTTGCGACGGCAACGCGTGCTCGAAGAACGTTCTCTCAATCAACGCCTCCGTTTCCTCATCACATATTTGCGCGACGAAATCGGAAACGCCGCTGCATAGGTAGGGACAGCGCGCTGCG
>WNGL01008912.1_pt1 | contig 17455 bp, 23 predicted proteins | sample 5400591 | NCBI WGS metagenome assembly WNGL01 (sample SAMN13153377, study PRJNA577476) | soil metagenome | isolation source: 80 cm soil or saprolite under Garry oak tree replicate 1 | place: USA:California | collected 2016-06-15 | reverse complement strand
GGGCCGACCGGCAGCCCGCCTTGATGGAACGCCGGATGGGACATCCGGCCGGTATGGAACAGCTGGATGAAGATGCGCCCCCTGGCCGCGTGGACCGATCTGGTGATCTCCCGCCAGCCCGCTTGCTGTTCGGCGCTGTAAAGGCCGGGCCACAGGCACCGGGTCAGGCAGTTCGGTGATGGTCAGGACCTCCGGTGCGCCGTAAGCGCTGATGACGATGGCCTTCATGATCGAATACTTTCTTGAGTGATCGTTCATTTATTAGGTAGTAAAGAAGGCCGCCAAGCGGCGGCCCAGGTTCAGGTCTAGCTGAGGCCGGAGAAGGCGCTATCAACGATCGCCCGCAGCACCTCCTCATCCGGGTTGGCCTTGCCGACAACCATCAGGCCCTGGCTGGTGGCCACCAGGCCCTTCGCCCGCGATACCGGATCAACCGAGGCGGGGACCTCGCCACGCCGGATCGCGGTGCGCAGCGCGGCGGTGAAGCAGTGCTCCAGCCGCGCCAGGTGCCCCCGCACCACGGCCGCGACCTCAGGGTCGGTAGCCGCGTTCTCGATCGCGCTGTTAACCAGCAGGCAGCCCTGCCGCCCCTCCGGGCTGAGCAGATCCCGCACCAGCCCATCGAAGTACGCCCGGACCTGCGCGACCGACGCCCCGGGATCTTCGAGCTCACCCAGCTTCTGCGGCACCACCAGCTTCGAGTAGCGCTCCAGGGAGCCCATCAGCAGCGCATGCTTGCCGCCCGGGAACGCCGAGTACAAGCTGCCCGGCTTCACCCCGGTCGCCCGGACCAGGTCATCCACCGAGGTGGCGCGGTACCCCCGCTCCCAGAACTGCCGCATGGCCGAATCCAGAACCTCATCTGGCTCGAACTCTCGTGGACGAGGCATAGCGAGCACAATACAGGAACGATCGTTCAAGAACAAATTGCCGCCGGAACGTCGTGGCAATAGCCGCTCCGGCACGAGGAGTCGCGGCGGGCGAAGGCGTCAGTTGATGTCGAACTCGTGCGCCTGGGTAGTCCGGCGCGGCTGACCTGCGGGTACGTCATAGCGCGCCACGCCTAGTCCGCACAGAGTCCGCAGGATTCCCCAAGCGCGCCTGGAATACCGCCTCGACGGCCGCGCGGGTGGACTCGTCCCGGTCTGGCCACAGGTGGCCGTAGGTGTCGAGCGTGGTCTTGGCTGAGGCGTGCCGCAGCCGCGCCTGGACGGTCTTGACGTCGGTGCCTGAGGCGATCAGCAGCGACGCGAAGTAGTGCCGCAGGTCGTGATACCGGAAGCCGACGGGCAGGCCGTCCACCTTCCCGCGGGCTATCCGCATGGCGCGTTCCAGTGACCAGGTGGAGAGCTGGCCGCCGTGCGCGCCCGTCAGCAGCGTCTCGCCCGGGTGCTGCTGCACATGCGCGGCCAGCCCGAGCGCGAGCGACCGCGGGACCGGGACGGGCGTCTTGCTGATCTCGGACTTGAGTTCCTCGGCCGGGTACTGCACGACCGGGTGGATCACGCCGCGCATGAAGTCGACGTCGGCGACGCGGAGGCCGCAGGCCTCGGCGACCCGCAACCCGGCGAACGCGGCGAGCAGGACGGCCGGGCGCAGCCGCGGCGGCATCGCGTCGTGCAGGGCCCAGACCTGCTCTGTGGTCGCCACGTAGGGCCGCTGCTTTCCGGCGCCGGGCGAGGTACGCCGCGAGCACGGCGACCGCGGCACGATCCCGTCATGCACCGCGTCGGCGAAGATCTGCGCCAGCCTGGAGTGCAGAACGTAGACGTAGCTCGCCTCGTACCCCTCCGAGCGCAGCCGCGACGTCCACGACCGGACGCTGCTCGGCCGGACTGCTGACAACGGCAGCGGCCCGAACTCGGCCACGATCTGCGCGATATGCACGCGGGCCTGCCGGACCGTGGACGGCCGCTGGGTCGCGTACCCGGCCAGCCACGTCTCGCACCAATCCCCCACCGTCGTCCGCGCGGTCTTCGGGTCGGTGTAGGTCCCGGTGACAACGCTGGAGGTCACCTCGTCGAGCCAGCGCTGGCCGTCGAGCTTGCGGGCGAAGTGCCGCGCGTGCTCCTTGCCGGCGCCGTCCCGGTAGCGGGCCCGCCAGCGGCCGTCAGGACGTTTCGTGATGCTCGCCATCGGAATCCTCCAGTTCATCGGCTGACGCCGGCCAGGGACCGCCCGCGTATCTCCAGTCGTGCTCGGCCCGCGGGATCTGGCTGAAGAACTCGCGGAGGTCGGCGTCCCGGAGCGGGAGCCTGCCCCGGATCCATTCGCGGACGTAGGCCGCGCGCGCGCTTATCCCGCCGGTCACCTGATAGCTCTCGCGGAAGCCGTCAATGGGGACGAGCAGGTGCACCGGGGCGACGTTCAGCGCGGCGGCCAGGGCGAGCAGCTCGTCCACCGTCACCGGCCGCGGGCGCAGCTTGCCCGGCCGCCGCCCTTCGAGCTTGTACAGCGCCTGCGCGGTGAGTTCCGGCGCACCTATCTCGGCGCAGCGGTCCGCGAGCTCGGCGACCGTCAGGTGCCGCTTGCCGCGGACCTCCCGTACCCGCGCGGCGACCACATCGCTCGGCGTCCGTTCATTATCCATATTGGCGAGTGTACCGTTCAGGTTGACTAACGTCTACCTAAACCGGCATGCTGATACCAGGTAGCCACCACGGCTAACAGATTCGCCAGATCGGCTAACTGGGGGTATGGCGTGAGCGACGCTGACAAACACCTGAGTCCCGAGGATCTGGCACGCCGCGAGGGCGTGCCACTCCAGACGGTCTACGGGTGGAACAAGACCCGGACGGGGCCCCGGTACATGCGCATCGGCCGGCACGTCCGCTACCGGCTCGCCGACGTCATCGCGTGGGAGAGCTCGCGCGTCGTCGCCAGCCGGACAGCCTGACCGGCGTGAGCGGGTGGAGATCCACCGCTCTCATCCCGAGTCGAGGTTCACGACCATCCCCGACGCGACGCTCCGCGACCGGCGGCTGAGCTACCAGGCGCGCGGCGTGCTGGCCGAGATCCTGAGCCGTCCCGACGACTGGGTTACGAGCGCCGACGCCATATGGCGCCGCGCCAGGTCCGAGCGCGGCAGCGCGGGCGAGGGACGTGATGTGCTGCGCACGGCGTTCGCCGAGCTGGCCGCCGCTGGCTACCTGCACCGTGAGCGCCGCCGGGCCGGCCGCGGGCGGGTCGCCACCACCCTGCACGTGTTCGACGCGCCGGACGGCCTGGAGGCATGGCTCGCGGCCGAGAGATTCCGGGCTCAGGCTGTGGATAACTCCCCGCCTGCGAGCGTTTCCGCAGGTCGCACCGACGACGACACGGGCAGGCGTCGGTGCGACCTGGGGAAACCTGCTGTCGCCGCAGGTCGCACCGATGACGGCGTATCAGGCGTCGGTCCACCAGGCGTCGGTCCACCAGGCGTCGGTCCACCAGGCGTCTCTACGGAGACCTACGACGGAGACCTGAGTACGGAGACCATGAACGGAGACTATGCGCGGCCTCTGACCTCACCGGTACCTGTGGAAGGCGCGCGCGCGAGGCCAGGTCAACGGCGGGATATCAGCGACGAGGAGTGGGAACGGCGGGAGCGCGTCGCCGCCCGCATCCTCGGCCCGCTGCCGGAGGCCGCGCCATGACCGCCGCCGAGGCGCGCGCCCGGACCGCCCCCTGCCCCAGCTGCAGCGCCACGCCAGGCGAGCCCTGCCGTCACCCGAACGGCACCACCGCGGCCCGCAGCCACCGGTACCGGTACCGCGCCGCCCGGCGCCTCGGCGACGGCCAGGCCGCCAGCACCGGCCAGCCAGCACAGGCCCCGCCATGACCGCGCCTGATCGTGACGCCCGCGCCCGCAAGGTCGCCCGGCTGTACGCATCCGGACTGTCTCTGCGGGAAACTGCGCGGCGAGCCGGGATCCATCACCAGACCGCGATAGATGATCTGGCCCGCCTCGACCTCGGGACGTTCGGCGCGTACCGGAGACGGCTGGAAAAGCGCCGGGTGCCCGCCCGGGACAAGCGGATGGCCGCCGCCGTGCGGCTCCGCGCTGGTGGTCAGTCGCTGCGGCAGATCGCCCGGGAGCTGGCCGTCAGCCACCAGACGGTCAAGAACGACCTTGCGCGATGGGATGCGGCGCGGCCCGCGAACGTAGTCCCGCTGTCCCGGAAGGCTGTCAGATAGTGGCGTCAGAAAACTGCCCCCAGGGGGCAGAAATGAGACGCCATTCTTTGACAGCCCCGGCCGTCGCTGTCAAAAATTGGCGCGGCAAGTTGCCCCCTGGGGGGCAAGAAGACCCGCCGCTTTTTGACACTCACCGGCCATGATCAGGCTTACCGCGGCCGCGCACTGCATCCGCCGCGAGTGCGGGTGGACGGCCGGGCCCGGCACCATGGCCGACGTCGACCGCGGGGCCGAGAAGCACACCAAGGCGACCCGCCACCCCACCGCGACCGTGGCCACGCCCGCCACCACGACAGGAGGACAGCGGCCATGATGACCTACCAGCGCGGCCCGTACCTGTGCGCCGCCTTCGCGCCCGAGGACCCGCGGCTGGCCCACCTCAGCCCGGAGATCATCCGCCAGGCGTTCGGCAGCCCGTGCCCTGGCTGCGGCTGCTACCACCCGTGCGACACCTGCGGCAACTACCACTGCGGCTGCCCGGACGGCAGGGCGTGCCCTGCCAGCGCGAGGTGCCATGACGGCGCATGATGGGCGGCATGAGCGGACGCCTGGCCAGGTGCACGACCAGGGCGTGCCCCTGGCGATGGGCAGACGGCGGGCCCGACCGGCCCTGCGGCCACCACCACGGCACCAGCAGCGCCTACCTCACCGCGCGGTCAGTCGTGCCAGCCACGACCAGCGATGACGAGCACGACCTCGGCCTCGGCCTCGAGCAGGACATGAACCATACGAACCATCCGAAGCATCAAGGACATGAACCGCCAAGGACATGAACCATCGCGGGCCGCCAGCCACGGCGGCGGCCAGGCGGCCGAGGCGAGCACGGTTCACCACCCCCGAACCACCCCAGGCAGTGCATCGTCGCAGGTCAGAGGGTATGGGGGGTACATAGCGCACCGAAGCCGCGGGACTTGCGACGCCCGGCCTGTTTAAGATTTATCTCCCCGGCAGATTTTTTGTCCCGTGACAGCCTGTGTGCATGTGACCACGGGGACAGGAGGGCCGTCCGGATGCCGGTCAGGTACTGCGAGGCGTGCGGGCGGTCGTTCGCGCAGGGCCGGGGCCGGCCGGCCCGCTGGTGCCCGGAGCACCGGGAGGGCGGCGGGAAGTACGGCGGCGGGCACCGCAAGCTGGCGGCGGCGACGAAAGACCAGGCGTGGGGCACGCCGTGCACCCGGTGCGGCCGGGAGCTTGTCCCGGGACAGGAGATCCACCTCGACCACCTCGACGGCGGCGGCCCGGCCGACTACCGCGGCTGGGCGCACGCTCACTGCAACACGTCGGCGGGCGCGGCCAAGGGCAACCGCCAGCGGGTGAACGGGACGCCGGCCGCGAACGCGCCGGCTGTGACCGCGGTCGCGATCCGGCACCCGGCGGACTGCCGGTGCGGCGGGAGCGCCGCCCGCCAGCCGGGCCGGTTCTGGACATCACGATGCTGGTAGCGGGAGGAAACGATCATGACTGATGACGTGCATGCCCTGCCGGGCGACCTGTCCGGGATCGAGCCGCGGCTGGTGAAGGCGATGGCCGCGCTGTCCTGCGAGATCACCGCGGCGCTGTCGGACATCCTGCGGGACAAGACGAACGTGAATCCGGGGCCGATGCTGGAGGCGTTCGCAGCTGCCAACTGGCCTGTGGTTCGCGTGTAGCCCCGCTGGAGGCCAACTGGCCCGGCGCCGGGCCAGGGACGTAACCCCGATCCCGGCGACCACACTGGAGGCGGCGATGACTGGCCCGATTGACGACGCGGTACGAGTGGGCGACGGGCAGGTCCCCGACGTGCTCGACGAGATCGTCGCGGAGACGAGGGACTACACCCCGGAGCAGTGCTCGGCGCGGCTCGCCGAGCTGTCCCGGTTCACCCGCCTGTCCGGGCGCCAGCGGGTTGAGCAGTCGCTGCTGGCCGAGCGCGCCGAGACCGCCAGCCGGGTGATGACGGCGTACGCCAGCGGGAACACGGGGATGTTCGACCAGTCGCGCCCGGCGCCGGGCGGCACCCTGGCGGGCGGTGAGGCGGGGCACGGCGGGTGGGCGAACTTCCCGGCCTCGGCGGGCCCGGACCGGCACCTGCAGCAGCACCGCATGAACGCCATGCGGGTGCTCGACCACTACCGCGGCACGGGGGCCCTGGACCCGGCCTCAGCGGACCGGGCCGACGCGGTGCTGCGGCACGGTGACGGCCAGGGCCTGACCGCCAGGTACATCGCGGCGTGCGGCAACCCGGACTACTTCACGGCCTTCGGGAAAATGCTGGGCGACCCGGTGATGGGCCACAACCGGTTCACCCCGGCCGAGACGGCGGCGATGACGGAGATGTCCGCGGCGCAGGACGCGGTCCGGATCATGGGCTCCGTGGGGACCACGTCGACGGGGTTCCCGCTGCCGCTGACGGTGGACCCGTCGATCGTGATCACGGGCACGGGCGCGGGCGCGCTGAACCCGGTCCGGGACGTCGCCGACGTCGTGACCATCGGGACTCACGACTGGGTCGGCGTCACCGCCGACTCGGTGACCGCGCATTACGTCCAGGAGGGCACCGAGGCCACCGACGACACCCCGGCCCTGATCGGGCCGCGGATCAGCAGCCAGCAGGGCCGCGCGTTCGTCCCGTTCACCATCGAGGCCGGCCAGGACTGGGACACCCTGTCGAACCAGCTGCAGAAGCTGATCGCCGACGCCAAGAACACCCTGGACGCGACCAAGTTCCTGCTCGGCTCCGGCACGAACGAGCCCAGCGGCATCCTGAACATCGGGGCGCTGAACGGGCTGACCACCACGCAGCGGGTGCAGACCCTCACCGTGGCCACGTACGCGGTCGGCGACCCGTGGCTGCTGAAGGCCGCGATCCCGCCGCGGTTCATCGGCGACTGCACCTTCGCCGCCGCCCCGGCCACCTGGGACACAACGTACCAGTTTGTCGCACAGGGGAGCACCACGGCGGCCCGCCAGTTCTCCGACGGGGACAGAGGCGGCGACTTTCTCGGGCGACCAAAACTAGAATGGTCAACAATGGCGACCGGTTCTACGACCGGGACGAAGCTGATCATCGGCGGCAACTTCAAGGGTTACAAGATTGTCGACCGGCTGGCGGGAATTACTGTTGAGGTCATTCCTCACCTTTTCTCTACAGCAAATGCGCGCCCTATTGGGACTAGAGGCCTATACGCATATTGGCGCTGTGGTGCCGGGGTAATAAGTCCCAACCATTTCCGTTACCTGGAAGTTAAGTTATGGCGGAGGCGGGCCGGTACGCCGCTACGACCCTGGGCGGGGCGACCGAGCAGGAGCAGGCGGTGGTGTGCACCGTCTGCGGGGCCCTGGTCGCCGACACGACGGCGCACGACCGGTTCCACGGCGAGCCGCCGCCGCGGCGGCCCGCCCGCCCGGCGAAAATCACATGAGCGCGACGGCGGTGCACGGCCAGATGGCCGTGCCGCGGGCGGTGCACCGGGACGAGGCCGCCGAGCTCGCCGAGCGGGTCCGGGCCGCCGCGGAGATGGACGAGGCGTTCGAGTACGCGCGGGTGCTGCTGGCGGACCTGGCCGCCGCCAGGCGCCGCTACGCGGCGGCGCTCAACTTAGGGGGCTTCCCCCGGGGGCCCTGGTCGGCTCCCCTGGGGGTTGCGGGCGGCTGGCCTGTCCTCGCGCCCTTGGGCGGGCTGGCCGCCCGGCCACAAATCACCCACGGCGTGGGTGATTTTCGCCTCTCGCGCGCGGGGAGCCGGCATGTCCGGTCCCGGACAGGCTCGACCGGTTCTCCCAGGTCAGCGGCCGTAGGCTCCGGCTCAGCTGTCCGGTCCCGGACAGGGGGGCCACCCCTCGCGCGCGGGGAGCGGGCTCAAATCAGGACCATGGTACTGATTTGCCCGCAGGCCACCCCTCGCGCGCGGGGAGCGGGCGAGTGAGAATGTCATCGTTAACATCGTCACTCACGGCCACCCCTCGCGCGCGGGGAGCGGGCTCATTCCGCGGGCGGCTTCGGCCGGGTCAGCGTGACCTGCTCGCGCTCCCGTGGCGTGCCGGGTCCCGGGCCGCCCGGGTTCTCCCGCGGGGGAGCGGCGCAGCCGAAGCTGGCCGCCGGGCCGGGCTCCGCTTCGCACCCCAGCCAGGGTTTCCGCTCGACGCTCACGGCCGCCCGCCTTCCGGCTTCCGGGTCAGCGTGACCGACTCGCGGCCCGGCCGGGCGGCTTCACGCCACGCTCCGGGAACAGCGCCGAACCCGGGATGCTCCGGGGTGGCGGGCCGCTGGAAGTCCCGGGGCTCGGCACCGAGGCACCAGGGCCCGAAGCAGAAGCAGCGCTTGTCGATCCTGGGCAAGCCGTCGTCGTAGTAGCCGCCGCTCATCAGTGGCCTTCCTGGCAGTAGAGGCTGATCTGGTGGGATTGCACGTAGATCCCGCAGTATGCCGTACCGGTCACGGCGTGCCGAGGTGGTGCTCGGCGCGGAGCTGCTGGCACAGCGCGATGTGCCGCTCGAGGAGGCCGACCCGCTCGAGCGCGGCCGCGGCCGGGGTGATGCGGTGCTCGTCTTCCTGGGCGCGGACCGCGGCGAGCGCGTCGGCGAGGTCGTCGTCGGCTTCGCGCATGGCGTCGTAGTAGCCGCCGGGCCCGCTCACGGCGCGCCCCCGTCCCCGGGGAAGAAGATCGCGCGCATGTCCTCGACGGCGGGATCAGGGAGGCGGATCTCAGCTGAGTCGCGGAACACGACCGGGTAGCACGGGGTGCCGTCGTCGTCGGCGGCTGCCCGCTCGTCCTCGATGCACACGGACCACTCGTCGGGCCCGCACTGGGCCACGACCGTGGCGGGCAGCCACGGCCAGGCGCCCCGGCCGCCTGCGATCTCCTGGTCAGTGACGGGGAACGGCGTCAGGACGGGGCAGCCGTCCGGGTACCGGCCGTCGTTGTCTGTGTCGGTGGGACCATACATGTGGGTCGCCTCCATGGGGCGATCAAGGGACCGGCCGGCGTGTAGCGCGTCGCGCCGGTCCCGCTATTACGGAGCGAATACGACATCTGACCCTACAGCGCTATGCAGGGCCATGCTAGGCCCTGCCATGCGTGGCATTAGTTCGCGCAGGTCAGCAGTGCCTAACCTGGCCTTGTGAGTGATCATCCGGCCATCGACCCGGCAGCGCCGAAGCTCGTCTACGTCCAGGTGGCCGACGACATCACGGCGCGCATCAAGGCCGGCGAGTTCGCGCCGGGCGCGCGGCTGCCCGCCGAGCGCGACCTGGCCACCGAGTACGGCGTGGCCTACGACACGATCCGGCGCGCTAGCGCGCTGCTGCGCGACCGCGGGCTGATCATCACCATCATCGGCCGCGGCACCTACGTGAAGCCGAGCGACTGACCCGCGGCAGTCCGCAGAAAGTCCGCGGCAGTCCGCAAAAAGTCCGCGCGAGAGTGACCATCGGTGCCTAGCGTTGACCAACGCTGACAAGAGTCTGCGCAGGTCAGCAGCGGTTTCCCGGCAACCGGCGCAGGTAGGGCACCTGCCCGTCCTAGTTGATGTCGAACTCGTTGCCCTCGGGGTCCTTCATCCCCACCGCGTAGTGATCGAGGCCGTCGGCGCTCAGGGCTCCGGTGAGCGTGGCCCCGAGATCCGTCAGCCGTCTGGCCTCGGCATCGACTCGCTGCGTGCGGGTGGCGAGCGGGACGTCCCGGTCCACCACCGAACGGCCGCCGCTGACGTGGATGTCGAGGTGGACGCGGTTCTTGACCACCTTGGCGTCCGGCACCACATGGAACCAGATGCGGGGGCCGTCACCGCGAGGATCGATGATGCTGTCCGCGCCGATTCCCAGCTCACTGTCGGGAAGCCCGATGTCGCGCCGCCAGTCGTCCCAGGTAGCGAACCCTTCGGGGGGCGGTTCGAGCACGTATCCCAGGGCAGCCGCCCAGAAGCGGGCAAGCAGCCCGGGGTCCTTGCAGTCGATGACGAGCTGGAATCGGGCAGGCATCGTGCTCCCTCGGCTCAGCAGTGGCCCGGGCGCCCGCAAGTATGCCACGAGTAAGGCCGGGTGAACCGGCAGGGAGCCCGCTGCCATGGCGGCGCCGAGCCGCCGTATCTCAAGTTCGCTTTGGGGTGTCTCCGATGTAGCTTCCGTGGTCAGGGCGCCAGGATGATCTTGCCGAGGGCGGTCCGGCCGGAGGACTCGGCCAGTTCCATGGCCGCGGCCACTTCGGCCAGCGGGTAGCGGGCGGCGATCTTCGCGGTGAGCACGCCGTCGCGCAGCAGGCCGAACAGGTGCGTGAGGTCGGTGCGCAGCCGCGCCCGGAACGCTTCACGCTTGGCTGAGTCCGGCTTTCCCGCGCCCGCCCAGACGTTGTAGAAGCTCGCGTGCTTGCGCGTGGGCATGTAGTTCCAGACCGCCAGTTTTGCCAGCAGCCGCAAGAAACCGGGCAGCACAGGGCTGGTGTCGTCGAGTTTGCTGGCGATGCTGTAAGAGACCAGGGTGCCGGTGCGGTTGAGCAGCCGGTAGGAGCGGGTGACGCTTGCGCCGCCAAGGTGGTCGAACACGGCGTCCACCCCGCCGGGGGCCAGTTCGCGAATTCGCGCGGCCAGATCGGGGTCTCGGTAGTCGATCGGCTCCACTCCCAGGGCGCGCAGCGCGTCGTGGTGGCGCGGGCTGGCCGTGCCGATCACACGCGCGCCCGCATGCCGGGCAAGCTGCACCAAGATCGTGCCCACGCCGCCGCTGGCGCCCAGCACGAGCACCGTCTGCCCGGCCCGTACCTTGGCGCTGTGGTGCAGCATCTGGTATGCGGTTACCCCGTTGACGATCAGCGTCTCCGCCTCGTCGGCGCTTACCCCGTCGGGCACCTCCACCAGGTCAGCGGCGGTCAGCAGGACGGCCGTGGCCCAGCCGCCCGTCTTGGTCAGCGCGGCCACCCGCCTGCCAGTCAGCGAGCGGTTCACGCCGGTGCCGACAGCCTCGACGACGCCGACGAGGTCGTAGCCGGGCACGAAGGGGAACGGGGGCTGGCCGTAGTACCGGCCCCGCCGCATCGCGCTCTCGGCGAAGGACACGGCCGTCGACTCGACACGCACCAGGGCCTGCGCGGCCGCGGGTGGCGGTAGTGCGCGCTCGACCAGCCGCAGGCCTGAGGGCTCGACCTTGCCCGGCAGCACCACCTCGGTCGCGGTCACGGTCATGGTGGGGGCGTTCATCTCGGTCATGGCCATCTCCTCAAATCCGGCTTAGCGTCGGCCAACGTTCGCGATATGCTCTGACGATTGTTATAGACTCTAACGTAAGAGAGTACATGTTAGGCTACGCCTGTCAACTCGCCAGGAGGTAAGGATCGATGCCAGCCATGCCCGCGCCCGAGCCGCCGACCATGCGCGAGCGCTACCGGGCGCAGGTGCGTGGCGAGGTCAAACAAGCGGCGCTGAGCCAGCTCGCGGAGTCAGGGCCCGCAGGCCTGTCGGTCTCGGCGATCGGCAAGCAGCTCGGGGTCTCCGGGCCCGCGCTTTACCGCTACTTCGCCAGCCGCGACGAGCTGCTGACCGAGCTGGTTATCGACGCCTACGACGATCTGGCGGACGCGCTGCGCGCTGCGGCAAGCCAGCCTGCAGGCCTTGAGCCGCGCCTTCGGTTCGAAGCACTCGCCCGCGCCTACCGGTCCTGGGCGCTGGCTCAGCCACATCGGTACCGGCTGCTATACGGGCCGCCGATGCCTGGCTACGACGCGCACGCGCAACGACTCGTGGACGCCTCCCAAGCCGCGATGAACCAGCTGCTCTGCGTCCTGCGCGAACTCGGGGGCCGCGCCGCCCCAGCGCCCCCGGAGCCGCTAGCATCCCAGCTCACGGCGTGGGCGCTGGCACACGACCCCGGCACCGGCCCGGCGACTGCCCTGCGCGCCGTGCTCATCTGGAGCCGCCTGCACGGCCTGGTCAGCCTGGAAATCGCCGGGAACTTCGCGTCCATGGGCATCGACCCCGGCCAGGTCTTCGAGGCGCAGCTCGGCTCGCTCACCGCGTGAAAACGCGCCTCAGCGCTACACCCGCCTACTGGCGGCCGCCCGCGCTGGCCCTGCATCATGATGATGAGTGTGGGGGAGAGGGCGGCGTTCAGGGACCGCGGCCGGGCGGGACCTGGCGTACGCACTTACCGGCGTGGACCCGAGATGCCCCGCGGCCGCCAGACCGGGCTACGGCCCCGTTTCGCTCGGGTCCTGGGCCGGCAGGTGGCTGCCGACGAGCCGGTAACCGTCCAGCGAAGGAACCCAGCGCAGCGGACCCGTTGCCGCTAGCGGAATCGCACTGCTGGTGAGCAAGACGCATTCCCACATGTACGTCTGCCCGTCGTTGGCCATTCTGACCGCACGGATCACCGTCCGGACGGCCAGCCATAGGCGCCTGCCGACCCAGGCGATCATTTCCCGGCCGCCTTTCTGGAACGCGCGGTCCGCGCGTGCGCTCTGGCCCGGACGATGTCCGGGTCTCGCGGGTCCGGCGAGAGTGCCTCGAGCCACGAGCGTTCGCTTCGAGCCCTCCGTCGTCCGATGCGGATACGTCTCATCACTGACCTCCCCAAGGCCATTGATCGTGTACTGTCCTGGCCAGCCACATCGTGTTCCTCGCTGACGCTGGCGTCTTGGGCTCGTCATTGGTTCCATGGTGAGCCGATATCAGTTCCCGGATCATCGGCCAGATAGCCAGCGAGGGCGCGGCGGTGGGCGTCGCGCAGGCGGTTTCGGCCGCGCCGTCGCTATCAGGGCCGCCTGACCATCGGTTTCTCCCTCGTGTGCCGCCATCGGGGGTACCGTGGCGGAAAGACCGACTGCTGGTCTAACTTTGACGGACCGACAGTCGGTCTGTCAATTTAATTGGCTAGCGGATGGAGCGGCGGAGGCGGATGAACAAGAACGCCGAGCGGGCGAGATCAGGATGGCCGCCGGAGACCACTCGGGACGCTAGAGACGCGTGTCAAATGGCTGATTAACCAGCGACGCCAGTCCGCGGCCTCGATGTCGTGCTCGGCAGCGAGCTGGAGGATCCTCCCCAATGAGGTGTTCTGCCAGTTCGGGCGGCTACGTGCTCGTCAACAACGCGGGCACCGCCGAACCGTGCGTCGGCGCGGCCGATCTAACCGCGGAGGAGGCGATGAAGGGCTTCGTTGCGGATGGTGACATCATGTCAGTAGTGCGCGGCGGTGACCTTCTGGGGCACGCCGGTGGCGGCCAGCAGCGAGTCGGTGTACTGGCGGATGGTCACCCACTCCCACAAGGCGAGTGCGAAGTTGACGCCGATCACGGCACCGACCTCCCACTGCGAGGGGACGTACGTGTGCACCGCGGGATCCGGCAGGTGCGCGAACAGGATCTGCTTGTAGAAGACCGCGAAGAACGCGCCGATGTAGATCGTCACGATCGTGAGCCAGTTCAGGTACTGCGCCCACGGCCGGGCCGCCTGCTTCTCGGGTGTGTCGTAGAGCCTCTGCAGGAGGCGGCGTGGGCCGACGTCCAGGTAGCGGTAGGCGACGACCCACCACAGCAGCAGGTAGTAGCGGAACCACGACAGCGGCAGCGCGGCGAAGACGATGTGGATGCCGTACTCGAAGAAGTTGCGCAGCATCACCCATTTGCCGATGAAGGTACCGAACGACTGCGGGTTCCGGTTGAGGTAGGCGGCGATCGGCAGGGCCGAGGTCACCAGCAGGCATCGCCCGCCCCAGTAGTAGAGCGGGCTCTTGTGCGCGATGGCCAGCGGTCCGATCACGAACAGGTCGCAGCTGACCACGATGATGTGGACGGTGAACAGCCGGATCGCGATCTTGTTGCCGAACAGCGGGTTCAGCAGCTCGGCGGGTCGGCGGAAGCCCTGGTATACCTGACGGACGCCGACGAAGACCCCGCCGGCCAGCAGCATGGAGTAGGCGATCGTGATGACGTATTTCGCTATCATGGCCGCGCCTTGCCTGGCTTCGTGCGGTGCGTCAGGCTGAAGATGAGTGCCTTGAGAATCACGAACGGGTGGCCCAGGACGGCGGACAGCTTGCCGCGCAGCGAGTTGTAGTCATCGGCGATGCCCAGTTGCCGCAGCGGGGTATTGAGGTCGAAGTAGACCTTCTCGTTGGTCATCGACTCCCCGTCGAACTCGAAGATCAGGCACATCTGGAAGTCGACCTTCCGCCCGGTGGGCGGCAGGCCGCGCCATGGCCCCAGGTGGGTGCCGACGAAGCGCCCTTCGACGACCACCGCGCCGGTCGTCGGCGACACCCGGGTGGGTTCGAAGACGAAGTCGGGGAAGGCCGTGTGGTTCTGCGACAGGAAATCGTGCACCCGGTCCGCGCCGTCGTAAAGCTCTCCGTCGGCGATCAGCTGGTACTGCGGCCTGCCGAAGCACCCGACGCACGCGGGGAAGTCGTAGGCGTTCTCCAGCCGCATGTGCTCGTTGACGATGGCGACGCGCTGGTCGTCCAGCGACTGGGGGCTGGTCATTTCGCGGCCGTCCTGTCCCAGATCGCGAATGCGTTCGGCAGTTGTGCCACGGCCGGCCCCAGGTCGGGGCAGTGCCGCACCAGCACCGAGCTCATCGTGCTGTCCGAGATCCACGTCATGCCCTCGGGGGTGTAGACGTCGTCGGTGAAGTAGTCGGTGAAGAAGCGGTCGCTGTTGAGCCGCCGGGAGGCCATCAGGATGAAGATGCGGAATGCCGTGTCGCTGAAGGCGAAGCCCTGCGGGAAGTCCTCGGCCATGACGCCGGGCACGAGGTCCAGATCCTCGATCTTGCCGTCGTACACGTCGTGCAGTTCCTTCGCCCAGACCTTGTTGCTCGTCACCTCCTCGAAGGTGTGCGGCACGGGAAGATGCAGCAGGCGGCGGAACTCGCAGTACCGCGGCACCCCGAGCTCGCGACAGCGCAGGATGTCCAGCGCCGCTATATCCATGTACGTGCCGGTGTCGGGCCGCAGGAACGTCTGCAGCCCCTTCGGGAAGTTGTGCAGTGTGACCAGGCCCGGGTGCGTCGTGCCGAACGTGTAGACGATGTCGGCGAACGGCTGGCTCCGCAGGATCGGGACGGCCTGCGGCCCGGTCAGCTCGCTGAAGGACCGTGGCCCGAGCGTCGGCGCGTCGTCGCGTGCCGACCGGAAGTCGAAGTCGTCCGGCACGAGCGGGTGCATGCGGTAGACGGCGACGAATTCTTCGGTGAGCGCGTACGGCACGCCGTAGTCCTCCGTGTCGGTGCCGGGGATGCCGCGCAGTGCCTCGTTCTTGGAGATCGTCGCGGCGAAGTTGTGCAGTTTCTGGCCGGCCAGGCCCCACCAGTTCGCGTGCAGCCCCTCGACGGCCGTGGGATGAGCGGTGACCGCGGGCGTCCATTCGACCGTGTGGATCTTGGCGATGACCGCGCAGGTGATCAGCCGGGCCTTGGCGAACAGCGTCTCGTCGTCGAACTCCGGATGGGCCGCGGCGAGCATGGTGGCGATGCTGTTGTGCTCCATCGAGAACAGCGTCTGCATCATGCCCAGGCCCAGCCAGAACCCTGGTATGAGGGTCGGATCGTTCGCGGGGTCGGGCGGGACCGGCGGCAGCCCGTCGGCCAGCCGCAGCCGCCCGCCCGCGCCTTCGCGCAGGAACCGCTGCTGTTCGAGGTTGTTGCCGTAGACCGACGATCCGTCCCACCAGTGCGTGTTCACGTTGAGGTGCGTCGGGGCCAGCGTCGAGTCCTGGGGAGAGGTCGGGTCGGGCGGTACGCGCATGACGACGACGGGGGGCGTGGGCCAGTCGTCGCCCTGGACCTCCGGCAGGACCCACGGGTTCTCCTTGGGGCTCGTGCCGTGACTGACCCAGTCGTGGACCATAAACTGCAGCCACGACGTGATCAGCGCATTGCCGGCCGTGGCCGGGTTGAATGTGTCGCGGGTCATCAGCTTGAGGCTGATCTCGCGCGGGTTCGGCACCATCATCCGGTCCTTGTCGGGCCAGGTGTGCTCCAGTGGCACGTTGCGCCCGAAGCGCGTGCCGGCCATCCCCATCTCGGGGTGCTCCAGATCGTTCCAGCTGCCGTCCGCGGTGCGCGCGGTCAGGTACGACTCGTCGTACGGTGGCGGCTTCACCGGATCAGCCGACGGAAGGCGGGAGGTATCGAAGAGGTTCTCCCGCCGGAGCGTGTCACGAATGCCGATGAGTTCAGCCAGGCCAAGATCCTTCGGCAACGTGTACCAGGGATGCTTGACCGCTACCTTGCCCGTGATCTTGTCGTAGAGCCGCTTGAACCAGCCAGGCCGGTAGGCCACGTCCGACGTACTGACACTCTCGGGTGGTGCAATGCGCGACGTCATAGCTGCTCTCCCCTCTCACCTCGTTCCGACGACCTGTCAATACGGAGCACGGTATGCCGATTCCGGATACACCCACTGGCGGATCTGTTCTTCGATACTTCCTGATAACCTAGGCCCTCTGCGGATTAGGTTGCCAGCTGCCCTGTCCCGCTGCCCTATTCGAGGTAAATGTCCTTTTTCTTGCTGCGATCAGCATGTGCGCTGAGGCCATGACGCCCGGGTCGGCCGGTCAGCAGCGCAGCCGATCGGCGGACGCCGCAGACCAGAAATTCCGTGCGATTGGGCGACGGACCAGGTGCCGCAGAATCGGTACGCACTGCGGCGATTCGAGCCACCTCAGTTGCTAGTGCTCCCCGCGGTCCGGGCCGGCTTGCCGCCGATACTCGTGACACCACAGGCATGAAATGGAGCGCCGCAAGTTCCTGCCCGGCTCACCGGACGGTGAACGTGCGCAGGTACCTCCTCGACCCACGACTCGAGCTTGGCGTCATCCCAGCGAGGGGCCGTCGGTGCCCGGTCCCGGTCTTAGGCGCCCGGCGAGCTGCGTCCGCGACGTCACGTGGAGCTTGCGGAACACCTTGCGGAGGTGATAGTCGACGGTGCTCGGGCTGATGAACAGCTGCGCGGCGATTTCGCTGTCCGGCGCTCCGGCCGCGGCGAGGTCCGCTACCCGCGTTTCCTGAGGTGTGAGGTCGAAGGCGGTCTCCGGGGTGCGGGCGCGGGCGCGCTCGCCGGTCGCGCGCAGCTCGGCGGCAGCCTGCTCGGCGAACCGGTCCGCGCCCATCGCGGCAAACATGTCATGCGCGGTGCGCAGCTCGTGCCGCGCGTCCCGCCGCCGCTTGGCCCGACGCAGCCACTGACCGTAGAGCAGATGAGTGCGCGCAAGGTCGACGGTCATCCGGCATCGCTTGAGCTGGCTGATGGATTCCAGGTAGCAGCCTTCCGCGTCCGCGCCCTCAGCCAGCAGCGCCGCGCAGCGGGCACGCAG
>WNGL01004137.1_pt1 | contig 17461 bp, 8 predicted proteins | sample 5400591 | NCBI WGS metagenome assembly WNGL01 (sample SAMN13153377, study PRJNA577476) | soil metagenome | isolation source: 80 cm soil or saprolite under Garry oak tree replicate 1 | place: USA:California | collected 2016-06-15 | reverse complement strand
AAATTCGCCCGCAGTTTCAACGCCAGGAAACGGGCGGCAAATCCGGCCACGGTGCCCTCACTATCCAAACCGATGAACGCGAAGGCTTGCACGGCTGGTGGCAGAAAACTTTTCCCGCGACTGCCGGGCACTATTACCGTTTTTCGGCGTGGCGCCACGCGGAAAATATTGCCGTGCCGCGCCGCAGCGTGGTGGCGCGCGTGCTTTGGCGTGATGACACGGGCAGGGAGGTCAAGAGGCGTGAAGGCGTGGTGACAAATTTCCTGCGCGGCTTCGAGGCCTCCGCTGAACCGGAGTATCCGCGCGAGTCCAGCGAGGCCAACGAAAGTTGGGTCGAAATGGCCGGCGTCTATCAGGCGCCTCCGGGCGCAGCACGGGCGATAGTTGAGTTGCATCTCCTGTGGGCGCCGAAAGCAAAGGTCAACTGGAGCGACATTGGCTTCCAGCCGACCGAAGCGCCGCCGCCGCGCAAAATCCGCCTCGCTTCCGTGCATTACCGGCCGCACGGCGAGAAAACGCCGATGGGCAACTGTCGCCAATTCGCGCCGCTTATCGAGGAGGCAGCGCGACGCCAGGCTGACCTGGTCGTGCTGGGTGAAACCTTGACCTATCCCGGCACAGGCCTGAGCTACGCGGACTGCGCCGAGGCTATCCCTGGCCCTTCGACCGAATATTTCGGTGAGCTGGCAAAGAAACACGGCCTCTATGTCGTGCCCGGCCTCATCGAACGCGATCGGCATCTGCTGTTCAACGTGGCCGTGCTCATCGGCCCTGATGGCAAGGTCGCAGGTAAATATCGGAAAGCCTGTCTGCCGCGCAGTGAAATCGAAGGTGGCATCACGCCGGGCAGCGATTATCCCGTCTTCAATACGCGCTTTGGCAAGGTCGGGATGATGGTTTGCTACGACGGCTTCTTTCCCGAAGTCGCCCGTGAGTTGAGCAATCACGGCGCGGAAGTAATCGCCTGGCCCGTCTGGGGATGCAATCCCGAGCTGGCGCGGGCGCGCGCTTGCGAGAACCATGTCTATCTGGTCAGCAGCACCTACGAAGATCGGTCGCATGAGTGGATGCTCACGGCGGTCTATGGTCAGGACGGCAGCGTGCTGGCTCAAGCCTCAGAATGGGGCACGGTCTGCGTCGCGGAGGTGGACCTTAACCAGCGGACGCTCTGGCCGAGCCTGGGCGATTTTAAGGCCGAGATTCCCCGGCACCGCCCGGTAGCGCGCGGAGAATAACAGAATGGCAAGCAAGTTACAAGGATTGGCTACGGCACTCGTACACGATAGAAGCGTATGGGGAAGTTGGTCGCGGTGTTGTCAGTGAATACGGCGCTGCCGTTGTTGAGCGTCAGGCTCTGCAGGTCCTCCCAGGTTGTGAGGTTCGTCGAGCCAAGCACCGTCGCCTGCGTCGATCCGGCTGCGGTCAAACCGAAACTGATCCGTCCGTCGAGCAGCCGGGTCACCGACCGCGCGTCAATGACCGGCACGTCTATACTGAATGGCATGTCGCTCACATCGTACAGAGCGGCATTGGTCGCGCTCCGGATTTTAATCGAGTAACCACTGCCCGGATTCAGGCCCAAATCAACTTGCCACAGGTAAGCGCCAGTGCTGGGGGCGTTTGTGGAAATGGTTGTGACCAGCGCGCCAGCCTTGTAGAGTTCAATGACAACATTTTCGGCAATATTGTCGTTCCACTGGATGAAATACTTCGAGGCACGATGCCACAATTCACCGCCGTTGGGAGCCGTCACGGTAATGAAAGGCGCGACCGTGTGGAATGAACCGACCGACCAATCGCTGGCGCCGCCCTCATTGATGGTTTTGACGCGGTAGAAGTAAGTCCGATCAGCGGCGGCGCCGCTCCATACATAGTAGGCCTCGGTTTGATAGGCCACATCGGCCAGCAGATTCGCGAAGTCCAGATTCGTGGCCACCTGGAGTTGATACGAGCGGGCAAGCCCCTTGGGAGACCAACTGAGCAAAGTGGGCAGTTGTTGGTTGACGGTGTAGGCCACGCCCGTGACCGCCAGCTTTGGAGCGATGACATCGTACGGCTGGACTCCACGATAGTTCTCGACCTGGTCCAGCAGAGGCGGATAGGCCACATCAGGGAGGTCGGGATAACAGAAGATGAACTCGCCGAAATCGCCCGACTGGCCGGTCAGAGTCATGCTTACGCGCAATTTCCCGGTGACGGCGTCGTAGGCCGTCGTCTGCGAAACGAACAGTCCCTGGCCGGCAAGCGAGCGGTAGCACACGGTGAGGTTGCTTGGATTGTCAAACTCAAAGCCCACCGCGTCGAAATCTATGTTGGCGTTCATGGTGTCAATGGAGTTCTCAGTCAGCTTCACCCGCACTGGCAATACCCGCGGGGCCTTCCCTTGAAACAGCGGGTATATTGGCGCATAGGGCTCACGCGTCACCGTTACTCGATTGTAACCGCCCCCGCCGCTCAGGAGCTCGATGGAGACTCCTGTAGTGCCAAAGGTGTACGTATTTGGCGCGGCCAGTTCGATTACTGACACTTCGTTGGCCTGCGACTGCGGGGGATAGGCGAACCTAAAGGCGCGGTAACTGATTACATTCGGATTATCAAACTTCATCTGGAAAACCACATCGGTGCCGCTGACTTCCGTGCAAGCCAGCGGTGTCAAGTTGGGCAGGCCACCCCAGCCGATGAAGGTATTGCTATTGGGCAGGCGCTGGGCGTCACCCTGGAAGGGCCCCGAAACGCCAGGATTGGGAGTGTAGGTCCAGATGTGCGTGGCGATTTTGTTCGTCTCGTCCAGCGAGTATTCATGGATCGTCGAGGTACCGCCGGACTGGAACGGGGCATTATTGTAGAGCAGCACATGGCCGTTGGCCAGGCGATTTATCATGTGGCTGCGAAACTGGTTGGTCCCTTCTTGCTGGGTGACCCCGACAAAGGTGAATTGGTTTTCAACACCCCCGAGATGCCACATGATGTCGCCAGTCTGACGGTTGATCTTCTTTACCCAATCCGGCGTGCTCACGATGAGGTGGCCGTCGGTATCCAGGAAGAGGGTATTGATGTGGAACGCGGAAATCACGGCATTGGTCGAGTTCACCCACTGTCTGGTGAATGGGTAATGGTCCCACGAGCGCCACTGGAACACGACGTTCCTTTGGGCGTCGAGTTCCTGAAGAATCGCGCCCGAAACCAAGGCGGCAGGATTGCCGTTGGTCACGATCCGGCTCATATCAACCTCGCTCAAGTAATAACCTAACAGCAGAACGTTGCCATTGGGTAACATCTGAAAGTCGTGGGCTTCCGCCACATAACCGTTCCCCCCCTGGATCGTCTCTCTAAGGTTGTAATTCTCATCCAAAATCTGGTGGATGACGTGACCGCCGCCGGTATAGGTCAGCCCACGAATCTGTTGGCCGTAATGGAGGTAGCCGTTGGGCAGAACCTTAAAATCATAGCAGGCGTTGGTGAGCTGCTTGTACCAGATCGGAGCGCCGTCGTTAGTGAGAATCATCGCATAGTAACCCAAGTTGGTCGGACTCAGGCTCACGGCTTGGAAAATGTAACCGTTCGCAACCGCCGACGGATAATTCGTGGTTACCGTGCAAGTCGGAAAATTCGTTGGGAGTTGGCCCTCTGCCGTTGTTGCGCCAACGGCAAGCAAAGTCACAATAGTCGCGCCGAACCAATATACTTTCTTCATAATCAATGAATGGTCGTTGTTTGTCCGCCGATAATCCTTCTCCCAATGCTTGTTGGGCATGTCTAGCCCGGATCTCTCTTAGCCGCCGTAGCCGCCGACGTCAGTCGGCGCTGATTTCCGAAGAAATGACCTTGCGCCGACTGACGTCGACGGCTGCACTCTGAGGCCTTTTTCGCCGCAATGTGAAACATCCGGGCTCGAGGGTCAGCACTCCCATCGATTCCATATTTACAGCTTAGTGCCCGCCAGACCAATTCTCGCCGAGTATCCCAAAGTCGGTGAAATCCACTTTGTTATTTCCGTCCAAATCCCCAGGGAGACCACTTTGTTGTTTGAGCCAATTCCCACCATATATCCCCAAATCCAGGAAGTCCACATGACCGTCGAGGTTGAGGTCGCCCACCGGCGGGTTGAACAGAGAAATGTTATCCAGATAAACGTCTGCAGCCGAAGCCCCCAGGTTGAAGATTAGATTGGCCGAGAAATCCGATGGTTGCTGCATGGTAAAGAGGTAGCGATAGTGCGTCCGGTTCGGGTTGAGAAACGGCGAGGGGATTCTGCTGTAGTCGGTGAAAGGAGGAATGTTCTGCGCTACCTTGACATCAATGTAACGGGTTTGGTCGGACCACGCGTCGAACTCGAACACATATTTTTTCCCTTGGACGAGGGCCTTGCCGGCCTGAAGCAACTGAATATCGGCTAAAGTCGTGCCGCCATTGGTGATATCAAAATGGCTGGCGCCGCTTTCAATTCTCCAGGCTGCGACAGCCGTGCCGCTCAATGTCCACGTCCACGAATTGGTTCCTTGAGAGAAATCCCCATTGGCAACCATATTTTGGCCCGGTTTGATGATGTTCACATTCACGTTTTCTTCGTTGGAAAAAGCGCCTTCGACGCCGGCCTTATTTACCGCGGTGACGCGGAAATAATAGAGTCCATTCGTCAAGTTCGACAGACTCTTGAGGGTTGTCCCGGATGTGGCAAGCACCGTAGTCGGGTGCGGTGACGGTCCGGCATAAATCCGGTAATAGGCGATGTTAGTATCACCGAATTGATTGAAGATCAATGTCAGGTTATCGGGGTAGGGCTCCAGGATGAGATAGGGTTGCAAGGCCACCCCGTGCCACGGGCACCGCCAGACCCGGTACGACTCCCATTGATCAACCCAGTTCATTTCGAACGCCTTGGTCCCATCCGGGCGGACTTCCGTAAGTTTGGGCAAATTTCCGACCGCCCAGTTGATCAGCGTGTTGCCATTGGTCAGGCGCTGAGCATTGCCCATGTAGAACGAATAGATGCTCGGCGTCGGAGTCGCGGGGTACTGCCACACCAACGTCGCAGTGTGATTGGTCGGATCGATTTGGTATTCCACGGCGCGCGATTCCGAGGGGCTATGCTGGTCGCCATTGTCAAAAATTGTGTAGTGGTTCGTGCCGACTGAGCGGAGGGCGTGCTGATTACGCGTCCCCTGGAGCGGGTCATTGACAAAGGCAAGATCGCCGTGAGGCCCACCGAGACGCCAGACGATTTCGCCCGTATCATGATTGATCTTGGTGCATTCGCTGGTGCTGCGGCTGGAAAGCAGAATATGGCCATCAGTGTCCACATCAAGGGAGTTCATGTGGGGAAAATCAAACCCGCTCCCCGTAAGATCAATGAAACTTTGCTGATCTCGAATATCGAAATGGTCCCAGGCCCGCCATTGGAAGATCAAATCGCCCGCCGCGGTGAATTGCTGGATGACCTGTTCGGTAACCGAAGCAGCGGGATTGCCGCCCGCGACGTAGCGACTCATGTCAACTGTTTCGGAGCGAAGCGCGACGAGTAAATAGCTCCCATCGGCCAGCACCTGCAATTCGTGCTCGTCCACTCCGTAACCGTTGACTCCCCAGTAACTGGCGATTTCCTGGTAGTTGGTGTTGAGTCCGACAAAGCGGTAGCCGCCGGTGCGGGCCAGCAAGGTCAGCACGCCGTTGTGCTGGACTTTCATGTCACGCCGCTCATCAGGCTCCCGCATGTACCAAATCGGCGAGCCTGCGTTGTCGAAAATGACGTTGTACGGATGCCCTCCGCCACCGCGGTTATCGAGAAAGATGTAATCCGGATCCGGGTTGGGGCCAGCGGTCGTGATATTGATGAGCGGGAAATCGCTGGGCACCGACACGCCGTTAGGCAGGATCGCGCTCAGCCGTCTCCGGGTGTGGCCGCCATTGCTGATGGCGGCCGTGGGAGCCGCCAGTAATGGCGCGCGCGTCTCGCTCGCGTTGGCGCCTTCGAGGGCGGGGCGCTCTGCTAACGGGCGAGACGCCCGTTCCACGGCCGGGCGGGTGATGGAGAGGGGTTGGTTTGAAGGGCGCAGTTGATTGCGGATTACCTTGGCGCTTGCAACATTTCCGCCCGTCCAAGGGGTGAGCACTTCCCCAGGTATCACTTCGGACGGCACAGATGTCGCTTGACCTGGCTTTGCCCAGCCGACCGCCACATTATCACCCCCCTGGCCCTCCTTTTGCAACGCTTCCACGTAGTATTTTTGGCCCAGCGTCAAATTAATCGCAGCCGACTTTTGCGATGGGTATTTATTCCATTCCCGCGAAGAGGTCCAGTCGGCCACATAGGCGATCCTGGCCTTGTTCACCGGATTGGAATCGGTGCTCAGCCACAATTCGCTATTGTCATCGCTGGCAATCCAGAACACGTAAGCGCCGGTGTTCGGCGCAGTGATATAACCCCGCAGTCGGGTGCCGTAATAATCGGCCCAATCGGTCGGCGCCTCGAAGCTCGTCAGTTGATCGGTGCCACTGGGATTGTTCGGATAATTGGGGTTGGCGGTCAAATCGGTGACTGCCGTGCCTGGAATCCCCAGCCAGTATTGACGTAGAATTGTGCCACTTCCGGGGATGAATTCGAGTTCTGCCACTTGAACCGAATCGGCAATGTTGGGATTGTTGACACTGGTGATTTCCAAACGGTAGCCGCGGAAGGCTGCCGCGTTGCTGATCGAATAGATATTTCTTTGGAGCCGGTTGGCAAAGGTCTGGCCCGTTTGCGTGTCGAGCAAAGTCAGATTGTCAGCGGTGTCCACGCCATACACATTCCAGTCCCGGGGATCGCGTTCAGGCGCATCACTGGCCGATGTGATCGCGTACTTATTGACGACGTGAGTTTCACTGCCGGGGTAAACATACTGAATCCAGCTAAAATTGGCGCTGCCGTCCGGAACGATCAAATCACGCCATTGGTTATTTGGGTTGGCGTCAAAGGCTTTGTACCGGGATTCGCTCGGAGGATTATCACCTCGGGCGGTGATCGTGGCAGGGTCGAGCATGTGTGTTGAGATCATGAACTGATATTGATAGGGCTGGGGCGTCCCGCCGGCGCCGGGGCCCACCGCCGGTGTCAGTGCCACCGTCACCAGCTCGTTCGGCTGGAAGTCCGACGACATCTGAAAGATGACCGTCCGGTTGTCGCCCGCAATTTTAGTCCGACCGGCGTGAACTCCACTGCGCGCTCCGGTTACCTGGATAAACTGTGATAAGTTGGTCACCGCGGAAGGGGGAATATCTTCGAAACGAACCAGCACGAACCGGGTTTGCGGTGATGAATACTCCGCCCCCGGCAGTGGAGACAGAAATGAGTAACCCAATTGCCGATATAGCCCGGTGGATTTGATGAAAACGTTCAACTGGTTGGTGGTTTGTTTCTCGCCGTCACTGCCGTTGAATTGCAATAGATACAGACCCGGAACGTCGAAGGTAGCAGTCGGGTCACAAGTGAATATCGTGCCGGGAGAGTTCGCAGAACCTGCATACGTGAACGCCTCGCCACTGGTGGCATGGCCCGACCACACTACGCCGCTGCTGGCCGCAGGCAAGGATGCCACCGACCAGTTCCAGCGTAGTTTGTTCGGATCATTCGGATCGGGATTGGCAGGATCCGCCGGCAGGGGATTACCGTCATCTTTGACCGTGGCGGTTAACTGAATGCTCACGGGCGCTTCGCTGAGCCACTGAGCGGGCGGCACAGTGGCCACAGGCCGGGAGTTGTACCCGGGTTTTGGGCCAGTCCATGGCGTTAGCACAGTTCCCGGAATGATTTCCGACGGCGCGGCAGTGCTTTCGCCGGGCTTGTCCCAGCCGACCGCCACGTTATCACCGCCTGAGCCCTCCTTTTGCAGCGCTTCAACGTAGTATTGCTGGCCCGCGGTCAAATTGATAGAGGCGGATTGTTGCGATGGATACTTGGCCCATTCCCGCGAATTGGTCCAGCCGGGCACTGAGGCTATCAGGCTCTTGGTTTCAGGATCGTCACTTGTGCTCAGCCACAGTTCGCTATTGTCATCGCTGGCAATCCAAAACACGTAAGGGCCCGTGCTTGGCGCAGTGATATACCCTCGCAGCCGGGTGCCGTAGGTATCTGCCCAATTGATTGGCGCCTCCAAACTCGTCAGCAGATTGCTCCCGCTGGGATGGTCCGGAAAGCTCGCAGCTCCAGTCAAGTCGCTGACCGCGGTGCCGCCGATGCCGATCCAATACACGCGCAAAATCTGTCCCCGCGCCATCATCGCGCTCAGCATCAGCGCGAATGCCAATAATGCTCGAAGCACAGAGCTAGAGTTCTGCGCGCTCCGCCGGCATGGAAGCAGCTTAGCCTTACGACGAGCAGCCTCTCCCCGCAAATTAACGATGATGAACACGATAAAACTTGGTTCCGGATGCGCCGATCGACTCGGTGTATGTCCCGGTGCTATTCCCGGTGCCCGTCCATGGACCAACGACCGTGGGAGCGCTTTCCAGTTCGCCCCCTTTGAAGGTGACGGTCAGGACCCCGTTGGTGATCCTCGTGCTCATTATGACGGCATCGGCATCAACAAAGGCTCCCGCAAGAACCGTGGTTAAGGCGATGTCGGGCGGAGAGGCGACGATTCCGCCTCGGCTACGATTTGCCGCCACAGAAACATTGGCCGCTCGACTTAGATGCAACGCACAGAGAGTGCCCGCCAGCCCCGGCACTGCGCTCGACACACTCGGGTCCCAAAGGCCACCGAGCTCGAGCGTAACGCCGCTGGAGTTGAGGCCGGGCAAAGTATCACTCGGATTATCGGCCACTACTCCCACAGGGCTGTATTGAGCCGGGTCAAACGTGACATTAGTCCCGGAGATAACGGTCGCATGATCTCGAAATGAGGCAGGGAAGATGCCATAGCCTTGTGCGCCTGTCGTGCTTACTCCTACAAAAAAATCCGAAACGCCGAAAATCAGGCCCTGATCCACCGTTACGTCCAGGGCAAAAGCCCTGACCACCTCACCAGCAGTACATTGGTATTTGAGCCAGGCCACTCCATTGGTGTCCTGAACAAATACGCGCACCGTGGCACGCGCCGAGACTGCCAGTAAACATCCACTTATCAATATCAACCACTTCTGCATTTGAATTGGGCCTTTATTCGATTCCACCCGGATGAATTCTGACACCTCGAGTTTCCTGATTAACCGTGATCAAAATCCTTTCCAGATAACAAGGTGTTCATGAGGGTAGGTACTGGCACAACGTCGCACCAGTTAAGCACTTTTGCTTGTCCAAGTCAATCACTGTTGCAGCCACTGTTCTGTGGTTCTGTGGTTCGGACGGTGCGCAATTATGCACCGGGAGCGAGATCAGCGCCGGCTGACGCCGGCGACTACCCCATCGCGGGTCAATCCGTGCGGCTACCTGAACAGCTACAATTCTTACGGATCCGGATGAGCGGGCTTATGGTCCAAGCCATCTGATCCGGTAGTAGCGTCCGTTGGCGCGCGGCGGACCACCGGTGAGAGTGTAGTCGTCCACGAACGTCTCTGTGCTCTCAACACCTGCAGGCACATTGGTCTCCGTCACGTTCAGTGCTCGGATGAAAGACATGCCGGACAAAGCCAGGCTGTTGGCGTATTCTACGGCGTAAGTCTTTCCGCCGAAGGAGTTCCAGGTAATGAGCGGGTAACGAGTGCCCGGCTGGAGAGCGGCCTGCGCCTTGAAGGTAGAGCGGGGATTGGTTGGGTCCAACCCGAGCCAGTAGCATTGAAGATTGTTGAATCCGTTGGCGGCGGTGCCTTGCGGCAGCGCGTTGGTGACGTTTTGGTAATAGCGGCTTTCCCACCAATCGGGCAGACCGTCGCCATCGGTGTCACGGCTGCCGTTCCAGTAGTCAACAACAACGCCAGCGACCAGCAACTTTTGGCCGGCCTGGCTTATGGCGCCGGTAGCGCGGCATTGCACCAGCACAACCGCCGTGTCCGGCGGGATCGTGAGTGTCGCGCTTCCGGTAACGTTGGTGGCGACGAACGCGCCGATGACTGCATCATACGAATGATTGGCGTTTGACGCGACGTTGATGGTGACTTGTTTCGCGATGTTGTACGGGTTGTAGCAAAGGTAAGTTGGATACGCCGCCGGGGCAAACGCTTCCGAGGCCACGCAGTCGATTTGCAGAATGCCGGGTACATTCGAAGTCTGGAACAGGGCCGCCATATAACCGCTCCCCCAGGCTCCATAGGGGTTCAAGTCCTGAATCGGCTCGGTGGCATCGCCGGTGGCATAGGGTGTTGTGGCGCCCAGATGCCGGACGCCCTCGTACGAGATACTTTGCACACCGGTCTGCTGGACCCAGGCGGCGCTGGACTGCATATTCGTCGTCAGTGTGCTCGGATAGAACAGGTTCGCGTTGGCCGCGACGTGCAGCAGCCAGCGACCCATGAGCCGGGCGAACTGCGGCTCGTAACGCGCGACGGGGGCGAGGAGGCCTGCGGCAGTGTAAGAGTTCATCGAAAAGGCGTAACCGCTGGTGTCGGTGGTGCTGCCCATGAGGCCGTATGCGTCGTAGTTCCCCCAATGTCCCATCTCACAACCCCAGCCGGGGCGCGCATCAGAGCCTGGACTGAAAATCCAGTTCAGATGTTTGCTGGTGGAGTAAGCGCGACCCAACTCCGCATTCATGCGGGAAGAAAGCAGCGGGCCGAAAAACCCGAGCGTCTCGTAAAGTGGATTCGTGGACCGGCTATTCATCTGCGTCATGCAGGTGTCGGCGGCGGCGAGGTATTTGGCCTCATGAAACTGCGCGTAGGCCATGTATTCGAGCCACGCAATGCCTATGGCCATGTCAGGTTCATTCCACGCCCCATTCACGGGCTGCATCGTCTGGAAGTTGAAGTCGGTATGTTCCCAGTTGTTGCTCAGCACCGGCAGCGCGGAGAGCCAACTGTCCGCCACCGCGCGCATTTTGGTTTGAAATGACGAGCGGCCCGGATAGCGGGCGCCGATCTGATAAAAAAGCGTGCTGGGGAAAATATCGTACCAGGCCGAGCCAGATCCTTGGGAGTTGGTGTTGTTCAAGACGAGGCCGTGGCCGTTGACGACGCAATAGAACGCCTCACATTGCTGGACGCGGTCTTGGCCATTGAGCGAGGCCATGTCCAACCCCGCAAGCGTTCCACCAAGCACCGCCCCGAGCGCGGTGAGCCCCTCGCCACTGTCCGGCGGGTTGCCCACATAGCTTGGCAAGCCGAATGTTGGGCCGGAAAAGCCCGCCGAGGTGGTCGCGGTGTATTCGTAAAGCAGTGGCAAGTCTTCGCCGGTGACGCTGGGGTTGAACGCCAGTTGGTGGTAATCTCTTGCGGTTTGCTTCCAATCGCGGATGACCAGTGGGCTGGGCAGCGGCGGGAAGTTCTCAATGTAAGGCACGAGCGAATTGGTGTTGGCCACCGCGGCCAGGGAAATGTCGTCCAGCCAGGCCTGGCCGGTAACGTCCAGGCCGCCGCCCGAGGTGAACGTGAGGCCCAGCTTCGCTGCGCTGGTTGGGGTCGTGAACTGCTGTGTCATTTCTTCCCAGAAGTCGTGCGACCCTGCAAACAAATAGCTCAGCCCCGAGACGTAGGTGTTGGCTGAATCATAGAAGTTCACCGACACGCGCATTGGTCCGACATTGGTGATGATGTAGCGAAGGTTGTAGCGCAGTTGGTAGTTGGTGCCGCCGGTGATGTTGAGAAGGTCGGAATACCACTCACCATAGAAATCGGTGCTGGTGTCGTTGAGCTGGAAGGAATCTGGCGGGCTGACCGAAAGTGCAGTGGTCCACACATCGATCGTCGTGTCTGAGCCGCCGCGGTGCCAGAAGTCTGGCACGCCGTTGGTGTTCGAGTCCAGTTCCAGTGTGGGGTTGGGCCAGATATTGTCTGGCAGCACACCAGCCGAAAGACCCTCTGCGCGGGCTAGAACCAGCACCGCCGTCAACAAAGCGACTGCTGCGCGTGCACTGCGACTGACACTCTCAAGCCTCTCCGTCAGCTTTCGGAGGGCTATCGCTCGGCAGCCGATCTGCTGCAGGCTCAGCGCGATCATTTTCAACAAGCAATGTAACCCAAAACCAGCCAGCCAGTCTGCCCTCCGGAATGTAATGGGCCAGTGACGGCGGACTACAACGTTATCGGAGTGCGCCCGTCCTCGGGCGCAGGGAGCACCGGTTGTTCCGATGCGTCCGATTCGATTGGGGCTCGCTGGCGTCCCGACATTGCTGCGCCCGAGGACGGGCCCACTCCGCCGAGGCGATCCCCCGCCGTCGCTGACCCAGTACTCCAGAATTCAAAAAATGCACGAGCGGCCCTGCTTCGGTTCTCTCCAGGCGTGTGTTGGCATCGCCCGGAGCGAATTGCGTGTCCGGCCCGAGGCTTGCCCTCACCCTGGCCCTCTCCCATCCGACGGGAGAGGGTTACTCCTGCACCACGCGATAAAAGCCGGTTCCCCCGCTGTGGGGAGCCACATCCAGATAGGAGGTGGACAAGCCCGCCGAGGAAAGGTTGGTCACGAGGGGCAGCCAGGCTGGGACGGCGGACAGCGCAGGGGCCAACTGCACCGTATAGCTCTTGCTGGTCATGCTGTTCCAAGTCACGTTGAAGCCGCCGGGTTGGGGTGCAATCCCAGTGATGAGCGGCTTGCTCAGTCTGACGGACAGATCGTCAATCACCATAATCCCGGTAACAGTCTGAGAGCCGCCAGAGGCGAAGTTGACCCGGAGCTGGGTCGTGCCGGTCGGCACTTCGAGGCGCTGAAACTGCCGTTCGAAGGTGGAGGTGGCAACGCTGCCGTTCCAGCCGGCGCTTTGGGTACCGGAAGTGTTGAAATCCTGGGAGAAGAGCGTGTTGTTGCCCGAATCGAGGAACGCGAAGCTCAACCGCATGTTCCCGTTGGGTACGTTGTAGATCTGGAACCACTGGATGTCCACCGCATCGAGATTGGTGACGAGACCGGAGAGGTTCAGGAACATATACCATTCGCCGTAATTAGCGGTATCATCATCCACCAGGGCCAGGGAATGGGTGGGGCTGACGGAATTGCTGGTGGTAACCTGGTCGATCGAGCTAGCGCTGCCCCCGCGCTGCCAGCCACCCGCTGGGAGGCCCAGTGTGGGGTTATCAAGTTGGACCCCCGCCTCGAAAGTAGGGTTCGGAAAGAAATTGCCGGCCAGCACCGTCGAGGGCGTCGGCGGCAGCGCGTGGCGCGCGACCGACAGATCGTCAATGACCAGCACACCGGTGGTGAGGGAAGGACCTCCCGAGACCAGCGAAATACGCAGGCGGACCGCATTGTTGGGCACCAACACCTGCTGCATTTGCAGCGTAAACGTCGAGGCAGCGATTGTCCCTTGCCAGCCGCCGCTTTGGCCCGTCACGTTAAAGTCAGATTGGCCGACAACATTGCTACTGCCGTCGTAGAACAGGACCGTCAACCGCATCGAGGCATTTGTGACGCTGGACAACTCGGAGTATTGGATGTCCAGCAGGTCGCCGGGGCTGGCATTGGTGGAGAGGATCAGATCGGCATCCCATTCCCCATAGCCGTTCGTATTGTTGTCGATGATGGCGAGTGCGTGGGTGGGGCTGGTGTAGTTGTTGGTCGTGACCTGACAAATGCTGGTGTCGCTGCCAGCCGCGGTCCAATTGGTCGGCGTGCCATTGGTCTGGTCCAAGTTGCGCCAGACCTCGAACATCGGATTCGGCCAGAAGTTGCCCGGCAGGATGGCTGGCTGCTGCGGCGGAGCGACCGACAGGTCGTCAACGAGCATGACGCCGGTGGTTGCGGAGGGACCGCCAGACACCAGCGAAACACGCATTCTCACTGCGCCAGGTGGAACCACCAACGGCTGGTTTCGCCGGGTGAACCCCGACCCGGCAATGGCGCCTTGCCAGCCAGCGCTCTGGCCGGTGGCGGTGAAGTGGTTTTGCTGAACAACGATGTTGCGGAAATCGAAAAACAACACCGACACACGCATCTCGCCATTGGTAATGTTAAAAAGCTCGAACCACTGCATGGTCAAAGTGTCGCTGGCGTGACCGCTGAGGGTGAGGTCGGAGTACCATTCACCATAGTTGTTGGTATCGGCGTCGGACACCATCAAGGCATGGCCGGCGCTGGCATAATTGTTAGTGGTGACCTGACAGATCGAGCCGTCGCTTCCGCCGCGGTTCCATCCCGTGGGTGTGCCAGTGGGACTGTCCAGATCGGTCCCGTTCTCGAACGTCGCATTCGTCCAGAAGTTGCCCGCCAACAGTTGCGGTGTTGGAGCGCGCGCAATAGACAAGTCGTCCACCACCAGGACGCCGGTGGTGCCAGACGGCCCGCCGGACACGACGGAAACGCGGAGGCGCACTGCTCCCAGGGGTACGACCAGAGCGTGAATGGCTTTGGTGAATGTGGAGGCCTCGATGCTGCCCGTCCACCCAGGGCTGTCGCCCGACACCGTGTAATGGTTCTGGGCGAGGATGATGTTGCCAGAGTCGAAGAACAACACCGATACACGCATCTCGGGACTGGGGACGCTGTACATCTCATAATACTGCACGTTGAGCGCGTCGCCGGGGTTCGCCAGCCCCGCCAGGTTGAGATCCGAATACCATTCGCCAAAGTTGCCTGTGTCGGTATCGTTCACCACCAAAGCATGAGTGGGGCTGACGGATGCGTTGGTCGTGACCTGACAAATCGTAGGGTCGCTGCCGCCCTGGTTCCATCCTGCAGGCGTGCCGTTAGTCTGATCGAGGTTGCTGCCGCTCTCGAACGTGGCGTTAGGCCAGAAGTTATTCGGCAGGAAATCGGCCCGGGCCAGACCGATTCCGGTTAACAGCGCGACGGTACAAAACAGCGGAACTCGGATATTCATAATGTTTCTTTTGATGGTTTTTCGATGGCAGTTCGTCCGGCGTTATTGCCGAATCGCCATCCACTTGGCTTAGCAGGACAATAGAAGGTTGCTGAATCCGCGTCAATCGGCAATACTTTAATCTCTTCGCGACGGCCGCTAAATCGGGACCGGGCCACCGTGCCGGTCCAACCCACGCTCTCGCCCTTCGCAAGAAAATCCTGCGCGCCAACCGTGCTGTTGGCCTGGTCGAGGAATCTCACGTTGAGCCGCATCTCCCCGCCGGCTTCGCGCCAATCCCTGTCAAAACCCTCAAGTTGATAACGCAGGCGGACGGGCTTGTGCAGCGAGGTCGGATCCGGTCCGAACCGGAAGTCCACCCGCTGGGCGGGTGAGGAGATGCGCACTCCATCCATTTCCGAAGCCTCGCGCCCGGCCTCTGCACCGGTTTTGGATGAAGGCTGCTGCTTGCCTCAGAGTGTCCGGGATTGGCCATCCACAAGGATCTCCTGGATCAATAACCCGGTGGGCTAGTGGGCTTTTACTGTTGAGAATTCGGCTAAGCTGGGGTAAATAACAGACGTGAGTACGACAATGCCTGAGGCCGAAAGCGCCATCCTGGAGCGGGCCATCACGACCCAGAACGAATCGTGGACTCCGGAGGCATCTCGCGCCATACTGGATTTTAAGCTGGCGGAGCCTGACTTGCGCCGGGCCGACGAACTGGTTGCCAAAGCCCGCAGCGGCTCGATAACGGAGGAAGAGAGGCGTAGCCTGGAGAACTATCTTCGTGTCGGACGGCTCATTGAGTTCATGAAAGCCAGAGCCATTCTCTCTCTGAAGGCGCAGGGCGCCGCGGATTAAAGCGACATGGAGCGGCATCTCGTTGAGCTTGCGCGAAAACGAGCGCTGTTCCGCTGTGAATATTGCCATTTCCCCGAGAGATTCACGGGCCTGAACTTCCAAATTGATCACATCATTGCGGCTAAACACCGAGGCCCAACCAGCAGCGAAAATCTGGCCCTGAGTTGCATTTATTGTAATGCGTACAAGGGCGCGAACTTGTCCGGAATTGATCGTGTTACTGGCAAGATTACGCGGCTATTTCATCCACGGCGCGACGACTGGGACAGCCATTTCCGCTGGCAAGAGGCCGTGCTGGTGGGTCGCACACCGGTTGGCCGAGCGACCATTGAGGTTCTGAGGATAAATGATCCAACCGCCATAGCTTTGCGCAAACTCTTAAGACAAGCCGGCGTTTTTCCCTTAGGCGATTGACATTCGGAGGCTGTCACAATGTTCTCAGGGGTTGTCCGAGGAGATCGGCGGCATGGCGTGATAGGCCTTGCCATGGGAGGAAGCCGAGGTGGAATTCAAGTGTCCCCGCTTCGCAGTGGCAACAACTCTGCGTCTTGCTTTGTGCCCCGGATTCTCAATCGGCCGCAAAGACTACGGGTTGGATTCAATTATCGAAAATGTTAAACTCCAGTGTCGGTCATGTTGAAGAGTTCCCTCATGAATGTGAGTCTAATTCCTCCGCGGCCAATTCTTCGCCCGAATCCTCGCCCAACGGCGGCTGCGCCGGACAAGGCGGCGCAGAATGCTGAGATTCAAACACGTCGCCAAAATAGAAAGGCGAGAGGACCGCGAAATAAGCGAAATACGCGGAAGTGTTCCAATTTTCCGTGTATTCTGCCTGTTCTGCGTTTTGGATCTTTTTCTTGGGGGCGGATTTGGGGGTTCGTGGGTTCGTCTTGGCACTTGCCGTGCAGCAATGCCCTGCGGTATTATCTTCGTGTCTTGAACGTGCAACGGGTAAATCTACGTCGGCGAGAACCGGGCGTGGGCGTAGTCAGTCTCGGTCCGGAGATCTTTGGTAAGGACGCTTTCCACAGCGTCCCTCGAAAATTGCCGGCACGTGAGATGGGACGCTCTGGAATGCAACGCTTTGCGCATCATGTCTGCAATGGCTTGGCTGGGTAGCTCAGTTGGTAGAGCAGAGGACTGAAAATCCTTGTGTCGGCGGTTCAATTCCGCCCCCAGCCACCACTTCTAATCATTCATTTCGGCGAAGTGCTTGCCGGGATTCTCAGAGGACTGGCAACCAGCGGCCCATGGTTTCCCCGTTTGTTTGCGATGGACGAAAAGCACCGTGCGAGCCTGTTTCAGCGTGCCTGCCGCCGCGTTAAAGGCCATTCCGGGTTGTGCTGGCACAGCGGGAGGATTGACATTTGTCGCAGATGAGACTATTTATAGTATCAGATGAGCGTTATATTAACAAAGCCAAAGTCGAAGAAAACGCTGGGAACTGCGGCGGTCCGCTACGACCGCCGTCAACCAGCCAAAATAACCGGCAGCGGCGTGGTTAGTTTGTATGTTCACGGGCCGCTGAAAAAGATCGCACACGCCGACCTTAACGCCGCCAATCTTATCAAAGTGATAGAGGTCGGGCTGCCGGTGACGGAGCTGACCGACTTGCAGGCCAGTCTGGCTGTGCCAACCGAAAAGCTCGCTCCCATGCTCGGTATCTCGAAAGCCACGTTCCACCGCCGCAAAGGCGCTGGTAAAAGGCTGGGGTCGGCTGAATCCGACCGGGTGGTGCGTTT
>WNGL01004134.1_pt1 | contig 17463 bp, 15 predicted proteins | sample 5400591 | NCBI WGS metagenome assembly WNGL01 (sample SAMN13153377, study PRJNA577476) | soil metagenome | isolation source: 80 cm soil or saprolite under Garry oak tree replicate 1 | place: USA:California | collected 2016-06-15 | reverse complement strand
TTCTCTGCTGTGTCAGTCCGCCAACCATCCAGAGTTGTTGCAGGCCGCATGCTGTCAAACTTCGGCGCCGAAGTTTTATCCTGGCCCCAGACCGAAACGCCCTGAAAACACAAGAGCGTCAAGAAGAAGATGATAAGTTTGATTCTCATAATCTCACGCATCATTTTTTTTGTCTCGCTCTTTTCGCTTCGAACAATGCCACCGGAATCGCGTTGGCCTGTCGAAGCTTGGCAGTATTTGCGTCGGGTGGTCTGGATCACGCACGGCGGCGTCGAAATCATCACGCCATCAAATTCACGCGTGCTGGGTATTTGCTCTCACGCAGCCAAGCCGCACAAAGCAACCACACTACAACAATAAGCGCAGTGCATAGCACACTCCCTTCCGGGCCCGCTGTGCCACCGGACAGCCAATTTGGCCCCGACAAACTCGAGTCTAGAAGATGTCCGGGATAGGATCCGCCGCTGTTGGCAACACCATAAAAATAGGTCTCACCCCAATCGAACGCTGTGTGAAGGCCGATGGGCATCCAGAGATCACCGGTTCGACGCAGCAGGAAACACACTAGTAATCCAAACGCCGCGGCATTAAATAATCCAATCCAAGTTTCTCCCGCGTTCCAGTAATGGGAATAGCCGAAATACATTGCCGAGATAATTGCCGCGGGCCAGAATCCAATTCCAGTAGTGAGCGTGTAAAGCCCATACCCACGAGCGCGAAACTCTTCGCGTAGGGCCACCAGTATGAAAACGAGGACATAAATTATGGCCCACTTCCAGATCTCAAAGCCGTGGAGCGCGATACGCTCAATACGGAAGAGTCCAAATGCCCGCATCGCAAGCAATAATCCAGTGATGAAAGCGAACCCAATCGCAATTCCATGCCAGAACTGCGCACGGAACATCCTTTGCCAGGGCAACCCATAATCGGCGATGGTTCTTTTTTCCATCCGCCCCATAATCCAGCTGGCGAGAAGAAAGACTGAAAAGTCCGATACCTCGCGGACAAGAAACAACGTTGTCTCGTCCGCACCAGGGAGTATCCGGCGAACAGCGAAATTAATGGTCTTGATGAAAGCAACGACAAGAGTGATGAATATAAGCAGTCGCCAGCCGGAACGGGGTTCCGATCGATTAAAAAAAATACGGTGAATAAGACCTCGCTGGGGGGATTGCACGGTAACGTTCATAGGGCGGTAGTCCTATTGCTGGCGTGACCAGCCCGGCGTAGATTCACGACTTTATCATTCGCACGTTTGCTGGTTCGGCCAAAGTCATTTGGTTAATTGTGTTCGAACAACTTTAAGGGGAATCGCGTTGGCTTCGGCAATGTCACCTGCGTTATTGACATGCAAATGATCTCCGCTGTCGAAGCTGGGAAGGATTTGCGTCGGGTGATTTGGATCGCGTACGGCTGCGTCGAAATCGATCACGCCGTCGAATTCGCGGCTGTTGCGGATCCACGAGTTAACCTCCTGCCGTACCTTTTCTGTCTCGGGCGTGTAAAAGCGATCAAAGAAGGGGTGTGGGAAGATTGCATGCTCGAACGGTGGGATAGTTGTGCCGATGGCCCGGATTCCTTTCTTGTGTGCGCGCGATATGAGCTGGCGATTGCCGGCTATCACGTCCTGAGCATTGACTCTTTCCGCGGCGGGAATGAAAGAGCCAGGGAATAAAATGTCGTTAACACCAAGACCGAGGATGACGTATCGAACGCCTGCTTGGTCAAGCACGTCACGTTCGAAGCGCGCGATGCCCGCTTCACCTAATGCTGGACCTAATTGCTCAAGCACCGGTCCAAGTGGAGGTGGTCCACCCGCCTGACTGAAGAGGCCCTTCCTTCGTAATCACCTCGCCTTGCCAATTGCCCAGCACGCCGGTAGAGAATTGGTCGGAAGGAAGCGGCCGTTTGAGGCTGTCGGTCCCATCTCCTTTCCAATCCTGGCCCGGATAATTCATCGTCAGAGCAGCCCGCTCCGCGACTTCCCGGCCGAAATAGAGATCCACGATGTGGAGCGCCAGGTCTATCCCGGCTCTGGTCGCCCCAGATGTGAAGATCACTGGATCGCTCTGCACCCAGCGCCTATTGAGGAGGAAGTGCACATCCGCGTATTTCCTTTGAATATCCGGATAGGCTCCATTCATGGTCGTTGCCGTCTTGCCGGAGAGCACACCCGCTGCAGCCAATTGATAGGCACCTATGCAGACAGACATTACAACGTCACTGCGTTTCGTCATCTTTCGAATCCAATCCAACATCTCCGGAGAAGTGGTCGTTGCCGGGACCACTACCACCTTTGGTTCCGGAGCATCGGCGTACGTGTAGTCCGGTATGACTTGCATTCCGCCCGTGAGACGGACCGGCTTGGTACTGTCAGAGACGGTATAAAGTTGAAAGACTTGCATGTCATCCATGCTCGCGCCACGGGATTGGTCCAAGACGGCTTGGAAGACCGTCCAAGGGCCGACAACATCAATCGTCTCAGCCCCTCGCCCTATGATGAAGGCGACCGGTATCTTGCCGTGTGCTGGCGGAACCAGCTTGGTGGAAGGTACTGCGGACGGGCTCGGCGGCTGCTGGGCAAATTCCGTGCAAGGCCAGGGAGCGGGACCGTCCTTCCAGGTCTTGCCGATGCACTGCGGCAGTGACGCGACGGTCCACATATAGAAACTTCGAGTCGTATCCAAGAAAGACTTCGGTCGGCTGCGAAGGTGCGATGTTGTCGCCTGGCGTTGTTTGATAAAAGTCCTTCAGCTTTACAGCCTGCTTCCAAACTTCGTCGTCGAGCTTGCCGTCAATCACCGGCCGCTGATCAAAACGCGGGATTCTTACCGGCGAAGATTTTTCGGGCGGCAAAACTATTGAGCGGCTCGATTTGCTTTTGGTTGATTGATCCGGATCGTAGTCAGTCGTCAATACGGTGCTAACAAATGCGCGCGCTGGGCAAGATTGGCACAGGAAAAGAACTGCCGCGGCCAAACAGCAGAGCGGAATGCTAATTTGAAAAGTTTTGAGATTATGAAAACTCACTGCTACCGCTTACCTGGCGACATCTCGCGCAGAATCTTTTTCAGCTATTTCAAGCGCGGCATCGCGTTTATTTCGTACGTCGGAAATTGTCATGGTCACTTGCTTGTCTTAGTCCCCGTCACGCCAACGGGCGCAGTTTGATCGTTTTGGTCAGCGTCGCGCCGGCCCGCGTGATCGTCACGCGGCGCGCGCGACTCGCATCCTTAAACAGGTCCTGAATCTGCCAGAATTGATCGTGCCCACCGTTGAATTCGTAATAAGTTGGTGCGTAGCCTTTTGCGATCAGAACGTCTCGCATTCGACGCACCTCGGCGACCCCGTCGCCTTCGAACGTGCCGGTTTCCAAATAAAGCCGCAGCGACTTCTTCGGCGTTGTGGCAAATTGCTGCGTCAGCCATCCGGTGTGCGTAGTAAAGGTCTTTTCGATAAAGGGCCAGCCTTGAAAATAAAAGTACGAGCCGGATTCCGACAGGACATTCCCAAAAATATTTGGGTAGGTAAAAGCGACGTATGTAGCCTGCAGTCCGCCCAGACTATGGCCGCCGATGATCGCGCGGCCGGGATTCGGACTAATGCGGTAATGAGTCTTCACCCAGGGGACCAGTTCTTTCACCACAAAATCGGCAAACGGTTTACTGCAAGTTAGGTCTGCAGTACGAGTGTTTCGATTTTGTGAGTCAACGTTATTAGACCTGATGAGTACAGCGACGGTTGGCGCGATCTTGCCTCTCGTTATGAGATTGTCGAGAATCACCGGAGCCGGAATGCCGGAAGTGTAACTTTGACCATCGAAGAGTACGAGCAGATTAGCCGGCTTCGTGCTGGTCCGATAATTCGCCGGCGTGTAAACCGAAAACTCACGTTGCTGATTCAGAATATCGCTATAGATCGTCTGAGGTGTGACCTGGCCTTCCGGCACGCCAGGCTGTCGCGTCACCCATGGCTGCGCGGGTGCGGACGGCATCTCTAAAACAGACTCGTCCAAGAAGGTATGTGAGTTGAGTGAGTCCATCTCTTCCTTACGCTCAAGCTGGCCCTGAGCATTTCGTATGGTCACCTCAAAGTTGTACCCGATGCGTGAGTCCGACGGTGTGTATTCAGACAGGTACCACACGTCAGTACCCGGCAGCCGCTCCAGAGCACCGGTCGATCCGCTCATCTCGCTGGCCACGCCGCCGCGTAAGGTGACGCCGACCGTTTTGTCGTCGCCGTGCCAAACATAGGTCGCCCATAGGAATCCGTTATTGCCACGCGGCGGAAATATCCATTCCCACATCGGCATCTTGCCTTTAGCCTCTTCCCAGAATTTCGGTAGAGCAGCCTGATCGCCGGACTGAATGTCGGACCATAATTTAGCGATGCGATGACTGTTGATTCTCGGCGTTGACACTTGCGTCTGTGCGAACACCGGAGAAGGCCTCAGCGCGAAGAAGAGGGCTATCAGTATTGTATGTTTGTGGCGCATGCAGTACCTCTGCTCAAGGATTCATTTCACCTTCGATTTCGAAAACTCGCTCAATCGAATTACTTTCTTGGGGAAACTTTCAAGATTCTGATCACCATTCGCCTCGCCAAGCTAACGGCTTTTTGATCGTCCGCCAGCGCTCATCGAGATCATTCCAGTCCTTTGGCTAGGTGCGCGCCAACTTCAGCGTGACAATGAATTTCTCTTTGTCATCAGGCGCAGGCTCAACCGTGCCGAACCCATTCCAGTTCCTCCCCTGATCATCCGTGAACTTCCATCTGAGTTCAGAGTTTCTTCCGCCCTCAACAAAAGTGGGTCCTGTTTTAATGTGGGAAATCCGATTCGACATGCCGCCCATGCCACTGTTAGTAGCAATACGCTGGCGGAGGAGATCGATAATCCCAGCGGTCGAGGTAGGTTCGGACATAAGTAGCTTACGCTCCCAACGGTCAGCCCCGCCTTCCGTCGAGATCAGGTTTCCTTTGAGCCCGTAGGGGAGATACTTGTCAGCCATCGCGCCGCGCGCCCACTCCGTGTCAGAATCCCAACGGTACTCCATGCCTAAGGCAACGCGCTGGGCTTCGCCTTTCCCCAGCATTTTCGAAATGAGATGAATCGCACCATCGATGCCCGAAGACAGGCCGCCGGTGGTGATTATTTTTCCGCTATCGACGTACCTGACGCCATAGACAACTTTCGTGTTCGGAAAGAGAGCCAGGTCTTCAACCATTCCGTGAGTGCACGTGGCGGTCTGGCCCGCGAGCAAACCGGCTTGCCCGAGCAGGAAAGCACCGGTGCATACCGACATCACGTGATCCACTTCGTTCGATTTACTTTTGATCCACCCGATGAGCGCGTCGTTCTTCATCTGCGTTCCGTAGCCGCCTCCGGGGACTAATAGAACATCCGCCTTCGGGCTTTTCTCAAATGAGTAATCGGGTATGACTTTCTGCCCGAAGACCAGAGTCAGTGGCTCCGTTTTTTCCGCAACTGTATGAACCAGAAAGCCTGCGGTACCGAACGCTTCCCACGGCCCGGCAATATCGATGATCTCGACGCCGTTGTAGAGAAGGATGGCAACTTTAGGCGGACCGCCCTCGCCATCCAATGGGATCAGCGTCATTCCGCACTGCGGACAGGATCCGGGCTTGTCGAATGTGAGCTTGTCGCAGGGTAGGCCGCAGGGCGGGCAGACGTAAACTTTTGCGCTGACGAAGGCATTAGCATGAGTTGCGAAAGCAGACGTACTGAATCCAAGCGTACTCATGCAGCTCGCCGCGACAACAGCGCCGGCGCCGCCTTTGATAAAACTTCGCCGGTTCAGCAGATCGCTGGACTGCTTGCTGTGTTCATCCATGATTATTTCCTCCCTCTTATGAGTACCTACATGTCAACTGATGAAGCTTAACGAAGATTGTCGCGGGTCGTACTGACTAATTCACGACATTTCCGGCCATCATTCATTTGTTGATGTCCTCTCGATTTCGCAAACGCCGCAGCAGGTTTTCGAGGTTGCGCTTCGTAGCATCCGGGGCGAGCTTCATTGCTGCGTTAATCTCTTTGATTGCCGTGTCAAAATCTCCGCGTCCTGAGGCTATCCGCGCGAGTTCGATATGCGCGATCAAAGTGTCGGGATGACTTTGAATATTGACCTTGAATATCTCGAAAGCCTCATTGGGTCGGCCTTCGGAAATCAGTCCCATTCCGTAGTTATGCAGTTGCTGGGCGGTCGCAAATGACAGCGCCTTCGTAAGCGCGGCCGAAGCTTCGGTGTCGCGATGGAGAGCGTTCAGAATCTGCGACTTTGTAAACCAGTTCTCGAATCGCTCTTCCAGCCGGATGGAATGGTCAGCATCCTCAAGAGCGGTTTGCATGTCGCCGTGGTTTTCAAGCAGGTACGTCGCCGCTTCATCCCACGGCTGCCACATCCATCCCGGCCAAGCGCGAAGTTGCTTCCCTAGACTTCGCGACACTGTTTGATTTAGATCGACTGAGACTTTGAAGGAGATCGCTAATCGCTCCCAACGTAAAGTGACGACCACTGAGCTTGGTTGCAGTTCATCAAACTCGTAGGTAAGCGCTTCGTGAAAGTCAGAAGGTGAAGTCTTTACTGTGACCCGCAAAGCATCTTCGGAAGGGTCGTAAGTGAAGCTTCCCCAGGAACTCGAGTTTTTTGAGAAGATAATCGTGCAGTCTCTTTCGTGAGGGATCATATGCAGGCCGTAGGTGCCGGACGGCAATAGCTCACTTTCGATCTTTACTTGATCGCTAATTGAGATTGTTGTGTTCTCATTTGCGCCGGCGCGCCAAACCTGGTCATACGGAACGAGGCCGCCCCAAAGTTTTCGATTCTTCACCAGTGGTCGGGAGTAGTGAATCGCGATGTCCGTAATTCCAACCCGCTGCGAAACGCTTGCCGACTGACTTGGCCGGGGTAGGTCCAGAACCGTTTGGGACTGCAGCGAGGAGCGCCCAGCCAGGAATATCACAGCGGAGCAGACACTCAGCCAGAAGAGCCGTCTGTTTGAATGAACGATAACAGGTTCACATGTATTGACGATCGCCTTCCCAGCACGAGGGGAAGGTCGGTTAAGGATTTACGTCTGGGGATGTAACGTGCTAGCGAGCTTATAGCCGATTACTTAGGAGAAATGCAAGCGCCTAATAGTCATGATGAAGGCCCAGGTGTGAGGTAGTCTAAGAATTAGGGATGAAGCGCGCGAGTTGACCTGCGTTTCGTTCGTTGTCGTGAACGGAAACGTCGCACGCGATCGCGGTTGCCGCAGTCGCGCATGTCACACCAATGACGGCTCCGATTGCGGGTGCTGTCTTCGAAGATCCAGCCACAGTCATCGCCGCCGCACTGCCTGAGCCGCGAAAGATCGCCGGTGGTCAACAATTCAGCCGCCGAGTCGCTGACCAGCCAAAGAATCTTGTCGAGAGAGGGGCGAGAGGTGTTCCACGTCCACTCGAATCCATTGGACGTCGCGGTGATTTGCCTCGATCCTTGGGCAACTTGTAATTCTTCATTTAGCACCGCGAGATCATGCCGGTCGGTTGACCGCCCAGTGACTATTTGTTTCAAGACAGAGTACAAAGCCTCTCGCAAACGTAGACTGATTCGCAAGACCCTCGCTGCATCGCTAGGATGTTTCAACGCTTCCTTAGTTAGTGCTTTCGCCTCGGCTTCTGTTAAAGCATCCGCATGGCGTGCCCAGGCCACCAGATCAACATAGTCGTTTAGTTTCTCGTCGCGAATAACCATCTCTCCCGCGGGACCGGTACGGCGGGCACCCATGCTGTTCACAAAATCAAGACACAGCCTGCCGCCGATCAGATTGATCTTGCTCGCGGGTCGCTCATCTAGTTTTACGGCGCTCGTCTTCATGCGTTGATCACAAATGCTCTTGCAATTCCGTTCGTAACATTCTACCCTGCGATAGCCGGTTACGCCAGCGTTACTAGAAGATATTAGGACACAGCCAAAATGAATAGCTTAATCGGGCGAGTCTCCAGCTCGCTCATTATCTTCACCGTCTTTGCCCTATCGACGATCGCATCGCCAACCGAGCCTACCCCAACATTCGTAATCTTCAAATACCAGCACATCGTAGGCAAAGAGATAGATGACTGTCATCACGATGCGAAGGGCCGCCGGTGCCATTCGCATTTCCAGCTCGACTTCACCGGCTCTTCCATATCCCTGGACGCGGATATTGAAACCGATAAATCGTTTCAGGCGATCTCGTATGTTGCCAAGGGGCAGAACTCAACACGTTCATATATTGATCTCAACGTCGCGATTGAAGATCAGCGAGCTACTGTCAACGAGAGCGGGGTTGAGCGCTCGCTATCTCTGCCGGCGAAGTTCTTTACTCTTCAACAAGACGTTCCGATTTTGACCCAGGAACTTCTTCTCGGTTATTGGCATAGCCATGGCCGTCCAGATCGCATCAGCATATTACCGGCCGGTGAAGTCCGGATTTGGCAACGAGGTACCGATCAATTACCGGGACACGCCGGAGAGAGACTAACGCGCTACACAGTTCACGGCGTTACCTGGGGTAATGAGACTGTCTGGTTAAACCGCCAGGGTGAGATTGCCGCCGTAGTGGGCGGCGACGCTGAAGAGGATCGCGTCGAAGTGGTTCGCCCGCGCTATCAATCGGCATTGAAGGAGTTTGCAAAGCGGGCGGCTGCGGACGCAGTTGTCGACCTCGAATCCACATCAGTGAAAGCGCGGCCAATGGCAACTGGCGCATTCGCTTTGACTCACGCGACCGTAATCAATCCCGAAAGTGATGCTGCCCCTTTGCGCGACGTAACGGTGCTCGTGCGCCAAGGCAAGATTGCCGCGGTCGGTCGAAACATAACATTGCCGGCTATTCGGACGCTTGATGCTCGCGGCAAATTCATTCTGCCAGGTCTGTGGGATACCCACGCGCACTTTGAACAGTGGGAATGGGGCCCAGCCTTTCTTGCATGTGGTATCACCACTGTTCGAGACGTGGGTAACGAGATCGAATTTCTCGTGCCGATTCGACGTTCACTCAATTCCGGTCGCGGCTTGGGTCCTCGGATGTACGCGGCCGGCCTGATTGATTCGGATCCAGGTTCACTAACCAGCGAGCACGCTGAGGACGCAGGAAAAGCTCGCGCGATTGTGCGTCGATATCAGGCGCTCGGATTTCAGGAGATCAAGATCTATCAGTCACTAAAGCCCGAGTTAATTCCCATCGTCACGGCAGAGGCGCATCGACTCGGCATGAAGGTGACAGGGCACATTCCCACGGGAACAGATGCGTTGACCGGCGTCCGCGATGGCATGGATATGATCAACCATATCAGTTTCGTGACGCGCGTGATGAGGCCACAAGGCGCGACCGGCGTTCGCGCTGATTCACCCGAGGCTCTTCAAGCCATTCGCCTATTTCGCGAGCATCACACAATTATCGAGCCGACCCTGGCCCGCAGCGAATTCAATCTGCATCCGCAGCGCCGGCCATTTAGCGAGATTGAGCCTTCCGTTGCGCGATTGCCTCCTGAACTAGCAATCATCTTGAATAACTCAGGCATATCTCAAGATCGTGAAGAACGCGCCGCGATCGCGCTTCAAACAGCGCTTGATACGACAAAAATCCTTCACGACGCGGGCATTCCAATTTTAGCTGGCAGTGATCAAGTTGTTCCTGGATCGAGTCTGCACCGTGAATTGGAACTTCTCGTGCGCGCGGGTCTGACTCCAATCGAGGCCATCCGCGCCGCGACTAAAAATCCAAAAGAGGTTTTAGGAGTCGCTGATTCAGGAATTATAGCAGCGGGCCAGCGCGCGGATCTCGTTGTCCTTGACGCGAACCCGCTGGACGATATTCGAAACATTCGTCACGTGCGATGGACGGTCATCGGAGGAAGCGTTCTTGATTCGAATCAACTTTGGAAGTTGGTTGATGTCCAGGGTGAGAATTGAGGTAGCGCCTCGATCGAGCCCAGCGTGATTGCGCTATTCCAAATGCAAACGTTCTTGATAATCGCTCATTCCTTACCGCTCGCCCGTTACTCCTCTCCCGCACCAACTGAGACGTCGGATTTCGGCACTATCACCGAACGCTTTGTTATGAGGTAATTACTTGCCCGAACATGTCTTTCTAATCGCCCAAAGTTCCGCAATGTCTTAGGCGAACAAGTCAAATGGTTACGACTTGGGCACCGGTCTGCTTCGTCCAATGTCGTTCCATGCTGCTTCGAAAATTCGCTTTTCAGAATCCAATGGCGTCTTACTAATGTTGAGGAAACTAAAAGCTCCGCTCTTGCCGAGGATCGTATTAATATCGATCCCGCGGGCACCCTCTTTACCGACCTGAAACATGTGTATGTTGTCCCGCGACGGCGAAAGCGTGCTGATTCTTCCCTGAGTCATCGTATCGTTATGCGTTTCTCGGACTCTAAAGGTTTTCTTCGTGTCGTAATCCGGTGCATCACCGATAATTTCGAAATTCCGTAGCCGCACTTCACCTTCAAAGCCGAGTGTGCATACGCTGGCGTTCGGATGGTTGTGGGGAGGAAGAAAGGCGCCTGGCTCCATGCGCCACTGAATAATGAAGAAGGTCGATCCTCTGAAGCTGGGGCCAAACGAAACGCGCGGTTCGACATCAGTGTAAGGTCCCAGCTTACTGTCAGGAAGTTCCTTCAAACGTGTTGCCAGGGATCCTATTCGATAAAGATATTCATCAATACTAAACGCTGGATCTGCCTTCAGTTGCTGAGCCACAGGGACGGCTTGCTTCAGAAAATCATCCCACCCCAGCTTTTCTGCGCCTCCAACAACCGGAGCCTTTGCCGCTTGTTGGGCGAGCAGCTTCTTCGGCAGCGCTCCCACGGCTAACGCGATCGCTGCGCTGGTTAATGACCCTTTGAGGAAAAATCGCCGGTGATATACGCCCGGAAAAACTTCCACTTCCTTCGAGGACGAGGTTGAAAGGGACGGATCGTTGTTTGTCTGTCGCATGTTTGCCTCCGTGGATCTTTAGACCAGTTCAAATCAGTTATTGAATAGCATGATGTTCGCGCAAAAACTTCGCGACCTCATCTTTTTTGTACTCTAACGCAATGGTTAAAGGTGTCTTGCCATTGTCATCAATCTGATTCACGTTCGCTCCGCTTTCGATCAGGAGTTTGGCGAAGTCCAGAAAACCGTTGCCGGCGGCTTCGTGTAAAGGGCTGCCGCCTTCTTCGCTCCGGCAATTCACATTCGCGCCGCGAGAGAGATACAACTTCGCGAGATCGATCCAGTTGTTGGCCGCCGCACCCTGCAGCGGCGTCGCATTCAGTTTATTCATGGAGTTCAGATTGAGATCGGCTCCGCTATCGATCAGCAACTTGGCCATCTCCAGATTGTTGAAGTTTAAGTGCAGAGCAGTCCAACCATCAGGCGACCACGCATGAATCAACTTGGGATCCTTTTTAATCAGTTCCCGTACAAGGCCAATTCGGCGTGTGGCCACCGCCTCGAAAATGCTCAGTTCGATGCCAGTTGCGATAAACGACTCTGCAATCTCCGGATGCTTGGCATAGACGGCGTACAAGACCGGAGTGATGCCCCTCTTATTGCTCGTCCTAATTAACGCAGGCTGTTGCTTGAGAAGTTCAGCCACTCTCGCCGAATCACCTTTCTTGATAGCGTCGAAAAACTCCTGGTCGGCGCTGGGGGCGGCGTTGGACTGTTGAGCATGCGCCTTTGGCATCCAAAACATTGCGTTCAGCAGGCAGATAATTGATCCGAGTCGTGCAATCGTCCTAATCGTATTCATGCAGAGTTCCTCCGTTCAGAAATTCAGGACTTAGAATACGGGTTTTACAAATCCACGTAATGTGCCATTGGTCACATTACAAGGTCACGATCTTGGATGACCTGGCCATCCTCAGAAAAGTGACTAAAGTCACTGTCATCACGAGTCTGACATGTATTAGAGTGACCTATCGTCTTCGACGTTCTTCTATGTGCGACAGTCGATAAACTCATGAAAGTAAAGCATGGTGGCGCCAACTTTAGCCTTCTCAGCAGTGGCAATGTTGCTTTCGTAATTGTTGTCTGCGCCGCTTACGCTTCGGCGATTACGGCATTGATCTACTCGCGCCGTTCGTTACGGGCCTGGGAAGTTGTGGTGCTAATCGCCGCCGGCATCGCGTACTTGTTTGTCGGCACATACGGCTTCACAATCTGTCGGCGGTCCAGATCACTATTAGCCGCTGCTACCTACTTTATCGTTCAACTATCAATCGCCTCGATTCTGATCTTACTGCGCGGATCTTCCGGGGAGCTTTCGCTCATCCTGCTTCCCTTGGCAGGCCAGACAGCACTGCTGTTGCCTTTGCGAGCAATGATCCCAGTCTGCGGCCTGATTTATGTGACGCTTGTGATGCCCTTATTACTGCGAAGTCGATGGGTCGATGCGATTGCAATCGCTTTGGTTTATGGCACCGGAATAGTTTTCGTAGTTGTCTTCACGCGCGTGGCCGCAAGTGAGCGCGAGGCTCGTACCAAACTCGCGGAAGCAAACCAGCAGCTTCGCGACCGCGCCTCGCAAGTGGAGGAGTTGGCAACCACCAAAGAACGCAACCGGCTTGCGCGCGAGATACATGACAGCCTCGGCCACTATTTGACCGTCGTTAACGTACAGATTGCCGCGGCGCAAACTTTGCTCGCGCACGATCAGCCGCGCGCGTTGGATCACTTGTCCAAGGCGCAGCTTTTGACTCAGGAGGGGCTCGCGGAAATACGTCGCTCTGTGGCCGCGCTTCGCGCTTCGCCCATCGAGAGTCGTCCGCTGGCCGAGGCGTTGGCCATACTCGTTGAACACTGGAATGCAGCAGGTCTGAGCGTAAGCCTGACGGTCGATGGAACGATACGCTCGCTAACGCCTCAAGCTAATCTCACGCTTTACCGAACGGCACAAGAAGCGTTAACTAACGTTGAGAAGCATGCTCGTGCGAATGGTGTTGAGCTTCATCTCGATTTCAGCCGCCAGCACTTGGTTCGCTTGAGCATTAAGGACGACGGCGTTGGGAGCGACAGGTCGGAAGGTGGCTTTGGCTTGCTCGGTGTGCGAGAGCGGGTGCAAATATTAAATGGTTCAGTGCGTGTGCGCACGGGAGTTGGCCAAGGATTTGAGTTGGAAGTGGAGCTGCCGGAATGAATCCAATCAAGATTCTCTTAGTTGATGACCAACCACTCTTCCGCGAAGGCCTGCGCACCTTGCTCTCCGTGCACGCTGATTTTGACGTTGTTGGTGAAGCCGGAAACGGAGAAGAAGCCGTCAGCCTCGCTCGTTCTCTTCTGCCTTCAGTCGTTTTGATGGATTTGCAGATGCCCGTACTCGACGGGGTGGCAGCCACGCGTCGCCTTCATAAGGAGCGACCTGATTGCCGCGTGATTGTTTTGACCACTTTTGACGACGACGAAATGGTCTTCGACGGTCTGCGCGCCGGAGCAATCGGTTACTTGTTGAAGGACGCGTCTTCAGAAAAATTAGCGGAAGCCATTCGCCTGGCGGCGCGTGGTGAATCGTTTCTTCAACCTTCGGTGGCCGCGAAAGTGGTGGCTGAATTCGCTCGTTTGACGAGCAAACGATCCGTCATTTCCGATGAAGCAATTGAACAGCTATCTACGCGTGAACTTGAGATTTTGCATTTGATTGCCGGCGGAGCGAGCAATCGCGAAATCGCAGGCGCGCTCTATTTGGCGGAAGGCACGGTAAAGAATCACGTCACCAACATCCTCGGTAAGTTGGGCGTGCGAGATCGGATGCAAGCGGCCCTCAAAGCCAGAGAGTGTGGGTTGATTCAATGAGAGGCGCTCAGTGGAGAGGACCAATTATCGTTAACTGTCACTAGATTGCCCGTTAACTATCGTGACGTTATTAATCGTTTTCGTCTCTGAGCTAGAGTAATCGACGCGTGTCAGACTTCATCCCAGCCCTTCGACTCAATCGGGCCGTTCTTGATACGGTATTCCCTGATTTGAAAACATGGCGCGGCATGTTTTGGTTGGGCTATCCTAGAGTTTATTGTCATGCAAAGGTTGGTTCTGGTTATCGGGAACAACACTAGCGGTGTTTTTCCTACATGTTATCGCGACTGTATTGCGTCCTCAGAAAGAAGCGGGGTATTGGTGCTGTGACCCGACGCCCACTCACGCAGCAAGCGAACTCGCTCTTGCGAACTGTCTCGCGAGTTTTTCGAACGTTGGAAAAGCTCAATTTAAGAATCGCCGAGCAATTTGGAGCGGGCGACGGGAATCGAACCCGCAACATCCAGCTTGGCAAAGTATACTCGGCGCTCTTTATTTTCAATACTTACAAAACCGCGCTGGAAAAATCAACGTGCATGCAGTGCCCGATCTGCGTATGGCTGGGGGACGTTTGGGGGGACGATCCTTTGAGATAATTTCATGTCCTTAAAATTTTCAATACCTTACAGCTAATCATGATTTGCCATTGGATACGCGCAACGGAGTTACCCCCCAGCTGGTTCAACCTGAGAAACACACGATTGTTTCCAGTGCGCTGCCAATCAAGATCGCTTCGCAAATTGACAACTATGTTCAGCTAAGGCTTCCCGGTCACTATTTCACGGATAGCGTTGATCACCATTATCGGCTCTTGCAGTTGGATGAAGTGACCGCTCTTTTCTGCAAACAGATGTTTGCCACGGGGAACTTTAGCGATCCACTCGTTATGTTTTTCGATCCAGGCCGCTCGTGCCTCTGCGGGAACGTTCTCCTGCAAGCCGGCAGTTATCAGTGTCACCGGAATCCCAGCGGGCAACTTGGCTGCTCGAGCCTGTGCGTAGGCCTCGTCGATCCCCGCCCATTCCGCGCGCAAGCCTTCCGGAGCTTTGGCGATCTGGGCGTCTACCTGTTTTTGCTTGCCATCCGGATGCGCCTTGGTCCAGTCGTCAAAGTCTTCCTGGGATGGGTCAAGCAGTACCATTCCCGCGACTTCTTTCGGATACAAGTCCGAAAAAACGCGCACGTATGGACCGCCCAGCGAATGACCGACCAGCACGTAAGGCGGCTTTACGCCGGCGTTCTGCAGCGCGGTGTGCAACTCAGTGGCAATTTGCCTGGCCGAGCGAGGCTTTGGTCCCAGTTCTGACTGTCCCAGACCGGCGCGATCGTAGGAAACGGTCTGCGCAAAGTTTGCGATCTCTTTTTGCACCAACGACCATCCCGCGATTCCTTCGCCAAAGCCACCTTCAAAGATGACCGCCGGTGACCCATGGCCGCCAATGCGGAGGTTGAGACTGTGACCCCCAACGTCGATCTTGCGCAAATCCAAAACGGAAGTCTTAGCGCCGCTCGTCGCCACTCTGGTGAAGGTCAATGGGAGCGTCTGCCCCTGAGTGAAATCTCCGCCAATGCTCGAACCGTCCCTCGCGAGCTTGCCCACGTAAGTGGCTCCCAAAGATCTCATACCGATCTTAATCGAATCCCCAGTGACGGTGACTGTGTCGATTGGGATTCCCATTGCACCCTGGTCCGGGCTGTCGAGCGTAGCGCCGTATGTGCTCTCTTTCCTGGTGATATGGAGCACAATCCGAAGTTTTACCGGGCCGGCGTCCAGCCTGCCTTCCCAATCACCTTCAGGTTTAGCATCGGCAGCCTGTCCGCTGTTGGGATCTGCCACCGGCTGTTGCACCGGCGCGGGATTCTGGAATTCGGAACGGTTTGCAGCGGCGGCTCCGGCGGAAAGCATGGTTAGAGTCAAAACGATGGATGGCCGCGGGGTGAGCGTGACAATCGTGATCGTCATTAGTCTCGATAGCATTGTTTTCATCGTGTGGGCAATCTCCTTATGACAAACAAAATCACTGCTTCGACATGTTTCTAATACTCGCGCGATAACCACCCCTCAAAAATCCTCGGGCACCGCTAGCTGTGGATTGAGAGTGAGGTCAACCGTCTTGAACGTGAAATCCATTTCCTTTTGCAATGCGTCCAGGTTTGCGGCGATGAGTCGCGCTGCGATGCTGAGGCCGCGCACAAGCGTGCGCAATAGTCCTAACAAGGGCGCTGCCTGAAATACCCTAACCAGATGAATGCTGCAATAATCCAAACGATTGCGAACTCTACCACTGGCCCGCCGGCGAAAACCGAGTGCAAGACAAAGGGAATGGGGATCAGCGTAAAAAAGATCGCACAAACCAATGAGGCCGTGCGCCAGCGTAGGCGCGCGAAATAGATGAACCAGAGGACTGCCGCCAGGCTCCAGTCAAACGCCGCGTGCCAGGGAGCGTCGCGAACCATCAGAGAGACGATATGGCCATGGGTGAAAAATGACAGCGGGGCGAGCGTCAAGAACAGACTCACGCCAAACAACCACTTGCGCCGCCGCAATCCCCAAAGGACGCTCTCCAGGTCCCGCTTCTCCTTTTCTGAGCTGGCCGCGATGGGCGCGGCGGCCTGCAAAGTTTCGAGCGGCGTCGCCGCGTTGCGCGCAATGCGTTCGAAGTCGGGATCCTGACGAAAATAATCCTCGACCAGCACTTTAGTAGCCCCGCTGGCCTCGCCCGAGAAATAAATCGGCAACAAATCCGAGACCACTTCCCGTGTGACGTTCATGGTTCTGCTCCTGCGGCGGGAACGACCTCCCGCCATGCCTCCCTGGTTTGCATCAGCTTCAATCTTGCGCGATGAACCTTCACTTTTGCGCTGACCACCGGGATTCCCAGCGTCTCTGCGATTTCACCGTATGGCATTTCGTCGAGCGTACGCATCAGCAGCACCGTGCGGTCCATCTCTGGCAGTTGCTGCAACGCTGCAAGCACTGCGCGCACTTCCGCGCTCTGTTCCATTTGCGTCTGTGCGCTGATCCGCGTATCGGTCATATTCTCGTCAAGCTGTGTTTGCCGCGCGGCCCGTCGCAACAGATCGGTATACGCGTTTCGTGCAATGGTGAAAAGATAGCTTTTCACCGTTGGCTGGCGAATGCGGTCAGCCGCCGTCCACGCGCGCACAAACGTGTCCGAGGTGATCTCATCCGCCATCACCACATCGCCGCACAAGTACAGCGCAAATCGGCGGACATCGGCGGCATAGCGTTCGTAGAGGTTCTCGATGTCCGTCATCTTGATTGCCACATAGGTTACGGGCGAACACTCGAAAGGTTACATCAAAGGAATCCCCGGCGGCTCATCCTGCAACAGGACGTTTGGAAGCAATCGTTTGGGTTAACACGCACAGCGGCGATACGCTCCGGCGGGTATTGTCCGGTATCTGGATGAGTTGTTCCTCATGTAAGGCAACCAACGCGCTCCAGTTTTCGTAATCGGCGAGTCGTCACTGGTCATGGAAGTAAGCACCAACGTCGGAGTTGAGGCGGCGCGGCTGAAAAGCAAGGAGGAAGGCGGAAGAATAAAGTATGAAAGTTTGTCCTCGTTACTGATTCAACCTTCATAATTCATCCCTCATC
>WNGL01004435.1_pt1 | contig 17464 bp, 7 predicted proteins | sample 5400591 | NCBI WGS metagenome assembly WNGL01 (sample SAMN13153377, study PRJNA577476) | soil metagenome | isolation source: 80 cm soil or saprolite under Garry oak tree replicate 1 | place: USA:California | collected 2016-06-15 | reverse complement strand
CCACGCGGCCGATGTGACGTTTGATTTGAATGATCCTACCGTCACAAATTTTTTCCTCGTTGGCAGCGCCCAATTCTTTACCAACGGCGGTGTCGGCGACAGCCGTTTCATCGACCTGACCGATGGCACCGGCCAGTCCTGCGCGGTGCTGTTCCCGGATTTCGAGCCGGGTTTCGTCGTCGCGTCATTCACTTTTGAGTGCATGATCAAGTGCGGTGACTGGTTTGGCAACCCGCCCGCCGACGGTTTCAGCGTCAGCTATTGCAGTGCCAGCGATCCGATTGTCGCGCTCGTCGAAAGCGGCACGAATCCGGGACGCGGCGTCAATGGTAGTGGCCAGTGGCACGGCAGCCAGGATCAACTCGGCACCGAAATTGACTTGCCGGAGGAAGGCACCCAAACCGGCATCGCGGTCGGTTTCGATACCTGGGGCCTGGGCAACGACCCTGTCGGTGGCAGTAATGGCGACCTCGATGCCCGCGGCATCAGCGTCCGCGTGGATGGGACATTCATTAATTACAGCACCACGTTCAATGGAACTACTTTTCCAGGCCAAATCGTCATGCCGAAGGTCACGTTTGCGGACGGAGACATGTGGCGACGATCCGGCGTTTCCGCCGGGTAACCGCGGCGTCAATGATTGCCTCACTACCGGGGCCGGCACGCAGCAGCCGGGCAGCAAACTGGGTTGGGTTCCCCTCAAGGTCGATGTGCAAGAGGACGGCACGCTGAACGTCTTTTGGAAAGGCAGCAATATCGTTTCGAACGTCCACACTACGTTTGGCCCACGGCCTGGCCGGATTCTTTTCGGCGCAAGCACGGGTGGCGCGATGGAATTCGTCGGCATTGACAATATCCATATTGTGACGCACCCAGCTACCAGTGCGGTTATTGGCAACCCGACGGTCCTGCCGAATGCCACTGGATTCACCATTGACGTAACTGATTCCGGGGGAAGCATCGTCAATGTGACCCCCGCCAACACCACCCTCAAGCTTGATGGCACCGTCGTGACGGGATGGACCAGTAGCAAGACTGGCCCCACTACCACCATTACTTATATCTTGCCCGGTGGCGCCCTTTTCGCTTCGGCTACGACCCATCCGGTCGATTTGGCCACCATGGATGGAACTGGGGCTACAATTTCGAAGAGCGGTACGTTGACCGTGTTTCAGTACAACACCTTGAATTCTTCGCTCGCTGTTACGGGAGTGGACAAGACCAAACCCGGCTTTGCCGTCAAAGTGTGGCAGTCTTTCCACGGACTCGCCAACCACAACGACCATTATGATCGCGTGCTGCACGGCGAATCCGGCAAGAATGTGGCCGACCTGACTCAGAGCGGACCCGATGGCAATCCTCTCGGAGCGGACGGCTCGTTTGCGGAACCTGGCGCCATCGACTATGCCGCCGACGCAGTCAGCCTCGGCCACTTTTCGGAAGTCCAGATGCCAGGGTTCCCCAGCCAAATCTTGCCTGACCACCAGACGGACATGGCTGCCCTGGAAGCCTTTACCTACGTCGATATGACCGCTGGGTTCCAGACCATGTACGTGAGAAGCGATGATGGTTTCCGCGTTCTCGCCGGCCGAAATCTCCACGACCGATTCCAAATTGACAGTCTCAACATGGGCGAATTCGATGGTGGTCGCGGCGCTTCTGATACTACCTTTAAGTTCTACGTCAAAGATCCGGGGACCTATGCCTTCCGACTGATTTGGCAAAATCAGGGCGGCGGCGCCAACGTGGAATGGGGGACCGTCGAGAGTGACGGCTCACCTCACCTCCTTAATGGCACGTTTGACACTAATGGCGCTCCGGATTCAGTGGCTCTCAAGGCGTATCGGGTTGGCCCAACTTCCAAGCGCGCTTACATCTCCAGTATCCGCCCCGGCGTCCGCAGTGCCGCGGCCGGTACTGGCACTCCAAGCATCCGCAGCGGCATTGTCCTCGGCGAGGCTGGCGATCCACTGGTCGTAACCGTAGTCGATGGGGACACGACCCATCTGGTTGACGGAAGCGGGCATCTTACCGTGAACGGCAGCGACGTGACCGGCAGCACGACCTTTAACAGAGTTGGCGCCACCACCACGATCACCTGGATGCCTGCAGGCGGTCTGTTGTTCAATACCGATTACAATTCCACGCTCAGATACGACGAAGATACGACGCCTGCCGGCAGCCTGGTCACCCGCACGCAATCCTGGAACAGCTTCGTGTGGAGCGAAGTTATGCCGCTGGACTTGCCGACCAATTCCTTCTGGATTGAAGCGGAGGATTTCGACTTCAACAGCGGACAGACCCTGGCTGCAGCGAGTACGATGCCCTATACTGGGGACGCCTATCTTAACAATGGCGGGGCGGTGTTTGGCATTGACTATCTCAATGACGATAACCAGGATTCCACGCTATATCGCACAAATAATCCCCCCAGTGGTGATTTGTCCGTCGCGGGTAAGGGCGTGAATATTGACCGGCCCACCCCGTTCGGCCGCTGGGGCGGAACACGTCCGGGCCCAGTGACGATGACAGCTAACTATAAGATTGGCTGGATCGGCGGTCCTGACTGGTTCAACTACACGCGCACCATTCCCGCCGGAACTTACACCGCCTATTCGGCCCAATCCTATGATGGAGATGGCTTCGGCCAGCTTCATGGACGTTTGGCGTTGGTCACTGCCGGCGTCGGCACAGCCAACCAGACCCTCCAGGATCTCGGGTTCTTTGATGCTCGCGGTTCCGGCGGCTGGGGCATGAACGACGTAGTATCTATGCAAAACCCGGTCGGTCGTCACGCTTACTTCAAGCTGCCGGGCGGCCAGGTCACGCTGCGCTTTTTTGGCGACAGCGGAGACTTTGATTGGTTTATCCTCGTTCCTGCCAACAATGTTACTCCGCAAATTGTGGCTAGAACGCCTGCACCCGGCGATACGGTCGCTGCGAACGCTCCTATCGTCATTAAGGTTCAAGACTTCACCACGACCCTTAACCCGGCGAGTGTCAACTTGACAATCAACGGCACGGATGTCTCGGCGGGTGTCGTGAAAAATAAGGTGGGTGATACCACTACCTTGACCTACACTCCAAATCCGCTCCTGGCTCCAGGCGCATCGACCTATGTGATCAGCTATGCCGATTCGCTCGGAACGCCTACTACATTACAGGTTAACTTCACGGTCACGCCCTCCATCAGCATCGGACTTGTTAATGGCAAACCAACCATTACCTTTACAGGCACACTGCTGTCCTCACCGACTGTGGGTGGAACGTATTCGCCGGTGGCCGGCGCAACCAGTCCGTACACTGTCACAGGCGGAGGGCAGACAGGGTTCTATCGCTCAACACAGTAACCGAGAGCTGACAGTCTGAATTAATTCAAGGCCGGATGGGTTTCCCATCCGGCCTTTTCGATTTCTAGAAATCCGGTCTTTCCTTTTCCAGCCATCTGTTGCACAATGGGCCGCCTGCTTAATGAAACATGACGGCGTTTTGAGTCCCAAATCTGAACCGCTGGCTGCCCGAAAAGCTTCGCGTGCCTGGAAGGGGAGCGGTTGGCTTACGTTCTTGCTTGCAGCTCTGGTTCTTTTTCCGGTGGGACTCCTGTGGGCTTTAAGAAGCCCAGGTAGAATTCGACTGCCGTCAAAGGTTCCGGTTTATCCCAAATCCGATAAGACGGCTTTCCAACGGCTGCCGATCGGGGCTTCGGCGACCAATAGGGCCACCCGCATAACCAACGTTCAGATACTCGACTTCGACAAGGACGGCCTGAATGATATTCTGGTATGCGATGGCGCGCGCAGCAGCGTCATTCTTTACCGCCAAACCAGCCGTGGGCTCTTCGAAGAGAGAGTCCTGGGCTCGAACCTTCAAGTGCCGGCGCATGCCGCCGTGGTGGACATCAATCAAGATGGCAAGCCGGACGTCGCCGTCGCGGTGTTAGGCCGCATTTTTCCTTCCGATGAACTGGTCGGCAGCGTGGTCGTGCTGGAAAACAAGGGGGATTGGCATTTCGTCCCGCATGTGATTCTCGACGACGTTCGGCGCGTTGCCGATGTGCAGCCCGGGGACTTCAACGGAGACGGAAAGGTGGACCTTGCAGTGGCCGTCTTCGGCTACGCTCGTGGTGAAGTGCTGTGGCTGGAGAACAAAGGCAATTGGCACTTCGAACAACATCAACTGCTCTCCAAGCCGGGGATTATCCACGTTCCGGTGGGAGACCTGGACGGAGACGGCCGTCCGGATATAGCTGCTGTGGTTTCGCAGGATGAAGAGGAGGTCTGGGCATTTGAGAATCTCGGCAAGGGCCAATTCAAAAGCCACCAGCTTTGCTTTAATCACAACTTCGACGTGGGCAGCGCCGGGCTGGTGATGGCGGACCTAAACAAAGATGGACGACTGGATTTGCTCTTGCCCCAGGGCGACAACCTGGAAGATCCCTACACCTGGCCGCAGCCTTATCACGGTTGTGTGTGGTTGGAAAACCTTGGGAACTGGCAGTTCCGGCCGAAACAAATCGCCAATTTTGGAGGAACCTACGCCGCCGCAGTCGGGGACATCGATGGCGATGGCGACCTGGATGTCGTTCTGATCAGCATGACCAACGATTGGGGCGACCTTTCGCATCCGAGCGTCGTGTGGCTCGAGAATGATGGCCACCAGAATTTTACCCCGCACACGGTCGATTCTTTTCCCGCCGGGCTTGTGACCGTGGCCTGCGGCGACCTCAATGGTGATGGAGAAGCGGACATTGTCGCCGGCGGGTTGAGCCTGCCTCCAAATATCGAATACCGCGTCCAGCGCGTCACAGCCTGGCTAAGCCAGCCATCGCGGAAATGAGCCTCTGGCAGAAAATCCTTCTCGGCCTGCTCGTCCTGGAATTGGCTGCGGCAGCGGCGATTGGCCTAAAAAGGAATCAAGTCCTACGGCTGCCCGAGGTCAATTGGGCGCTGCTCGAAGAACCTCTGGCCAAAGAGATCCAGGCCCAAGAGGCGGCCCTCGCCCTCGAGCCCCGCTCGGTCGCCCCGTGGTTGGAACTGGGTGAGACTTACTTCAGCTTCGGTTTATTTCCGCAGGCGGAGTATTGTTTTGAACAGGTTGATAAGCGAGAGCCTGCGGATCCTGCCTATCTTTATGTGTGGGGGCTCAGTCTGGGTCGTATGGGTGAAACGACCGCTTCGCGGAAGAAATATCAACGCCTCCTGGAAGTGCTGGCAGCCGATCCTTCACAGAACAAGAGCCTGGTTGACTTGTGCTGGTACCGGATCGGGGAAGATTACTTGCGCGAGCAAAATGCTCCAGAAGCCGAGAAAGCCTTGTGGCAGGCGGCCGCTATCCCCCGAGCAAGATACCTTCTGACTCGAGTGCTGACCCGCACGGGCCGGGCTGCGGAAGCCCTCACGATTTTGGAGGAGTTGGACCGCCAGTTCCCTCCCACCATTGACGTAAATCTCATGCGCTCCTGGGCGGAAGAGATTCTGGGCCACCGCGAAGCAGCGATCGCCTTCGATGAACGGACCCTGCGCACCGGCAAGCCGCTTGGCTTTTCCGATCCCTTCTATCGCTCGGTCGAGCTTCGGCGCGCGCGCATGGGAAGCATTGCCTGGTACAATCAAAGCCTGGAACTCGAAAACCAAGGGAGACTCGAAGAAGCGCTCAATCTGTGCGCCCGGTCCCTTCAAGCGACCTGGACTGAAGACAAGGCCTTTCAATTGGCCAAACTTCATCTCAAGCTAAAACACTTCAAAGAAGCTATTGCGCTGATTGAGGATAGCATCACTCGAGTCGGCGCATCGGCCAGGGCGCTGGATTTGATCGGTGTGGCCTCTGTTGGTCTCGGCGACCATGCCCGCGCACAGAAGGCGTGGGAACAAGCCACCTTGATCGAGGACACGCCTGACCTGCGCCGCAAACTGGCGGAACTTGCCCGTCAACGCGGCGACCAGGAATCAGCCCGATGGCACTTCGGCCTGGAGAAGTTCAATGAAGGCAAGAAGGCCTTTCTGACCAACGATCTGCAGGCGGCGCTGCCGCAATTCCAAGCCGCGGTCGAGAATTCTCCCCAACACCTTCTATCCTGGTTTTACCTCGCCGAAACGTTCCGTTTCCTGGGAGATAAAGCCGGGGCCGAGCGCGCTTACCGCGAGTCTTTGCGCCTGGATCCCTTCTTCGGCAGATCCTTGGTTGGCCTCGACCGATTGGCCAACAAGTAAGCAGCATGAGGTTCGCGGCATGAGATTCGGGTTTCGCTTGGGAAGCCTGCTGTTTTCCTTTCTCATCCTTGACACCTCATCACTTTACTCCTTGGACTGGCAACAGGGTAACGGCTTTCGCTTCGCCAGGTTGCCAGTGCCTGCCTCGGGAAAAACCGGGTTCACGCTGATGCCGCCTGAAGCTACCGGAATCCTTTTCACCAATTTTCTCTCGGAGGAATCCGTTGCCAAAAACCGCATCCTCGAAAACGGATCGGGCGTTGCGCTTGGAGATGTCGATGGCGACGGTCGGTGCGACATCTATCTTTGCCGGCTTGAAGGGCCAAACGTGCTCTATCGAAATCTCGGGAATTGGAGATTTGAAGAGATCACTGAGTCGGCTGGAGTCGCTTGCGCCAACCAATACTCGACAGGCGCAGTCCTGGCCGATATCGATGGAGACGGTGTCCTCGACCTGCTGGTCAATTCCATTGGCGGCGGCACTCGCTGTTTTCTGAACGATGGCAAAGGTCATTTCACTGAAGTTACCGGCACCCGATTGGTGCACCGGTTCGGCAGCACCTCGATGGCGCTGGCAGATATTGACGGCGACGGCGACCTTGACCTTTACGTCGCGAATTACCGCACGGATACTTATCGGGACCGTCCTTCGGGCCTTGAAGTAAGGGCCGAGCAAGTTAATGGCCAGATCGTAGTTACGCCCGCCGGGCGATTCATCCCGATGTCGCTTGGCCAGGGTGGAGTCGAAGTCGTCGAACTGGGCGAAAGAGACTTCCTCTATATAAACGATGGCCAGGGCCGCTTCGCGCCAGTCTCCTGGACCAGTGGTTCCTTTCTTGATGAAGCGGGTAAGCCGCTGCAAGCTCCTCCACAAGATTGGGGCCTGTCAGTCATCTTTCGCGATCTCAACGGCGACGGCGCGCCGGACCTTTACGTCTGCAATGATTTTTTCCATTCCCCGGACCGCATTTGGATTAACCAGAGGCATCGGAACTTCAAGGCGATTGAGCCGACGGCCCTGCGCCATATCAGCATGTCTTCGATGGCTGTGGACGTGGCCGACGTCAATCGCGATGGGTTTGACGATATTTTTGTGGCAGACATGATCAGCCGCAGCCACGCCGCCCGCGCCCGGCAGCGGCCCAATCGCCTCAAAGGCCTGGTGACTGTTCCTGTGACCGATCCGAATTACCGGCCGGAAGTGGCTCAAAATACTTTGTTCCTCAATCGCGGTGACGGCACTTACACTGAAATCGCGCAATTGAGCGGTCTGGACGCCACGGAGTGGTCCTGGGGCGCTATCTTCCTCGATGTCGATTTAGACGGCTACGAAGACTTGCTCATTCCCACCGGCAACCTGCATGACGTGCAGGACGCGGATGTGCTCCGGGAAAATTCGCGAGTGCGCGATCGCTCATTCGAAGCCAAGTTAAGGAGTTGGCGCAGGTTTCCTCCGCTGGCCACCGGGAAACTCGCTTTTCGAAATCACGGCGATCTTACGTTCGAGGACGTTTCAGCAGCCTGGGGCTTTAATGAGATTGGGATTTCCCACGGCATGGCCTTGGCGGATCTGGACAACGATGGCGCCCTCGACCTGGTAGTCAATAACCTTCATGCCGCTGCGGGAGTTTATCGGAATAATTCCATCGCTCCGCGGCTGGCGGTGCGTTTGAACGGCTCGCCGCCAAACCGTTTCGGTGTCGGAGCAAAGATCAAAGTCCTCGGTGGCCCGGTTCCGCAGTCACAACAGATGGCTTGCGGCGGACGCTACTTGTCTTCGGACGATTTCATTCGTGTCTTCGCGGCGCGTCTGTCGGACATGAGCATCGAGGTCACCTGGCCCAGAGGCAAGCGCACGGTGGTTGCACATGCCCAAGCCAATTGCATTTATGAAATCGACGAGGCTGCGGCGACCCCAGCCGGAGCGGAACCGAAGCCAATCGACCAGCCATTATTTCGCGACGTCAGCGGTCTGCTCGGCCACGAGCATTGCGATGAACTCTTCAACGATTTTGAGCGCCAGCCACTTTTATCCTGCCAATGGAGCCAACTTGGCCCCGGGATGGCGTGGCTGGATTTCGATGTTGACGGCTGGCCGGACCTCGTCGTCAGTTCGGGTAAAGGGGGACATCTTGCCCTGTTCCGTAACAATGGCAAAGGAGCGTTTTCAGAAATCACGAACGAGATTTTTTCTCAACCCGTTTCTCAAGACCAGACTTCCGTCCTGCCTTGGCCCGCAGGGAAAGGCTTTCAAATTCTCGCCGGGTCGGCCAGTTATGAAGCGCCCAGCCCCGATTCGCCTTCGCTTCAAATCTATGATCTTGTCGAGAAGAAAATCAGCAATCTTACCTTGATCACCAATGCATCGGTTGGCCCTTTGGCCGCCGCAGATCTTGACGCGGATGGCCGGCTCGATTTGTTTGTCGGCGGGCGAATAGTTCCCGGACAATTTCCCGAACCCGCTTCGTCCTGTCTCCTGATGCAGTCTAACGGAAATTTGGTGCTGGACCAGGTCAACAGCGAGGTCTTCGACAAAGTCGGCTTGATTAGCGGCGCCGTCTTCAGTGATCTGGACGGCGACGGCAAGCCAGAGCTGATTCTGGCCTCGCATTGGGGCTCGATTCGCGTCTTCAAAAACAACAAAGGCCAGTTCCATGAAATCACGCGCCAGCTCGGATTAGACCGATTCAAAGGTTTTTGGAATGGCCTCGCGACCGGCGATTTCGATAACGATGGCCGGCTGGACATCATCGCGTCCAATTGGGGACGCAACACGAGGTATCAATCCCATCTGCGCCCGCAGCCACTCCGGCTCTATTACGGCGATCTCAACAGCAACGGAACCATCGACTCGATTGAAGCCTATTTCGACCGCGCGATGAACAAAGTAGTCCCGTTCGCCGATTTCGAGACCTTTTCCAAGGCGCTGCCTTTTGTGCTTGAACGCTTCGGCACTTATCGAGCGTTCGGCGAAGCCAGTGTCAAAGAGTTGCTGGGCGAAAGATTTTCCAAGTGTCGCACCCTCGAAGCGACTACCCTCGATTCCATGCTCTTTCTCAATCGCGGCGACCATTTCGAACCGGTCCCGCTGCCCATCGAAGCTCAATTCGCGCCTGCTTTCGGACTGGCCGTGGCGGATTTCGACGGCGATGGCAACGAAGACGTTTTTCTTGCGCAAAATTTCTTCGACGTCGACGCCGAAACGACCCGCTACGATGGCGGACGCGGCCTGCTTTTGCTCGGGGACGGGAAGGGCCATTTCCGCGCTGTGCCGGGCCAGGAATCCGGCATAAAAATTTATGGTGAGCAGCGCGCGTGCGCAGTCGCGGATTTTGATCGTGATGGGCGAGTGGATTTGGCTGTCGCCCAAAACCGTGGGCAGACCAAACTTTACCACAATCAGAACGCTGCGCCGGGACTGGCCGTTCGGCTGATTGGCCCTGGTGAAAACCCTTGCGCCGTGGGTGCAAAAATTCGGCTGTTAGCCGCTGCCGGCGCCAGCGCGGTGAAGGAGATACAAGCGGGTTCAGGCTACTGGTCGCACAACAGTTCGGTTCAAATTTTCGGCCGGGCAGATCAGTTTTCTGAGATATGGATTCAATGGCCCGGCGGAAAAGAAACGCGTACGCCAGTTCCGCCAAAGGCGAAATCTATTGCCATTGCTTTCGGCGGCAAAGTGGCGCTTGATGAATAGTTCCAATCACTTCAGGAGCAGGGGGCGCAGCTTTACCCTGGTTGCGCTTCTGGCGGTCTGCTTTGGCTGCGTCACGGCATCGTTTTCATTTGAGTGGCAAACTGGCGCCGGTTACCGATACGCCCCGCTGACTGTGCCCGCGAAGGGCCACACGGGCTTCACGCTGCTGCCACCGGACGCCACGGGCCTTTGGTTCACGAATTTTATCACGGACGAACGAGCGGTAACGAACCAGAATTTGTTGAACGGTTCAGGAGTTGCATTGGGAGACGTGGATGGCGACGGACGATGTGACATTTATCTCTGCCGATTGGATGGCCGTGAGAACAAGCTTTATCGCAATCTGGGCAACTGGAAATTTGAGGACATCACCGAGGCGGCCGGAGTTGGTTGCGGGGGTCAGAATTCGACAGGCGCTGTCCTGGCGGACATTGACGGAGATGGGGATTTGGACTTGCTTGTGGCCTCGATGGACGGCGGCATACGCATCTTTGAAAATGACGGCCACGCTCATTTTCGAGAGATCACGGACCGGGCTGGCGTGCGCTCGAAAAGCTCTGGAACGTCGATGGCTCTGGCAGACGTCGATGGCAACGGGACGCTCGACCTGTATGTGGCGAATTATCGCGCGACAACGATTCGCCAGGAACCGGGCACAAAATTCACCATCGAGATGATCGGTGGAAGACCTTATGTGACCAAAGTGAACGGCAAACCGGCGAACAGCCCTGAATTAGCTGGCCGGTTTGGCATCGCATCCAATGGCGAGATCCTCGAATTCGGCGAGCCGGATAATTTTTATCTCAACGACGGCAATGGCCACTTTACGGCAATAGGTTTTACCAATGGAAATTTTTTCCTGGACGAAGATGGCAAGCCTTTAACCGAAGAGCCCGGGGACTGGGGTTTGTCGGTCCAATTTCACGATCTGAATGGGGATGGCGCTCCGGACATTTATGTCTGTAATGATTTGTTTACGCCCGACCGAATTTGGCTCAACGATGGCCAGGGAAGATTCCGCGCGCTGCCGAGACTGGCTTTGCGCCATACGAGCACCTTTTCCATGGGCCTCGATTTTGCGGACATCAATCATGACGGCAACGTGGATTTCTTTGTGGTCGATATGTTAAGCCGTGATCACCGCAAGCGGCAGGTGGAGATAGGCGAATTCCAGCCCATTGCGTCGCCAGTAGGCATTTACGATGACCGGCCTCAGATCGAACGCAATACCCTGCAAATTGGGCGTGGCGATGGCACCTTCGCCGACATAGCTTTCTATGCTGGCGTCGAAGCCTCCGAGTGGTCCTGGATGCCGGTTTTTCTCGATGTCGATCTCGACGGCTGGGAAGACATGCTCGTGGCCAACGGCCAACTTCGTGATTTTCAAAATGGCGATATGCTCGCCAAGCTCGCCGCGGCCCAGCGCCGAAAGAGCCTTTCCCAAGACGGGACGTTGTCGATCTGGAAAGCGTTTCCCGGTCTGGAAACTCCTAAAGTGGCCTTTCGCAACCGCGGCGATCTGACGTTCGAAGAGACGGGCGCAGCTTGGGGCTTTAACACGCGGGGCAATACACGCGGCCTTGCCCTCGCTGACCTCGACGGGGATGGGGACCTGGACCTGCTCATCAGTACGTTCAACTCACCGGTTGAAGTCTATCGCAACGAAAGTGCCGCGCCCCGCGTCGCCGTGCGCTTGAAAGGACGCTCGCCCAATACGCGAGGGATTGGGGCTAAGATTTCTTTGTATGGCGGCGCGGTGCCCGTGCAGGCTCAGGAGATGATTTGCGGCGGCAGATACTTGAGTAGCGATGATGCCATGCGGATCTTTGCGGCGGGAAGTTTGACCAACGAAATGCGAATCGAAGTGCGCTGGCGCAATGGCAAACGCAGCGTCGTTGACGGGGTGCGGGCGAATCGAATCTACGAGATCGACGAGGCCGCCGCTAAAGTAGTGAAGGAAGCGCCGAAACCCGAGCTGCAACCAGTTTTTGAAGATGTCAGTGAACGCCTGCGGCACACTCATCATGAAGACGATTTTGATGACTTCTACCGACAGGCTTTGTTGCCCAAGAAACTCAGTCAGCTAGGCCCGGGCGTGGGGTGGCATGACCTCGACGGCGATGGATGGGATGACCTGATTATCGGAACCGGCCGGGGCGGTTCTTTGGGCGTTTACCGCAACGACGGTCACGGCGGGTTCGAGCCATGGACGGGGCCACCGTTTGAGAAATTGGCAGGCCGGGACCAGACCACGATCCTCGGGGCTGAGTTCGGGGTGTTGGCCGGCTCGTCAAATTACGAGGACGGGCTGACGAACGGCGGCTGCGTGCGCGTTTACGATATCAGGCGCAAAGCAAGCGGTGAAAGCGTTCTGGGCCAATCAGCCAGCACTGGTCCGCTGGCTTTGGCTGACATCGACGGAGACGGAAACCTGGACTTATTCGTCGGCGGCCGCGTGCAGGGGGGAAGGTATCCCGAACCGGTCGATTCGCTGGTGCTGAAGAGTGAAAACCGCCACTTGATGATTAGTCAGCGGCTGGAAAAAGTAGGCTTGGTAAGCGGGGCAGTCTTCAGCGACCTGGATAACGATGGCAAGCCGGACTTGGTCCTGGCGTGCGAATGGGGTCCGATCAGAGTCTTTCACAATGACGGAGGGCACTTCACTGAAGTCACCGGGCAATTGGGCCTGGACCGTTACACGGGTTGGTGGAATGGTGTCACCACCGGTGATTTCGATGGCGATGGAAGGATGGATATCGTCGCCAGCAACTGGGGATTGAACACTAAGTATCGCGCCAGCCAGGAGCATCCCCTGAAAATCTATTATGGCGACTTACTCGGCCGAGGCTCGCTAGACGTTATCGAGGCCTATTTTGATGAAGCGCGCAAAGTGGAAGTGCCTCAACGCCGCCTGATGTCAGTCACGGCGGCATTGCCCTTCCTCCAAGAGAAGTTCAGCACCTACGAAGCTTATGGACAAGCCAGTCTCGAAGACATTTACGGGGAAAAGCTAAAGCAGATGCACGTGGTGCAAGCCAATACGCTGCAGTCGATGCTGTTCCTGAACCGAGGCGATCATTTTGAAGGGCGGCCACTGCCGGCCGAAGCGCAACTGGCGCCCGCGTTTGCCGTTTGCGTGGGTGATTTTGATGGCGATGGCAAGGAAGACGTTTTTTTGAGTCAAAATTTTTTTCCAATAAACTCCGAAACCCCGCGCAACGACGCCAGTCGTGGTTTGTGGCTCAAGGGCGATGGGAACGGAAACTTTCGCGCCGTTCCTGGCCAGGAGAGCGGCGTCAAAGTTTATGGTGACCAGCGTGGCGCCGCGTTGTGCGACTACGACAAGGACGGCCGCGTTGACCTAGTCGTCACCCAAAATGGCGCCGAAACGAAACTATTCCATAACCTTCGCGCCAAACCCGGTCTGCGGGTGAAGCTGCATGGGCCCCCTGGCAATTTAAATGGAGTCGGGGCGCAAATTCGTCTGCTCTTCGGTCAAGGCGCCGGACCCGCCCGTGAAATTCATTGCGGTTCGGGATACTGGTCGCAGGACAGCGCGGTGGAAGTGATGACCTGGGCAAAGGAATCGGAGCGCCCCACCCAGGTTTGGATTCGCTGGCCAGGAGGCAAAACAAACACCGTAGATGTGCCAACCGGGGCTTCCGAAGTCGAAGCCACGATCCCGCAGTGAAGCGATGAAGTTCCACGAAAGAGATCCTCCGCAGTTATCCCGAATGGCCAAATAATTCGTCTGTGGGTTTCGCGCGGAAACTTCTCAACTTGGTTCGAAAGGCTTGCAGCGGTAACCTGCGTGCATGCCGTGGAAGAAGATGCTGGATGGGTGTGGGCAGCGACGACGGTTTCTGGCTCAGCGAGGGCTATGGTCTGAAGCGGCAGGTGCTCCATGTCACCGGGACAGGGATCGACACCGACGTGGCTGCGGTAGTGAGCACGACTAACTACCTCAATTACGGCAACGGCGGCTTCGGCGCGACCCTGCCGCAGACGCCCATCAGTGGCCCGGTCTTCTTCGTGAATTCGAACAATTATACGCTGGGTGGATCCATAAATCTGACCGGGAAGGTCGCTGTGGTTGATATTAATCTCCGCGGCATAACCGATGACGCACTCCTCTGCTATATTGCCCAGACCAATGGTGCCATCGCGGTCATTACCATCAACGTGCCCACCAACGGTCTGCCCTGTCGCATGAGTGGAACACCACCCGCTCCGTTGGAAATCCCAGCCCTGAACGTCAACGGTGACTTCGGGCAGAGAGATTTTTGGGTCACAAACCAGAATCTTACCGCCAGCATTGGCGCTGCGGTCGGCATCGTGCTGGGCGAACCCGATTATGGCAGGGGTGACGCCCACTCGGACTTCGGCTTCGTTGTCCCGGTGGCGGGCGCCTATCCCCTCCACCTGACTTGCTTCGGGGGCCCCGGCGGCGACAATAATGTGGAATGGAGCGTTTTAACTGGGGGTATTGCCGCCGACGGCACCCGCAGCTTAATTAACGACACGACCAACAGCCCCTCGTTAACGTTGTTGGCTTATCAGTCAGCGGGTGCGCCTGTCCCGAGGCCGACGCTTGGCGTGAGCAACCAGGGCGGCACCGTGACGATCACCTTCACGGGCACGCTGCAGTCTTCGACTAACGTCAACGGCACCTACCAGGACTTGTCCGACGCGCACAGCCCTTACACCGTCCCGACGGGTTCATCGCCGGCGAAGTTCTACCGCTCTCACCAGTAACCTTGTTGGACTGAGTGGAATTGTCACAAGACCGGATCGCAAGATCCGGTCTTTTTTTTTCCGTTTTTGATTTTTGTCCGACTGCAAAGCGGCTAGACCTGCTGTCTGTGTCGAAGACCAACGAGCACCGTCGAGTGACGGAAGGAGCCGTGGCCGACCCGACTCCAGAAGGTGCCATGCCGCTCCTGACGGAGTTCGGAGGCCCGGACTTCGCTGTTCTCCAAAAAGTCAGATGCTCCCCTTCATCACTTCCATCGCTTCAGGTGTAAAAAAGACTTGTCCGTTGCGCCTGTCAGTACATGATTATTACTACTAAACCCGGATCACATGGTGACTATGCCCGCGCGAATTTGCTGGCCCCAGCGAGGCGCTTGTGGAAAGCATTGCTGTTGCGCCAACACTGCGCAGCAACTCAAATAAACTGAATAAACCAAATCCAATGAAAACTCCAAACCTGTTTCTGACCAGTCTGGCGGTAGCCGCGTTGTGGTTCGCTTCAAGTTCTTCTTCGCCCGGAGCCGAACCTGCGGGTGGTGGTGGCCTGGCAGAGCTTAAGCTGGCGGTGGCAGTCTTGCATTCCACGGCGGGCAACAAGTGCCAGGGGACCGTGCGTTTCACGCAGGACGGAAACGCCGTGAAAGTTGTAGCCGACCTCGAGGGCCTTAATCCCGGCCAGAAGCACGCCTTCCACATCCATCAATATGGCGATTGCTCGGCGCCCGATGCCATGAGCGCCGGCAGCCATTACAACCCGGAAGGCCATCAGCATGGATTGCCCGACGCACCCAGCCGTCACGCCGGCGATTTAGGAAATGTCCAGGCGGACAATGACGGCAAGGCCCACTACGAAATTAGCGTAGCCGACGTGACCATTGGCGGCGCGCACAACCCGATTATCGGGCGGGGCGTCATTGTCCATGCCAAATCGGACGACGGCAGCCAGCCCGTCGGCAACGCCGGCGCGCGCATCGCCTGCGGCGTTATTGGTGTGGCCAACCCCGGCGAAAAGAAACCGTGATGAAGTTCAAGTGACGAAAAGGTTAAACGAAAAGGAAACTATCATGCGCGTAAGCCAGGCGGCCACTAGAAAAGCACCAAGCACCAAGCTCCAAGCACCAGAGAAACACCAAGCTCCAATCACTAAGCATCAGCGAAACTTTGAGCTCCCAAATACAGCTGCCCCGCCACGACAAGTCCTGGCGCTTGGTTATTGGCGCTTGCCTGGAGCTTGGAGCTTGGAGTTTGGAGCCTGCTTTCTAGTGGTCCTGGCGGCTTGCACGGTCCCGGCAGCCGCTTCAACCGCCGAACAAAATTGGCCGCAATGGCGCGGACCGTTGCAGAACGGCGTTGCTCCTCACGCCAATCCTCCCGTCACCTGGAGCGAAACCAACAATATCAAGTGGAAGGTAAAAATCCCCGGCGGCGGTTCGGCGACGCCGATTGTCTGGGACGACAGAGTCTTTGTGCAGACCGCGATCCCGACCGGCAAGAAGGTCGAGCCGCCGGCCACTGAGACTAGTGAAAAAGGTCCGGGACAGGCCCCTCCGCCCGAGGGCCAGCCAGGGCCGCCTCCGAGGGAGCGAGGCGGCGGGCCGGGCGAGGGCGGCGGCCCCGGCGGGTTCGGCCCCGGCAATCTGCTTGGCCGGCAGATGGTTGAGAGCGGCGACAAGAACAACGATCAGAAACTTTCACTGGCAGAATTCACTGCCCTGGCCGAGAGTTGGTTCGACAAGCTCGATACCGACAAGGCCGGGAAATTGGATCAAGACAAGTTCGCCCAACGCTTCGGCAACATCCTGCCGCCTGCACCGGACGCGCCACCGGACAGACCCAGCTTTGGGGGCGGGCCTGGCCGTTTCCTGGGGTTGGGCTTATTCGGTGCTGCTGACGCGAACAAGGACGGCACGCTCACGCGGGAAGAATTTCAAAGCACTTTCGCGAAGTGGTTTGCTGACTGGGACATCGACAAAAGCGGCTCGTTGAGCGAAGAAAAGCTGCGCGCGGGCTTGAACGCAGCGCTGCCTCGCCCGCAATTTGGTGGCCCCGAGGGAGCTGGCGCGCCGGGTGGCCGGCCAAGAGGCCCGGGTGGCTCTGGCCGACGCGGCGGCATGGGCGGACCCAAGCCCAGCGAAGTCCACCAATTCGCTGTGCTTTGTTTGGAGCGCCAGACCGGGAAAGTGCTGTGGCAGCAGACTGCCCGCGAGGAGGTCCCCCACGAGGGCTATCGCCAAAACGAAGGCAGCTTTGCTTCGCCTTCGGGGTTGGCCGACGGCAAGCTTGTCTTCGCCTATTTCGGCTCGCGGGGGCTTTACTGTTATGACCTGGAGGGCAAGCTCCAATGGAGCCAGGACTTTGGCCAGATGCGGGTTGCCATGGGGTTTGGTGAAGGCAGTTCGCCAACTCTCTACAAAGATGCCCTCATCGTTAATTGGGACAACGAAGCCGATTCGTTCATCATTGCCGTGGACAAGAACACCGGCAAGACCATCTGGAAAGAAGCGCGCGAGGAGAAAACTTCCTGGTCCACCCCGCTGGTGGTCGAACACGACGGCAAACCCCAGGTCATCACCACTGCCACAGGCAAAATCCGCAGCTACGACCTGGCGTCCGGAAAGGTGGTTTGGGAATGTGGCGGATTGACGCGCAACGTGATCCCTTCGCCGGTCGCTGACGCAGCCATGGTTTATTGCATGAGCGGCTTCATGGGCAATGCCCTGCTGGCCATTCGCCTGGGCCGCACCGGCGACCTGACCGGCACCGACGCCATTGCCTGGACGCACAAGAAAAGCACGCCTTACGTGCCATC
>WNGL01004133.1_pt1 | contig 17464 bp, 27 predicted proteins | sample 5400591 | NCBI WGS metagenome assembly WNGL01 (sample SAMN13153377, study PRJNA577476) | soil metagenome | isolation source: 80 cm soil or saprolite under Garry oak tree replicate 1 | place: USA:California | collected 2016-06-15 | reverse complement strand
CGAGATCTTCCAGCATGCCCCACGCCGCGGCGACGGCGCCGAACTGCTTGTGCCTGGTCCGGTCCGGCAGGCCCAGCCCGCCGCCCCGCATCGCGGCCGCCAGCTCATCAGCAGTCCCCAGGTACTCCTGCGAGACGATCCTGGGCTTGCCGTCCACGCGGGCGGATTCCACCAGGTAGTAGTACGTGGCCTTGCCGCGCTTCTTCCCCACGATCGATGCCATATATGGGTAATACATTACCCCCGCCATGGACTCAAACACCCAGCCGGCGTGTCACCTGGGAAATCTCACCGGGCCGACGGCCGGGCCGGCCTCAGAAACCCATGATCGTCGGAAACTCGGGCTAGAGCACGCGACCTGCCACATGCTGCGGCACACGTGCCTGACCCTGTGGGGCTCGATTACTGGATCTGGCCGGGGCGGCCTACCGGGTTGGGATCATCGCTGAGTGATCTTCTCGGTCGTCTACCTGGTCGCGCGCTGCCTGCTCGACTGTCTGATGGTGCTGGCCCGGCGCGAGGTGCCCAAGGATGCCGGACTCCTGGTGCTCCGGCACGAGAACACGGTGCTGCGCCGCCAGATCGGCCGGGTCCGCTACCAGCGAGCCAACCGGCTGTGGCTTTCGGCACTGTCCCGGCTGACCCCCCGGCGCCGGTGGGGCGAGGTGTTCACGGTGACCCCGGCGACGCTGCTGGCCTGGCACCGGCGACTGGTCACCCGCAAATGGGATTACTCCGGCCGGCGGCGTCCCGGCCGGCCGTCCACGGCAGCCGCGATCCACAAGCTCGTGGTCCGCATGGCGATCGACAACCCGGCCTGGGGGGCACCGGCGCGTGCAGGGCGAGCTCGTCAAGCCCGGCCACCCGATCGCTGCTTCCACGGTGTGGCAGATCCTGCATGCCGCGGGGACCGATCCTGCGCCCCGCCGCACGGGCCCGACCGCCGGGTAGCCCCGGTGCATTGCTGCACCGGGACCCCTCAGGACCGCGCATGCCACTCATCGCGGCACGCGGCCCAAGCAAGCCGCTTGGGCGGTTCAGGTCGTCTGCTGCAGCACGGTGTTTCCCGCCAGCCGGGACGGATGTTTCGTCCGGTGGCAGGTGGCGTGTACGAGGTGTGTCCGGTAACGGGTCCGTCCTGGGCGGGCTCTACCGCTACGTCGTGGAGGAAGGAACTCCCCGGTCCTCCCAGCTGCCTGGGACTACCATCGGCTGGGCTGAGCAGCACAATCGTGCGACACTCGAAAGTATGGAGAAAACCCGATGGGCCGCAAACACCGCCGCCTCCTGCCGCCAGGCACCGGTCGGCGGGTTCGCGTGCTTCAGTCGGCCCTCGGACCTGGCAAGCCCACTGAAGATGATCTCCTGCGGGCGTACAGGTCGATCAGCTTCGACATCGGCCCTGGCCATGAAGGCGGGCGGCTCTACGAGGGCCGCAGCGGGAACCGTGTCGTCATATTCGGTGTTGACACTGACCGTAACGACCCCAGCGGGGATCGCGAAGTGATCTTTCACGGTCAATGGAAGGGGCAGAGATGAGCCGGGCTGACGCGGCGCAGGAGATCGCCGCATACCTAGCCGGACCAGCACCCGAGAACGCGGTTGCCGACCTGCGCGACCTTGGCGTGATCGGCTTCGCTAATGAACTTCCCGGCATCACGCCCCAAACCATGCGAACCCTGATCGCCGGAGCGCGCCAAAAACGCCGGAGCTGGGATGAAATTGGCCGCAGGCTCGACATGACTGCGGAGGAAGCAGAATGCGCCTACCGTAAACTGAGCGAACCTGACGTGCATAGGACGGCAGACTGGCGTCACGTCATTGCGGTAGCCTTGGACGGGCTAACTGCCGCGATCGACGCTGTCAGCAATGCTCTCAGCCGCGTGTCGGACGGACTAGAACGTTCCCACCGCTGGTAACTGGCCTGGGCTGAGACCGATCTCCGGTCACGTCGGCCTTCGGCTCGCCGAGGCCGACAGCGATCACCGCGCAGGTCTCGTGGCGCCGAGGCGCGACACTGCCTAGCTGGTCATCCTCCATGAAGGAAGCAAACATCGGCTGTCCTCGGTGCATGGACTGCATACCGAGCCGACGTTTCGGAACGAGCCTACCAATCGCAAGCTTCAGAACTTGAGCCTTCTTGATCACCTCAACTGCGATCTGTGCGCCCTACCCGCCGTTCGGCGCTTCTCCGCTCCTCTGGGTGGCCGAGATGGCTGCGGGCCATAACGCATGATGTACGTCGGCCACTCCGGAATGGAGAGCGACTTGTTTTAACTCGTCAGGTCGATCTTCGTGTCACGGCGCTCGCCGCCGGGCTTGACCAGCAGCGGGCCTACGCCACCTTCAGCGAAGCGCACGATGCTGACTCCCGGTGCTCCCCGTGGCCCTTGCGGCCCGCGTGTCCCCGGCTCGCCTGGCGCCCCAGCCGCGCCCGCAGGCTGGTCGGCTGGCTCGAGCGCGCGCCGTGAACCGCCCCGTAAATACGGTCCCGTTATCCGACAAGACTTCCTCGGGCACACCGTAGATACTCAGGGCGTCCAGGAAGGCCTGGCAGACCGGCCGGGCAGTGGCCCGCATGACCGCTTTGGCGATCACGCAGAACCGGGAATGGTCATCGATCCCGGTCACGATCTTCACCTCACGGCCGTCAGCCAGGAACGCGCTGGCAGTGACATCCAGCTGCCACAGCTGCATTGCAACCGGGCGTTCCCACCGCTTGTAGTCCTGCCGCCTCCGCTTGCGGGACTTCGGCTCGATCAGGCCGTTGCGGACCAGCACCCGGTAGACCGTCGAGCGGGTCACGGTGCCATAACCCCGGCGATCCATCTCGACCACCAGCCGCTTCGGACCCCACCTCGGGTGAGCCCGGCGCAGCTCGCAGACCGCCGACTCCATGTCAGCCGCGATCTGCCACGGATGCTGACGAACCCTGCGGCTGCGGTCCGCCAGGCCCGACGGTCCCTCATCTCGGTAGCGGCGCAGCCACGCATGGACGCTCTGCCTGCTGACTCCGTAGCGGTCGGCTACCTCAGTCACCGGAACTCCGGCCCTGACTTCCAGGACGGCCCGGTATCTCTGCTCGGACACGCTCAGCTCCCACAGCATGAGCGGGAGTGTCAAGCATCAAGCGGAGCCGATGTGTAAAGCATCAAGCGGGACAGCACACGTGCTGGTGAGGTTCGTCGTGAGGAGATTCTCTACGAACTCAAGGCCGGCCCTGCGGGCGGCGACGACGCGACGGGGACCAGGGAACGGCCTCCTCACCTCTACCCAGGAGCAGGGGGATAGCATCACCAGGCAACCCACATCGTCCTCGCCAGCGAGAAGGGCCGGTCCTTACCGGAGGCTTTTGGTTTGATGGGCTAACCTACGCCGGTGTGCCGACTCTGGTTTCTGCGCAGGACGCTCAGATTTCTGCCCGGGCCTGGCTGCGGCTGCTGCGGGATGGAGCGGCCGGGCACCTCGCACCGAGAAAACGCAAACCGGACGGAGCCGCAGCAACACTCAGATAGAGCGAAACACTGTGGTAGCTGTGGGCTTCCCCGCAGAGCAGGCTGCCCGGAGCAGTTCACCTGATTTATGCTCCCGCAAGGGGAAGCTTCGCAAGGGGAAGCTTCCTACATCGGCGATCCAACGGTTGGGAGTCTGCTATGCCCTGGTCGCGCGGGCGGACGACAGCGACCGTTGCAGCACTAGTGACGATAGGCAGGATCGTTACCAGCATTGGCGAGCGGAGCCGGTGGTGGCTAGCTGCTACCGGATCGGCTGATCGTGCCAGCAGTGACGGTCGTCACTTGCTGCATCCGCGCTGCCGCCTGTGGAGTTAAATAGGGAGTGTCCTTGACGCCTGCGGATGTGCGGCACAAGCAGTTCGGTACGACCAGGCTCCGGCCCGGCTACGTCGAGGAAGAGGTGGATGCCTTCCTCGACGAGGTCGAGGCTGCACTAGACCGGCTGATCCAGGAGAACGAGGAACTCCGCGCGAAGCTGGCCGAGGTCCTGCGCGGCGGAGGAAAGCCGGCCCCCGCGCTGAGCTCGCCGTCCGAGCCGCCTCCCGAGCGAAGGCAGCCCGCGCCGGTAGAGAGTCCCCTTCTGACGCCTGCGGATGTGCGGCACAAGCAGTTCGGTACGACCAGGCTCCAGCCCGGCTACGTCGAGGAAGAGGTGGATGCCTTCCTCGACGAGGTCGAGGCTGCACTAGACCGGCTGATCCAGGAGAACGAGGAACTCCGCGCGAAGCTGGCCGAGGTCCTGCGCGGCGGAGGAAAGCCGGCCATCGCCTCGCTGGCCTCGCCGCTGTCCGAACCCGAGCCCGAGATGCTGGCCCCCGAGCCCGCGATGATGGCCCCCGAGCCCTCCCTGGAGCCAAGGCAGTCCGATTCGAGCATGATGGGCGTCCGGCCCAACGGTTCCCGGTCACCACGTGCAGAGCCAGTTGCTGAGCCGCCTCGGTCGCGGCGCCACTGGCTGGATACTTACATGCCTGCCGGCGTGCCTGTAAATGCTGATGTGAGCCTGCTGGTCAGGGTGGGCACCGACCCTTCTGACATAGGTGGCGGCCGCGTCCAATTGAGGGATTTCGAAACTGGCCCTGGCGCGATGCCGGTCACCGTCATCGCGCAGGCGCGCCGGGGACTGTCGCCGACCGGGCCGCTGGAGCAGGTGCTCGTCGTTCCCGAAACCGGAGATTCCGATCCGGTGCGGTTCACATTCCGCGCGGAACAGGCCGGCCTGTTCAAGATCCGGGTTAGCGCCTTCGCAGGCGGAACTTTCCTGGGTGAGCTCGCCACCGAACTGTCCGTCGGGGCGGCCGGCAGGCTCGCTGGCGGGCGGGTCAGGACGGCGGCGCTGGAGCCGATCCGAGCGGAGCCCGGGGAGGTGACGCTGCAGGTCCGGTTCGACGGCGAGCAGTACACCTTCCAGCTGCTGTCAGAGTCTTACCTGTTCGAGCCAGTGATTGCGCAGGCGCTGACGGCCCGGCCTGGGTGAGGCGGTGGAGCGGGCCGTGGCGACGCTCCGCGCGATGGCGAACGCGACCTCAGGGTACACCGAGAAGAATGCCCGGACCTGGAACGACATGGAGGTTTATGCGAAACTCGCCGCTGCGATCTTGGCTCATCGCTCTGACCTGCGGCTTCCAAGATCGCCGACCTTGGAAGTGAGGGGTTTTGCATAATCCTCATGGTGCCCGACCTAATCAAGGAGCAGTTCTGGCAGCTTCGTTCAAGCATCACCGCGTTTAGCATCGCCTGCGGGCAGGACACAATCCCCTGGGAACTGCTGTACCCGCTATTGCCGGGCCGGGACGCCGGCTTCCTGGTCGAGCAGTTCCCGGTGTTGCGCCGGGCCTATGGTGGTCCAGACTGGTGAGACCCGACCTGAAGTTCCCCGTCCGTCATGAGGAACGGGTGCGCACCGCATTCCAGCCCGAATCCGCCGGGTTAGAGCTGGCGTGCCTTCAAGGGGCGTAACAACACCGGTTTCTCCCGTATACCTTCCCATCTCGCTCACCGCGCCCGGCCCATCCGGCAGTACCGAGCCGACGCGACTTTGTCGAGGCTGCTCCCGCCCTCCCCGTCGATCCCCGGTTCAGGCTTCCTCAGCTTGATCCCGCCGCTACGACAGCGGGCAATGGCGGTCTTTCACCTCCATCCGGAACACACAACAGCGCATCGTGGCGCACCACCAGCAGGCACAGCTTGTGCTCTTCGAGGCGGATGTTCACGTGAATGCTGTCGGCCCACAGGTAGACGTAGTCCACGGCGGACAGGTCCCGGGCGGCGAATGCTTTCTGCTCGGCCTTCCAGGTCTCGGTCAGCCGGGTGATCACCGCCGCCGACAGCCCGGCCGCGGAGCCGAGGAACTGGCCGAGGGCGGGCACGAAGTCGCCGCTGGATAGGCCGTGCAGGTACAAAAGCGGCAGCACCTCGGTGACCTTCGGGGTCTTCGGCGCCCACGGCGGCAAGATCGCCGAGGAGAATCGTTTCCGCTCCCCAGTGGCCGGGTCGGTGCGCTTGTCGTTGACCCGCGGCGCAGTCACCTCGACTGCGCCCGCGCTCGTGAGCACCTCCCGCGGCTGGTGAGAGCCGTTGCGGACCACCAGGCGTCGGCCGTCCTCGTCCCACTCCTTGGCGAACCGGGCGATGTAAGCGTCCACCTCGGCGGCCAGCGCCTCGGCCAGCATCCGCCGCGCGCCCTCGCGGACTATCTCATCGATCAGCGACGACGGGCGATCCTTCCCACCCGGCTGGCCAGGGCAGTCGTCAGGAACTACGGTGAGCATCGGGCTGTACCTTCCCGGATGGCGTCATCCCCGCTGCCATAAATGACGCGCTGATACAGATCCTGATCAACCACTCTCGGAGGACCTTGCTCCCCTGGCCCTGCTAGCCGCACTAGTCCGCCAGGATCGGCGCTCTGGCAGACGTAGGGACTATGTGAAGTGACGATAAATTGAATTAGCGGAAAGTGAGCCTTCATCCAATCGCCAATATTCTTCTGCCAGCTGACGTGTAGATGGGAGTCGACTTCGTCAATAAGCACGATACCAGGATAGGCAAGCGTCGGTCGGCCTTTATCACGCTGAATTCGCAAGGTATTAAATGCGGCGTTCATCTGTCGAATGATGTCTACGACCAAAGCTGTCACTGTCCGATATCCATCACTCATTTGGCGCAAAGGAAATTCATCGCTGTTCCTGCGCACCCAAAGCCCCTCAGAATCGACTTTAGAGACTTCGTATCCGCCAGGGAGCATGCCATCACCTATAATGGCAAGGGCTGCATCGAGCGTTTCTTGTGCCCCGGGCCGGCTTTCTAGCCGGTATAGGTGTTGTTCGATGAGCCAACTCACGCCCTCGACTATTGACGGAACTCTTCGGTGTAGAAACTCCGTATTCGACTGAAGCCGAGCAGCTTAGACGCCGACTAGGAAATCTTGAAGGAAAGGTCCTCAGCGGTGAAGCTTCCTCATCCGAAGTGGAAGAGTATACAAACCTAAGCGACAAACTCACTAGTTCGCTTAATGCCAGAATCGATGAGGTGTCCGCTCGGCTTGGACCCGACGCGTGATCCAAATTGCTCGGATCGAGCTAGACAAGGCGCTAGACGATCGACTTAAATACAGAACTTTAAGGCTAGTTGGGCGAGGCGCTAGCCCGAAATCATGCACGTGGCTCATGGAAGAGGGCAACAAGTGAGCGAAAAGGCATCAAAGACGCCCTTATACGCATCGCCGTAGGGATGGAACGTTGCATGTACTGCGGGGATAGCCGCGGCACAGATATTGACCACTTCGAACCGATCAAAATTGCACCGTTCCGTACATTTGACTGGCCTAATCATCTGCTTGCCTGCTCGAGCTGCAACAGCAACGCCAAACGTGACGCTTACCCATGTGACGAACACGGCAAGAGCTTGCTGGTCAATCCAAGCTTCGAGGATCCGTCCGATCACCTCAAGCTGACTCTGAGCGTTGGAATGTACATGGGAATAACCCATAAAGGCTCTGTGACTATCCAAGTATTTCAACTAAACAGGATTGATCTTCGAATGGGCAGGGAAGCTGCATTCGCACGATGCAAATCTATGCTTCGGGACTACCTTAACTTGGAAGCATCAAGAAAACTCGATGAAGCCGCCACCACGAAGCTTGCCCTTGAAAGACAACCCTTTGCTGATGTCCTGCACGCCATGTATAAAGTAGTTGATCTACCGGGTGCACCCCTTTGGACGCGATGAGACTGCTCGCGCTACTGCTGAGAACACGAGGGCAGTGTTACCTCCTTGGCACGGCCAACGTGCGCGGGTGTGGTCTGCTGCCGCCGTGGTGGTTTTACCGCGTTGGTGCTTGGGCGGCAACGCCTGAGGTCGGGGACTGGGGAAGAAGACTGAACGCCGTTCACCCACCGGATGGTTCCGGTGATTGGGGTCCGCTGGCTCTGTTCGACCGCCCGCTTGAGGGGATAATCGCGCGTATCGCCCGTGCCCTGCGCGCCCGCGACCGCGTCCTAGCCACGGTTCTTGGGTTTGAAGGCAATGAGAGTCACGATGTCATCCTTTACGAAGCCGAGTCTTTGGCCCTGCAGCTGTCCGGGGCTCTTGATGTCGCCGCGGCCGCGACCGGGCTCCAGCTCGGACTAACCACAGATCAAGGGAAACCACTCAAGCCGACTGCCCTCAAGTTGCACCGGCGCGACTTCACCGCCGCTATCCGACGCCAAGGGGCAGGAATCACCGGCGCAGACCTCAAACGGTGGCGCGGTCCGGAGGAAATGCTTGGCCTGATCAGGAACCGGATCCACAGTGCGCCTGCCGTGCCGGTGGCCGGCGATGACGCAGTCTGGTTCGTGCTTCCCAAACAAGATCAGACGAGATTCAACGCTCGCGCCAACAAGCTGGGCGGGATGACCGCCTGGGGCGTCAAATCCGCGACCGGACCCGCTTCAGCGCTGATCGACCCTTGGACGCTAACCGAAAAAAGCATTGCCGTAGTGCGAGACGTGCTCAGCGAGATCGCATCGAAATGCCTTGCTCAGCTTCCACCCGCCGACGTCGCCGACGAACCATGGCCGTGGGATCCTGCAACAGGTGATTCCGCGCTGTCGCTACTCGGCCTCTAGAAAAGCGACCTCGGCTTCCCAACTGAGCCGAGACGGGCGCCGCAGGTAACACATACCGATCGCGATCTCCTGGCCGTCTTCCCGGGCCATGCCGGGCCGATGCTGCGCCCCGAACCCAGCCGCCTGCCGCTGCTGCGCGAACTCGAAGACAACCTCACCGAGCGGATCACCGAAGCGCGCCAGCGCACGTGGCTCGGCGAAGTCACTGGGCTCGAACAGACGCTTGCCGCCCTGTGGGACAAGAAGCAGCAGGTCGAACGGCTCACTGCCGCTGGCATCACCGACACCCCACGCGCGCTCAACTAGCCATGAAGCTGTTGGCTTACTGCGGCTGCTGCGGCAGGAATGCCACGCACGGCGGCATGATGGGCGGATGGCCGAATCACTCGCAGCCCAGTTCCTCCACGCCAACCTGGAGGTGGAGTGCCCCACCTGCCAATACCCCATCTGGGTCACTTGGGCCGAGGCGGTCGTGCAAGCCAGTATTCTCTGCCCGTGCTGCCGTGGCCGCATCCGGCTCACCGACCCAGAAGGCAGCATGCAGAACGCCGCACGCGTCGTTGAACAGCAAATCAACCAGGTCCTGAAAGGACTCCGGCTTTGAGATACCAGCAGGACCTCCAGGTCAGCCTCCGTGACCGCTTGCGCCGCCTGCTGGTCGCTGACTGCGAGGACGCCGGGCACGAAACCCGGCTCGTCACCGGCTGGATTGAACAGCAGCCCACTTTGCGCGCACTCCTGGCCGAGGCCGAGCGGGCAGAGCCCAGCCTTGACCCTGACAGCCTGATTACCGCGCTTCGGGAAGGCGGGGGCGGGCTTGGCCGCAGCTTCCGGTGGCCCAGCCAGACCGAAGAGGGCCGAGCGGTCCTCATCTGGCACCTGATGAAACGGATCGCCGCTGACGACCAGGACGGCACCGATGGCACGCGGATCGCGATGACCTACGGGCGTGCCGTCAGCAGCAGTGGCAGCAGCAACATCAACGACATATGGCGGGAGTTCACGGAGCGCATCCTCCGGCCGTTGTTTGATCACCTGGATGAGCGCATCGGCGCCGAAAGCAGCGTCCTCTACACCCTTGAGCGTTACGTCCGCCGGGTCGAATGGTTCGAGCGTGACGATCTCTACCGGCGTTACGAAGAGGACCGCCAGAACGGCGAGGAAGTCTACAACCGTGACCTGCGGAAGTTCCTGTTCAGCGAGGGCATCAACATGCCTTTCACCCAGGCCAAATCCGCCTCGGGGCTCTCCGACGTCCTCACCGACCTCGATACCGAAGACCCGTTCATCGGCGAGGTTAAGCTCTTCGACGCACGCAACCACGGAAAGCGGGAACTGGCCACCGGGGTGAACCAGGCCGCGGCCTACGCCCAGGACTGGAAGAAGAACACCGGATACCTGATCATCATCAACCTCTCCGCCCGTCCTCTTGAACTCCCCAGCGACGGGCCGAAGGGCACCTGGCCCCCATATCTGGATCTCGGCGGGATCCGCGTCTACCTGATTGCAGTGCGGGCGCTGCCAACGCCCACCGCAAGCAAGCAGGGCAAGCCCCAGCCAGTGACGATCACCCGGGAAGACCTCATCAACCCAGATGCCTGAACCGGTGAACGCAGCCACTCGCCGCGAGTGGCGCGCCAGCCAAGAGTCATCGCCAGCAAAAACCCCGTGATCGGTCGCGGAATGCCATGCAGCGGCTTACTGGTAAGAGACATTCCGTCCGTACCATTGCTGGAACCTGCGCGGTCCTCCGCTAACAACACGCGGAGCCCGCCTGCTGCGTGCTGGATCTTGCTAGCTACCAAGCAGGGACCCACGCGACACCGGTCGGCCTGTCGCTGTCGAGTCTTGCGTCTAGCGGCCTCGCATCCGCCGACGTTCTCGGGTAAGGCTCCAGTCCATGCCGCTATCGCTTCATCCTTGCCATCAGCGCGGGCGATCCGTTGGGTGTTTCTCAGCTCGACGATGGACAGGAAAGTTCGCGCACCTGTCTTTGTATGTCCAGGAAAGCTCGAAACCTCTGGGCGGAATGAAGGACATCAGCGTAGGTGCAGCTTGTGAAGGCCATGGTTTTCGTGGTCAGTGCCCGCTGTATGCATGGGCGCGTGACCGCGAAGTAGCGCCCACCGGCGTTCCCCGAAAGCATAGGGCACCACGCCCACCACCTTGCCGTACGCGGAATCGGCAGTCGCGCCAACCCGCCCGTGTGCACCTTCGCGCCTCCTCTCGGAGCCACAGACCCTGCCTGCCATGGTGTGGGCGATAGCGTTCCTGCGTGCGGTCAGCGCGGGAAACGGCTGTGTTCTCAGGTGCGGGCATCAGCGGTGAGGCGCCTGCTTCACTACCGCGGGGTTTCGGACTGCGGGATGACCTTCTCAAGCTCATGCATTCTGCTGCCCGGGAGAGCCTCGGGACTCAGGTGACCGACGCGCAGCTCGCGGATCTTCTGGGCTCCGGCCGCAAGCTGGAGGTAGTGCTTGCCCGCCTTTCCGGGGCGGCAGGCTTGGAGGCTGCGGATTGCCTGCTTCCCTCCGGCTGCGCGTGCCGAACGAGGCGCACATGCTAGCCGGGCTGCACCTTGCGCGGGGCGGCACACATGTGACCTTGAATTTCGATGTCGGGATCGAACTCGCCTACGAGCTGCTGACGGGCGGGGAGGCCACCGCCGCGCTTCCCGAGCCGTACCGCTCCGCTGCCACTGGCTGGCAAACGCTCGTGCCAGAGCGAGTTCCGGTGCTGCGGGTCGTGGCCAGCCGCCCCGAGCTCGATGCATGGGTGGCGGACCGTAAGCCGCTCGCGCTGCTCAAGGTTCATGGCAGCCTGAGCAGGGACCAGCGGTACCTGGTGGATGTCGTGGTGCTCGACATCGACGAACTGGGCCAGCTCACGCAGTCGCGGCGAACTGCCATTGACACCCTTGGATCGGCGAAGCGGCTGGTCATTACCGGGTACTCCGGAGCTGACCCCGACGTCTATAAGCCGCTGCTTGCGGCTGTCCCGGCGGCGGTGTCCTCGTGGTGCCGCTATTCGCTGCCCCACGGCTCACCTGTCTGGCAGGACTTGCATGCCCGGCGGATCGCCCTGTCAACCGGTGCGCCGACAGGCCTTGCCGTGACCGCGCTGCGGGAATTCCTCGGTCTCTCCAACACACCCCCCTGGCCCCAGCAACAACTTCCAGGGGTCGGCTATCGGGAGCATTTCGATCAGTGGGCATACGAGTTCCGCGCCAGCCGTCCCGCAGACAAAATCGCCGTCGCCTGGGCTTGGCTGCTTGCCGACGGAGGCGATCTCGACACCGCCAAGTGCATGCTCGGTGAACTCGCCGTCGCGGGACTCTCCCGACACTGGCACTCTCTTGCGGTACGCCGAGGTGCTGTACACGCGGGCTCGTGGTGACGACCGCGCCCGCGCCGAAATGCTCTACCGCCGGATCGCGGCGGACAGCCGGACCGATGCCGACACACGGCTAATGTGCCGTCTGCGCAGGGGCGACATCTCCCGCGGCCGCGCCATCCGCAGCGGCCAGCTAGCGATACTGCCCCTCATCAAGGCCTACACCCAGCCTCTGCGGGTCCTCGCCGCGACCCGGGCGGGACGGCGAGAGCAGGAAGCTGCCGCCGATGCCTACCGTGCCCTACAGCACACCACGCTGTGGGTCCTTGAACGGGCAGCCGCGACCGCCCCCCGGTGGTCCTGGGCCGCCATGGCTTACCTGTGCCGCGCCACCCGGCGGCTAGGCGGCCCCGCTGAACGGCTGGCGGGCAACGGCAACCGGCGCTCCCTCATCCGTCAGCACCGGCTCCTGCTGTCTGCCTATGCATCCCTGCTCTCCGGCCGACCACCCCCGGCCGGACGCCAGGAGGAAGTCCAGTCACTGCGGGATGCCTACCGCAGCGCCGACGACCTGCCTGGCTCCGGCAACCTCGCAGCCACCCTGGCAGTGGTAGCTGCTGCCCAAAACGACTTGGCCAGCGCTAAGAGCCTGATCGAGGAAGCCCGCAACGACTACACCGTCGGTCGCCCCGACTCACAGCCCATCGCCTCAGGACAAGCGCTGTTGCTCGCCATCCAGCGACTCCTCGACCGGCAGCACTGATAAATGGCTGTCTCCTCCGTGGTTAACGTTCGCTGGAATGGCAGGTTCGACAGACGCCAGTCGATCTATCTGAGCAGTGCAGACACGGTGCCGGCTTCGGCCGCAGCCGGCCCCGCCTGCGCTCGGGGTAGGACCAGACGAACCCGCCGGCCACCCGGAAGCCGAAGCCGTCGCTGTCGATCTCCTCCACGTGAGGCAGGGGCCACCGCGAGGCAGCGTACGTCGTCGGCATCAGCCATCGTTGTCTCTGCTGGACCACGGCACCCGCATACGCACAGCCAAGAGCTCATTCGCGTGTGAATGCTCTGCGCTGGTCCTGGGTTGGGCACTTCCTCGCCAAAACGCGGCACAGACAAGCCGGCACCAAGCCCATGGAAAGCGAGTCATCCCAGACGTTATGCGGCAAGATTCAGGAGACTGCCTCATAAGGACAGGGGCCTCGCCAATGGACAAGGGCGGACGACAAGCATGTGCGAAGTGATACGACGTATCAGCCACGATCTGCGGCATCTGCGCAATATTGACGCCTACGCAGTGGCCTTGGTCGTGTTCGCGTTCGCGGTACTTTCGGTGGTCGGTGACGTCCTGCCTGCCAACACACGGTGGGCGGTCCTGCTCGTGGGTGTGGGGTTGTTGGTGTTCCGCGTGACGTGGCCAGACCGTTATGAGGGCACCGCCGATGATGTGCTGAAAGACAGGTCCGCGTTCGAAGACAAGCCCTTCCCCGCCCGGCTGCGAGAGGCCAGCGAATTGTGGGTGTTCGCCCCGTCGGGCATCAACCTGCTGGCACCGCAGAACTGCGAAACGATCCGAACCTTCTAGCCAACCCGGACGGCGTGGTCCGCGTCGCGGTCCTAGACCCGGCCGCGGAGACCGCCGTGCAGCTTGCCACCCGGCAGCTCGATGACTCACTGGACTTCCCTCCCCAGCTATTCCGGTCATCGCTGGAAGCGACCATCCGCCAGCTACAGCGCATGAGGGCCTGGCAGGCACGGGGCAGCTTCGAATACCGGCTAGCCGCCTACAACCCGGGGTTCAGCCTGGTCGCCATCGACCCTGGCACCCGCCACGGGGCGGTGATCGTGGAGTTCCACGGCTTCCACAACCAGGTCACCAACACCCGTATGCACATCGAACTCACCAAGGCCATCAGCGAACAGTGGTACACGTACTGGCTCGACCAGTTCGACCGCATCTGGCGCGCCGCCCAACCGCCCTCTTCGCCCAACTAGCCGAAAGAACACCCTGCGCCAAAGACTCAACGCCGCCCCGGCCGTCAACGGTTCCCGGTCGCGTTTGGGCGGCGATCACGCTGCCGACGGTTTCGGCGAGGCTGACTGCGGCGTTGGCGTGGCTCCCTGAGATGCCGAAGGCCGCCAGCATTAGGATTTGCTGATTCCAGAGCGCCGGATCAGGAACGGAATCGAGCAGCAGAAAGATCTGCTACATGAAAGCCGATATGGATAGACGGCATCTGGCAAATTGGGTGCGTTACTGATGACGCGGGCAAGTGTTTGGGATTACTGGATAGTTACCCGGGCGTGGGTCATATAGAGCGTCATTGTTCCAGTCCATCTTGGTCAGGCCTAGGACGGGCCTAGGACGTCTGCGGCTGTGCGTTCGAGCGGCCCGGATCCGGCGTCTCTTGTAATGAGGAGTGGACTTGGAATGCTCTTGCCGCCTTGGCAGAAGTTGCCAGTGCCTGATGCCAGCCCAGCTGCGGTGCCGTTGACGAAGAGCAGCGCGTCCCGACCGAAGAGCTGCTGAAGGGGTTCCACTGCGGACGGGCCAGTTGTCTGGGCGGCTCTTGCCCTCGCCTGGTGCTCCGCGACGAGGAGGTAGATGCTGTCCTCGACGCCTGGTCGGCGTGCGCAGAAGTCGAGTGCGTCCGCGTCCAGTCCCGTACACCGTGGCGTGGCGTTCAGCTCGTCCGGCCGCCGCCGACGTCGTAGGCGACGAAATCCAGACCGCCCCCATCGGCGTCGAAGACCTGCGAGCAGCAGGTCACGAACCCATCGGCTGTCCCGCCGCGTATCGCGTAAGCAAGCCCGACGTACGGTCAGCGCCCCGACGGCATGGACTCGTGGCCACCGGGCTGGCGGATGGCCCACGTAGCGGCCGACTGAGCAGCATGAATGGCCTCGTCCTCGGACGCGCCCGCAGTCAGGTGCGCGGCGAGGGTCGCCATGAACGCGTCGCTGGCGCCCGTGCTATCGACCAGCACCGTCTTCTCGACGGGATACCGCCGAGTCGCCCCGTCGGCATGAACGACGCACCCCAACTCCTCAAGCGTGACCACGACGTTAGGAATCAAAAGCTCCCGGGACAGCGCCTCGGCGAGACCGTCAGGCACCAGATCACGGCCCACTCCACGAGCCTCAAGAAGTGCCCGGGCCTCGGCCTCGTTAGGCACGAGAGCATCGACCCGATCCCACGGCAGCGACGCGGCCCCAGCAGGATCGTCCAACGGCGGAGCCGGCTGCACGAACACCCGCGTACCGCAGCGGCTCGCCACGTCGATGGTCTCCCGCACCGACTCCGCCGACAGCTCAAAGGTGACAAGCACCGCATCCGCCCGCTCGACGGCACCCGCAGCGGCACGCACCGTCTCCGGCGTCACGGCCACGTCGTCGCCGACACGCCAAACAAACGAGGTCTCACCGTCATCGCCGACAAAGCACACACATATCGCGCTCGCCACTTTCGGGCGCACCTGCACGCCCCCGACTTCAACGCGCTCGCGCCTTAACGCCGCAAGAATGTCCCGCCCGAGCCCGTCATCGCCCACGGCCCCCACCGCAGCCACCCGCGCACCAAGCCGAGCGAGGGCAACGGCCTGGTTGAGCGCCTTCCCCCCAGGCGACGTCCGGATAGACCGCGCCTGATAGGTTTCTCCCCACACGGGAAGCCGGGGCGTATTGACGAAGCAATCAGCGACATACGCTCCGACCACAACAAACCGCAGTTCCTCGATAGCCCGCTGCGCCCCCGACACCCGCGCCCCGAGCTCAGGCGCCTCCCCTACGCGCGCCGACCCCTCAGCCACGCCACCCGCCACCCATCAGCCGTAACCCATCAGCCAGTCACCGGTAGGTCCACTGCTTCCCAGTCCCGGTGTACTTCGACACCGAGATCGGCTCGACGCCCGGCTTCATCCGCGCCCGGTACAGTACCCCAAACAAATGGTCCACCTCGTGATACACCAGCCGAGCCATTCCCCGTTCAAACGCAGTGATCCGGGTGGTCCCGTCGATGTCCTGGTGCTCAACCTCGATGGCCAGCGGCCGCGGCACCATGCCCCGCACGTCGAAGAAGCTCAGGCACCCCTCGTACCGCTCGTCCGTCTCGGCCGACTCGTCGCTGATCCGGGGGTTGAGCAGCGTGAGCGTCGCGCCCTCCGGGGTGCGGATCACCGCCGCCGCGCGCCCGATGTTGATCTGCGGCGCGGCCAGGCCCATGCCCTTCACGAAGTTGTGCACCTGCGCGACCCGCTCCAAGGTGCTGACGAGCTGAGACACCACCCGCCGCGCGTCCTCAGCCTCCGCGGGCAGATCGAACGGCCGCGCGACCTCGGCCAAGACCGAATCGCCCTCTTGAGCGATGTCCAGCGACCGCATCCGCTCGGCCGGGCTCATGGCGTCCATTTCGTCTGTCTCCCCCTCGTCAGGAACCTTGAACTTCCACTCCATCCGGTACCGAGCGTGTAACGGCGGCTCGTCTATCGACCAGGCGAACACCACCTGGTCGTCCCTCTCCTGACGGGAGATCGCAGTCGGGAACGGCGAAGCCTCAGCCGTCGTCGATGTCGTTATGCCCCACGCCGTCGGTTCGAGCCTGGCAGGGAAGGTCAGGGTCATGCTCAGCCGCCGGGTCGGCACCCGGATGGCACGCGCCCACCACGGGCCCCACTTGTGAGCCTCAACGGTGTAGGTGTAGCTGATCCACGCCGTCTCCCCCGGATACAGCGGAAACCGCCCGTCCCCGTTCTCGAAGAGAAGCCAAACCTCCTTGAAGGCGTCCCGGTCGTACCTGATGACCCACGACATGGGCTCGTCCCCGCAGGTGGCCGACAGCCCGACCTCTTCCCAGGTAAGCGGGTCCTTACGGTAGAGCCGGTTCGACCGCTCCGGGTCGCCCGGGTACTGGTCCACGGCGATGCGGACCAGATAGTGCGTCACCGGCTGCGAGCCCGTGTTCCGCAACAGGCGCCGGATACGGCTCTCGTACATGCGGTCCCGGTAAGTCAGCTCGGCCTGCTCGTGCTCCACCACCAGCTCGGGCGCGGGCAGCGACTGCGGGTCATCCGAAGCGGCCTCGTCGTGCCGACCGCGCTCCGGCGTCAACTCGGCCAGGGCCTCGTGCATGTCCCGCCAGCGCCGGATAATGGCCCGCCCAGCCCGCAGATGCTTGTCAGCCTGCTCCGCGAAAGGCCGGCTCGCGTGTATCGTCCCTCGCTCGACCTTGCTCACGTACGACGGCGTGAATCCGACGAGCTTGGCGAGCGCCTTCTGCGAATAGCCGGTGACCTCCCGCCAGTGCCGCAGCTCCGCGATGAACGCTGCGACGGCCGGGATCTGCTGCGCATCCTCGGGCTCTAACTGCACCTCGTTCCTCTCCCCGCAGACGGGAATGGAGTGAATGGCATGTGATTGCTGATCACCCTGTTGTCCATCGCCATCCGTAGCGGACCCTGCCGGTGTGAGCAAGTACCCGCACCGCCAGACAAGTCCGCCGACGTCCTGGCT
>WNGL01004132.1_pt1 | contig 17464 bp, 18 predicted proteins | sample 5400591 | NCBI WGS metagenome assembly WNGL01 (sample SAMN13153377, study PRJNA577476) | soil metagenome | isolation source: 80 cm soil or saprolite under Garry oak tree replicate 1 | place: USA:California | collected 2016-06-15 | reverse complement strand
CACGCTGGATGCGCTAAGCCCATTGGCGGTGCTGGAGCGGGGATATGCGATTTGTTTAGCGCCGGATGGTCGAGTCGTCCGGTCGGCCGATGCGGTGGAAGTCGATCAAATCGTGAAGGTGAAACTGCACCAAGGCAGCCTATCGGCACGCGTGACGGCGAAGGAATGACGCGGAAATTCAGGGGGGAAATTCAGGGACGCACCCCGAATTCTTGAAGTTCAGAATTCGGGGTGCGTCCCTGAATTTTCCCCGGTGTCTGTCCCTGAATTTCCCGCGTCATTCCTTCGCCGTCACGCGTGCCGATAGGCTGCCTTGGTGCAGTTTCACCTTCACGGTTTGATCGACGTCCACCGCATCGGCCGACCGGACGACTCGACCATCCGGCGCTAAACAAATCGCATATCCCCGCTCCAGCACCGCCAATGGGCTTAGCGCATCCAGCGTGTGAGCAATGCGCCCAAACGTTTGATGCCATTTCCTCAGCCGTTGTTGAACAGCAATGACCAGCCGTTGCTCGCATATTGCAAGGCGATGTGTTCGCGGTCGAATGAAGGCGCCAGCACGGCCTGATTGTTCGATCCGGAAGGTCAGGTCATCTACGCGCTGTATCATCCGGCGAATCCGGGTTTCTGCAACCACAAACCCTCGGCTCCCAATCTTCGACGCCCAGAAGTTCTGTAAACGATTGAGCCGGTACCGCACCGCAAAAACCAGCCGGCGTTCGGCCTGTTGTACGCGCCCGGCAAGCTCGGCCTTCGACTTGATCACGATTTCGGCGGCGGCACTCGGCGTTGGCGCGCGCAGATCCGCAACGAAATCGCAAATGGTGAAATCCACTTCGTGGCCGACCGCTGAAATGACCGGTTTGGGCGACCGCACGATGGCTCGAGCGACACGTTCTTCATTGAACGGCCAGAGGTCTTCCATCGAGCCGCCGCCCCGCGCGACGACGATGACGTCCACATCCGTGGAGCGGCTGAGGTAATCGATACCTTCCATGACCTGCAAAGAAGCGCCTTCACCCTGAACTTCTGCCGGAAAAATGAGGACGTTCACGGCGTTGTGCCGCCGCTTCAAGACGGTCAGGATATCCCGCAACGCCGCGCTCTTCGGCGACGTTACAATACCGATTTTCCGCGGAAATGCCGGAATCGGCCTTTTGCGCTCCGGCCGGAAGAGTCCTTCTTTTTCGAGTTTTTCTTTAAGCTGCTCGAAGGCGAGCTGCAGCGCGCCGAGACCAGCCGGCTCGAGGACTTCAACGATCAACTGGTATTCTCCACGGCCTTCATACGTGCTCACGCGGCCGCGTGCGCGAAAGACTTTCCCGTTTTCGGGGCGGAACCGCAGAAGCCGGGCCGCATTTCGAAAACACACCGCGGGAAGCTGAGCGCGATCGTCCTTCAACGTGAAGTAAAGATGGCCGGCCGTGGACGATTTGCAGTTCGAAAGTTCGCCTTCCACCCAAATATCGATGAAGCGCCGCTCAAGCATCTCGCGGATCTCGAAGCTCAACTCGGAGACGGAATAGATCTTTCGCTGGAATTCGGTGTTTCTCACCCGGGCAGTATAGTCTATCTCCTGTATGGATCAACCGCTCGACTGGCTGCCGGGCGCGGAGGGAACGGTCTGGGTTGCACTAGGAATTGCAAAGCAAGCTGGGCTTCCGGTCCCCGCAGGATTCATCGTGTTCGCCTCAACCCGCGAAGAACGCATTCGCAGCACGTACGAAGAACTCAAGATTCGCGAAAAGACTCATTTCGTCGCGTTGCGTGGCGTTTCTCACGCCGTGCTCAATGTTCTTGGCCCCGATCAAGTGATGCACACGTTGCGCCGCTTGTGGATGGAGGCGCCGGAATCCCCCGTACTGATTCAGCGCATGGTTCACGCGATCTGGTGCGGAAAAGCACATTGGCACCGGCGCAATCTGCGCATCAAAGCCAATGAAGGGATGATGCTCCTTGATCCCGACACCTATCTTGTGAACAGCCTCACCGGGAAATGCACGCGCCGCACACTGGAACCGAAACAGCGAAAGATGATCCGGCATGTGGACGGCACCTTGAAAGTTGTCGAGCGAGATGGCCAACGCACCCCGATGATGGCCGATCAATTGAAGAAGGTTGCGGACCTCGCCGTCGGGGCGGGCAAAAACATCGCGTGGGCAATTGACGATAACGAGCGTGTCTGGTTGATCAGCATTGAATAGCCACAAAAAGGACAAAAAACACAAAATTTTTGTGCCTTTTTGTGGCTATTACTTTTTTCTCACGCGATGGTCACTTCTTTGGTCAGGTACACATCCTGGATCGCATTCAGCAGCGCGACTCCTTCCTGCATCGGCCGCTGGAATGCCTTTCGTCCGGAGATTAATCCTGTACCCCCGGCACGCTTGTTAATGACCGCCGTCCTCACAGCTTCCTTCAGATCGCTTTCGCCCGCGGACGCACCGCCCGAGTTGATCAACCCGGCCCGGCCCATGTAGCAGTTTGCTACCTGGTATCGTGTGAGATCGATCGGATGATCCGACGTCAGATCCGAATAGACCTTCTTGTGGGTCTTGCCGAAATTCAACGCGTTATATCCACCGTTGTTCTCCGGTAGCTTCTGCTTGATGATATCGGCCTCGATCGTGACACCGAGATGATTCGCCTGTCCCGTGAGATCTGCGGAAAGGTGATAGTCCGTTTCTTTCGTCTTGAATGCTGAGTTCCGAAGATAGCACCACAGAACCGTGTACATTCCCAGCGTATGGGCTTCGTGGAACATCGTTGTTATTTCCTGCAGCTGGCGCTTCGATTCCTCTGAACCGAAATAGATCGTGGCGCCGACGCCGGTGCAGCCCATATCGAACGCCTGCTCGACATTGGCGAAGAGAATCTGGTCGAAACTGTTCGGATACGACAAAAACTCATTGTGATTGACTTTCAGCAAAAATGGAATCTTGTGCGCGTACTTGCGCGCGACCGAACCCAGCATGCCAAGCGTCGTAGCGACGGCGTTACATCCGCCTTCGATGGCGAGCTTCACAATGTTCTCAGGATCGAAATAAATCGGATTGGGAGCAAACGATGCACCAGCAGAGTGCTCGATTCCCTGATCCACCGGCAAAATCGAAACGTAACCCGTGCCTGAGAGCCGGCCGGACTTGAAGAGCTGCTGCAGGCTGACCAGCGCACGGATCGGACGATCCGAACCAACGTATATCCGATCAATGAAATCGGGACCAGGCAGATGGAGCTTGTCTTTTGAAATGGTCTTGCATTGATGATTGAGCAAGCTTTGGGCGTCAGCTCCGAGTATTTCCTGAATTCTCCCAAGCATGAATTCCTCCATTCAAATAATTCAAACTTATCTCCGATTCAGCAGGCCGAAGAGCAGTGTGAGAAGCACGCTAATTAAGATGGAAGTTCCAAGCGGAAAGTAAAACGTAAAGTTGTCGCGTTGATAATGGAAGTCCAACGGGAGCCGGCCGAGCCGGAATGGCAGCTTCGGTCCCAGCATGAGCAAAAAACCGACAAGCGCCAAGACGCTGCCCATAACGACGAGCAATCGGCCTATTTGCTCCATTGGACTATTCTACGTCAGCGCCAGCGCCAGTGTCGTCCAATCCGCAAGCATCTGCTGTAGCGGCGGTCTTATGACGTCTATGGCCGCCGGGTTTATACTTCTTCGCAAGGGAAATGTTGCCGTGAAGAAACACAAAGCCGGCGGTCATAGACCGCCGCTACAGTCGAGACACCACGCTACACAATTTCGAGTTGATTGAAGAAATAGCCGATCTCGAATGCGGCCGTCTCCGGCCCATCCGAGCCGTGAATCGCATTCCGCTCAATGTTCGTCCCGAATTGTTTCCGGATCGTGCCGGCATCGGCTTTGGCCGGATCGGTCGCGCCCATGACTTTGCGGAGTTTGTCGATCGCGTTATCCGCTTCAAGAACCATCAGAATGACCGGCCCTTCAGTCATGAATTTCACAAGGCTAGGGAAAAACGGCCGCTCTTTGTGCACGTAATAGAAACCTTGGGCCTGTGCCTCGGTAAGGTGAAGCATCTTCATCGCGCGGATTCGAAATCCCTCCTGTTCGAGTCGGCTGATGATGTCGCCGGCGTTTCTCGCCTTCAGGGTATCCGGTTTGAGAATGGTGAATGTTTTCATCACGAGTACGCCCTCATCGCGTCGCCGATCTCCGCCGGACTCTTCACGACACGAATTCCCGCGGCTTCCATTGCCTTCATTTTCTCAGCTGCCGTTCCTCTACCGCCTGCCACAATCGCGCCCGCATGCCCCATCCGCCGGCCCGGCGGCGCTGTCTGCCCGCAGATGAAACCGACCACGGGCTTCTTCACGTTCGTTTTGATGTAGGTTGCAGCCTCTTCTTCAGCCGTTCCGCCGATCTCACCAATCATAATGATCCCACGTGTTTCCGGATCTTCATTGAAGAGCTTGATCGCATCGACGAAGTTGGTTCCTATGATCGGATCGCCACCGATACCGATACACGTCGATTGCCCGATTTTTCTCCGTGTCAATTGACCTACCGCTTCGTACGTCAGAGTCCCGCTTCGCGACACGACACCGATTTGGCCTTCAAGATGGATGTGTCCCGGCATGATTCCGACTTTGCATTTGCCCGGTGAAATGATCCCGGGACAATTCGGCCCAATCAGACGTGTCTTTTTCCCTTTCAGGAAAGCGCTGGCGCGGACCATGTCAAACGTCGGAACACCTTCGGTGATGGAGACAACCAACTCAATGCCCGCAGCTGCGGCTTCCATAATGGCGTCCGCCGCAAACGCGGGTGGAACAAAAACCACTGAAGCATTCGCGCCGGTCTTGCGCCGGGCCTCTTCGACGGTATTGAAGACAGGAATGCCTTCGTGCGTGGTGCCGCCTTTACCGGGCGTCACCCCGCCGACAACTTGGGTGCCGTACTTCGCGGCTTGCAGCGCGTGGAAGCTTCCTTCACGGCCGGTGATGCCCTGAACAAGCAGCCGTGTATTCTTATCTACCAATATGCTCATTAATGAGTGCCTTTCGCCGCCGCAACCACTTTCTCGGCCGCGTCCTTCATCCCGTCCGCTACGATGAAAGTCAATCCAGAGTTGCGAAGGATCTCCTGCGCCTGCTCGACATTCGTGCCTTCCAAACGAACAACAACCGGCACCTGCACGCCAATGGTCTTTGCCGCTTCAACGACACCGGAGGCAACGACATCGCAACGCATGATTCCGCCAAAAATATTGATGAGCACCGCCTTGACGTTCTTGTCCGACAGAAGGATCCAAAATGCATTCCTCACCTGCTCAGCCGATGCGCCGCCTCCGACATCGAGGAAGTTCGCGGGACTGCCTCCGGACAGTTTGATGATGTCCATTGTCGCCATTGCCAGGCCCGCGCCGTTCACCATGCATGCCACGTTGCCGTCGAGCTTGATATAGTTCAAACCGAACTTGCTCGCTTCGATTTCCAGAGGATCTTCTTCGTTCAGGTCGCGCAGTTCCTTGACATCTTTATGCCGGTAGAGCGCATTGTCATCGAAGTTCATTTTCGCGTCCAGCGCGTAGACTTTGTTGTCGCCGGTGACGAGGAAGGGATTGATTTCGGCAAGCGACGCGTCCATGTCTTCAAACGCCTTGTACAGGCCGATCATGAACTGCGCCGCATCGTTAATCAACTCCGGAGCCAGACCCAGACCAAAAGCAAGCCGGCGCGCCTGAAAGGGCTGGAGCCCGAGTCCGGGTTCGACGTATTCCTTCAAGATGAGATCGGGACTTTTGGCAGCAACTTCTTCGATGTCCATACCGCCGGACGCCGAAGCCATGAATACGGGTTTTCTTATCTGGCGATCGATCACGATTCCAAGGTAAAGCTCTTTGCGGATATCGAGTCCTTCCTCGACAAGGACCTTCTGCACCCGCCGGCCTTCCGGTCCCGTTTGGGCCGTCACCAGGTTCATACCAAGCATCCGGCCGGCGATTTCGGCCGCCTCGTCGGGAGATTTCGCCAACTTCACTCCTCCGCCTTTTCCTCTTCCCCCCGCATGAATTTGAGCCTTCACTACGACTGTTCCGCCTATCCTCTCTGCAATTTGCCGTGCTTCCTCTTTCGTGTACGCGACCTCACCGCGAGGAATCCTCACGTCATAGCGCGCCAGAATCTGCTTGGCCTGGTATTCGTGTATCTTCATGATTGGTTAAAGAAAAACCTCTCGAAAGCGCAAACTGGACAATTTACAGGCTGGGTCGAGAGCGTGTCAATGCGAGGACGCAGAGAGTACGCGTTCAATTTTCTTCGGCGATGCGCTGCTTCAGTTTCGTCGCGACGCCGATGAATTTTGCAGGATCGACCGGCTTTGCCAAAATAAATGCGGCCGCCACCGTTGGACGGGCGGATTGTCGTTTCGGGCCGAACCTATGTCAAGTCAATGAGTCCTCCGGATTGTTCTGGACATCGAGTCGGAAAAAATTTTCATACTCCTTGCAATCTTTACGCCTACAGACTACATCTTGACGTCGATAGATACACTCACGCGAAGCGGTCTGAAGTACAGAAGCCAGGATTAGTCCTGGGACCGGTCGCGACATCAAGGAAGATGGGGGTCCGAGCCAACGGCTTCTGGTGTTGATGTATGGCAACGACTTTGAACGTCCTGGTCATTGAGGATTCCGAAGAAGACACCTTACTAATGGTAAGGGAGCTGACCAAAGCGGGATATTCGGTCAAGTTCGAGCAAGCCCACAGCGCGGCTACGCTTGCCGCAGCTCTCGCCAAAGGTGGATGGGATATCATCTTCAGCGACTTTACCCTGCCTGGCTTTAGCGGAACTGCAGCGCTGGCGCAAGTCCGTAAGTATGACTCGGAAGTTCCCTTCATCTTCACCTCCGGGACGATTGGAGAAGACGCGGCTGTCGCCGCCATGAGGACAGGTGCTGATGACTATGTCATGAAAAACAACTTGAAGCGCCTCGTCCCAGCCGTTGAACGTGCGCTCCGGGAAGTTTCAGGCCGCCGGGCTCGCCGGCGAGCCGAGGAACGCGTCATCTATCTCGCCTACCATGACGCTGTTACGGATTTGCCTAACCGCTACCTGCTTCAAGACCGCCTTAAACAAGCCATATTCAGCGCCCGCCGGGCGCGCGAACCGGTCGCATTGCTGGTGATGGATCTCAATGGCTTCAAGGCAATCAATGATTCTCTTGGCCACCACGCGGGCGACTGTGTTTTGCAACGGGTTGCTGCGCGTCTGAGCGGAGTTATACGCGAGGCTGACACGCTGGCGCGCCTCGGCGGGGACGAGTTTGCGTTTATACTGCCCCGCACGGACGGTGAAGGGGGAATGGTAGCCGCCCGCAAGTTTCTCCACTCCTTGAAGGAACCGATCCTGTTTGAAGAAAGTTCGTTAATGGTCACCGGCAGCATTGGGATAGCGTGGTTCCCCGAGCATGGCGCGACCGGAGAAGCGCTGCTCCAAAAGGCGGATATTGCGATGTATGCGGCGAAAGCCGGAAAACTGGATTGCGCGATCTATACGGCGGACCGCGATCAACAGGCCCATAGGCGTCTCAATATCATGACGGAACTGCGCGAAGGAATCGAACGCGAGGAATTTTTCTACGAATATCAACCTGTCGTCGACCTGAAAACGGGTCGGGTCATTTGTCTCGAGGCGCTCGCCCGGTGGCGGCATCCGCGGCAAGGCTTGTTGCTGCCGGAGGTGTTCATCGGAGTTGCCGAACAAACAGGACTGATCGAACCTCTCACTGTCCGGCTCCTTGAAAAAGCGCTCGATGACTGGAAACGATGGTACTCGCGCCTACGAATCCCGGTTTTTGTGAATCTCTCGCCACGCAATTTGCAGGATCCGGAATTTCCCGATCGAACCAAAGATCTCCTTAAGAGCCGCGAAATTCCGTCTTCGATGCTCGGGTTCGAGATCACAGAGAACTTCGTCATGTCCGATCCTTTGCGTGTCGCGAACTATTTGACCCGACTGCACGACATGGGCACACCGCTGGCGATTGACGATTTCGGTACCGGATACTCCTCCCTGAGTTATCTTCGGCAGCTGCCGGTAGATATCCTGAAGATCGACCGTTCGTTTGTCATGGACTTGGCTGACGGAGACGATGCGATCGTCAAATGCGCCGTCGATCTCGGCCATAACCTTGGCCTGTCGGTAGTTGCCGAAGGCGTCGAGTCGGCGTGCGTTCAGGATCGCCTCAGGCGATTGGGTTGTGACCTCGCGCAGGGATTTTTTCTGGCGAGGCCGAGTTCCGCTCCCGAGACTCTTTGTTGGCTTGAACAACGGAGGGAGAAAGCGCCTACGGGGACCCGATGGGAACTTTAGACTTCGAGCAAATCCTCAAAACCGCCGGTCAGATCACCCAGTATTGGTTGGGTGTTAATCAGCCGCCGAAACAAGAGCGCATCTGACGATGAAAACAGACTTCGAACGGCTCGTCGAAGGACGATTCCGGGATCTGCTGGAATCGGCTCCAGACGCGATGGTCATCGTCAATCAAACGGGCGAGATTGTTCTGGTGAACTCACAAACGGAAAAACTCTTTGGATTCCCACGTGAGGAATTAGTCGGCCACAAAGTCGAGGTGCTGATCCCCCACCGCTTTCGCGGGCTGCATCCTTTACACCGCGACCGTTTTTTTGCCGATCCGAAGGTCCGGCCCATGGGGGTCGGACTGCAGTTATTTGGCTTGCGCAGGGACGGCACCGAGTTTCCGATCGAGATCAGCCTGAGCCCCATCCAGACCGATGAAGGCATGCTGCTTTCCAGTGCCATCCGCGACGTCAGCGATCGTCAGCGAGTCGAGCGCGAGCTCCATCAGACCAATGCGGAACTCCGAACCGCCATTCGCGAGCTGGAATCCTTCTCCTATTCGATCTCGCATGATCTGCGCGCTCCCATTCGCGCAATAAGTGGATTCGCGCGAATCGTGCTGGAAGATTACGGCGAAATGCTTCCGCCGCCGGGTCAGGATCAACTGAGACGGATTCACGAAGGCGCGATCAAAATGGGCCAACTCATTGATGGCCTGCTCGCCTTCGCCAAAATGGGCCGTCAACCGCTTAATAAATATGCTGTGCGGCCGGTATCTCTCGTCCGCCGGGCCTTGGAGGATTTACACGCCGAACAGACCGAGAGGAACATCGAAGTCTCCGTGGATGATTTACCACTGTGCGAGGCGGATCCTATATTGCTTCAACAGGTCTTCGCAAACCTACTTTCCAATGCGTTGAAATACTCCAGGGAGAAAGATCCCGCTCTGATCAAAGTGGGTTGCCGGCGAAGCGAGCCCATACCGGTATATTTCGTCCAGGACAACGGCGCCGGCTTCGATATGCAGTATGCCGACCGGCTCTTCGGCGTCTTTCAACGTCTCCACCGGGGCGACCAGTTTGAGGGAAACGGTGTTGGTCTGGCAATTGCCCAACGCATCATTCACCGCCACGGCGGCCGGATGTGGGCCGAGGCGGAACTCGATAAAGGAGCCACTTTTTACTTCACTCTCGCGGGCGGCACTGCCCAGGCGTTATAAGGAATCAGTGCGTCATCGAGTAGATGACGAAGTCGATTCCAAGGCGGAAAGCTTCAATCGAGGGTTTGAGCGGGTACTCGCCGCGATCGATGTAGTCCCAGAAATTCTCGAGGTCATTGTTGTAACAGGCGATGATCCCCACGTTGCCGTCTTTGTTGAGTAACGCATAGAAAATGGGGTCGCCGTCCACCAGATAAGGCGACGTGACGTTCAGCGCGTCGATATCGAAGAATGTGTGAAAGATTTCGTGATCGATCGTCAACCGCACCAACTCGCGATCGGGGAACGCGCGATGCAAATCGCGCTTCAGAGTCGCCAGATCCCGAGATCCATCAAAGTCGTCCATTACAACGAAGCCGCCGCGATCGACATATTCGCGCAAGTTCCGGACTTCAGCCTCGGTTAATGCCAATTCCCCGGGTTCGGACACGACTGCAAATGGGTAGTTGAAAACCTCTGGGCTTCCCAATTCCACGATCCGGTAGGACACGTTCCTCACATCGATGTTGGTCGCTTCCGAAACGACCTGCGCGAAATGCTGATCGGAGCTCGGGTAGTTGTGCGACCACCCGGTCCCGCCGAATTTCCCCCACGCCGTGTATTTCCAACGCGCAACGACGAGCTCCGTCGGCGGCGGCTCGTTTTGGAAAAAGAAACCCCGAAAACGTTGGCCATAGACCAAGGCGGCGCTTCCAAGGATCAACCCAATGATGACTAGTGTTATTAGCCGCTTCGGTTTATGTTTGTGCACCACGGAGGCGCTATGAAAATGACCTTTCATGATCAACTGGTCACGACACGTGACCGGAAACACAGCAAGGATCATCTATTCTTTCAGCTTTGGGCGCAAGGCAAACTGACGAAGAAGCAAACCGCGATCTATTGCGCGCAGCATTACCACTACGTGACCGAGTATCTGAATTGGATGGCCTACGAAGCGTCTCAGATTCCCATCCGAGATGTGAAGGCTTACTTGTTTGAAAATCTCGGAGATGAAGAGAATCCGGAGGACCGGCATCTGGACATGTTGAAAGATTACGTACAGGCGACTGGTTCCAGCCGCGAAAGCGTCCAGGATTCGGTGGTCCTCGCCGCAACCGAGGGCCTGCAGAACTGGGGCTGGCGGCTGGTCTATCAAACACCATGGCAAGCAGCCCTGGCGGGCATGTTCATCGGCCTGGAGTCGCAGTTCTTGGATATCTGTAAAAAAATTGTTCCCGCGCTGCACGAACACTATGGCTTCGCGGCGGGCGGCCGGCAGGTCCGCTTTTTCGAGGAACATGTACGCGCGGACGAAATCCACGGCGCGAGAGGTTTCGAGATCGTTGAGAAATATTGCAATACGCCCGAGCTACAGGCTTCTGCTCTGAAGGCCGTCGAAGCCGCGACGATTCGCCGCTGGCGCTATATGAACGGCATTTACTGGTTTGCTGTGCACGGCAAAGAAGACGATACCCCCATACTCTAGCGGGCTTACTTCGAGGGGAATTGAACTCGCGGGCTTCTGCCGACCTGTTCGTACCGGAAACCGTCTGCAGCTCGATCCAACTTCCGAACGTAGAGCCCCAGCGGCGGCTTGGTTCGCGCGGGGCTTCCCCTGACCACAACACGATCTCCGGCTTTCAGCGTATCCTTTGTCATCCCGACTTCCACAAGCTCGGAAAGATTGTCCAGCTCGAGCGTCCAGCGCTCGCTGTTGACGTTAACTACGATAAATGGATGTGGGTTGACGAAATGATACTCCGCGACGACCCCTTCGATGGTCACCTCTCGGCCGTTGTCGTAAACACCAGCGATCGAATGATGCATCGCAAGCGCGAGAATCAAGGATAGAACCCCGGGATTCATGTGCGAGATTTTACCGCACCAATTCCGTGCAACCCAATTCATAAAGTTCTCGTATGGTGAAAGGAGTGACGGAAACAGACGTGGATCTGGTTAACGGCGCGCTGGCCGGCTCTGAGCGCGCCTTTCGAGAGCTCGTGCAGCGATACGAACGGTCGGTCTTTTCCGTGATACTTCGGGTGGTTCGCGATCCTTCGCGCGCGGAGGAACTGGCGCAGGACACCTTCGTAAAAGCGTTTCTAAAACTCGACACTTATGCGCCGGAAAGAAAATTTTCGAGCTGGCTCCTCGCGATTGCCCACCATGCGGCGATCGATGAGGTACGGCGGGGCAATGTCCGGACGACGCCCCTCGAGGAGGCGCCGCAGGACTGCCTCGCCGAGAGATGCGATCAAGACTCGCCATACCGCGTCACGGAACGGCGGGAGATGGCGAAGGTCCTGGAGGAGGCTGTTCACCACCTGCGCCCGGAGTACGCCGAAGTGATCGCGTTGAGATATGAACAGGACCTTACACTCGAAGACGTCGCAGAAATCACGGGCTTGCCGGCTGGAACCGTTAAGAGCTTCTTGCATCGGGCGCGCAAGGATCTTGCCGAGTACTTGCGAAGACGCGGTTGGAGCAGCACATCATGACTGAAAAGCAGCACGAACCGGGCGACGACCTCCTGCGGGCGCTCGAGATCTTGAATGCGGCGGATGCCGGCGGTGACGACGATCCCGAAATCGAAGCGGCATTGCGGACATTGGCTCGTCTGCTTCCCAGCGCATCACCTCGGCAGGATTTCTCACGCCGCGTGATTGCCTCTGTTCAACAAGCGCCTCTATCGCCAGGAAGGCGGAAGCTTCGTTCGCGGCGGCGCGCCATCATCACGAGTCTTACGGGTGCGGCTGCGGCTGCGGTAACCGGCACGCTATTGTGGACAACGGGATTCCTACGGATCCCGGTCGCGGAGATATTCCTCCTTGTTGTTCAGAGCGGGACGCTCGCGGTCCGCTCCGTCACTTTTATGTTGGATATGTTGAGATTTGTGGACCGTGCCGCGCGAGTTCTTACGGCCGTTCTCACTTCACGAGAAATGCTGAGCGTGGTCGGAACCGCGGCCTTTCTGAGCCTCCTCAGTGTGGCCGCGCTCAGGCGCCTGGTGTCCTCATCTCAGCCCTTAAGCCAAAGGGAGTCCATGAAATGTTAGTACATCAACCCGAGTGCAAATGGATGCTGGCTTTGGTTCTGATCCTTGCGGAGATACCGCTGTTCGGACAGAGTCAAAATCTCAGCATGGATGAACTGAGAACACGGATTGAGCAGCGATACACAGTGCTGCCGCTCCAAAACGGCATCGTTTTGTCGCCCAAAAATCGAGACGGGATCGCCTCTGTCGAGATTTCCGGAAATACGGTCGCCGTCAACGGCGCTGAAGTCACGGGTGCCGAATTACGCACGCGGCTTGGCGACGACGCGGAGCTGATTCTACAGCTTTCCTACCTCATGCCGTCCGAACGCCAGAGGCTCTTTACCGTCGCTGGAAGTTCGAACTCTTCGCAGGTTTCCCCGCGCCCGGGTAGGCGGGAAGTTCGGCCGCGACGGGGCCGCCGGAAAGACGATGTCATCCGGTTTTTGGGCAACGTTACGGTTAGCCGGGACGAGATTCTGAACGGAGATGTCGTCGTCTTCGGAGGTAACGCCCAGATCGACGGCGAAGTCAAAGGCGATACAGTCGTGCTGGGAGGCGATCTCAAGCTCGGTCCTGAGTCCAATATTACGGGAGATGCCGTCGTGGTCGGCGGTACGCTCTCGCGGGACCCCGGCGCCACGATTGGAGGCGACGTTCAGGAAGTGCGCGTCGGCGCCGACGCCAGACTCGGCGAAATTTTGAGGAATCGCGGAATATTCCGGAGCGGCATGCTGCCCTTCTTTGGCGCTGCACAGACGCTGGTGCGAGTCGGAATGCTCATTCTGTTCGCCTGTATTGTAATGCTTGCGGGCGGAGGGCTCGCCACCCGAATCGGCGACCGTGCCGCTGCCGAACCGGTGAGAGCCGGACTGATCGGTCTGCTCGCCGAGCTTTTGTTTGTGCCGGCATTGGTCATGACGGTCGTGCTACTGATTATCACAATCCTCGGAATCCCCCTTCTACTTCTAATACCGTTTGCCGTCCTTGCTGTTCTCATCGTATTCCTGATCGGGTTTACCGGGGTTGCTGCTCGAGTCGGTCAATTCATCGGTCCTCGACTCGGATGGACAAACACCGGCCCCTATCTCACAACCATTTTGGGAATCGTCGCTCTACTACTCCCCCTTCTGGTGGCAAGACTTGTAGGAGTCTTCGGACTGAATTTCATTGCCCTTCCCTTACTGGCCGCCGGAGTGCTGATCGAGTATGTAGCGTGGACGGTAGGATTCGGCGCCGCAGCCCTGACGTATTTCAAGCCGCCGGTTGCTCGCATAAATCCGCAGCCCTCGCCAGCAGCAGGCACGCCGCCGCCAATGGGGTAAGCTCACGCGGGCACGAATTTCACTGTAGGGGCGGTCTATGACGTCTATGACCGCCCGCGATCTATCGGTTTCGACATCGGTGGGCGGTCGTAGACCGCCCCTACAGTTCTCGGCCGTCCGATTCGCGTATCCACCCCCAAGGAATGATGGACGAGAAAGTCATTACTGGGAAATTCCACTCCCATGACGCGCCGGACATTTTCTTCAAATTCGATGACGCGCGCCCCATTGAGTTGCCACGGCGGGTGGGCGACTTTCGCCGTGATCAACTGCCCGCGGACGGTCGAATAGAGACGGAATCGGGCGGTCAGAAAAACATCCAGCAGGGATGGGGCAGTAATCGGATCTTGCTTTGCAATTCGGATTCTTGCCTTTGCTTGCCGGCCTCTCTCGCTGAAATACACATTCTCACGGGCACCAATATCCACGCTCATTTCCGCGCGAAAGTAAGGCAGGCCAAATACAGCACGCGCTCCCACGACAGCGAGCAACTGGGCGGCATCCAGCGAAAAGAACCAAATGCCAGGACCGTCCGGACCGCTGACGTACGTCCTGAGATTCATTTCCGGAAATGCGAATCCGAACCTATGTGGAAACAATGGCGGCCGCAGGCCGGTCAGCAGGAACGGTGTGAGACTAACCCAGGCTTTACCCTCGAATGTATCGGCCTGTAGTTGCCGAGGAAGCCGGCTTCTGAGGAGAGCGGGATCGCAAGACCAATGAAGGAAGGCGATCTCGTGCCACCGCTGGAGCATCACGGCAAACACGATCAGCCGCCGTCACCTGCGTCTTCGTCGGAGCCGGCCAAAGGTGCGTCATCCTCGATATTATCGAGGTAGCCGGCAGGCAGAGACACCTTTTGAGTTCCGGTGGCCTTTCCGCGCACTACCCGCATGGCGGAAGGGGGAAACGGTTGGGACCGATCGACATCCGAGAACAATTGTTCCAACTGACACACCCTTTCGACGCGCATCAGCGCCGCGCGGATTTCCGAGCTGACGCGAAAACCTTTGGTGTACCAGGACGCGTGGCGCCGAAAGGAGTGCATGGCCAATCGCTCGCCGAACCAGTCCGCCAGTATGCGTGCGTGCCGGAGCATAATTTCGAGAACTACTTCAAACTTCGGGGGGTCCAACGGCTCACGGCCATTGAATACGTCGGCAAGGTCGCGAAACAGCCATGGACGGCCTAAACAACCGCGTCCGACAATGACGCCATCACAGCGGGTCTGCCGCATCATGCGAAGAGCATCTTCGGCTTCCCAGATGTCGCCATTGCCTAGAACCGGAATTTTCACAGCCTGCTTCAGTTCGGCAATCGCGTCCCATGAAGCGTGGCCGTGATAGAGCTGTGCCGCCGTTCGCGCATGTAATCCGACAGCGGCGCAGCCCTCGTCCTCGGCCACCCGTCCAGCCGTCAGAAAAGTCAAATACTCCAGATTGATTCCCATTCGGAATTTGATTGTGACCGGCACCGCTTGGGCATTCTCGACCGCCGCCCGCACGATATTTCGGAGCAGATTCGGCTTCAAGGGAATGGCAGCGCCGCCGCCTCGCCGGGTCACCTTGGGAACCGGGCAGCCGAAGTTCATGTCCAGATGATCGATACGGCCCTCATTAACGAGACGCTTCACAGCTTCGGCAACATAATAAGGATCCGTTCCGTACAACTGCAGGCTCCGAGGCAATTCGCCGGGGCCGAAGTCGGCAAGTCTGAGCGTCTTATCGCTGCCTTCAACTAGCGGACGCGCATTGATCATTTCGCTGACGAAAAGCCCGGCGCCGAATTCTTTGCAGATGAACCGGAATGGATAATTAGTCACACCGGCCATCGGGGCCAGAACCACGGGCGGCCAGACGGATAGGCCGCCGATACTTACGGGCGCGAACTCGCCCGGCTCCGCAAATTTCACGTCGCGGTTCAAGACACTGCGATAGACAGAATGCATCCATTTCATCTTACCCTCTCCCTTCGGCAGAGGGTAGGGTGAGGGTCTTAAGACTTGACTAGACCTGTACCCTCACCCGGCGCTGTCGCGCCGCCCTCTCCCAGGGCCCAAAGGGAGAGGGTGGATCTTCCGCTAATAGGGAAGCTTATTCAGGACTCCCCAGTAAATTCCGAGTTCGGAAACGGTATGGACAAAATTACTGAAGTCTACAGGTTTCACAATGTAGCTGTTCACGCCCAGGTTGTAGCTGTTCACGACGTCGCGCTCTTCCTGGGAAGAGGTGAGCATGACGACCGGTATGGGGCTCGTCCGGGAATCGGCCTTGATTCGGCGCAACACTTCGATACCATCCACCTTAGGCAGCTTCAAATCGAGCAGAACCACTTTGGGCCGCTTCTCGACCTTCCTCTGAGAGTACGCGCCCGCTGCGAAAATAAAATCCAACGCCTCGGCGCCGTCTTTCACAACGAACACTTTATTGGAAAGATTCTGTTTCTGAAGCGCTCTCAAAGTCAGCTCAACGTCGTTCGGATTGTCCTCGACGAGCAGGATCTCCACATCTTCTAGCGAAATCATATTCGACTCTCACGCTTTTGGGAGCGAGAAGTAGAAGGTAGCTCCGTCGTTCATTTTTCCTTCCGCCCAAACGCGCCCCCCATGCCGCAGCACGATTCGTTGAACGAGTGCCAGACCAACGCCTGTACCCTCGAACTCCTCGACGGCATGGAGGCGCTGAAAGACACCAAACAATTTATTACTGTATTGCATGTCGAAACCGATGCCATTATCGCGAACGTAATACGTATGTTGATCGCCGTCGGCACGGAAACCAATCTCCACGGCCGGGTTCTGTTTCGGGCGGGTGAATTTGAACGCATTCGAGATGAGGCTATAAAGCACCTGGCGTATCATCGCGGGGTCTGCAAATGCCGCCGGAAGGTGTTGAAGCTCCAGCAGAAGCTGTCTGTCTCTGTTTGCGGCCTGGATCTCGCCGAACACCGCTTTCGCCAGTTCTTCCATGTTGATATCGGCCTGTTCCAGGGGTTGCCGCCCCAGACGTGAAAACGTCAAAAGACCATCGATCAATTCACTGAGGATGCGCGCATTGGTCCGGATGATATTCAGGAGACGTTTGCCTTCTGAATCCAGTTTCTCCGGATACTCTTCGGTCAGGACGCGCGAAAACCCATCGATTGCGCGAAGCGGGCCGCGCATGTCGTCGGAAATCGAATAGGTGAAGGCCTCGAGTTCCTTGACCATCATTTCCAACTGTGCCGTACGCTCGCGCACGCGCTGCTCGAGTTGCCGATTCAAGAGCTGGATTTCATCCGTTTTGCTCTGCACCTCACGCAGCGCTTTTTGAGTCTCGCTGTACAAACGGGCGTTATCGATTCCCAAGGCTGCGCGCCGCGCGAGGTCTTCGGCAAAGCGGAGGTCGTTCTCCGTGTAGCGGTGTGCGGGATTTTCCGAGGCGAACGTGATGGCTCCAAGCGTTCGGCCTCGGGCGACGAGCGGAACGACCATAGCGGAAGCCAGCCCAAGTTCCTGCAGAATCTTGAAGTGTTCGGCATCTTGGGCCAATGCGATAAGCATGGAATCCGGAATATCGGTATAGATTCTT